>Ga0307479_10002719_pt1 | contig 16029 bp, 14 predicted proteins | sample atmos_gasesECM4C_FD_203743 | JGI IMG/M metagenome (GOLD analysis project Ga0307479, IMG submission 203743) | Hardwood forest soil microbial communities from Morgan-Monroe State Forest, Indiana, United States - atmos_gasesECM4C_515 | ecosystem: Environmental > Terrestrial > Soil > Temperate... | reverse complement strand
GTGGACTTACCACCTGCTGCGGTGGTTGTGGTTTTACCGCCAGCCGCAGCAGTCGTAGTCTTGCCGCCACCCGCCGTGGTTGTGGTCTTGCCGCCCGCCGCGCTGGTCGTGGTCTTGCCGCCGGTTGTTGTGGTCGTGTGACCGGCCGTCGTAGTTGTGGTATGACCGGCCGTTGAAGTGGTTGTGTGACCGGCCGTCGAAGTAGTGGTGTGACCGGTGTTCGTGGTCGTAGTGTGGCCACCGGTGTTGGTGGTGGTGTGACCGCTGCCACCGCCTGACGTACTGGGATGGCTTCCACCGCCTCCACCCGATGACGGGTGCGCCGCGGGCGCGGATTTCGGCGCCGACCCGCCACCTCCGCCGCCACCGCCACCATGCTTTTGAGCTCGAGCAATGCCTTGAACGAGGATGAGCGCGACCAACACAAACAACAACTGAATGAATCTTCGATTCAACTGGGCCATTTCACTGCCTCCTGATCATGCAAATCTCTTTTTTCTCCGCATCGCTATTAAGAATGTGCAGCATCCCCGAAACTAATTCCCACGCGTCACGCACAACTGGCGCGCTCCACAACTTGAAGCCGCCAATGAATATGTCCAGGCCGATGACGGCTTCGTCCGAATCAGAAGGTAAGAAACTCGATGGATTCCCGGTTTTAGCCGGAATCTTGAGCAAACAATAGGTCAGAGCTACTCGCATGTCAACTCCAGCGGTGGCGCTGTTTCGAGCAGCCACGCTACCTGTCCCATGCGATTTCCCTGTTGGCTCGTACTCTTCCCGGCTCTCACCTTCTATCGGTCTTACGACCTGCCGAATCGAAACACCTGTCACTTCGCATTGCGTATTTCCTGGCCGTTTCCCGTCACGATTGATTCGAGAATCGGCCAGGTTCAGACTTTTCACACACCGACGCTGTGATTACTTGCCAGGAGGCCGACTTTCTGCATCCAACTGAGATTGCCGACGGTCGCCGCGCGTTGCCTCGCGTTTTTGCGTCGGTTATCATTTGAGATCACCAAAGACGCAGGCACCGCGGGTTGGTGCGCACCTATGGTGCAGAAAATGTTACGTAAGACACAAAGCGGAATCAGCACCTTCGCATTAAGCGTGCTGGTTGCTGTCGGAGTCATTGCGCTTCTCGCATGCGCTGAATATGCGATTCCGCGATGGCTGCATTCCGGCCCGGGCGACAGCGGATCGTTCTTCTCATCGAATAGCTCCGCTCCTTCAGCTGCCGCATCCCGCCCGGCGCCGTCAATAAAGCCAGGAGCTGATTCGGGATCGGCCGTCGTCCATGAAATCGGCGGAGCTGCGAAAAAACACGCCCCTGCGCGCAAATCCTCTGCTCCTTCCGGCACGAGTTCACATGCATCGCCACCTGCCGATACTCAGGTTGCAGCCGAACGGCAAGATGCCACGCAACCATCTCGGCCTGGCGTGAACGCGCGCTCCGCCGAAGAGAATGTGCGCGCGACGGAAGACGCGACGGCCCACCTTGTGGCGCTAGAACGCGAAGACCTCGACCGTCTCTTCGACCGTGCTCGCGCGATGAAGGATCGTATCGAAGCGGCCCAGAGACAGCAGGCCACACCGCGCGAAGATCTCGCCTTCTCCCAACAACGATTCCAGAACGACCTGAACCAGGCCGATTCTGCTTTGAAGACCGCCGATGTTCAGAAAGCGAAAATCTACCTGGACCTGGCCAAAGGCGAACTCGAGACGATCGCGAAACTCCTCGGTCGCTAGGAGACGCCGCCGCTGAAATACCGCACCCGAAATGAAAGCCGGTGTTCATTAGCTCGCTCGCAGAACCTTCAGCCAATGCAACGTAACGGGCTTGGGTTCCAGCGCCTCGATCTCGATTTCGGCTGCCGGTCCTTCGGTGCGTTCGCGCCAGCGGTAAACACCGGGCTCGGTCTCTTCGCGCACGTGGCCGCTCGCTGGGCGCAAGAAGTCGCGTGCGTCGTCGAGCGAAGCAGTTTCGCGCGTCGCCGGCCGCGAGAGCGCTTCGACCGCATAGCTCCGCAAAAGTTTGGGCCAGTAAGTTTCGAATAGAGACGACGAAGCGAAAATGTCGCTCCAAGCCACTTCGCCGCCGAATGCCACTACCACGCCGACTACATCATGATCTTTCGTCGATCGCTCGAACCGCTTCTGCAATTGGCCTGCGAGTTCCTCGACGGATCTCCCTACGCGCGGCGATTCGTAGATCTGTTTGTATGACATCGTCGGGGCACTCGAAGCGATCACGGAGTCGACTTCGCTTTGGGAAATCGCTGGTGCTGGTGTTCGCGCTGCCGCGGGCGTTCCCGTTGTTCTTCCCCCCGCTGCGGCGCCGTTGCGAGCGCTTGTCATCGGAGCAGCCCCGCGCACAGCGGCCCACACCTGCGCCTGACTTTGATCCACGGCCGCTTTTTCCCGCACGCTCGGATGCACGATTGTGCCGGAGGCCTGAAACTTATCTGAGCCGCCGGTCCAACGCCCGTGCTCGACGCAAAAGACGCTGAGAGGAAGCGGCTCGGCGCCAATCGGAACGATGCGGTCTTTCCCTATTATTCGATCCTGTTTGCCGCCGGATACTACTTCCCCTGCAAGAAGAAGCAGCGGACGCTTGCCGCGGTTGATGAGCACCAGTTGATTCACTTGTGCGCTGCCGTAGGAAGGTGTGCCGCCGCCATCATCTCGAGTGCGGCGCATGTAGCTGCCTTGCTCGGTGGCAATGGCGTCGCCTGAAGCCAGCGCCTCATCGAGCGTGGCGAAGGCGCTCGTGTCCGTTTGCTTCGAAGCGTAAACCGGAAACACGGTAAGGTTTTCGTACGTGACGGCCTCGCCGAGCCGCCAGCCCCGTGCAGATTTTTCGTCACCACCATCGCCGCCGGAAGCAGCACGAACATTCGAATCCACATTGGTCATTAGAATTACTCCCGCCGCGAGGGCGAGAACGGAGAGTGCGAGAATTCCGAAGACATTACTGCTTTTGGGTCTGGGTGCCATGACGAGTCCCCCTCGGCCGGTCTCCCCGCCTGGAGCCACTTCGCGGCCTTCAGTGATGAGAACGAGCGGGGGCGATTTCCTTGCACGGTTTTTTTGAGGGAATCAGGAGGGTTTCGGCGGGCGATAACGGCTTTTATCTAGAGGTGTTCGCGGTCTTTCTGCTGCTTCTCGCGCTTCTTGCGGTCTTCCTCTTCCTGGTGCTCGAACTCAACCATCTCTTCCTCGCTCATCTGGTAGTCCTCGCGGGAGGCGAACATCGCGCCACTGCGCTTATCGCGTGCGGAACGGGAGCCGTGGCGGCGCCGGCGGATGGTGAAGTCCATGCTGCGGATGGGAGCTTCAATCGCACCAGCTTCCACCAGGAGATCGCCTACTTTCTCGAGAAATTCGTTCAGGTGGTAGGGCTTGAGCGAGTAGGGGAGGGCTTCCCGCTCAAGGACGGGTTGGGTTTCCTTCGCCGCCAGGACAGGCACCAGAAAGAGCACCCGGATGCGCTTCGGTCTGGCGGCATCGATTTCGGCGTCATGCGGGGCATCGGCTTGCCCTTGCGCCAGCTCTTTCAGGGTGGTGAAAATGGGGCCTCGGACGTCCGTTAGCGCCACATTTACTATGACCAGGCTCCAGACGCCGCTTGCGATTTCCGCCATGGCATGGGAGGCCAGAGGAACTACTCGCACGCGCCAACCCTCGGAATCGAGGACGTTTTTGAGCGCGCGCTGGCTCACGACGTCGTCGTCGATGATCAGGATTCCGACTTCGGCCACTTTGAGGGACCTCGAATCACTTTCTATCTATGCCTATCGGCCAATCCGTCGAGTATAAGCCTGGCCGTTGGAGCGGTAATTTTGATTTGCCCGAGGGCGTGCCTAGAGGAATCCTGTCTCTCCGGACAGGCGAAATAAAAGCGAAATATTATGCTTGACAAAGCGAACAAAAAGCGAATATCATCACGCCCGTGCAGCGAGGCTTGCAATGGCCACTTTTCCCATACTTCGAGTCGAACCGACGATGCTCCCGCGTCGCCGGTCCCGGCCGAATCAGACCAGTCTCACCCTTTTCCCCACAGCCGCTCGCCACGGCGATAGTGAGTCACCTGGTAGTGCTTCCGCGCCCACTCCGGTCCCCGACAGGAGAACGAAGCCTGCTACGGAACTGGTCGGCATCGCACGCCTCGCTGCTTCCTCCCCCTGCGCCGATACCAAGCGCGGGACGGAATATTTCCTGCTGCCCGTTCGCTCGATCCTGAATCACTGCGATTCTGAGCGGGTACCGTTCGCCTGGACGGTGAATCCCTATCGAGGCTGCGAGTTCGGCTGCAAATATTGCTATGCGCGCTACACGCACGAGTATATGGAGCTGGACGGTGGAGATTTCGAGTCGAAGATTTATGTGAAGCAGAATGCCGGTCCGCTCGCCGAGCGCGACCTGGCTAACGAGAAAATCTGGGGCGAGCACATCGCCATCGGCACCGCGACGGACCCCTACCAGCCCGCCGAGAAGGAATTCGGCGCTACGCGCGCGATCCTCGAAAAAATGGCGGAACGCGAGGGGCTGAGCCTCTCCATTACCACAAAATCGAATCAGGTTGTCCGCGATATTGATGTGATCAAGCGGATTTCTGAGCGCTCGTCCATCACGATCCACATGACGGTCACGACGATGCGCACACGTCTCGCGCGCATGCTCGAACCGCGCGCACCGCGACCTGACCTGCGCCTCGCTGCACTAAAGGAATTGCGGGAAGCTGGAATCAATGCGGGCGTGAACGCGATGCCTGTGTTGCCGGGTTTGACGGATCGTGAAGAAGATCTCGATGCGTTGGCGCGCGCCGCCCGCGATGCAGGCGCGCAGTGGATTGCAGCCAGCGTATTGTTCCTGATGCCGTCATCGCTAAAGCAATTCTTGCCGTTCATCGACGCGAAATTCCCGAAGCTAGCCAAGCGCTATCGCGAATGGTACCAACACAAAGGCTACGCCCCAGAGGAATATCGCAAGGAAATCTCCGCAAGCTTCGAACAGTTGCGCCGAAAATACGGTCTCAACTCGCGTCCGGAGCGCTCCAGCGCGAGCAAAGAATGGCGTTCGCCGCAGCTGGCGCTGGATTTGAACGCCCCGACGTGAGTGAGAAATAAAATAGAGCGCAACTGCGCAGGAAGCACGATGGCAATTCCGTAACGCCGGCGTCTCGCCGGCTCTTCTGAGGCTGCGACGCTAAGGCTACCTCGCTACGGCATGATGATGCGCGAAGCTTCTTGAGCGGTTTTCGCCTCATCAGGAAGCGGAAATCGCGCACGCAAGAACCCTAGAAACGCCCGCGAGAGCGGACGCCCATTAGTTTCCTGCTTTCCCACACGTAGCAGAAATACGAGCAACTGAAAGATCTCCGAATCCTTTAGCGTTGAAAAGCCTGCGCGCGCGGATTCTTCTTTCTTAAACTCCTGCAGGAATGCCGCGAGCTGTCCATACAGCGCCCGCGCGACCGGGGCATCGGGCGGCCGCTCATAATAAATTCCAGTGCCGAGCGTGCGATACGTTTCCGCTAGCGCTTCGAGGGCCGCAAGGATTGCCGCATCATTTAATTCCTTGTTCTCGATCTGAAAACGATGAATGGTGCCATCGAGGCCTGCAACAACCGGCCACTTTTCGTAGACGAAATCCACCGGGAATTGAACGTCCGGATAGGGAAATTCCTCTCGCGGAGCCGGCTTGCGATGCTCGGCTTCGTAGCGGTGAGCGGCGATCAAATACGAGCAGTCGATCGGGCAATCAATCGTCACTTCGCGCCCTTCGCCGCAGCAAATCGCGCAGATCTTTTCGCCTTTTGCGGGGCAGAACCGCTTTGCCGGCCGCCTTTCACAAATCGCGCAAGTCAAGAGTGACTCCTAATCACGATCAAGCTACAGGCCGGCGGATTGCCAAGGATAAGAACACATAAACGACTACAAGAAGAATCGTGATGAAACAACACAAGCGCGGTTCGGAGTACACGGTGTCCGAGATGCTCAATCCACGCATGGGCGTCGAGGGGCTCACTCGGCGGCCACCCAGTCGAGAACGCAGGTGCGGATTTCTTCGGTTTCCGCGGAAGAATCATCAGGATGGAACGCACTGCAGTGCCAGAGCCGCAAGCCCCCAACGGCCCGATTCGGTATTGAGTTTTTGCATTGCGGGAGCAAATTGCGGCAGGCCAATCCATCCGCTTGCGGCGACGCCGAGAGAAAACCATTCGCTAAGCGCAAATGCACTGCCTACCACAAAAGGGATCGCTACCCAGAGCCTGGGGTTCATAAATAAGGAGTTTCTATGGATCAAGACTGGCTTACCTGCTGGCGGCCTGCGGCACTCCACGCGCATCGAGAAGCGCAATTTCCTGTGCAATCGTTTCCACGGTGTGCTCGTCGCCGAATTTCGAATTAATCATCAAGTTGTAGAGCGAACGCAGAGGCCAATCCTTGCCGAAGTAATGGCGAATAAACGCTGCTCGTTCGGCGTCCACCTCTTCGACAAGCTGCGCCGCCTCTTTTTCGGATTTTCCGAGGCCCCTGATGCGGCGAATCTTTTCCTCCACCGGCGCGTAAATAAAAACATGGAAGGCATCGGGCCGATTGCGCAGGATATACGGCGCGCCGCGGCCGACGATCACGGATTTGCCGCGCGAAGCAACATCCTCGACCACCTTATGCAGCACGGCGACCATCCGGTCGGCGTCAAACATCTGCGATTCGCCTTCGAGTGGTAAGGTGCGCTCGTAGCTTCCTCGCGCGTACACTTTGAAGAGACGATGGAGCAGGGAATCGCAGCGCTCATCACAACGGAGCGCCGCTCGATGGTCAACCTTTGCGACGCGTGCGATCTCCGCGGTCAGCTCTTCGTCCCACACCTTCCAGCCAAGCCGGGCCGCGAGAGTCTTCGCGATGTTAGCTCCGCCGCTGCCATATTCCCGTTCGAGAGTGACGATTCGGATCTGCATTCTGACCTGCGCTGACGACTAGTGTACCGCCATCGGCCCGCCGGGCTTCACTTTTTTCATCAGGAAGACAAATGGAATCATCGCAAGAACGGCCACGCCGAGTAGCTTGAAGTTGTCGATGTAAGCGAGCATGGTTGCCTGTTGATTCACAAGATTCGACACCATCCCGTACGCCTGATGAGTGGCTTCATAGCTGCTTGACCCGCGCGAGACGAACAAATGCGTCATGGCATTGATCATGGTGTGCAGCCGGCCGCTTCCGGAATTCACGTGATCCACCAACTGGTTCTGGTGGAATTGAGCGCGCCGCTCGAGCATCGTCGTCACGAGCGAGATTCCCACGCTGCCTCCTATGTTTCGCGAAAGATTGATCAGGCCAGATGCCGCGTTGTTCTTGTCTTTCGGCAGAAAGGCGTAAGCAACAGTGTTGATTGGAACGAACAGGAACGCGAGACCAAGGGCCTGGAATGCGCGCGCGATCGCCACCGTGCGAAAATCGATCGCCACGTCGAAATTCGTCATATGAAAAAGGGACAAGCCGACGACAGTGAGGCCAAAGAGCAGCATGATCCGCGCGTCATAGTGGCCCAGCAGATATCCCACCAGTGGCATCGCCAGAATGATCGCAAATCCGCCGGGCATGAGCGCAAGGCCTGCTTGTTGAGCCGTATAGCCCATGATCGTTTGAAGGAACAGCGGAATGAGCACCGTGCTCGATAGCAATCCAAAGCCGACCATGAACATCAGCATGTTTCCAATGGCGAACGAGCGGTCACGGAAAAGGTGAAGATCGATAATCGGATCCTTGTGGCGCCATTCCCAGATGATCACGGAAATCAGCGCAATGACAGAGATCGTGGTCATCGCGATGATGAAATGCGAGCCGAACCAATCGTCGCGCTGGCCCTTGTCCAACACAACTTGCAGCGTGCCGAGCCCGAGCGCGAGAAGGCCCAAGCCGATGTAGTCAATCCGGAATCCAGATTTTTTCTCGCGTTTCATGTAGGGCGGATCAGAAATCAAACGATTCGTGAGGAATAGCGAAATGAGTCCGACTGGAATGTTGATGAAGAAAATCCACCGCCACGAGAAATTGTCGGTGATCCATCCGCCGAGAGTGGGCCCGATAGCCGGGGCGAACACCACCGCCATTCCGTAAACGGCGAACGCCATGCCGCGCTGTTTAGGCGGAAACGTATCCGCCAGAATCGCCTGCTCGCTGGGCTGCAGTCCGCCGCCCCCCACGCCTTGCAGCACACGAAAGAAAATCAGCGAACCCAGCGAAGGAGCGAGGCCGCAGAGACACGAGCTAATCGTGAACAGCGCCACGCACGACATGTAAAACCGCTTGCGGCCGATCAGCGCGGAAAACCAGCCGCTCATCGGCAAGACGATTGCGTTCGAAACGAGGTAGGAAGTGAGAACCCAGGTGGCTTCATCCTGTCCGGCAGAAAGGCTGCCGGCAATATGCGGAAGCGCAACGTTCGCGACGCTCGTGTCCAGCACTTCCATGAACGTGGCAAGCGTTACAGTAAGCGCGATAATCCAGGGGTTTACTGCGGGCCGCTCGAATTCGCGCGGTGCCGAAATGGCCGCGCTGATACTCATTTCACGTAGACCTTCGGCTCAACGGACATGCCCAGTCGCAAGTAGTGGTCACTGTTTTCGCCTGGATCGAGCACGATTTTCACCGGCAATCGTTGCACCACTTTCACGTAGTTGCCCGTAGCGTTTTCGGGCGGAAGCAAGCTCGTGCGCGCGCCGCTTGAGCCGGCGATGCTGTCCACATGCCCTTTATATTCGCGGCCGTTGGCGTCCACTTGAATTCTTGCCGCTTGTCCGGGCTTCATATATTTCAGCTGTGTCTCTTTGAAATTCGCGGTGAACCAAACTTCATTGAGAGGCACGATGGTGAACAGCTGCTGTCCCGGCTGGACGTTCATGCCGACTTCGGCGTTCTTCATCACCACGCCATCCACCGGCGCCATCAGCTTCGTGTATTGCAGATTCAGTTCCGCCTGCTCGAGCGCCGCTTGTTTCTGCGCGACGGTGGCGATCGCTGAGCGCGCCCGCGCTTGCGACACTGCCACCTGTTGCGGGCCGGTCTGCGAAGAGCGCCAGTTGGCTTCCGCCTGCAGGACTCGCGCGCGAGCCTGATGAATTTGCTGTTCCGCTGCCGAAGCGGACGCCGCCGCGGACGCGACCGTCGCGGTGCTTGCCCGTGCGGCGGCCAATGCCTGGTCGTATTGCTGTTGTGAAACTTCCTGCTTATCGACGAGTTGTTTGTATCGAACGAGATCGTCCTGCGCCTTCACGTCGTTTGCCTGGGCTTGCGCGAGCTGAGCTTTTGCCGCGTCAAACTGCTGCTGAGCGCCGGCCACGCCTGCCTTTGCGTTTTCCACGTCGGCTTCGCTGGCGGAGGTTTGGCTCGTCGTGCTGATCGATGTGATTGGAACGTTGATGCCCAGAGAGGAGGCTTGCGCTTCGGCATCGGCCAAATTCGCGCGCGCCTGGTCCGCCGCCACCTGATAGTCCCGCGGATCGATTTCCGCCAGCACCGTCCCAGCCTTCACGAACTGGTTGTCGTCCACATTTACCTTTTGAATGTAGCCGGAAATGCGCGTGCTCAGCGGCATCAGGTGGCCATCCACTTGTGCGTCGTCGGTGCTCTCATAGCTCGCGAAATAGCGCCACGCGAAGAAGCCGCCAATCAACAGCACGAGCACGGCGCCAATAATCAGCCATCGCGTCGCAGGATTTCTGCGAAACCGATTTCGCGCGGATCCAGAGGGCGGAGGCGCGGCCGAGTGCGTCTCGGACTGTGGCGGCGCAGTCTGAGCATTCGGTTCTTGCGTGGCTGGAGGATTTGGCGAGACTTCCACGTCCGTGCGCTGTGCCATGGTTATTTTCCTTTGAAGTATTCTTTCACGCCCAGTTCCGCCTGTCCGACGGCTCGGGCCAGAGAAATCTTGGCGTAGTTATAGTTGTAGAGGCTCGAGATGTACTGCTCATTCGCGCTGGCCACTGCTTCCTGCGACTGCACCACTTCCACCGTGTCCGTAACGCCGGCCGCGAAGCGATCGATCGATTGCGTCAGCGTCTCAGCGGCCAGGTCAATGTTGCTTCGCGCCACAGCCACCAGCTCGGCCGAAGACTGCAAATTAAAAATTGCCGTACGCACGTCCGCATCGATTTGCCCTCGCAGATTTTCTGCTCGGTCGCGGCTTTGCTGAAGGTCGGCGTCGGCTCGCAGCACATCTCCGTGAACGCTGCCGCCTTGAAAGATCGGAATATTCAGGGTGCCGCGAACGTCGAATACGCCGTGATTCGATGATGCGTGCTGCCCCGCAACGCCATAGTCCGCCGCGAATGACAAAGACGGGTAGTAGCCCGCGACCGCCGCCTTGCGCGAAAACTCCGTGGCCTTCACGTCCGAAAGCGCCGCCTGGTAATCAGACCGATTCGCGAGCGCGCGCGCCAGCGCTTCATCCACCGTGATTCCCTCGAGCGGCGCATAGGGCGACTTGTCCGTCAAATCAAATTGCTGTCCCGGCGCAAGCCCGATCACCCTCGCGACCGTTAATTTTTGAATCGCGAGGTCGTTTCGCGCTTGAATCAGCTGCTGCTGCCGCGTCTGCAGTTCCACTTTCGCGCGTAGCGCATCAATTGCTGGCGACGTTCCGGCGTTGAACCGGTCGTTCGCCTGATCGTATAGGGCCTGCGCCGTCTTCACCTGTGCAGCGGCCGTTTCGATGCGCGCTTCATCCGCGATTGCCTGGAGGTAGTTGAAGCCCACCGCGAGCACCACCAAATCACGCGCATCTTTGTAGCTATACTCCGCGGATTTCACGCTCTGGTTGGCGGAACGCGTTTTATTGATCGCTTTCCAATCGAATAGTTGCTGGTCCAAGTAGGCCCGCGCATCAAAGTATGCAAAAGGGCCCACAATGCTGGGAATGCTCTGTCCCGGAATATTGAAGGTGAGGCCAAATTCTTTCAGGTTTACTTGTGACACATCTATCAGCGGACTTGCGGTCACGTGCGGCAGCAGCGCGCTCAATTGTTGCCACTTCGTACCGTGCGCCGCCTGCACGTCCTGATTCGAAAGCAGTGCCCCGAGGTTCTGCTTCAACCCTCGCTCAATCGCATCCTCGAGCGTGATCGGCAAAATGCCCGGCACAAATTTCCCCGGCACGCTGCCGGAAAAATTACTCTGCGCCTGCGGCCCCGCCGGAGATTGCGTCGCACCGCCACCCGAAGAACTGCTCGACGAACCCGATTGCGTTGCCGATGGCCCAGCCTGGGGGCTTGGCAATCCAGGTTGCGCCAACTGCGCGAGTGCTACGCTTGTTGAACCAAACAATAAAAAGGCCAGGGCAAAGAACGACCTGAGAAAACGACTCTCCACGTGATGCCCTCCTTCGAATTCCTTACAGTAATGGATGAAATCCGACCTCGAAAGACTCAGCGACGGGCTGAAAATGGCGCTCCAGCCCCCGTAAAATCAACTTCCCTTACGCTTTGTTCCACTTCGAATCGCATCGGCCCGCAAACTCGGTGAGATGAGTTCCCACGTCTTTCTCGCCGTCGACTGGAAGTGCGTTTCCGGATTCAGCGCCCAAGCCATCGTAAAACCAATCACTACAGTCTGGATCAGGCGCGCCAGCTCGACCGGCGCAGCGTCTGACCGGATTTCTCCCCGTTTCTGCGCCAAGGAAATAATTTCAGCGAGCATTTTGCGACTGACGCGCATCCGCTTTTGCAACTCCGCGCGAACCGGTGCGCACGACGCATGAGCCGCATAAATCGCCCGAAGGATCGCTGGATTTTCGTGAGACTGCCCAGCCGAATCTGTGGCAAGTTCCCCGAGTACTTCAAGGACGGAACCACTCGTGGCGCGGGCCTTTTCGAGCGCTCGTTCGACAAAGGCAATACGTTCGCCACCATAGGCTGCAAGCACGTGCTCCTTCGTCGGGAAGTAATTGAAGAACGTTCCCTTTCCCACATCCGCCGCTTCTGTAATGTCCTCTACTGTTGCTTCCAGAAATCCGCGCTCGCCAAAAAGTTCCAACGCGGCGCGATAGAGTCTTTCTCGCGTTTCAAGGCGGCGACGTTCGCGGCGATCCGAGCGCGGGTGTACGGCAGCCATGCTGCGCCGAGGCCGGATAGCGGATTGCGTGCGGGGTTTCATCGCGACTTATAACTATATATGACTTTAAGTCAGTAATGAGTAAAAGTCAATTGAGATGGGCGATGACATTGTCGGCTGGGGAACTTACGGGCTGGATGAAAAGGACCCCGCGCCGAAGCTTTCAAGCTCCGGCGCGGATGTGACTAGGGAAACGCTACTTCGCGTGATGCGGTGAATGTTTCGTAAGAGTCGCAATCAATAGCTTCGCCGAAGGGGGGATTGGCACGGCCTTGCGGAACACGATTGCTTTCGCTTCCACCTTCTTGCCGTAAAGGCGTTCGTTCGCGTCATTGTCCGGGCGCAGCGTGGAACCTTCCAGCGATACCCCGGCGAACAGACCGCGCGAACGCGAATAGGTCAGCACTTCCGCTCGCAACGTTACGTCCGTCGCGGCCGCCGCTGTTCGTCCAACGGGCCCCGCCGCTGCAGAGGCATCGGCGCCCAGCTTCACTTTGCTGCTCAAGATCGCGCTCGCGCCGCGCTCGTTCATGATCAGCAGTACGAAGTCAGTAGCCTGTCCGCCGATCTGAAATCCGAAACTACCGCCTTCGAGCGCCATCATCGACGGCGCGGTCCAGGGACCGCGGAAGTTCTCGCCGCCGCGGCACGTCATCACACCCCTGCCGTAACTGGCGCCCACTATAAAGGCTGCCTTCAGAACCGACGGCAGGACGATCACGCAATCCGCTTTGTCGATCAAATCCTGCGGAATGTCATCCGGGATGTCCATAATCTCTTTTGCGACCTTGCCGGCATTCCGGACACGGTCGGCTTCTTTTGTGTCGTCGTCAGCAGCGCGAAGCGGCGCTGGATTGACGAAGGAAAGCAGGGCTACGAGCGATGCCGCAATACAAAGGTGCCACGCTTTTCTCATCTAACTTCCTCCTCAGGGTGGGGCGGGTTTGGTTGAATCCGGGCCGCTGCTAACAGGAAGACTATATCAAACGAGTGCGGAACCGCGAAGTTTGGAATATCGGGGATTGGAATATAATTGGCCGCCTTTAGAGCCGGTCGAAGCCAGATGAACTTTTCAACGTCGCCATTCCTCATTCGCGCAAAATTTCGCAGCCGCGCGATCGCACTCTCAATCGCCACTTTGCTCGTGATGGCCCCGCCACTGGCTGCACAGAAGCCGTGTTGCGATGCGAAATCGGGCCAACAATCGAACCCGAATATCACCGCCAAGCTGCGTCCAGACCTCGAACGGTTTCGCGCGCGCTTGGAAGCACTGTTGGGCGAAGCTCACGCCCGCAAAGCGGATTGGGGCATCCTCATCGCGAATCGCGACACCGGCGAAACGCTCTTCGATCGGAATGCCGACCGCTATTTTACGCCGGCTTCGAATGCGAAACTCTTTACATCTGTCTTCGCGCTCGCAACTCTCGGTACCGCCTATCGCTTCCACACCACTCTGGAAACGACGACACCGCTCGGCAGCGACGGCAAGCTCACGGGAGATTTGCTCTTCGTTGGACGGGGCGATCCCGATCTTTCGAATCGCAAATTTCCATTCCTCGGAAAAGTTGGACACGATGGCCCGACGGAGAAAATTCTTGCTGAATTGGTGGATGCGGCCGTGGCGCGCGGCTTGAAGGAAGTGGATGGCGACATCGTCGCCGACGATCGCTGCATCCCCTTCGACCCCTACCCCGCAGGCTGGAGCGTAGGCGATCTGTTCTTCACTTTTGGTGCTCCCGTTACCGCGATAGCCTTCAACGACAATTCGGTCACGATCAGCATGTCTCCCGGCGCTCACTCGAGCGATCTTGCACTGATAGTTGTCGACCCACCAGAAGCCGCCGCCGGATTCACTCAACAGATCACTACAAGCGCGCCTGGAACGGATCCTCAACTCGCCGTTGTACGACAGCCTGGACCGAACTTTCTGCTCCTCCGCGGATCGGTGCCGCTTGGCCACGCCCCCGTTAAACTCGATCTAGCTATAACCGATCCGGCAGAAACGGCTGCGCGCACGCTCAAGCGCCTCCTCGAAGATCGCGGCGTGCATGTCAAAGGCACTATTCGCGTGGAAGAAGCGCCAGCGCCACAAGCGCTGAAACCCGGTGAAGCGCCCGTGCTGCTTTCACCTGAATTGAAGAGCGCGGAAAATAATTCAGCAGCGAATGTGCACGTACTCGCCGAGCACGTTTCGCCGCCGCTTCTCGAAAGCGTGCGCGTGCTGAATAAAGTGAGCCAGAATCTCCACGCCGAACTATTTTTGCGGACAATAGCACGCGAAGAGACTGGAATCGGCTCCGCGGAAATTGGATTAAAACTCGAACAGGATTTCTTGAAATCCCTGGGCATCGCAGACGGCGACGCTGTCCTTACCGACGGCTCCGGCCTCTCGACAAACAATCTCGTAACGCCGCGCGCAGTGGTCGCCTTGCTGCAATATGCAATTCATCAGCCCTGGGGCCCAGACTTCATGGCCACGTTGCCGATTGCCGGAGTGGATGGCACGCTGGAAGACCGCATGAAAGGCACTCCCGCAGCCGGCTTGATTCAAGCAAAAACGGGCGGCCTCGAGCACGTCCACGCTCTCTCCGGCTATGCGACAACGCTGGGCGGCGAGTATCTCGTTTTTTCAATCTTCGTGAACAACGACCCCGAGAAGGGACGCGATGCAATCGCCGCGATTGATGCGATAGCTCTGACGATGGTCGAAACCCTCGGCGCCCCGTCACGCAAATAGGGTGAAACACTGAGCGTAAGCGCTCGATGACCCCGCCACAGCATTGTATTTCGATATAATCGCATCGTAGCTCAGGTTCCATTCTGGCCCGAGATTGGCCAGAATTGGCCTGAGACCTTCAAGGAGCCAAAAATGGCACAAAAAGTCATCGACATCGTTGGTGCTTCCAAGGAAAGCTTTGCCAAAGCAGCCGAGAACGCCGTGGCCGAAGCAGCCAAAACTGTTCGCGGTTTGAGGTGGGCGCGTGTGGCAGACTTCGAAATGCAACTGGACGGGAAGAAAATCAGCGAGTACCGAGTTACGACCCGCATCTATTTTGACATCGAACGAAAGTAAGACAGCCCCTTCCGAAAAATCGAGCGGCGCCTTGCGGCTGCAAAAGAAGTCTGCAGCCACGCTATCGCGTGTCGGGCTGACGCCACCTTTCCGCGTCAGCCTACACGTTCTAAAATTCGCTCGATTCTCTTTTCCACACCCAATCAAGCTACAATTCCATTTTTGAGGGATCCGTGTCCCGTCACGCAGAAAAGCTCCTCGAATTCGACAAGCTAAAGGAAATCGTCAGCGGTTTCACCACCTGCGCGCCAGGACGCCGTGCAATTCTCTCGCTCAGTCCCCAACTGGACGTCTCCGCCCTGAATTCTGAATTCACTCTGATCCGTGAGGCAGTCGCCTATCTGCGCCCCGGCGCGGAAATGGGTTTCGGCTCGCTTGCAGATCCCGAGCCTTGGCTCGTGCAGCTTGCCATGCCGGCATCGGTGCTTTCGAGTGCCGATCTGCTGGATGTCGCTTCCTTGATGGACACAGCCAACGGCGTCCGGCAAACATTCAAAGGAGAAACCGCGAAATATCCGGGTCTGGCGGAAAAAGCGGCGGCCTTCGCAGATTTTCGTCACCTCCTCACCGCCATCCGCCGCGCGATTCTTCCCAATCGTGAAATCAGCGACGATGCTTCTCCACAATTGCGCCGCATTCGCACGGGCATCGGACAAGCGCGCGACAAAATCCAGAAGTCGCTCGAAAGTATTCTTCGAGCACGTGGTGAGCCTACCGACGAGGACTACATCACGCTCCGCAACGATCGCTTCGTCATCCCGGTTCGCGCCGGCGATCGCCGCGCCGTTCCGGGCGTTGTCCACGCTGCCAGCGCCACCGGACAAACCGTTTTCGTCGAGC
>Ga0307479_10002718_pt1 | contig 16032 bp, 13 predicted proteins | sample atmos_gasesECM4C_FD_203743 | JGI IMG/M metagenome (GOLD analysis project Ga0307479, IMG submission 203743) | Hardwood forest soil microbial communities from Morgan-Monroe State Forest, Indiana, United States - atmos_gasesECM4C_515 | ecosystem: Environmental > Terrestrial > Soil > Temperate... | reverse complement strand
CCCCGATCAGCGGCAAACGACCCGCGGTGCGGCCGCCACCCGTTTGGCTTCTTGTGCGGGCGAAGTCGCGTGATACACTGCCCAGCCAACCGGAAGCCGCTGAGCTGCTGCTAAATGCAGCCATTTTACGGAGCGGAGCGCGCCCACCCTAAGGTAAAAGCCGGGTAAAGCGCCCGGACCCCCAGATGCTTCCGGGTCGTCCCGTTTTCTGATTTCTGATCGTCTAGGCCCGGCACGGGCAACCAGCCATGACCGTCTCCTGTGCGGCGGGTGGCATTGATCACCGGACCCGGGATTTTGTTCGGCCAACCCGCATCGCCCAGGCGATCCGGTGCATGAACGGGCCGACCGGCTTGAACGGAGAGCATGAACGCGCACGAGGCCAAAGTGGTCCTGGAAGCAGCGCTTCTGACAGCGCAGCAGCCGTTGTCGCTGACCGATATCGACAAATTGTTCGGCGGGGAATTCGATGCCGCAACGTTGCAGGCGCTGCTGGACGAGCTGCGGCACGGCTGGCAGGGTCGCGGCGTCGAACTGGTCTGCCTGGCCTCCGGCTGGCGCTTTCAGAGCACGCCGGCGATGCGCTCGTACCTGGAACGGCTCAATCCCGACAAGCCGGCGCGCTACTCGCGGGCCGTGCTCGAGACGCTGGCGATCATCGCGTACCGTCAGCCGGTCACACGGGGCGACATCGAGGAGATCCGAGGCGTGACCGTCTCGACCCAGGTGATCAGGGCCCTCGAGGAGCGCGGCTGGATCGAAACCGTGGGTCACCGCGAGGTGGCCGGGCGGCCGGCGCTGCTGGCCACGACGCGCGCCTTCCTCGACGATCTTGGGCTGCGGTCGCTGCAGGAGCTGCCGCCGCTGGCCAATGGTGATGCGGCCTCAGAACCGCAGGAACTGGAGTTGCCGATGACACACGTTGCACTGATCCCGAAGGCTGGCGACGGCGCTGCGGCGCCGCTGGCGCAGCCGCTTGAATCTTCACCCTCATGGGTCTCGCCCGTATGATCAGTGAACCCTTGCCGAACGGGGCCGCGCCGGACGATTCGTCGCCGCACCCCGAGACGACCGCCCCCGTTGAGGTGGCAGCGCCCGGCGGCGCATCCGGACCTGCCCCCGACATCGCAGCCCCAGCGGAGCCGGCTTTGACCGCCGACTTGCCCTCCGTAGCCTTGGCGAAGGAGGGAGCTGCGGTGGAGCCGGCCCAGCCTGGCGCGGTCCCGGCGCCGGCCTCGGACGCTGGCTTGCCCTCCGGCTTGCCCTCCGGCTTGCCCTCCGGCTTGCCCTCCGGCTTGCCCTCCGTAGCCTTGGCGGAGGAGGGAGCCTTGGCGGAGGAGGGAGCCTCGGCGGAGGAGGGAGCCTTGGCGGAGGAGGGAGCCTCGGCGGAGGCAGCCCGCTCCGGGCCGGCCCCCGGCGGCGCTGACGGCGAGCGCCGCCTGCGCGGTCCGCTGGGGCGCCGCCGTCGTGGCCGCGGCGAGCGGCCAGCCCGCGACGTTGTTCCGGCCGAGCCGCGTGAGGCGGAGTCTTCCGCGCTGCTCGCCGACGGCGAAAATCTGAGTGTGGCGGCGATGCCCGAGCAGCCGCTGCCGCGCGAGCTGATCGAGCGGGGGCGGCGTGCCGCCCAGTCGGCGCTGAATGCGCAGTCCGACAAGCTGCACAAGGTGCTGGCCGACGCCGGCATCGGCTCGCGGCGCGAGATGGAAGAGCTGATCGTGGCCGGGCGCGTATCGGTGAACGGCCAGCCCGCGCACGTGGGCCAGCGCGTGCTGCCGACCGACCAGGTTCGGATCAACGGCAAGCCCCTGCAGCGCCGGCAACCCGGCAAGCCGCCCCGGGTTCTGATCTATCACAAGCCCACCGGCGAGATCGTCTCCCACGATGACCCGCAGGCGCGACCATCGGTGTTCGAGCGCTTCCCGAAGGTTGCGGGCGGGCGCTGGATCTCGGTGGGGCGCCTGGACCTGAACACCGAAGGTCTGCTGGTGGTGACGACATCGGGTGACGTGGCCAACCGGTTGACCCATCCGCGCTTCGAAGTCGAGCGCGAGTACGCCGTGCGGGTGGCCGGAGAGCTCACCGAGGAGCAGCGCCAGCGGCTGCTCGAGGGCGTCGAGCTCGATGACGGCGCGGCGCGCTTCAGCCGCCTGGAAGAGGCCGGCGGCCAGGGTCTGAACCACTGGTACCGGGCCGTGATCAAGGAGGGACGCAATCGCGAGATCCGTCGCATGTTCGAGGCCGTCGGGCTGACCGTGAGCCGACTGATACGGATCCGCTTCGGCTCGATCGCGCTTCCGCGCTCGCTCGCGCGCGGCCGCTTCATGGAGCTGGCCCCGGGCTGGGTGGAGGCCTGGCTGCACGATGTGGGCATAGGATCGGAGGCCACGCGCAACCGGCCGGGCAATGGGCCGCGCCGTCCCGACGGACCCCGCCGGGGCAAGCCCTCGGGCGGCCGGCCCGGCGGCGCCCCGCCGCGCCAGCCCGATCCGATGACCAGCACGGTCAGCTACATCATCAACGGAACGCACCCCCACAGCCCGCGTGCCAATCCGGGCCTGCAGAACCGGTTCCGGCGTCCGAAGCCCGGGCGCGGGTTCGGGTAGAACCATTGGCGCCAAGACGATATAATCGCGTGTTGCGCCAAGATAAGGCGCAGTAGGCACACCGGGCGAGCTCCGGGGCCGGATCGACGTTCGATCGCCTGCCAGGCGGGCGGTTCGGGCCCTGCGCAGGTCCGGTCGATGAAGTGGCGGCTGCTTCGGCAGCGGGATCCCGGTGGGGTCCTGGCGGGCCGAATACGCGGCGCCAGCCTGTTGGGACTAGAAAAATGGGCGAGCGGGCCCATTTTTTTTTGATGAGCCAATTCGCGACGGTGCGAGGCGGCTTGATCGTTCGAGTGGCGGGGTGAGATCGGCGTGGTGCGCACCAACAGTTTGGATGCAGGCGAGCAAAGCTCGCCGAAGCGGCAGGCGGCCGAAGCGGTGGGCGCGCGCGGTCCGGCTTCGGCCTCGGCCGTGCGCGAGCTGATCGAGCCGACCATCAGCGGCCTGGGGTACGAGCTGGTCGATGTGCAGAGGGCGGCACAGGGCCTGCTGCGGGTCACGGTCGATACGTTGACGCCGGAGCGGGCGATCGGCGTGGACGACTGCGAACGGATCAGCCGGCAGTTGTCGCACCTGTTCGCAGTCGAGCAGGTCGATTACGAACGGCTCGAGGTGGGCTCGCCGGGTCTGGACCGGCCGCTGGTGGCTGCGCGGGATTTCGTCCGGTTCGCCGGCTCCGCGATCCATGTGCAGCTCAAAGAGGCGCTGCAGGGCCGCCGCCGCTTCAAGGGGCGGCTGCTGGGACTGGCGGGGCAGCCGGGCGCCGAGCGGGCGCTGCTCGAGCTCACTGCTGCGGGCAGCGCGCCGGCCGGTCCGGGCGGACGTGCCGGGCGCCGGCGTGCCGCGCCGGCGGCCGCGCCGCCGCCGCCGCTGGAGCTGCCGCTGGCGGATATTGAAAAAGCCCGCCTGGTGCCCCAGTTTGACTTCAGGGGCAGTTTGCAAGCAAAACAACGCAACACGAAAACGGGAAACGAGGAATGACGGCGATGAGCAGAGAAATCCTGCTTCTGGTCGACGCTCTGGCGCGCGAGAAGAACGTTCCGAAGGAAACAGTGTTCGGCGCGCTCGAATCGGCTCTGGCGTCGGCCACCAAGCGGCTGTTCGCCGAGGAAGACGTCGACATTCGCGTGGCGGTGGACCGCGAGACCGGCGAGTACGACGCCTTCCGGCGCTGGCTCGTGGTGCCGGACGAGGCCGGGCTGCAGGAGCCGGGCCACCAGATCATCCTGTCGGACGCGCGCGACCAGATCGCGGACATCGAGGTCGACGAGCACATCGAAGAGCAGCTGCCCCGGCAGGATCTGGGCCGCCGCTTCGCGCAGGACACCAAGCAGGTGATCCTGCAGAAGATCCGCGATGCCGAGCGCGAGCAGCTGCTCAGCGAGTTCCTGGCCCGCAACGACGCGATCGTCAACGGCACCGTCAAGCGGATGGACAAGGGCGATGCGATCATCGAGATCGGCAAGGTCGAAGCGCGCCTGTCGCGCTCCGAAATGATTCCCAAGGAGAATCTGCGCGTCGGCGACCGGGTGCGCGCGCTGGTGGCCAAGGTCGACCGCCAGCTGCGGGGCCCGCAGATCCTGCTGTCGCGCACCTCGCCCGAGTTCCTGATGAAGCTGTTCGAGCTCGAGGTGCCGGAGATCGAGCAGGGGCTGCTGCAGATCAAGTCGGCCGCGCGCGACCCGGGCGTGCGCGCCAAGATCGCCGTCTGGACCAACGATCGCCGCATCGATCCGATCGGCACCTGCGTGGGCATGCGCGGTTCGCGCGTGCAGGCCGTCACCAACGAGCTGGCGGGCGAGCGCGTCGACATCGTGCTGTGGTCGGACGATCCGGCCCAGTTCGTGATCGGTGCGCTGGCGCCGGCCAACGTGTCTTCGATCCTGGTCGACGAGGACAAGCATGCGATGGACGTGGTGGTCGACGAGGACAACCTGGCGATCGCGATCGGCCGCAGCGGCCAGAACGTGCGGCTGGCATCGGAGCTCACCGGCTGGCAGATCAACATCATGACCGCCGAGGAGTCGACCCAGAAGCAGGAAAGCGAGCAGACCGGCATCCGCGAGATGTTCATGAAGCGGCTGGACGTCGACGAAGAAGTCGCCAACATCCTGATCGGCGAGGGCTTCTCCAGCCTGGAGGAGATCGCTTACGTGCCGGTGGCGGAGCTGCTCGAGATCGAAGCGTTCGACCAGGAAACGGTCGAAGAGCTGCGCACGCGCTCGCGCAACGCGCTGCTGACCGAGGCGATCGCGCGCGAAGAGAACCTGGACCAGACCGACCGTTCGTTGCTGGATCTGGAGGGCATGGAAACCGAGCTGGCCATCAAGCTGTCGTCCAACGGGGTGCGCTCGCGCGACGAGCTGGCCGACCTGGGCGTCGACGAGCTCACCGAGATGACCGGCATCGATGCGGAACGGGCGGGCCGCCTGATCATGGCGGCGCGAGCCCATTGGTTTCAGTAAGCAGCGGGGATCCGAACCAGCATGCAACCGAATACAGTCGCGCAATTCGCAACGGAGCTGAAGCTGGCGCCGCAGGTGCTGCTGGAGCAGCTGCAGGCGGCGGGCGTGGACAAGCGTGCCGAGACCGACTCGCTCAGCGAGGATGACAAGGCGCGTCTGCTCGAAGCGCTGCGCAAGGCGCACGGTGGCCTGGAGATCGAGAAGCGCAAGATCACCCTGACCCGTCGGCAGACCTCGGCCATCAAGCAGGCCGACTCGAGCGGCAAGGCGCGCACGATCCAGGTCGAGGTGCGCAAGAAGCGCGTGTTCGTCAAGCGCGACGTCGAATCCGAAGTCGAAGCGGCCCCGTCCGCTCCGGTGATCGACAGCGAGGAGCTGGCCCGGCGCGAGCAGGAGGAGCGGCATCAGGCCGAGCTGGTCGCGCGCCAGGTCGCCGAAGCGCGCGAGCGGGCCGAGCGCGCCCAGCGCGAGCTGGAGGAAACCGAGCGCCGCCGGCGCGAGGCGAGCGAGCGCTCGCGCGCGCAGGAAGAGGCGGCGCGCGCCGAACCGCAGCCTGCGCAGCCCGACGAGACGGCCGCGCGCCGCGCGGCCGAGGCCGCCGCGACCGCCGCCCAGGAGCAGCTTCAGACCCAGGCGCACGAGCGCGCCCGCAAGGTGGTCGAGGACGAGGTGGCGGCCATCAAGACGATGATGGCCACCCCGACGAAGAAGGTGCTGAAGGCGCCCGCGCCGGAAGGCACGCTGCACCGGCCGGCCATCAAACCCGAGACCAAGCCGGTCGAAGAGAAGAAAGACGAGAAGAAACCCGGGGCCAAGGAAGTCAAGTCGGTCAAGCTCGCCTCGAGCTGGTCCGAGGACGCGGCCAAGCGCCGCACCATCAAGACGCGCGGCGACGCGGGCGCCGGCGTGGCCGCATGGCGTGGGCCCAAGGGGCATCGTCGCGCCGACGAGCGCGACAAGCCCGCCATGGCGGCGCCGGCCGAAAGCGTGGTGCGCGAGGTGTCGGTGCCGGAAACGATCACGGTGGCCGACCTGGCGCACAAGATGTCGGTCAAGGCCTCGGAGGTCATCAAGATCCTGATGAAGCTGGGCCAGATGGTGACGATCAACCAGGTGCTGGACCAGGAAACCGCGATCATCGTGGCCGAGGAGATGGGTCACAAGGCATTTGCCGCCAAGCTGGACGATCCGGAAGCGTTCCTGATCGACTCCGGCGTTGTGCCCATCGGCAACGGCGAGGTCAAGCCGCGCCCGCCCGTGGTGACCGTGATGGGACACGTCGATCACGGCAAGACGTCGCTGCTCGACTACATCCGGCGCGCCAAAGTCGCGGCTGGCGAAGCCGGCGGCATCACGCAGCACATCGGCGCCTATCACGTCGAAACGCCGCGCGGCGTGATCACGTTCCTGGACACGCCGGGCCACGAGGCGTTCACCGCGATGCGCGCCCGCGGCGCGCGCGCCACGGACCTGGTGATCCTGGTGGTGGCGGCCGATGACGGTGTGATGCCGCAGACGATCGAGGCGATCCACCATGCGAAGGCGGCCAGGGTGCCGATCGTGGTCGCACTGAACAAGATCGACAAGCCGGAGGCCAATGCCGACCGCGTCAAGCAGGAACTGGTCGCGCAGGAGGTGGTGCCCGAGGAATACGGCGGCGACTCGCCCTTCGTCCCGGTATCGGCCAAGACCGGGGTGGGCATTGACGCGCTGCTGGAGAACGTACTGCTGCAAGCCGAGGTGCTGGAGCTCAAGGCCGTGCAAGACGGTCCGGCCAAGGGCCTGATCATCGAGTCGCAACTCGACAAGGGGCGCGGCCCGGTGGCCACCGTGCTGGTGCAGTCCGGAACCCTGAAGCGGGGTGACGTGGTCCTGGCTGGCAGCAGCTTCGGGCGGGTGCGCGCGATGCTGGACGAGGCCGGCAAGTCGATCCAGAGCGCCGGTCCCTCCATCCCGGTCGAGATCCAGGGGCTGTCGGACGTTCCGGGCGCCGGCGACGAGCTGATCGTGCTGGGCGACGAGCGCAAGGCGCGCGAAATCGCCCTGTTCCGCCAGGGCAAGTTCCGCGACACCAAGCTTGCCAAGCAGCAGGCCGCCAAGCTGGAGAACATTTTTGACGACATGACACGCGAAGGCGCCAAGACGCTGACGCTGATCATCAAGGCCGACGTGCAGGGCTCGCAGGAGGCGCTGGCGCACGCGCTCACCAAGCTGTCCACCGACGAGGTCAAGGTCAACATCGTCCACGCCCAGGTGGGCGGCATCACCGAGAGTGACGTCAACCTGGCGCTCGCGTCCAAGGCCGTGATCGTGGGCTTTAACGTGCGGGCCGAGCAGACCGCGCGCAAGCTGGCCGAGGCCAACGGGATCGACATCCGCTACTACAACATCATCTACGACGCGGTCGATGAGGTGAAGGCAGCCCTGTCCGGCATGCTGACCCCGGAACAGCGCGAACAGGTGCTGGGGCTGGTCGAGGTGCGCCAGGTGTTCCGAATCTCGAAGATCGGCACGGTGGCCGGCTGCATGGTGCTGGACGGGCTGGTGCGCCGCACCTCGCGCGTGCGCCTGCTGCGCGACAACGTGGTGATCTGGACCGGCGAGCTCGATTCGCTCAAGCGCTTCAAGGACGATGCGCGCGAGGTCAAGGCCGGTTTCGAGTGCGGCCTGTCGCTGAAGGGCTACGACGACCTGAAGGAAGGCGATCAGCTCGAAATCTTCGAGGTCCAGGAGGTCGCCCGCTCGCTATAAAGCGGCGGGCTTTCAGCCAGGCGGTCGCCGATCGCCCCTCGCCCGCGCAGCGGGAGAGGGGAGGGGGTGAGGGTTGAAAACCAGCTCGGAAGCCCTTTCTTTTGTATGAAAACGTCCAATCGCAACCAGCGGGTCGCCGACCAGATTCAGCGCGACCTGGCCGACCTGATCGTGCGCGAGATCCGGGATCCGCGCATCGGGCTGGTCACGATCAGCGGCGTGGAGCTGTCTCCCGACTACGCGCATGCGACGGTGTTCTTCACAGTGATCGGATCTTCGGCCAAGGATGGGGCCGAGGGGCTGAACGCCGCCGCAGGGCATCTGCACAACCTGTTGTTCAAGCGCCTGCACATGCGCTCGGTGCCCCGGCTGCACTTCGTACACGACACTTCGGTCGAACGAGGCTTCGAGATCGATCGCCTGATCGACCAGGCGGTCGGCCGGCGCGATACCGACTGACCCGGCTGCACACATGAGAAACGCGCGCTTTGAATCCGTCGACGGAGTCCTGCTGCTGGACAAGCCGGTCGGGGCCAGTTCGAACGCGGCGCTGCAGCGGGCGCGCCGTCTGCTCAATGCGCGCAAGGCCGGCCATACCGGCACGCTCGATCCGCTGGCCCAGGGTCTGCTGGCGCTCACCTTCGGCGAAGCGACCAAGTTTTCGGGCGACCTGCTGGATGCGGACAAGAGCTATCAGGCGCGGCTGGTGCTGGGAACCGTCACTGCCACCGGCGATGCCGAGGGTGAAATCGTCGAGCGGCGGCCGGTGGACGTGAGCCAGGACGCCTTCGAAGCGGCCCTGGCGCGTTTCACCGGAACCGTTTCGCAGGTGCCGCCGATGCACTCGGCGCTTAAACGCGATGGGCAGCCGCTGTACCGTCTGGCGCGACAGGGCATCGAGGTGGAGCGCCGCGCTCGCCAGGTGCAGGTGCGTCGGCTGTGGACCATCGCCTGGGACGCGCTGACGCCGACCATTGGAGTCGAGTGCGGCAAGGGCCTGTACGTGCGCACGCTGGCCGAGGACATCGGCGCGGCGCTCGGGTGCGGCGCGCACCTGGGCGCGCTGCGTCGGACGCGGATCGGGCCGTTCGACGTTTCCAGCTCGATTGGACTGGAGCGGCTCGAAGCGCTGCCCATCGAGGCGCGGCGCCGGCAGCTGCTGCCGATCGATGCGCTGCTGCAGAGCCTGCCGCGGGTCGACCTGGACCGGCACGCCAGCGAGGAGCTGGCGCACGGCCGGCAAATCGCGTGGGGCGCAGGCAGCGCGCAACGCGCGCGCGTGTACGGTCCGCAGGGGCACCTGCTCGGTGTGGCCACGGTGGACCACGGTGTATTGGTCGCCCGCCGCCTGTTGAGCCGGCCGCAGCCACTGGAGTCGGAACGATGATCGGCAGGGCCCTTCGCAACATCGCGATCATCGCGCACGTCGACCACGGCAAGACCACGCTGGTGGACAAGCTGCTCAGGCAGTCGGGCACGTTCCGCGACAACCAGACGCTGGTCGAGCGCGTGATGGACAGCAACGACCTGGAGCGCGAACGAGGCATCACGATCCTGGCGAAGAACTGCGCGGTCGAATACGAGGGCACCCACATCAACATCGTCGATACGCCGGGCCACGCCGACTTCGGAGGCGAGGTCGAACGCGTGCTGTCGATGGTCGACGGGGTGCTGCTGCTGGTCGATGCGGTCGAAGGGCCGATGCCGCAGACGCGGTTCGTCACGCGCAAGGCGCTGGCGCTGGGACTGAAGCCGGTGGTCGTGGTCAACAAGATCGATCGGCCGGGCGCGCGCCCCGACTTCGTGGTCAATGCGACCTTCGATCTGTTCGACAAGCTCGGCGCCAGCGAAGATCAGCTCGACTTCCCGGTCATCTACGCCTCGGCGCTGAACGGCTACGCGGTGGACCGGCTGGAGGAACTGCCCTCCTTCGCGCCTGGCATGCCCTCCGTAGCGCCGACAGGCGCGAAGGAGGGCGGCGCTACGGAGGGCGAGCCCGCGGCGGCCGCGGGCTCGATGCGGCCGCTGTTCGAGGCGATCTTGCGCCACGTGCCGGTGCGCGACGAGGACCCGAACGGTACGCTGCAGCTGCAGATCTGCTCGCTCGACTACTCAAGTTACGTCGGCAAGATCGGCATCGGTCGCGTGCGCCGCGGGCGCATCCGCCCGGGCCAGGACGTGATCGCAATCGACGGGCCCGGGGGCGCGCCGGTGCGCGGCCGCGTGAACCAGGTCCTCGGTTTCAAGGGTCTGGAGCGCGAGCCGGTCGATGAGGCGATCGCTGGCGATATCGTGCTGGTCAACGGCATCGAAGAGCTGAACATCGGCACGACCATCTGCCAGCCCGAAGCGCCCGATGCCTTGCCGATGCTGCACATCGACGAGCCCACGCTGCTGATGAACTTCTGTGTCAACACCAGCCCGCTGGCCGGCCGCGAAGGAAAATTCGTGACCAGCCGCCAGCTGCGCGAGCGTCTCGAGCGGGAGCTGAAGTCCAACGTGGCGATGCGGATGCGCGAGACCGAAGACGAGACGATCTTCGAGGTGGCCGGCCGCGGCGAGCTGCATCTGACGATCCTGGTCGAGAACATGCGCCGGGAGGGCTACGAGCTGGCCGTCTCCCGGCCGCGCGTGGTCTACCGTGACATCGATGGCGTGCGCTCGGAACCGTTCGAGCTGCTCAGCCTGGATGTGGAAGAGGCGCACCAGGGCGCCGTGATGGAAGAGATGGGACGCCGGCGCGGCAGCCTGATCGAGTTCCAGCCGGACGGACGCGGTCGGGTCCGGCTCGAGTACCGGATCGCGGCGCGCGCGCTGATCGGATTCCAGGGCGAATTCATGACGATGACGCGCGGTACCGGGCTGATGAGCCACGTTTTCGACGACTACGGCCCGGCTCAGCCCGGTGACGTGGGCGAGCGGCGCAACGGCGTGCTGGTGTCGCAGGAGAGCGGCGAAGCGGTGGCGTACGCACTGTGGAAGCTGCAGGAGCGGGGGCGGATGTTCGTCTCGCCGGGCGACCCGCTGTACGAGGGCATGATCATCGGCATCCACACGCGCGACAACGACCTGGTGGTCAACCCGAGCCGCGAAAAGAAGCTCACCAACGTGCGGGCTGCCGGCAAGGACGAGCACATCGACCTGACGCCGCCGATCCGGCTGAGCCTGGAGCTGGCAGTCGAGTTCATCGCGGACGACGAGCTGGTCGAAGTCACACCCACCAGCATCCGGTTACGCAAGCGCTACCTGAAGGAACACGAGCGCAAGCGCGCCCAGCGAGCAGTGGCTTAGGCGCCCCTCACCCGCGCAGCGGGAGAGGGGTCGGGGGTGAGGGCTGCCGGTCAGCGCCGCCCCACCCAAGCAAGACGCAATGCCAGACCGACCATCACACTGGCGGAAATCCACCCCAGCATTTTCCCGATCAACGGATTGCCGCGCAGGCGCCCCGCCAGCTTTCCACCGCCCAGCGCGACCGCGCAGTTGACCAGCGTCCCGGAAATGTCGAACGCGATTCCCAGCACCAGGATCTGCAGCCAGGCCGGACCGGCCCCGTGCACCACGAATTGCGGTAAAAACGCGATGAAGAAGACCGCAACCTTGGGATTGAACACGTTGGTCAGCATGCCTTGCCGGAACGCGGTGCGTACACCTTCAGTTTCGATCGGCGCGTTCAGATGCGGCGGCCGGCGCAGCATCCCGATTGCGATCCACACCAGATAGGCCGCGCCCGCGTAACGCACCAGGTCAAAGGCGAGCGGCCATGCGGCAAACAGCGCCGCCAGCCCGAACGCCGCCAGCGTCATATGGAAGATCGTGCCGGTGCCGATGCCGAGCGCCGCCGCCAGTCCGGCTCGCGTGCCCCGATGGGCGGCTTGCGCCAGCACGAACGTCATGTCGGGGCCCGGCGTCAGGTTGAGCGCCAGAGCGCCCACCATGAACAGCGCGAAAAAATGAAAATTGAACATTGGGGAACAATTTTAATCTTTTGAACGAAAATGGTGGCGGTCGCCGATTGGAAGAACGGTCCAGTGACATAGCAATGGCGCTCATCGGTCGACCTGCGGTGCGCAGCATGATGGGTCTGCCTGCTTTGGAGGGCAGGGTACCGAGCCGTAAGAGCAGAACACGCAGCAGTCCCCGGCCTTCGGCCGCAGCACCAATCCACAGCCTGCGCAATCGTAGAAGTAAACGCAGGCGTCGGTCGGCATCGTCTCGCGCGATACGTGTCCGCACTTCGGACAGGTCAGTCGGGACGTCGTAATCATTGGGCAGGTCGTTCCAGCATCGACGTAGTACTTCCCGGCGGCAGCTGCGCCAGCAGCGTGCGTACCCGCTGCGCGAAGATACGACTGTCCAGGCGTGGGAACTGCGGGCTGCCGCGAAGCGCCCCCAACTGGTGCATCAGCAGTTGAGGACGCGGCGGATCAGCGCCTTCCCATTTGGCCTCCGGTCCGTAGATCAGCCACACATCCCAGGCGTACACCTGGCGCTCATGGTTCTTGAGGCCGACAGCCTGGGACAGCAGCCGGCCGAATGCGCCGGACGGATTCCAGTAATGCTGAACCTGCAGGTTGTGCAGCAGACGCGCCGCGCCGGCGACGTCCTGGCCCCCCGAAATCCGCAGCCACGGCGCCACCCGCGCCACGCCGAGGACGGGTTCGTGAACGACGAACGTCTGCAGGCGGGGATCGGCCGTGCTCTGGAGCAGATCGCGGTTCATGTCGTCCAGACCGCGCAGGCAACCCGGACAGATCGGGTCAACGACGAACAGCAGCCTGACCGACCCCACGTTGCGGTTGAAGTTTGCCCGCAGTTGACTGGCCTGATCGTCCAACACCACGTACGGCGTTGAAGACGCAGCGCCGGCAGAGCTGTCGTCCCGAGCGCAGCCGGCCGCTGCCCCGAGCAGGCCAATGGTGATCAGGACTGCGCGTCGGATGCGCATCGACTTCCCCTACGCGGACCCAGGAGCCAGGCCAACCGTCGCCAGTGCGGCCACCAGCAGCGCGGCGACCCAGACGATCCACCGCAGCGGGCGCCGGTCCGACTCAAGGCACGTTCCATCCGCACAGACGACGGGTGGGCGATAGACCCACCAGAACGCGACCGCGAGCAAACCGCCTGCGCCGAGCAACGCATAGGGCAGCAGGAACGAAAGGCGGGCCAGCAGCACGGCGCCGCCCACGCCCAGCAGCGGCACCGCCCACGGCAATCCACAGCATGCGCCGACTGCTGCGGCGAAGGCGCCCAGCCCGAGCGCACCGCCCGCAGTGCCGATCACGCGTGTCTTTTCACTCATGCGAGGCTCCTGGAGCTGTCGTCGGAGGTTCCTGTACTCACCGGTGCTACCATAAACTCCGTACCATGGTACGGGGTCAAGCCATGCCGCAGATCTACACGATTGCCAGCCTTGCCGCAGCGGCCGGGGTTCACGTCGAGACGGTTCGCTACTACCAGCGGCTGCGACTGGTGCCGGAGCCTGCGCGCCCGCCACGCGGCATCCGCCGGTACGTCGAGGCCGATGCCGAGCGACTGCGCTTCATCAAGCGCGCTCAGGCGATGGGATTTACGCTCGCGGAGGTCGTCGGTCTGCTCGCCTTGCAGAAGCGCGGCCACTCGTGCCGAGCTACGCGCGACCTGGCCGCCGCCAAGCTCGATCTGGTCGACGCCCGCATACGGGAGCTTCGAGATCTGCGCAGGGAGCTTGCCGGCCTGGTTGCCGACTGCGATGCGAACACCCGGGATGAGGCCTGCCCCGTCTTCGAGCGCCTCGACCCGAAATCCTGTGGGGGCAAAGACGCAGAGCGGCGGCGACGGCAGCATCCCTGAGTCCACCGGCGGGAGGTATCGCCCGACCCTGCCCCCTTTTCCGGGGTCAGAGCGCCTCTTCATCCGATCAAGGGATGCTCCCGAGCGTTTTCAGGTGACCACAGTGATGACCCTTCGTCGGATTGTGACGCAGTTGGGCCAGGGATAGGTTGAGCCCACGGGTTGGCGAGCGGGGCAGGCGAGCCGCTCAAGTCTCAGCACGCGTTTTCGCAGTGGCGCCCACGCTGAGCGTAGCTCCGCACGCGCAGTGCCGGCGCTTTCACGGCATCGAAGGAGCCGAACTCATGACCGCATTCGAATGTTCAAGGGATGCTTTGTTTACAGAGGGCAGTTAACGTTCGACGGTGCTCCGGATCGACTTTCATTCAGCCATCCAAGACCATACCGCATGGAGGAAAGACTTCCACGACGCCATTTCCAGCGGGCGACCGCTCGATGCGGCATCGATCGCGGTGGACACTTCGTGCGCCCTGGGCAAATGGCTGGACAACCAGGCCTGGCAGGCGTATCGGCAACTGGACAGCTACCGCAATTGCCTGGTCGTGCACATCGAGTTTCACCTGGAGGCCGCCAAAGTCGCGCGAGCGATCAACGAGAAGCGGTATAACGAAGCGCTCAGAATGCTTGCGCGCGGTACCGATTATTCGGAGGCGTCGATCGCGCTGGGCATTGCCATCACGCGTTTGATGAAGGCCGTCACGGCCAAACGCACGACCTGATGTGATGTGACAGCAGCGCGCGCCCTCTGCGCGCTGCCGCGACGGTTCAGCGGCAGCCCGCCGCGTCTCCCTCTTGAGAAGATGCTCCGAGCGCGTTCGGACCGCGTGTGATCCCAACGCTCGTCCGATTGCGGGATGAGGTTGACCTCGTTCGCGCGAGCACTTCTCAACGGCTGTTCGAATGATTGCGGTCAACGGTCGAGCGGAATACCTTGCTGCCACTTAAGCAAGATGGCGCTGACCCGGGTGCGGCGCCGACCGACAGCCGTCAAGGAGGAGTTATGGGGCTCTCATTTACCGGTTCGCTGCGGCGGCTTCTGGTGCTAAGCGTCGTCTTCGGTTCCGCGGGTCTGCATGCGCAGGCGGTCGATCCGGGCGTACGAGGCGGCACGATCGACGCCGGCAAGCCGCTGCCGGGCCTGACCAAGGGGCAGGCAACAGCGTTCGCGATCTCAATGGCCAATTTCATCACCTTCCGCTCGGTCGGGGGCAATCTGCTCAATCCCGACGGGAGCCAAACTCAGGACGGCCTGGGGCCGCGGTACAACTCGAGCAGCTGCGGCAGCTGTCACTCACAACCCGCGATCGGGGGAACCAGTCCCAGCACCACGGCATTTCCGTTTGTCGGATCCAATCCGCAGATCGCGATCGCGAATACGGCCGGGGCGACCAACGTGATACCTTACTTTCTTCTGCCCAACGGCCCGGTGCGCGAGGCGCGCTTCAGGCGTGTCGTACAAAACGGAGTCGTGACCAACACGCCCGACGGCGGCGTGCACGACCTGTTCACCATCACCGGGCGCAGCGATGCGACCAATACGGCCGGCGCCAGCGGCACGCTTCAAACCTGTATGCTGGCCCAGCCGGACTTCGAGAACGCGCGCCGCGCCAACAACATCTCGTTTCGCATTCCGACGCCGGTGTTCGGTCTCGGACTGATGGAAAGCATCTCCGACGCGACCCTTCTGGCCAACCAGGCCGCCAACGCCGCCGACAAGCAGGCATTTCACATCCGCGGCAGGCCCAATCGCAACGGTAACGACGGCACCATCACCAAGTTCGGCTGGAAGGCCCAGAACGCCACAGCGCTCCTGTTTGCCGGCGAGGCCTACAGCGTCGAGATGGGGGTGAGCAACGAGATATTTTCCGTCGAGCGGGCTAACCCGGGCGAAACGCTTCCGACGACGTGCCTGTTCAATCCGGTCCCGGAAGACGTCACGCACTTGGACCCGAGTGCGGATTCTCCCGTGGTCGAATCGGACATCCAGCAGTTCGCGCTCTTCATGGAATTTCTCGCCCCACCGACACCCTCGGCCACCTCGCCCGGAGGGGCAGCCTCGATCCAGAACGGCGCGGCGCTGTTCACCAACACCGTCAAGTGCGCGCTCTGTCATACCCCGACCTTGATGGCCTCGCCGTCGAATTTCATCAATCAAGGCTCCAGCCCGACTCCGGTCAACCTGTTCTCGGATCTGTTGCTGCATCACATGGGAGACGAGTTGGCCGACGGCGTCAGCCAGGGCCTGGCCGGTCCGAGCGAGTTCCGCACCGCGCCGCTGTGGGGGTTGGGCCAGCGCGTGTTCTTCCTGCACGATGGCCGCACCTCGAATCTGGTTGAGGCCATACGGGCGCACGGCGACTTCGAGTCCGAGGCGCGCGTCTCGG
>Ga0307479_10002717_pt1 | contig 16042 bp, 13 predicted proteins | sample atmos_gasesECM4C_FD_203743 | JGI IMG/M metagenome (GOLD analysis project Ga0307479, IMG submission 203743) | Hardwood forest soil microbial communities from Morgan-Monroe State Forest, Indiana, United States - atmos_gasesECM4C_515 | ecosystem: Environmental > Terrestrial > Soil > Temperate... | reverse complement strand
AATAGCGCTTCGCTTGTAGCGTTCGACGAAAATGGCGGCGAGGAAGATATCGTCTCCAAATCACTCGAGGATTTTGAGAAGGAGAACTACGTGAACATTATGGATGTTCGCGTGACAACCACCCTCGATTCCCTCACGGCCATTGCCCGCTATCTCGGCGGATATCCGGGCCGGAAAAATCTGGTCTGGGTTTCCTCGTCGTTCCCCATATCTCTTACGCCGGACAGCGACTTCGGGACGAGATCCGGCGTCTTCAAAGGGACCCGCGATTATAGTGAACAAGTGCAAGAGACCGCCAGGGCGCTCACGGACGCTCAGGTGGCTGTGTACCCCGTGGATGCGCGCGGGCTTGAAACCAGCCAGGTTTTTGGCGCCGACCAGGATACCGTTCTCAGGAGAGGCTCACGGAGCCGCAGCATGACGTCGCAGCTCAACCGCGAAGATGATGCACGTGCCATGGCGCAGGGCACCATGGACGAGCTTGCCAAAGATACGGGTGGCAAAACCTGCAAAAATACGAACGACCTTTCCGGCTGTGTCGAAGGGGCGCTGAAAGACAGCTCGTCGTATTACGAACTGGCCTACTACCCCCAGAATTTCGAATGGAATGGAAGGTTCCACAGCATCTCCGTGAAGACCACGCGTCATGGAGTGGACTTGAAATATCGCCGCGGGTATTTTGCTCAGGAGGCCCAAGCCCTCGCGAAAAACCAGCCGCCTGAAAGGCGCTTGCAGCAGGGTTGCAAGGATCTGCTGCCCTCGACCGCGATTCCCATCTCCGCGCAATCTGTTCCGTCAGAGAAGCCTGACGAAATCCGATATTTGATGTCCGTTGCCCCTGGTGCCCTGAGCCTCGCAACGGACGGGCAATCGCACAAGCTCGGTGCACTCATGGCCACCTGCGTCTTTAGCGCCAATAACAGTTCCTTCCAATTTACAGCTAGAGACCTGAGCCGAACTTTTTCGGAAGCGGATTTCGATCGTTTGCGGAGGGACGGGCTGCATGGCTACTTGGATGTTCCCAAGGCCGGCACAGGACGTGTGCGCATCGCGGTGCTGGACCTTGGAAGTGGATTGACCGGGGCGCTGGATATTCGCGTGCATCCCGAGGATTTTGAGAAGGCCGCGGCCCCGCCCGCGACTTCGCAGGATGCTTCGAGCCGCACTCCAGCGCCGGAAGACTCTCCGTCGCCTCTCACATACTCAGTCAAGTTCCAATCCGGCTCCGGTGCATCCGGCGCGCTCGATTGGAGCGGTGATAAACTCTCCTACAACGGCGACCTCGGAGTCGCATCAACTGCGCCCGTCTATTTTCATCAGAACATGGGCGGCAAGTTTCATTGTGAGCAGGGCCAACTCGTTCCCCGCGACCCTGGTGATGCGAGACCGGATTTGCATTTTAGCTTCGGAAATCCCGGCGGGAAGACGGCGGTTGTGGACCTCACGGGCAGCGAGCCGCAATACTCCGGGGATCTGTCCGTGGATCCCAGCGCGAAGCCCTTCTTCGAGCGGTTGTGGTACCTGTGCCACTGCCGTGCCGCTCCCTGACGACTAGCCAAAGAATGGCAGAATTCCATGGATGAATGGGCGGAAATTGGGCGCGCGCTCGATGCCATGACGGCTTCGGGCAGCGCGGAGGTTCGCGAGGACGGCGAATGGCTCGCGGAACTCGCCACGCTGCGCTGCGAGCTGCGGCGCGAAGGCAAAAACTCGCTCGTCCACCTATGGTCGAGCGAGCGGAATTTGACGCGGCGTGTGATGCGCGTGAAGGAGAATCTGCCGGAGCGCATCGTATTCGAGGTGCAGCGATTCGGGCGCGCCAGGCCCGGGCGGCTTGAATTTCTTCGCAGCGATTCGCGGAGGCCCGCCGGACGCGTCACGCGCGAGCAATTTCGGGCGCGCTTTCGCCGCGCCCTCGCGGAAAATTTTCCCGATGCGACGATTGATTCGCTTACCGCCGCCCCCGATCTCGAACATTCCTTCTCCGGCCTATACGTCCGCGGGCGCATGCACGAAGGATCACGCTCATGGGCGATCCTGGCGGTAGCGCCCGGCGAAAACTCGGCGGCCATCGAGGGCGTTCTGGCCTTCGGGATTTTGTGGCTGGATTGGACGCGCTGCCATGCCGGCGAGGCGCGGGGAGCAAGCCGGGCCGTCGAGGGTCTGCGGCTTTTCGTTCCCGAGGGCGCCGGCCGGTTGCTTCGCGCGCGCGTACTCGGGCTTTCCACCTCCGCGCACACGGAAATTTTCGAGCTCCGCGAGCCGGAAGGACGCATCGAGAAGCAGGAACCTGCGGATGCGGCCAATCTCGAAAGTTGGCTTATGCCGCGACGCGACGTGGAATCGCTCGTGGCCGAGGCACAGGAGGCCATCGCGAAGATACATCCCCTGGCGCTGCACAGGCCGCCGGCGGGCGGCGAGATCGGCCTCCGGTTGGTGCCGCAAACTCGCGAGATTGCGCTCTGTTTTCGAGGTCTCGAATTTGGGCGCTGGTCGCGCGAAGGCATTTTTTTCGGCCTCGGCGATTCGCGCGAGAGGCTTACAAAGGAAACCGAACCCGCGCTCGACCAACTGATTCGCCAAATCGACCTGCATCGCAATTCGCTCGCGAGCGAAACGAATCATCCACTCTATCGCTCGGCCCCCGAACGTTGGATCGAAACGCTCGCCATCGAAGACCCTGCACGCCTCGACGCCCAGCTCGACCCGCGACATCTTTATTCGCAGGTTCCCGCGCTGGCCGCGGGCGATCGCGGCGTGCTCGACTTGCTCGGCGTCACGCGGCGCGGGCGGCTGGTCGTGATCGAGCTGAAGGCATCCGAAGATATTCAGATGGCCGTGCAGGCTGTGGACTACTGGCTGCGAGTGCGGCGGTATCAGCGTGAGGGCGACTTTTTGCGTTTCGGGTATTTCACGGGGGTGAGTCTTGATCCCCAGCCGCCGCTTCTCTGGCTCGTCGCGCCAGGGCTGCGCTTCCATTCCGCGACGGACACGCTATTGAAGTATTTCTTGCCGGAAATCCATTCCACGCGCATCGGCCTCAACGAAAACTGGCGCCGCGGCCTGAAGATTATTTTCCGCCAGCAGCTTTCCTGATTGCTTCATTCGGATTGGGATAAGGTGGGCGAGTATGGCGGACAAAAAAGAAAGGAAGCGAACCGGGTGGAGCCGGTGTCGCTTCCCGGGGTGTGTCCTAGAAGCGTTTGACAGATTAGACGCTCGGTTGCGGAAAAGGTTTCCAGAAAGTTTCGCGGCTAATAAAAAAGATATTTGCGCCACTTTTCGTCGCGGTGGCCGATGAGGCGCATCAATTGACGAGAGGTATGCAGAGTGAACGGCCGCGGACGCCTTTGCAGCTTCAGCCCGGCCTCTTCCGGTGTGCGGTCGCCCTTGCGGTTGTTGCAGCCGTAACAGCAAGCCACTAGATTTTCCCACGACGACCGCCCTCCGCGTGAGCGAGGGACGACATGGTCGAGCGTCAGCTCCGAGGCGGGCAGCGCATCGCCGCAAAACTGGCAGGTATTGCGGTCGCGCAGCAGAATATTCTTGCGCGAGAGGGCGCGGCTCTGCTGTGGAATGTGGCGATAGCTCACCAGGCGAATCACGGAGGGCACCTGAATGGCCCGCGAGGCTGAGTGAACCTCGGCGTGGTTGGTTTCCTCGGCCTGGGCCACCCCCTTAAGCATCAGGACCAGGGCGCGCCGGACGGCCGTCACATTGATGGGCTCGAATGTGGCGTTGAGCACCAGAACCGGCGCTTGCATCACGGAGGGCCTGCTGGGAGAGGGTGTGAGTGGCCTTGGGCCGGCATGCTCGGGCGCGACTGCACCGAGACCAATATTAGGCCGGGGCCGAAGGCCGGTCTTAAGACGGTTATCCATCATCTTATGAAGCGTAGCAGCTTAACTCAGGCAGTACTAGAGATGCCTTTCGCAGCCCTATGGTTTCCTGAAACTGCCTCATTCCCGGTTGGTACGGTGGATCCGCGAGGGATCCAGCCGGGGACGATTCGAGCTACCGTCAGCCCGAAGACGACCGCCGCGCCCGCTTTCTTGAGGGCGCGCGCGCAAGAATCGAGCGTGGCGCCAGTCGTCAATACATCATCTACCAGTAGGACCCGGAGGTTGTCAACCACGAGACCCGGACGCGTAGCGTAGGCGCCACGGACGGACTTCCAGCGCTCGCTGCGCGAAAGGAGGAGTTGGGGCGGGCGGGGCTTGGTGCGAACAAGGAGGCGCGGTTCGAATTGGAGGCTGAGGCGCTTTGCAAGAGGCCGGGCGATCAAGTCGGACTGGTTGTAACCACGCTCGCGCTGGCGCGCCGGGTAAAGCGGGACGGGGACAACCACATTGGGGTGCCATTTGGCGGCGAGGGGCAGGAAGACATCGGCAAGGCGCGCGGCGAACCATTCCCCCAGGCGCGTCACCTCTTCGTATTTCAAGAGGGTAATGGCGGAAGAGAGAGAGTCGCCATAGAGGGCGAAGGTGCGAGCTTCGTCGAAGGCGTAAAAATTGGCGCGGCAGAGGCGGCAGAGCGGCTCGATGGCCTCAGCCGCCACGGCGGAGACAAAGGGACGGCCGCACGAGCGGCACATGGGCTCAGCAACGCGCTCGAAGGAATCGAGGCAAGGGCCGCAAATGGGAATACGGCTGGCGCTGGTGAGGGTTTGGCCGCAGATACGGCATGGCGCCGGGAGAAGGACGGACGCGAGAGCGTCGAAGGCGTTCCTTAAGATCACGGATACGTTGATAACTGGGAGGGTACGGGAAGAGGCTACTCCAAATCGGGCGGCAAGGGAAGAGAAAAGCCCCCGCCCTCGCAATTGGAGGACGGGGCGCCCGTAAGACCCGCGCTACTGGAGCAGCCCCTGCTCCTTTTTTTCCTGGCAGGTGATGCAGTAGCGGGTCCAGGGGACAGCTTCTAGCCGCTTCTGCTGGAGCTCCTGATGGCAGGAGATGCATTCGCCGAAGGAATTTTCCCGGATACGCGCGAGCGCATCGTCCACGAGCTGCAGCAGGGAGCGTTCGTTGTGCGTCTGGCCGAAGAGAAATTCCTTGGTGTAGGAATTGGCCGCCTTGTCGGCTAGATCCACCGTGGGATCTTCGTCGGCTTCGCGGCCCTCCTGTTCGGTGCGCGCAATGCCGCGCAGGAGTTCCTCGCGCCGCGTGGCCAGCTTCTTCTTATAATATTCGAGCCGTTTCTTATCCATTTTCAAGTTCCACAACAACTCCAACGTCCGACTGAAATCGAATGATTCTACAGACCGTCCAGCATCTTGTCAATTAAGTGACGTGGCCGGGCCTCCCGCCGCACCGATCCCGGGCCGTGGTGCAACCGGGTGATAATAGATGCGGAGCGAGCGGGAAAGGATTCCACGCGATTGTCGCGTGGCACCTGCGCAGGCGTGGTTGCGGCGGCTGAGTGCGGCTGCTAAAATCCCTCTTCTGCGCGCCTGGAAGAGCCGCCATCGAGAAAACCCTTCCATGCATCGAATTCGCTCGGCGGAAATAGGTTCCGCGAGGGAGGACTGGCTTGGCCAAATACGATCTGGTGATTATCGGGAGCGGCCCCGGCGGGTATGTGGCCGCCATCCGCGCTGGTCAATGGGGATTGAAAACGGCGGTGGTCGAAAAGGACCCGTATCTGGGCGGCACCTGCCTGCATATCGGCTGCATTCCCACAAAGGTTTTCCTGCATCATGCGGACATCTACGACTATTTCCAACGCGCCGAGGAATTCGGATTCGAAGTGAAGGACGTGAAGGTGAATTGGCCCGCCATGCTGGCGCGCAAAGACCGGATTGTCAAGAAACACGCCCTGGGGATTGCGGCGCTCTTCAAAAAGAACAAGGTGGAATCCATCACGGGGTGGGGTCGAATCGCGGGGCCGGGGCGTGTCTCGGTCGAAAAGGACGGGAAGACAACCGAGCTCGAGACGAACTACACGATGCTAGCGAGTGGCTCGGATGCGCGTTCTCTGCCGGGTGTGGAGATTGACGGCAAGACCGTTCTGACTAACCGGGAGATTTTGTCGCTTGCAAGCATCCCGAAATCGCTGGTAATTGTGGGCGCCGGCGCGGTGGGCGTGGAGTTCGCATCCATCTTCCGGACATTCGGGACGGATGTGACTCTGCTCGAAGCGCTGCCACGCATTGTGCCGCTCGAGGACGAAGAGATTTCTCCAGAACTTACAAAGGCGTTCCAGAAAAAGGGCATCCGGATCGAGGTCGAAGCGAAAGTGGATGCTGTGAAGAAGGACACCAACGGCGCGACGGTGACGTTCAAGGATAAGGCCGGGAAACCGCAAAGCGTCTCCGCGGAAAAGGTTCTGATGGCCGTGGGACGGTCTCCGCTGACGGAAAACATGGGCGTCGAGAAGACGAAGGCAAAGCTCGAGCGCGGCTTCATCCACACGAACGGTTATCTTGAAACCGACGAGCCTCGGCTCTATGCAATCGGTGACATCGTAGCGGGGCAGCCGCAGCTAGCGCATGCCGCTTCGATGGAGGGAATCATCGCAGTGGGACGCATGGCCGGAAAGGACGTGCAGCCTTTTGACCGCAAGCGCTGCCCCAACGCCACCTACTGCGAGCCGCAAATCGGGTCCATTGGCTTGACGGAAAAACAGGCGCGCGAGGCCGGCTATGACGTGAAGACGGGGAAATTCCCATTCCTCGCGAACAGCAAAGCCACGATTCTGGGGCAGCATGAGGGGTTCATCAAGGTAGTGGCGGAGGCGAAGTACGGCGAAATTCTTGGCGTGCACGCCATCGGTCCGCTGGCGTCGGAAATCATTTCTGAGCCAACGGCGGCGCTGAGCCTGGAGGCGACGCTTGACGATATGGCGAGCGTGATTCATGCGCATCCGACCGTGTGGGAAGCGATGGGCGACGCGTTCAACGCCGTGCGCGGGCTGGCGATCAATTATTAGTCGGATGCGGCAGTAAAGAGGGAATGCGGTGGCGGACCGAAAAACATGCTGGATAACGGACCTTGGCGTCCAGGCCTACGGTCCCGCATGCGTATTGCAGCGGCGGCTGGTGGAGGCGCGTAAAGCCGGCGCGATTCCCGACGTGCTCGTGCTCTGCGAGCATCCGCACACCATCACGCTCGGCCGCAATGGGAAGCGCGAACACCTGCGCGTGGGCGAAGGCGCGCTCGCGGCGAGGAACGTGGAGTTCCACGAAACCGATCGCGGCGGAGACATCACCTATCACGGCCCGGGGCAAATCGTGGGCTATCCGATCTTGGACCTGACGGAGCACCGGCGCGACGTTCGGTGGTATGTGCAGCAGCTCGAAGACGTGATGATTCGGGCGGCGGTGGATTATGGCGTTGCGGCGAAGCGTGTCCCAGGACAGCATGGCGCGTGGGTGAAGACGCCCGCGGGCGAGGAAAAGCTCGGCGCACTGGGAGTGCATCTGAGCCGGTGGGTTGCGTCCCACGGCTTCGCTTTCAATGTGTCGACCGACCTAGGCTACTTTGACCTTATCGTTCCCTGCGGAATCCCGGGCAAGCGGGCCACGTCGCTCGAAAGGCTGCTGGGCCGCACCGTTGCGTGCGCGGAAGTGCGCGAGCGGCTGAGCGCGCATTTCGGAGAAATTTTCGAGCGGGATATGGAGCAGGTCTCGCTGCGAGGCCTTGAGGACGCGGAAAGTTTCCATGCGGACAAGGAAAAGGTTGTCGCCGCCGTGCAGGAATTGGCACAATACTAAGCGCGGACGAGAGAGGGCGAAGCGACGTGGGGAAAACAAAAGGTCTCAATCAGGCGGAATTCGAAGTGGGGTCGGAGGTGCGCGTGGCGAACCGCGCCTTCCTGGAAAGGTTCCTTGAGGCCGGGCAATACCACAATGAGCTCGAGCCGGAACAGCTTGAATACGCCGGCCGCGCGGCACGTGTGAGCGCAGTCACTTTCTTTCACGGCGGAGACGAAATCTATACGCTCGAAGGCATCCCCGGCGTGTGGCACGAGGAGTGCCTCAGCGCCGTTTGAGCAGCGGGTCCAATTAGGAGACAACGATGGCAGTGGATGTAATCATGCCCCAGATGGGGGAGAGCATTTTCGAGGGCACCATCACTAAATGGCTCAAGAAGCCGGGCGATAAGATCGAACGCGACGAGCCGCTCTTCGAGATTTCCACCGATAAAGTGGACGCGGAAATCCCCGCGCCCACGGCCGGCGTGCTGAAGGAAATTAGGGTCACCGAAGGGCAGACCGTCCCGGTGCAAACCGTAGTGGCGGTGATTGACGCCACGGGCGCCAGCGGCGCTGCCGTGGCTCCCTCTTCCGCACCCACGAAGGGTGAAGCGCCGAAGCCGGCACCTACCTCAGCCGCGCCGCCAGCGGCGAAACCATCGGGCCCTACGCCACCCGCTTCCACGAAGCCTGTCCCATCGGCTCCCGCGACCTCATCGCAACGAGCAGCGGCGGGAGACAATGGCCAGAAGGTGCGCAGCTCGCCGCTCGTGCGGCGCATCGCGCGCGAGCACAACATTGATTTGAAGCAAGTGCCGGGGACGGGCGCTGGAGGCCGCGTGAGCAAGCGCGACATCCTGGCCGCGGTCGAAGGCGGTGGGACAGAAGCACGCCCGGCTGCGGGCGGAGCAGCCGCGCACGCCGCGCTCGAGACGGCCGTGCCGCCTGAGAAGATGTATTTCGGCCGCTATGAAGTGCAGCCGATGTCGGTGATGCGGCAGAAGATCGCCGAACACATGGTGCTTTCGAAGCGCGTCTCGCCGCACGTATATTCCATCGACGAAGTGGACGTGACGCGCATCGCCACGCTGCGCGCCAAGACGAAGGACAAATTCGAGCAGACGACAGGCACGAAACTTTCGTTCATGCCCTTTTTCATTCGTGCGGCGGTCGAGGGGCTGCGCGCCTATCCGACGGTGAACGCCTCGGTGGACGGCACGAACATCGTGCTGCACAAGGAGTGCAATATCGGGATAGCCGTGGCGCTTGATTGGGGGCTGATCGTGCCGGTCATCAAAGACGCCGAAGAGAAGAATTTTCTGGGGCTGGCGCGGGCGGTGAACGATCTGGCCGAGCGGGCGCGATCGAAAAAGCTCAAGCCCGAGGAAGTTGCTGAGAGCACATTTTCCATCACGAATCCCGGAGTCTTCGGCGGTCTTTTTGGCCTGCCGGTGATCAACCAGCCGAACGTGGCCATCCTCGGCCTGGGCGCCATCGAAAAGCGGCCGGTGGTCGTCGAGGATGCCATCGCCATCCGCTCGATGGTCTATCTGACGCTTTCTTACGATCACCGCGTGGTGGATGGCGCCATCGCGCACCAGTTCATGGGCAAAGTGAAGCAGACGCTCGAGAATTGGAACGAGAGTATTTTGTAGCTCGCGCGTGGGGTGTCGCAAAGCGAACTCACGCCGTTTTCCCCAGCCTTGAATTTCATCGATCGGATTTCACCCCGAGAATGCCATGATTGCTCCCGCCACGCGCGAAATTTGGGGCGCTGCTCCCTGGCGGATTGATTTCCAGCCGCCCAAACAGCCTATCCCGCAGACCGTGGACTTCGCCGTGATTGGTGGCGGATTCACGGGCCTGGCAGCCGCGGCGTGGCTGCGGCTGCTCGAACCTGGAAAATCAGTGGCTGTGCTGGAGGCTGGCAGCATCGGCTCAGGCGCCAGCGGACGCACAGGCGGTATGGTGCTCGCGGAAACGGCCGCGGGGGATCTTCCTGGACTGGGCGACGTTCTCGGCGGCCTTGTGGATATTTTGAGAAGGCTCGGCGTCGAGTGTGAGCTCGAGCTTCCAGGCGCGTGGGAAATCGGGCGCAGCGGCGGCGGCATGAAAGATTCTCCGATCGAGTGGAATGATTCGGGGACGTTGCGCATCGAGAACGAAGTGCCCGGCGGGACGCTCGACCCGGGAAAACTCGTGAGCGGGCTGGCGCAAGCGGCGCATTGTCTGGGGGCTGTGATCATCGAAGAAACGCTGGCGGCGAGCGTCGATGGACCGGAACCCGCTGAAATCAAGCTGGCGCCGGCGGGCGGACGCGCGGTGAAAATGCGCGCTGGGAAAATATTGTTCGCGACGAGCGCGCTTTCGCTGCCTCTTTCGGGGCTTGGTGGCACGGCGCATCCCAAGCTGACGCTTGCCGCCGCGACGCCTCCCTTGCGCGAGGAGCAGCTCGAAGCCATCGGCCTCGCGGCGCGAAAACCCTTCTACACCGTGGGCTTGCCGTATCTTTGGGGGCGCGCGCGGCGGGACAATTCCATTATGTGGGGCGCCGGGCTTGTGAGCGAGCCGGCGTCGGGCGATCTGCGGGACGTGGATATCGGGTCGGAGGAGCCGGCGCGGATGTTCGCGACGCTCGAGAAGCGTGTGCGCGGACTGCATCCGGCGCTTGCGTCCGCGGAATTCACGCACCGCTGGGGAGGGCCGATTTCATTTCGCGAGGGCTGGCGGCCAGTCTTCGCGCGGCATCCGGAATGTAACGCGGGGATTGTGCTCGGCGCCTACGCCGGGCATGGCGTAGCGCTATCGGTTTATTTGGGCGCCTGGGCCGCCGAGGTTCTTCTCGGCCGGCGGGATTTACCTTCGTGGGGTGCGATCTCGGCATAAGGATTGGCGGGCCGTATTGGTTTTGAAGTTTGGGTCTTCTGCTGCAGAGGCGGGCACAGCCCGCCTCCGCAATATCTCCGAATCCTCTGCATGCGGCTTATGGACGGATTTCGAATTTTTGGGCATCGGGGGGCATGAACGAACAAAACTTACCGTCCGGCAATCGGGAAGTTCACGAGATTTTGCAGGGGCGGACGAGCCGCCCCTGCAGCAAAAGCATTTGTTGACGGCAGATCACGCCGTACCGGAATGCCCGGAACTATTGCAGACGCCTCCTTAACTCCTCGGCGAAGCGCTCGAGGTTGTTGAGCGGGATGATGCCAATGCCCTGCTCCTTGAACAACCCCTCGATGAATTGATGACGGGGATTGCCGGGGGCCGGGCCGGATTCGGTGATGGCCGTGAACTCACACTTCGGCAGGCGCGCGCGGATGCGCTCGGCGGTATAGGCCAGGACTTTGGCTTGCGAGGGATCGCGGCCGAGCGCCACGGCGTGGAGATAGCCGCGCACACCGTTGCGGTAGCCGTAATCGAGCCGCAGCGGATCGCCGGGCTGCGTGAATTCGTCCACGCGGATGCTGCGTTCGAGCCGGGGAACGCGGCGGCGGAGAAAGACGTCGTTGATGCGCGCCTTGATCCACGCGCGCGTGCTTTCGGCGATTCCGCCGCGGGCGCGGGGCGGAGGCGCAACGTGGTCGCGGAAGAGGCGATCAAGCTCGGCGTCGAAGTCATCGGCATAGGTGCCGTGATGCGGGCTGAACTGCAAGGCATTGGATAGAGTGTCGTCGAGCTTGGCGAGGTGTGCCGAAGCCTCGGCAGCCGGCCCGCCGAGCCGCGCCTCGAATTCCGTGGGCAGGGCGCGGAGAAATGATTCATCCGCCTGGGGGTGCAGCCGGCGGACGCGCGCGATTTCGGAGGGCTCTTCGATGAGCCGCATGCCCAGGCGCCCGTCGGCGGCGTGTTCGAGCAGGACGCCAATATTCACCCACTCATCGCGGATGGCGTTCGGCGAATAGCGCAGAACCCGGTAACGAAAAACATCTCTCTGTTCCTCAGGCATGGCTCACCTCCAGTTGGGAAAAGGTTGGGCCGATGACTTCCAGGCCGAGAAAATCAATTCGCGCACCCGCTTGCGCCGCCGCAGAAGCTGTTCGAGCAGCTGCTCGAGCGCGTCCGGATCGAAACTGTACCACTCCGGCGGAATCTCGCTCGCGGCTTCCTCAAGTTCGGTCTCCGCGATCTTGTTTTCGACGCGCGAAAGCCACGGCTCAAAGGATTCGATCCCGCGCACCGATTCGTAGACGTGGTGGCGCACGTAAAGCCCGCGCAGCGGCGCATCGGGAAAATTCCATTCGCCGGCGTTGAAGCAAAAACCCTGGTCAATCATCTGTAACCGATAGGGCGCCTGAGTGTCCGAGCGGAAAAAGACCGCCTGGCGGCCGTTCGTGTTGCACGTCCACTTGTCGAAGACCAGCATGCCGCAGAAATCAGAAACGTTCGGCGAGGCGCGCAGATGTTCATCGGGCAGAAAATCGTAGACCACCGTCTCCGCTGGCGGGCCGGGATATCGCGAACCGAATTGCAGCCCCGCCTTGCACCGCGCCCGCCCGCGCCCGAGCTGGATTTCCAGCTCATCGGTGTTCTCGATCAGCTCTTCGCGCACCTCGACCACCGTGGCCCCCGCCGTGGGCAGTCCCATGCGTGCAGCCAGCCTTGTCCCAAGCAATTCGTTCGCCAGAATCCGGACTCCCTGCGGATTATTCTGGAATTTGACCACATAGTAGGATTCGTCCGCGCAACGCATCAGTTGCGCCTGCGCTCCCCCGCGCATTCTCCGGATCTGTTCCACCGCCATAGGCATTGAGCGCGTATGCTAGCTATCCAGAGTTGATTAACGCAAGATAAATATTTCAAAATGGGAAACAGGGGGGACGCGCCGCGCGCGACGCATGCTGAAATTAGCGCGAAGGGGAGATCCTCGGCAGGATTGCCCGCCGGAAGCCCGGCGGGCTGCGACGCTGCGCAACGATTCGGTCTTGCGAAAAGCGCCAGGCTTCGAGCGCGGTCAACGCCTCTTGCGCTTCCCGGCCTTCTTGGCCCGCGCCTTCTTCTTCGGCTTGGCTTTGCGCGCGGCCTTCTTCTTGGGGCGCGCCTTCTTCGCTTTCTTCGACTTCTTTGCCTTTCGTGCCGGGGCGTGCCTGCGAGGCGCGGGTGCCGCAGGGATTCTCTCTTCCCGCGGCTCTTCTTCAATCACAATCTCTTCGGTCTCTTCCAGGATCTCCTGCGGTTGTTCCTGGCCTTCTTCTTCCTCATCATAACGTGGCAACTCGTCGTCTTCCTCGTCGTGCATTTTGGCGTAAAACATACGATCCTCCGTGGGCCTCGGGTTCGCCGGACAGCCTAGAACTCCTCGGCCGCTTATAAACGGAGTATCGGAGTCTTGTCAAGTCGCAATGACCGAAAAACCTGCCGTATTGGAAAATGCTCCGCGACGGGCATCGAATAGGAATCAACCCCCAAGTAGGACCTTCAAGTATCTACCTGATAATAAACGGCTTATGGAACGACCGGGCTGGATGACCGCGATGCTTCCTTAGCGCTGAACGGTCAGGACATCCCCGGCCTCAAGCGGCCTGTCCGAAAGGAAAGGGTTCGATTCGCGCAGAGCTGAAACCGTGATGCCATACTCGTGAGCAATGGAATATAGCGTTTCGCCCGGCTTCACCCTATGCTCGAGCGCCGCTGGCTTGTCGGAGCCATGCATGGAGACATTACCCACGGCCGGCCCCGATTTCCGCACCGGCTTCGTCGGGATGGATGCAACGGCGGCGTCGCCGCTGCCCGCGTAAATCCGCAGGCGCGTGCCGCGCGCCACGTGATGTCCTGCAATGCGGTTCCAACGCTTGAGTTGCACGACGGTCACGTCGAAGCGCTCGGCAATGCCCTCAAGCGTATCGTCGCGCTGCACTCGATAATGCACCAGCCGGACCACCGGCGGCGCCGTCGGCACATCCAGCAGGAAGCCTGCGGGCATGGAGGCGCGCGCTTCAAGATGATTGGCCGCTTCGAGCGCAGGAAGCGTCACTCCATAATGCCGCGCAATATCCGGAAGAGTCTCTCCTTCCGCCACGGTGTGCAGCCGCCAAGTGGTCCACTTGTCTTCGGGGACCTGCTGGATATTCTCCTCAAAATTCTTCGCTGTGCCCACCGGAAGCTTCAATTCGAAGCCCGGTTCCTGGGGAGTGACGCCGCGCAGCAGTTCCGGGTTGAGCAGCCGCAAATCATCCACGTCTGCCCCCGTGGCGTCGGCCGCGAGACTCAGGCTGACGGGGTGGTCGAGCCGGACTGTCTCCACCTGCGGTGGCTTATCCGCGGAGAACTGCACGCCATAGAGCGCCGGAGCCTTGGCCACCAGCGCCAGGGCAATGATGATGGGCACATAATTCTGGGTTTGCTTAGGCAGGGCATGAAGCTTCTGCAACTCCCAAAAATCGGCATAGCCGGTGCGCTCAATCGCCCGGGCCACGGTCAGCGGGCCGGAATTGTACGCGGCCATCACCAAATACCAGTCGCCGAACATGGTATAGAGGTCGCGAAGGTGCCGGGCTGCCGCGCGCGTGGCCATTTCCGGGTCGCTGCGCTCGTCCACCCAGTAGTTTCGCTGGAGGTCGTACTCTTCCCCGCGATAGGGCATGAATTGCCAGATCCCCCGGGCTCCGGCGCGCGAAACTGAATCGGGCAGAAATGCGCTTTCCGCCTGGGCCAGATAGATCAGGTCCTGCGGCACTCCCTCTTCCTTCAGAACGCGCCGGATCATGTCGTGATAGCGCCCCGCACGCTCGAGCCCATGCTCGACGATTACGCGGCCATGCTCGGTCGTGAAAAAGCTCAAATACTGCAGAACGGAGTCGTTTACGGCGAGCGGCAGATCGTGCGGAACGCCGATCAATTCGCTTTCGGCCTTGAGAGCCAGGCGCGGATCACCTGCGGGCAGGGTCAAGTCCGCGATTTCTTCTATCGGCGCCGGCACGGCGGGCGTCTCCGATTCTGTTTCCCCGGTGCCCTGGTCGGCATCCAGGCCGTCGGATTGGACCGCATCGCCTATTTCATCGAATAGCTTGGATAATCGGGGATCGGAATCCACTTGGAAGCCGCTCGTGAGGATTAAGTTCGAGGCGGCATAGAAGTCTTCGCGCGCCTTGTCGGGATCTCCCGCCTGATACGCCTTCTGGCCCGCATCATAGTCCGCCTGGACACGGTCCACAAGGATGTCAATGGCTGGCCGGGAGTCCTGGGCCAGCGAAGCCGATTGCGCCGGAGGATCCGTCAAGGGCAGGGGTTTGACCGCCACGGCGGGCGCAGGCTGCGGCGCGATCGCTGGGGGCTCAACTCGAATGTCTTTCTTCGCTGTCTCCTCGCAGCCGGGCAGTGCCACCACCCCCGCTGCAAGAAGGACCCAAATTGTCGTCCGCATCTTCATTATTATTCACAAGAGTGGGGCATGGGTTAAGCCCGCCCTCGCCGCCTGCACCACAACGGAAAGTAAATCTTACGAGGGGCTTAGACCCCAGGTCAATGGACGTGCAGTACCGCTTGTTGACCGAATCGGAACACCACACGCTGCCGCCTTTTCGTCATAAATGCGGCGCTCGGGTTTCAATGGAGCATTCAGCCGGGGAATATGCATGTCCCGCGTGTTGTGGCGCAAGAAACAACCTCCCGGGTGAGCCGCTGCGTGCGTGCTGAATTGTGCCAGTATGGATGGACCATGAGATCAAGAAGCTTACACCGGCTCAGATACGAAAAACATACCTTCTGGGTGATCCTTACGTTTGCCATGGTGATCGTTAGCCTAATGTACGTCTACGGGGGCAAATAGCGCGGTTCGGCCCGCGCGGGTCAAGACCAGGTACCCATCTCAAGGGGTTCGGGCCAATTTCCGAGCTGAGTCAATCCCCCTCCTTGAGCCTTTTCTTGCCAATGAAATTCACTCTCCGGGCGGCAGCTCCGTCCTCACTGCTTTGACTCGTGCGACGGCCCGCCCCCCCGCACCACCCATTCCATCCCTTCGATTGTCCAACCCAGTCCTGGAGTGCTACCGTGTTTCCGGTGCCCATAATCTCGGAGGTGGCACGTTGAGGTGACGGAAATGACCTGGGGAAAAAGGCGGGCGATCGTAATCATCGTGGTGATGCTATTTTTCGTGGGTGTTTTCTGGGTGGGGTGGAAGCCGGCGCGGCTCCAGTCCAAATCGGTGCTGGTAATCAACGCGCAAGGCGAGATCGAAGAGCAGCGGCCCTTCAATCTTGTAGATTCCCTTTTTGGGCAGACGACCCCCGTGCTTCAGGATTATCTCGACGCGATTGATTCCGCGCGCACCGATTCCCACATCACCGGCCTGGTGGTAAGGATCGCGCCGCTTGATACCGGTTGGGCCAAACTCGAGGAAATACGCGCGCAC
>Ga0307479_10002716_pt1 | contig 16043 bp, 14 predicted proteins | sample atmos_gasesECM4C_FD_203743 | JGI IMG/M metagenome (GOLD analysis project Ga0307479, IMG submission 203743) | Hardwood forest soil microbial communities from Morgan-Monroe State Forest, Indiana, United States - atmos_gasesECM4C_515 | ecosystem: Environmental > Terrestrial > Soil > Temperate... | reverse complement strand
GGCGAACGCTGTGCGGGCGTCGTCTGCACGGCTGCGACCGGCTCTTTTTCCTTCTCGGCGCTGCTGCACCCGCTCAACACGATAAACATCGCAAGAGCTGCGCAAGCAATCGCCAGCGAAAGGCGGCCGGTGTGGTGAAGAGTTCTCATTTTCGGTTTCATGGCGTGGTCAATACTCCAGTCAGAGTTTGCAAGTTCGCAAGGGCTACGCGGTAGCGCACGGCACCATCCTGATAGCCGGCGTTCGCCTGCGCGTAAGTGGTTTGCGCATCGACGACTTCGAGAACCGTTGCTTCGCCTTTCGTGTATCGCAGCGTCGTCAATCGAAGGCTGTCTTCGGCAAGTTCGGCCGAACGTTTCAAGCCCTCCTGCTCATTGAGCGCTGTCTCCGCTTCGGCGTACAGCGATCGCATCTCCGCCAGGAGTGTCCGTTGCGCGAGAGAGAGTTCGCGCTTGGCCTGGGCGCGGCGTAATTCGGCTTGCTTGACGCGGCTCTGCGTGGCGCCCCAGTTCCAGATGGGAATGTTCAGCGAGCCGACGATCGAAGAACCAAGATTCGAAAATTTCCGATTGCCCACGGCGGTATTCACTGCAAAGTGTGCCGCATCGATTCCGTAGAAATAATCCAGGGCCAATGAAGGGAGATAGCCGGCGCGGGCCCCCAGAACGTCGTGGTTCGCTTCCTGGACCGCTGCGAGAGCGGCGCGGATATTAGGATTGTCCCGCGCGGCTTGCTGCTGGAATTCAGCAACGGTGGGCAACGGAACGGCCACGTGCAGATCATCGGCCACTTCAAAGTTATCGTTGAAGTCGGGAAAAATCAGAACAGAAAAATCAAGACGCGCGTTGAGGAGCATCAGCTGCGCCTCCTGGAGCTGCCGGCGGCGGTCCTGCATCTGGAGTTCGGCCTTGATGACGTCGGAGTGCGCGACTTCGCCTCCGTGCTCGAGCTCCTGCGTAATTTTCAGAAAACGATCGCCTTCGTCTGAGCCTCTTTTCGCAGTCTCGAGTTTGTGTTGAGCCGCGGCCACGTTGTAAAAACCCTGCACGATGGTAACGATGAGGCCCCGGGATGCAATCTCTGCCTGCGCGCGAACAACCGCAGCCGCGGCCGATGCGCGGCGCCACGCCGCAACGGAGGCCACGTCAATCGCTTCGTGAATGTTCGTCTGGCTGACGTACTCGTGAACCGCGTTATTGGCGATGAAGACGACTGGAAATCCAGTGTTTAGGGCCTGAGTGGCTCCCACACCCTGGGTGTAGATCGCCGAGTTGTTATAAGCAACGGAAGGCAGCAAGGCGTCACGAGCCTGAGTTCGATCCTCGCGGGTAAGCCCGGCGGTGGTGACTGCGGCCTGATACTGCGTGTTGTTTTTTCGGCCCAGGTTCAGCGCATCTTGCAGCGTGAGGCGGATCGGCGCCGCCGGCGCAGGTCCCTGCTGCGTTGCCGTTCCCGCGGGCGGAGCTTGTGCAGGAGGTACAGGGTCTTGTGCCAGGCTTGCCTCGGGCGACAAAAGGAAGGCAGCTGCCGCAAGGAACAACGAAGTTCTCAGTATCAGGGCAGAGTTCACAGGTCAAATCTCCTGAGCCAAACGGGAAACTTCCCGAGGCTTGGATAAGAGCACGTTAGCGACATAAAGATAAACGGGCGATTAACGCACCGCAACGGTAGAAACCGCAGACTTGGCGGGCAAATAGGCGGCGAAGGTGCTGCCCGTCGCGTCGGAGCGGACCAGTTCAAGACGCCCGTGATGGGCTTCCGCAATCCAGCGCGCGATCGAGAGGCCCAGCCCGGCGCCGCCACCATCGTTCTCCGCGCGCGATCTCGCCTTATCCGCGCGAAAGAACCGCTCGAAGATGCGAGGTTGCAGCTCTGCAGGAATACCGGGTCCGGTGTCGGCAATGCTCAACGCGTATTCCCCGCCTTCGAGGCGGCAGGTCACCGAGACGCTGCCGCCTTCAGGCGTGTATTTTATGGCATTGTCGAGGAGGTTGAGGATCATCCGGCGAAGCAAAGCTTCGTCGGCGTGCATCGGCAATTCTTGCGCGGCATCGCAGTTGAGCGTGATGCGTTTAGCAAGAGCGAGTGTGCGCGTCGTATGGGTGCAGTCGGCAACGAGCTCATCCAGATAAAAATCATGCGGTGAAAGCGGGTACTGCCCGGCATCGGCGCGGGCCAGCGTGAAGAGGTCTTCGACGATGTGCGTCAGGCGTTGCGACTCCGCGCGAAGAACGGCGAGCGATTCCCGATATTCTTCAGGCGCGCGGTCGGGCCGCGAGAGCGCGACTTCCGCCTCACCTCGCAGAATCGCCACCGGAGTACGCAATTCATGCGAGGCGTCCGCCATGAATCGGCGCTGCCGTTCGAATGATTGATCGAGGCGGTCAAGAAGTTGATTGAAAGAGCGTGCGAGATGCCCCAGTTCGTCTTTTTCGTTTTGGACCGGCAATCGTTCGTGGAGCGTAGCCGCGCCAATGTGTCCCGCCTGCGTGCTCATGGCCACTACGGGAGCGAGGCTTTTGCGCGCGAGAAAATAGCCGCCGACGCTGGCCAGCAGAACCGCGATCGGAATTACAAGGGAGAATGTCTGCGCGAGCTCTTCATACATCTCCTTCTGCGGATGCAAAGATTGCAGGATGACCAGCGTGTAGGTTTGGCCGTTTTCGGTGAAAGGACGGACATATCCGCGATAGCCGCCTCTTTCGCCTTTCAAATTCTGGAACACGTGATCGGAGCGGGAGGAAGATTGTACGAGTTTGCTCAGAAAATCGGAATCCAGGATGCGGGACGACTCTTCTGGTGAAGCTGTTGGAGTCACCGAGGGCAGGTCTCGAGAAGAAACCACCACGGCGCCAGTAGGATCGAGAACTGCGTAGAAATAATCGCGAAAACGATGTTCGGTGATGGCTTGCAGGGCGCCGCGTTTGAGCTCATCGGGACCCGATTCGTCTTTCATTTCCGCATGCAGCGTGGTGAGGAACCCGTCCGCGAGCTCGGCGAGGTAACTATCGGCGCGCTTCACGGTGCTCTCCCGGAGAATAAAGTATGTCGCGAAAGCGAGCACAACGAGAACCAACGCGAGAACACCCGCGTACCAGAGCGTGAGCCTTATCCTGACAGATTCAAGCATGGCCCTTCCTGGCGGACGGGGTGGCCTTGCCGCGGGAGACACGCGAGGTAACGGCAGCTTGTGGCTCGCCTTCCGACCAATCAGAGGCGGCACCCAGCACGTAGCCTGCGCCACGGCGCGTGTGAAGAAGCGGGACCGCGGCGCCCGCGTCGATCTTGCGGCGGATGCGATTTACGTAAACTTCGATGAGATTGGAGAAAGCGTCGAAAGTCTCGTCCCAGACGTGCTCCGCGATTTCCGCGCGGCCGACGACACGTCCGGCATTGCGCGCGAGAAATTCAAGCAGGGCGTATTCCTTTGCCGTGAGGGGAATGCTCCGCCCGGCCCGCGAGACGCTCTGGGCCGCCGTATCCAATATAAGATCGGCAACGGCGAGCCGAGGCGGGTGAAGTTCGCCGGAGCGCCGCAGCAGCGCCCGCAAGCGCGCAAGCAGCTCGCGAAATTCAAAAGGCTTCGTCAGGTAATCATCCGCGCCATGATCGAGACCGGTAACGCGGTCCTCGACGGCGTCGCGCGCGGTCAGCATCAGAATGGGCATGCGCTTGCCGGATTTTCGCAGCTCACGGCAGACCGCGAAGCCGTCGCGGCCCGGAATCAGCACATCGAGGATGACGAGGTCGTACGTATTGATGTCCGCCTGGTAGAGCGCGTCCTCTCCCGTGGCGGCGATATCGACAGCATAGGCCTGCTCGCGCAGACCTTTAGCCACAAAGCGCGCTATGCGGGAATCGTCTTCAACCAGTAGCAGCCGCATGAGATCATCATACGGCAGGTGGCGGGAAAAGTGAGAAGTTGGCGGACGGGCCTGTAAGCCGGATTCTGTGCGGGCAATTCGCAGAACGAACTGCAAACCGCGGCGATCATTCCTCTAGGTCACGCCTCGCGGCGTGACTCCAGCAGCCTACCCGAGGGTTTTCAATCGATGATGACTTGAGCCATCGTCAACGGAGCGCGTTCCCTTGCGGAAACGCTGACTCATCGAGCCGGGCCAGCTCTCCCCTCCTATTTGGCCTTGCACCACGCGGGGTTTTCCGTGCCCCCGATGTTGCCACCGGGGCGGTGGGCTCTTACCCCACCTTTTCACCCTTGCCAAACGATGCGAGCGATTCGAAGACGTCTCGCAGGTTTCCCTGCGCGATGCCACCGTGCTGCGCTCCGCCGGCGGTATATTCTCTGTGGCACTTTCCGTAGCGCCGTTGTAGCGGCGGGTTTACCCCGCCGTCTTCAACTTCGCCCCCTGGCGTTACCAGGCGCGTTGCCCTTTACCCCGAGCCTGCGTAGCAGGCGAGGGGTTTGCCCCTTTAGCCAGGAAAAGAACCAAAGGGTCTTCCTGTTTTACAACTCAGGACGGTGTCCGGACTTTCCTCCCGTCCCGGCTTTGTAGCGGCGAGTTTACCTCGCCACTGCTCTGCCGGAACCAGCGATCACCCGGCCCGCCCGCCAATTATCATTATAGCGCCTTATGGCTCACAAATTCCGTCGGCGTAATGCCTTTTCGTGGAAAGCAAGAAGTAGGCAACTGCAGAAGAAATCACTTCATCGCCAGAAGTTTTTCGAACTCGGATTCAGTGAGGATGGGGACACCGAGCTCTTTAGCTTTCTCGTACTTCGATCCAGGCTCGGTGCCGACCACGACATAGTCCGTTTTTTTGCTGACGGAGCCCGAGACCTTGCCGCCGTGCTGTTTGACGAGTTCGCCCGCCTCCTCGCGCGAGCGATTCGCCAGTCCCCCCGTAAACACAAAACTCTTTCCCGCCAGTTTCTGGCTCTTCACCACGCGCTTTTCCGCCGTCGGATGCACGCCCGCCTTGCGCAGCTTCTTGATAATCTGGCGGTTGGCAGGCTCCGAGAAAAACTCCACGATACTCGCCGCGACCTTCGGCCCAACTTCCGGCACTTCCTCAAGCTCTTCTTCCTTCGCCGCCGCCAATTCCTCCAGCGAAGAAAAATGTTCCGCCAGCAACTGTGCCGTCCGCTCACCCACAAACTGAATCCCCAGCGCATAAATCAGGCGCGCCAGCGAATTCTTCTTGCTCGCCTCAATTTCCTCCAGCAAATTCTGCGCGGACTTTTCCGCCATGCGCTCCAGCCCCGCCACTTCCTCCTCTTTCAGCGCATACAAATCCGCAACGTCCTTGACGAGCCCCTTGTCCACGAGCTGGTCGACAATCTTATCGCCCAAGCCATCAATGTTCATCGCGTGCCGCCCCGCAAAATGCAAAATCGATTCTTTCCTCTTCGCCGGACACGCCGCATTCACGCAACGGTACGCCACCTCCCCTTCCACGTGATGAATCGTGCTCCTGCATTCCGGGCAGTGCTTCGGCATGCGGAACGGTTTCCGCCCTTTCCCCTCTTTCACCACTTTCAGGACATGCGGGATGACTTCCCCCGCCCGCTCGATCAGCACCGTGTCGCCAATCTGTAATCCCAGCCGTTCGATTTCATCCATGTTGTGGAGCGTGGAACGGCTGACAGTGACGCCCCCCACTTGCACCGGCTCCAGCACCGCTACTGGAGTCAGCGTCCCGGTGCGCCCCACCTGCACGATGATGTCGTTCACCACCGTCGTCTCCTGGCGCGCCGGATACTTGAACGCAATTGCCCACCGCGGCGCCTTGGACGTGTAACCCAGTTCATTTTGAATGGGAATCGAGTTCACTTTCACCACCACTCCGTCAATCTCGTACGGCAATTTCTCCCGTTTCGCGTCCCAATCGTCGCAATACGCGACCACCGCTTCGATCCCCGCGCAAAGTTTCCAATCGTCCGAAGCGCGGAACCTCAATTGCTTCAATGCCTGCAGGGACTCTGAATGCTTCGCAAACGGCACTTTTCCGTCCACCAGCAAGTAGTACGCAAAAAAATCCAGCCGCCGTGCCGCCGTGATCGAAGGGTCCAGCACCCGCACCGCCCCTGCCGCCGAGTTCCGGGCATTCACAAAGATTTTCCCGCCAATCCGTTCCTGCTCTCGGTTCAGCGCCTCAAACGCCTTCTTCGTCATCATGATTTCGCCGCGCACTTCGAAATCCGCCGGCAGCTTCACCTTTTTCAACACCGCCGCGTCCACGCGCAGCGGAATCGACCGGATCGTCTTCACATTTGGCGTGACCTCTTCGCCGGTAGTTCCATCGCCGCGCGTCACACCGCGCGCGAGCACACCATCCTCATATTGCAAAGAAATACTCAGTCCGTCGAATTTGTGCTCCGCAACGTACTCAATCTTTTCCTGTCCGCTTCCTTCGCGCACTCGCCGGTCCCACTCCCGCAATGCATCGTAGGAAAATGCGTTGTCCAGGCTGAGCATCGGCCGCGCATGCTGTACCTTCGTAAATCCTTCGCGCGGCGCGCCTCCCACGCGTACCGTCGGCGAATCGGGAGTCACCAGTTCCGGATGCGCCGCCTCCAGCTCCTTCAGCCGGTTCATCATCCGGTCGTAAGCCGCGTCGGAAATCTCCGGATCATCGAGCACGTAATACCGATATTCGTGGTAGCGCAGCTTCTCGCGCAGCTCTTCGATCTCTTTCTTCACGTTTGCGGGCGCGGCTTTGGCCATGAAACCCTCGGAAGAACACATAGCTGGAATTCGACCCATATTATATAGAATGGGTGGTTTGCGGGAGGGACGAGACAGCCAATGACGGCCGAGTTGCGCAACGCGCTGATGATTCATAACCCCAACGCCGGGACCGGCGGCAAGGGACGAGAGCGCCACCTCGACGAAGCGCGACGCATCTTTTCTTCGAGCGGCATTGAAACCCAGCTGGCCGAAACGCGCGGCCCAGGTGACGCCACGGAAATCGCGCATCGCGCGAGCGCTGAAGGCCGCCAGCTCGTGATTGCCTGTGGCGGCGACGGCACCTTGAATGAAATCGTCAACGGTCTCGCGACACAGCAAAATGGCCATCGGGTGCCTCTGGCGTTGCTGCCGGGGGGGACCGCCAATATCCTCGCGAAAGAGTTGGGGCTTCCGTGGAACATTCCGCGCGCCGCCGAACGCCTCGTTCGCGGCCAGGTAAGAGAGATTGCCCTCGGGCTTGCAACGCCACTCGAGCAGCCGGAAAAAAGGCGTTATTTCCTGAGCGTGGCCGGAGCCGGCCCCGACGGCATCATGGTGTATTCGCTGGATCTCGGCTTGAAGGCAAAGATCGGCATTCTCGCATATTGGTGGCAAGGTGTCCGCGCGATGTTTCGCTACAAGTTTCCGCGCTTTCGCATCGTGACGGGCGATCAGCAATTGGAAGCATCGCTGGTGGTCGTCGGTAGAACGAAAAATTACGGCGGACCCTTCAAAATTACCACTCGTGCGGACCTCTACGAGGACAAGTTCGAAGTCATGGCGGTAACAACACAGAGTGGCCTGCGCTACCTGACCTATCTGCCGACGCTTTGGCTCGGCGAGTTGCACAAAACCAAAGGAGTCTTTTTCTGGAAAGCCGACAAGCTGGTTTGCGAGCCGCTCGATAAGAATCCGGTTTACGCGCAAATGGATGGAGAGCCGCTGGCGCGCTTGCCCGTGGAATTCAGAATCGTGCCGCGCAAGCTGAAGCTGCTTGTTCCGCAAACTCCTTCTTCAGGAAAATCAAACGGAACCCCCTGAGCCGGCATGGACGTTAGCACCCACGTACTCGCGTCCTTCGCACTGACGCGGGCTGCTTTTCCCCGTGCGCCTCGCTCCGTCCTGCTGATTGCACTGGCCACCGGCACCATCGCGGATTTGGATGAAATCAGCGCGGCATTCGGACCAGCTGCTTATTTGAACTGGCATCGTACCTACACGCACTCTCTGCTCACCGCCATTTTGCTGGCCGCTCTCCTTGCTCTCTCTTATCGTTTCTTCGCTCCCCAGCATCTGCGGAGCCGGTTTTCATCTGTCGCCATTTTCGCTTTGGCTTTCCTTGTGCTGTGTCTGCACCTTCTTTTGGATCTCTGCCAGTCGGACGGAGTCTTGCTCTTCTGGCCTTTCAGCGCAGCACGGATTGCGAAAGACTGGCTGCCATTCGTGGACCCCCTGATACTCGCGGTCCTCGTCGTCGCGATCTTGTTGCCGGAACTTTTTCACCTGGTGAGTGATGAAATTGGCGCCAAGGATAAGAGACCGCGCGGCAAAGTGGCGGCGATCATCGCGTTGATGGTCATCGCTCTTTACATCGGCGCGCGCGCAATTCTCCACTCCAATGCCGTGGTGATCCTGGATTCCAGAACGTATCACGGTGAATTGCCTCGCCGCGTCGCCGCTTTCCCCGTTTCGACGTCTCCTTTCACATGGAATAGCATCGTGGAAACGGAATCTGCTTTTCATGAAATCACCGTAAGCGTCGCGCAAAGCTCCTCCTTCAATCCCGACGCCAGCGTGACCATCCATAAACCCGAGGCTTCGCCGGTCTTGGATGCTGCGCGCAAAGACCCACTTGCAATAACGTTTCTCAGTGTCGCGCGATTTCCGAAGGCCACAATCGAGAAAACTGAAACCGGTTATCAGGTCGACCTGCGGGATTTGCGATATGCCGCGGCCGGGGAATCCAAGCGGGAAATTGCAGCGCTCTTCGAGCTTAATCCCGCCGGAAAAATCGTGCATCGAGAATTGATATGGGCGCAGGACCTGCGCCGTCGCTGACGGTCTCTTTATTCCTTTTATTCCTTCGCGGAAACCTGAGGCTTGTGCCGCAACAGCACACGCGAAAGCCCGTAGCTCAGGGCGACCAGCCCGATCACAAGCACGGATATTTGCAGCTTGTGAGCGAGTAGATAGGGCATAGCGTCCGCGCCGTACCGCACCGCAAGATAGCCGATCCCGAAATAACGGAAGGCACGCGCCAGCGCGATTGCTGATGTAAAGCTTGTCAGCGGCACTTCAAACACTCCCGCCGCAAGAACGAAGAACTTGAATGGTGTTGGTGGCGGCAAGAGCGCCGCAACTAGCACTCCTCCGAATCCGTTATTTTCCACCCAGTGACGGATGGCGTGCGCATGATCACCCGCCTTCGCGTGGAAAAACGCTTCCCCGGCCTTGCGCGCCAGGAAAAAGAGCAGCACGCAACCCAGGAGCGATCCGAGCGCGGCCATCGTTGCATACAGCGGCATGCGCGCCGGATGCTGGATGGACAATTCGATGAGCAGCAAATCGTTGATGACCGGAAACGTGAGGACGGACGAATCGAGAAACGAGATGAGAAACAGGCCGGGAGCCCCGAGGCCTCCGGCAAACGCGGCGATTTTCTGCTTCCATCCGCTGAGATTCGAGGGCACTCGCCAGTCCTCCGCTTGACTTGGTGACCAGTTTAGCAGACGACGATATGAAGCTGACTGTGCCGCCGCTACCCGGCAGGTCGCAGTTGTCATGCTCTTAACGTCTGAAACTTTCCCACCAATGCGGAGGGCGCGCGTACAAGATTAATTCTCCACGCTTATGCTCCGCCCTGAATTTCCCGCAGCTGTTCTCGATGGCGGCACCCCCTTTGAGTATCTCGTCCACAGGATAGGACTTAGTACGCGCCTTAGACTTGTCAAAAGCCTGGCAGTCGACATCCCAATCAGGCACGGCGGCGATTGTCTCAGCATGCGCAACGCTGCCGAACGTCGGCGTGTCCTTGCATCGTGACAGGTTCGGTTCAGTAGGGGGAACAGCACGTTCATCGCCCAGGTGGAGTATCGCAATCCCATCTTTGTCCGTCCGGACCCAGAGCGGCCGACGTTGGTCTGAGCTTGTCCAAATGGCTAGGCAGTCGCTTAGCGGGTGGCCGTTACGGCCGTCCAAAAGCTTAATCCGAATGTCCTGCGCTCGTAGTGCACTACAAGATAGAACTGCAAAGAGCAAGGCTAGTAAAAGTCGCGAACCCAGTACTAAAACAGTGCGCTTGTCCAGGTTCTCTTCCATTTAGTTCCCTCCTATGGACGCCCTCTGCTCGCACCACGCGCAGCGGCGAAGCCATCGTTGGGATTTACTGAGCGAAAGCGGCGCGGTCGAAGTGGTTCAGGAAAACCTGCATGAGGGCGGTGCGGTGGAGATTCGGCAAGCGTGGAATTTCGCCGATCACTCGGACGTGACCGAACCGCTCGATCGTCTCGCGATTTTCGCGGTTCTGATCCCCGATCAGGACCACCCCGTGCACCTGCAATTCCGCCGCGTGCAGCGCCGCCAGCGAAAGCAGCGTGTGATTCACCGTGCCGAGACCGCTGCGCGCAGCCAGGATGACGGGTAATTTCAGTTTTACCATCAGATCGAGCATGAACTGTTTTTGATTCACGGGCACGAGCACCCCGCCGGCGCCTTCGACAACGAGCCAGTCATTGTTCATGATTGAAGGCAGCGCGATCCGCCCCAGGTCGATTTCCACGCCGGCCCAGCGCGCCGCGAGATCCGGAGAAACCGGCGGCACGAACTTGTAGACCTCGTCGAGCGTCCTGTCCGTGCCGATGCCCGCGAGCCGCATTACCGTAACTCGGTCCGACCCTTCCAGCGTGCCCGTCTGAATCGGCTTCCAGTACACCGCATCTACTGCGGCACACAGCAGCGCCGCCAGCGTCGTCTTGCCCACGCCCGTGTCCGTCCCGGTAATAAAAAAGTGTCGCCTCATGTGCGTCCCGCCGTTGCTGTTGTCCCCAGCCCGCGGAGCCCGCTTTCCAGTTCGCGATCAAGCAAATGATGGAATTCAGACGGCATGCGCCTCGAGTGGCTTGAGTCCCAATTTTTGGAGCAACTGTTCATCCTCATCGGGTCCGGGATTAGGCGTGGTCAATAGTTTTTCGCCAACAAAAATCGAATTCGCGCCCGCGAGAAAACAAAGCGTCACCGCCTCGGGCGACAATTGCTTGCGTCCTGCCGCAAGACGCACCCGCGATGCGGGCATCAGGACGCGCGCTACAGCGATAGCTCGCACCATCTCAAGCGGATCGAGCGCCGGCACAGACGCGAGCGGAGTGCCCTCCACCCTCACGAGCATGTTGATGGGCACGCTCTCCGGGTGCGGCTCGAGCGTGGCGAGTTGGTGCAGCAGCCCAATCCTGTCCGTTTCGCGCTCCCCCATGCCCAAAATTCCCCCGCAGCACACGGTGATGCCCGCCTTCCTCACCTCCGCCAGCGTCTTCAAGCGGTCATCGTACACTCGGGTTGTGATTATCGAACCGTAAAATTCTGGAGAGGTATCAAGGTTGTGATTATACGCGGTTAACCCCGCATCCCTTAACTTTTTCGCCTGCTCTTCCGTCAGCATTCCCAAAGTGCAGCAGACCTCCAGGCCCAGCGCAGAGACCCCGCGCACCATCTTCAATACATTTTCGAACTCCGTGCCCTCCGGCGCCTGGCGCCATGCCGCCCCCATGCAGAAGCGCGTCACGCCCCGCTCGGCAGCCTCGCGGGCCACGCCGATCACGTGCTCCGGGTCCAGCAGCCCTTGCCGCTCGACACCCGTGTCATAATGCGCGCTCTGCGGGCAGTACGCGCAGTCCTCCGGGCACCCGCCTGTCTTTATGGAAATAAGCTGGCAAGTTTGCACGCGATCGGGCTCATGAAATTGACGATGCAGGCTCTGCGCCCGGAAGATCAGCTCCGGCAGTGGCATACGGTAAATCGCTGCAGCCTCGGTGCGCTTCCAGTCATGGCGTAACTCACGGCATGCAGCCGCGGCAAGCGAGGTCGCAGACATTGTTTGCGCGCTCATTGGTTCCCGTCCAGCATGTTCCCCTCTCCAGCGAATCACGCATGTTACCATCGGTTTGCGCTCGCGTGTCGCTTCCGTATTCGATGCGACACGTGCCCGGCATCAGCATCCAGGTTTTTGGTCGAATCAGGATTAGACAGAGACAGGGTTCGTCAACGATTTTCTTGTTCGGACACCATAGCCGCCGGTTTGACCCGCCATCGCCAAAATGTTATAAATCTACGCTTTGTAAAGGGGCGCGCAAAGCAAACAGGGTGGTTTCCTGCCGAAAGTAGTCACCCGGAGACGCAGCTCTCTCGGGATCCGATCGTGGTACGGAGGATAGTTGATGAGCACCTGGGTCGCGAGTGCCCGGTTCTTGTGTCGTTGCATTGTTCGGAAGTTCAAGTTTGCAGGGGCCGGGGTGGCAGCCGCCGCGCTCGCGCTTCTGAGCGCGGTCTCCGCGCTCGCCCAGCCCGCCGAAGAAGCCGGTGGCGAGGCCAGCCTGAAACTCCCCGATCTTTCGCAAGTCCAGTTTCTTGGCGTGGATGGACACAAGTTGCTGCTCTTCGGCATTGTCTTTTGCGTGTTCGGTCTGATTTTCGGCCTGACGATTTACACCCGCTTGAAGAACCTGCCGGTCCACCGCTCGATGCGTGAAATTTCCGAGCTGATCTACGAAACTTGCAAAACCTACCTCATCACGCAGGGTAAGTTCCTCCTCCTTCTCTGGATTTTCATTGCCATCGTCATCGTGCTCTACTTCGGCTTCCTGGCTCCCGTGCCCGGCAAATCGGTCGCTCTCACGCTGCCCATCATTCTGCTCTTCAGCGTTATCGGCATGGGTGGCAGCTACGGCGTTGCCTGGTTCGGCATCCGCGTAAACACCTTCGCGAACTCCCGCACCGCCTTCGCCAGCCTGCGCGGCAAGCCGTATCCCATCTATCACACTCCGCTCGAAGCGGGCATGAGCATCGGCATGATGCTCATCAGCGTCGAGTTACTCATGATGTTAGTTATTCTTCTGTTTATCCCGGGCGATTACGCCGGGCCCTGCTTCATCGGCTTCGCCATTGGCGAATCGCTGGGAGCGGCCGCTTTGCGCATCGCCGGGGGAATCTTCACTAAAATCGCCGATATCGGCTCCGACTTGATGAAGATCGTCTTCAAGATCAAGGAAGATGACGCGCGCAATCCCGGCGTCATCGCGGACTGCACCGGCGACAACGCGGGCGACTCCGTGGGCCCCAGCGCCGACGGTTTCGAAACCTACGGCGTGACGGGCGTTGCCCTCATCACCTTTATTCTGCTGGCCGTGAAGAATCCGGTCGTGCAGGTGCAGTTGCTTGTGTGGATTTTTGTGATGCGCGTCGTCATGCTCATCGCCAGCGCCGCGGCTTACTTCATCAACGGCTTCATTGCCAAAGCTAAGTACGGAAACGCCGACAAAATGAATTACGAAGCGCCGCTCACCTCGCTGGTCTGGATTACCTCGATCGTTTCGATTGCCCTGACCTACTTCATCTCCTCACTCATCATTCCCGCGCTCGGCGGAGACACCTCCCAGTGGTGGAAGCTCGCGACGATCATCTCTTGCGGCACTCTCGCGGGCGCGCTCATTCCCGAGCTCGTGAAGGTCTTCACTTCCACCGAATCACGCCATGTAAAAGAAATCGTCACCTCGGCGGAAGAGGGCGGCGCGTCGCTCGGAATTCTCTCCGGCTTCGTCGCCGGCAACTTTTCCGCTTACTACATCGGCCTCGCGATGGTACTTCTCATGTCCGCCGGCTACCTGATCAGCACCATGGAACTCGGAGCCCAAATGCTTGCGCCGGCCGTGTTTGCCTTTGGGTTGGTCGCGTTCGGCTTTCTGGGTATGGGCCCCGTCACCATTGCCGTCGATTCTTACGGCCCGGTGACGGATAACGCGCAATCCATCTATGAACTCTCGCTGATTGAACAAGTCCCGGGCATCAAGGGGGAACTCAAGAAGGACTACGACATTGACGTCAACTTTGGGCGGGCCAAGGAGATGCTCGAAGCCAACGATGGCGCGGGCAACACCTTCAAAGCTACGGCCAAACCCGTGCTTATCGGCACGGCTGTCGTCGGCGCAACGACGATGATTTTTTCGATCATCATGGCGCTCACGAAGGGTCTCAGTGAAAACGTAAACAACCTCTCGCTCCTCCACGCGCCCTTCGTCCTCGGCCTCGTCACCGGCGGCGCCATGATCTACTGGTTCACCGGCGCTTCCACGCAGGCCGTGACCACCGGCGCCTACCGCGCCGTCGAATTCATCAAGGCCAATATCAAGCTCGAAGGTGTTGAGAAAGCCAGCATCTCCGACAGCAAGAAGGTTGTCGAGATTTGCACCAAGTACGCTCAGAAAGGCATGCTCAACATTTTCATCGCTGTTTTCTTCGCCACTCTGGCTTTCGCTTTCGTCGAGCCGTTCTTCTTCATCGGCTATCTCTTTTCCATCGCCATCTTTGGTTTGTATCAGGCTATCTTCATGGCCAACGCAGGTGGTGCCTGGGACAACGCGAAAAAGATCGTCGAGGTTGAGCTCAAGCAGAAAGGCACGCCGCTCCACGACGCAACGGTGGTCGGCGACACTGTCGGCGACCCGTTCAAGGACACGTCGTCCGTCGCGCTTAATCCGGTCATCAAGTTCACTACATTATTTGGCCTTCTGGCCGTTGAGCTAGCCGTGAGCATGACCGCCACGCAAGGTGCCGCCTTGACGCACATTCTCGCCGCGGCCTTCTTCGCCGTTTCCTTCACCTTCGTTTATCGCTCGTTCTACGGTATGCGGATAAGAGGGGCCAGCTAAACGACCGGCAGAGTCTCTCAGCGGTGCCCTAATCGTGGAGTGCCATGACGGAAGAAACGCGACTGAAGCCTCAACTTATTGAGGCCTTCCAAGGTTACAGTCCGTCTTTTGAGGTGGCAAAAGCAATTCGCCGAATGCTCCGGGATGTCCCACCTGAATTTCTGCACGGGTTGAATTCAATTGTGCTCACGAACGTGGCGGCCCTTGGCCAGAAGGAGCGAGACCGAAAGACGCGCGGGCGCGGCCGTCGATTAGGGCTCGGAGAGGCAGTCGGTTATTACAGCAAGGCATGGAAGGGCGAACCCGCCCGAATAACGATCCTTGTGGACAACTTCGAAAAGCAGTGGAAGCGTCCCCTTTTGCGCGTAGAATTCATTCGAAACCTCGTATTCTCAAGCCTTCTTTTTCATGAGTTGGGCCACCACATTCATCAGATCCACCGTCCCGAGTACGAGAGACGCGAGAACGTGGCAGACAAGTGGAGTATGAAGCTCTCGAACAGATATCTGCGAAGTCGTTACTGGTACCTCATGCCCCTCATCGTACCCATTTCCCTGCTTTTCAAGCTGGGAAAGAGAGTAGCAGGCTAATACTGGAGAATTCGGGGCTAAGCATTCACCAAGCTCGGGAATTTGCGCGGATTGTTGTCGAAGCCAGGAAAAACTGCGTTCAGATCGGGCACGCCCATGTGTTTTGAGAGAATCTCACCGACGACCAGACGCCAGTTTGGATGGCTCGTACCTTGTTCTCTCGGGCGAACGAACCCAAGCAGCTGTATCTCGTTCCCGGCGCGGGCCACAATGACTTGTGGAACAGCGCTGGCCCCGCGCTGGTCGACCGCATCGCTGCTTTCATCACTGACAACCTGACCAGCGAACAGATCTTGTCCGAGGATTACTTCCGGTTTGCCGACAATCCGGGAGTCGGTCCGTCAATGACCACAAACGCGTTTATCGATACTAATCATGCTCGGCTCCTTGCCGGACGCCGAAAACGCCCGTGCAGCCTCTCAGTACCGGCTTGAGGCTGGCTGGATCATCGAAATCGGCTTTTACTACATCCGCGCCTAGCTGCTTGAACGTTTTCGCCGCTTCCGAATCAGGATGTCGCGTGAGACAGCGCACCTCAGCCTTGCCTAGCTTCAAGAGGTGACGAGCCACAGCGCCGCCTTGCAGGCCCGTGGCCCCCGTGACCAGGATTCTATCAGCCATAGATAATCCCTTGAGAGTCAAGCGAAGCCATGGCCTTGTCTCAGGGCCGTACCGCTACTTCCCGGTTTGTCCCGCAGTCTTGAATTCGAAGACCCTCAACAGACCGCTCTTTTGTTCGAGGCGCCGAGGACGCGAGCAATAGGGGGAGCGGAAAGAAATGACGCGCGCAGCGGCTCGTCCCTTGCGAAAGAATTCGCAATCTTGAGGATGCAGGCTTCGGAGCGCTC
>Ga0307479_10002715_pt1 | contig 16047 bp, 7 predicted proteins | sample atmos_gasesECM4C_FD_203743 | JGI IMG/M metagenome (GOLD analysis project Ga0307479, IMG submission 203743) | Hardwood forest soil microbial communities from Morgan-Monroe State Forest, Indiana, United States - atmos_gasesECM4C_515 | ecosystem: Environmental > Terrestrial > Soil > Temperate... | reverse complement strand
ACACGTTATGCCTGGGGAGAGATTTGGACGCGGCCCGGCCTGCCGAAACAAACGCGCAGCCTGGTCACGCTGGCGATTCTCGTGGCGCTCAATCGCAATGACGAGTTTCGCATGCACGTCCGCGCGGCGCTGAATAATGGCGTCTCGCAAGAACAGATCAAAGAAGTGTTGCTGCATTCCGCCATTTACTGCGGCGTGCCCGCGGCGAACACAGCGTTTCATGTCGCCCAGGAAGTGATCGCTGCGAAGTAGCTACGCAAGGAGTAACACAGAGAGAGCAGAGGACAACAGAATTAACAGAGAAGACTTACTTCCCGGATGGAGAGCTTGCCGCAGCGGCTGCCCCAGAAGCCTCCTTCACCAAAATGGGCCAGCGCGGGAACGCGAAGTTTCCTGCCACGTCATCCACGACGTTCACCTGACACACGTAGAACCCCGGCTTTAGCGATTGCAGCGGCAGATCAATCTGAAAAATCACCGCTCTACGGTCCGGCGCGGACACCTCCGTCGCGACGATGGGCTTCGACTCGTAAACTTTCACATTGGATTGCAAAAACTCGATGCTGGTCAACACGCGAACGCTATCGCGGGGCGCTTTCTGTGGCGAAGGGCTGGCTGGCGCAGGTGCTGTGGGGTTTGGAGATGCTGCGCCGGACGCAACGGCGGCCGCAGGTACCGCGTTCTTGCCTTTCGCTGCGTCGTACACTTCATATTGCAGATACAAATGCTGGTCCTGCGTGAAAACGTGGGTGATGTTGGGCACGAGCTCAGTCTGATCCTGCACCAACGGACGCAAACCATTTTTCTTGCCGCTGGCCGGAACGCGCTGGCTGCCCAGCACCACGGAACTCATGCGCAGCGGCGTCTTGCGCAAATCGGGAATCTGCACATCGGTTTCAAACGTCCCCATGCGCCCGGTTTGATTCTCGCGGACCACAAACTTCAAATGATAGCTGCCCGGGGCGAGCACAAACCCCGTGTTGTACTGCACGTTCTTGCGGCGAACTTGCTGCGAACTGTCCAGCGCGAGTTTCACGGTGTCCCGTAGCTGCCCTACGCGGAACTTTCCATCGGCCCGCACCTCACCGATGACGTCGATGGTGGCGTTGTCCTTGTCTTTGGTCTGCGTGAACGGGATCTGCGAACCTGGGATCACCAGCGAAACACCAAGATAGTAGTGCGAGTCGTCCTGCCGGAAGTATGCGGCTCCGGCATAAACGGCCACGTCCGTCTGCGGCGACTCTGAAGCCAGCTCGTCTTGAATCTGTTCCTCGCGGTCCGTGCGATTGAGGTGCTCGAAATCGCGCCCGGCATAATACCCCGAGCGGAAATCGAGATGAATGTCCGGGCGGTTCACTTGCACCCGCAGGTGGCGGAATTTTCCGTCTTTCAGCGCGTTCGAGCTGGTGAAGCCGAGAACGTAATACGCGGAAGTATCCTTTTGCACCTGCGCAAACACACCGCCGAAATCATTGGAGTCAAAGAACGCTTTCCCGCCCGTGTCGGCGGCCAGGGTGGATAACGTCTCCTGGGTTGCCGCGTTACTGCTCAAATCGTTGAGGACCGCGTTGCCATTGTACCCGGACTGCCCGTGGAGGCTGGCGTTCTGCGCCTCGCCCCCAGGAGGAAACGCTTGCAGACCCCGAATATCCACCGGATAGATCGAAACATTGGCTTTGACCGCCGATGCTGTAGCCGCGCGCAGCGCCGACTGATTGTCCACGCCAGACTGGCTGATGCCGTTGCTGAAATAGACGATGGCTTTCTTCTGCGAGATTTTTCCCAGCGTCTGCATGATGGACTGCAGCGCGAGCAGTTTGCGGTCGGCGCTGAAGGTGTTGTAATCCGTGTCGTCGGCAGTGAAGGCGCCGCTCGTCTCTGCGCCCCCTTCGGAGCTGCCGGTCGCGCCGTTGTCGAAACCCTGACCTTGGCTCCCGGTATAGGCCGACAGCGCCGAAAGCACCTTGGCTTTGTCGTCCGTGAAGTCGAGGTCGATGCGCAGATTTGTCGTAAGCGAAACGAGCGCAATCAAATCCGCGGGCTGCATTTTCGTTTGAATGAATTTTTTGGCGGCGTCCACAGAGCGGTCAATCTGTTCGGGATCCATCGCGGAAAAATCAAAGAACAATAGCATCAGCCGGCGATCGCGCGCCTTGAACGCCGCCTGATTGGCCGGCGCTGTGCGTAGCAGCCCGTTCTGGCCCTCCGTTCCGGAGACGGTCGCCTCAGCGGCGCCCGCGGTGGCCAGTTCGTCGACATTCTCAAAGTCGAATGTAGAGATCGTCTGGCGCTTGCCATCCTCAAAAAGCGTGAAATCCTCTTTCTTCAGATCGCGAACCAAATTCCCTTTTTTGTCGCGCGCCACCACATTCACCAACACCAACTCTGTCGTCACGTGAACGCGATACTGCGACTGCCCCGGGGGTTGTTGCGCGTCTTGGCCACGCGTAACAGCGGTTCCCAGCAGCAGCCACGCGGTAAACAGCGCGAATAGGCGTCTGCTCATGTCTAAAACCGGAAACGCGTCAAAAAGGTGATGCGGCGCATGTTTCCCGCCGAAGTAATCTCGCCAAACGTAATTGAGTTCACCACCGTGTTGATGTTCGTGAAATGAACGGTGTTAAAGACGTTTGCGGCTTGAATCCGAAACTCCAAAGCGCGAGATTCCTTGATGGTAATGGTCTTGCTTATATTCATGTCGAACGTAACTTGACCGGGTCCTTCAATAATGTCACGGCCGGCGTCTCCAAAGCTCGTACCGTTCGGATTCGCGCAGGAACTCCCGGAGCCAGGCGTGGAACTCGTACCGAAAGTCGAAACCGGCGCGCAGAACGCCGCCGTATTGAACCATTCCGCCGTCGTTGGATTGCCCAGCGAAACAGGCGCGCCGGTTACATTGGCGCGTAAAGAACCAGTGACGCCGCGGTTGATGTCGAAGCTGTTCCCCAGCACTCGCGGCGTGAAATACAGGCCGCTCCCCACGGCAAAGTCTCCGCTCCATTGCCATGCACTAAGGATGTGCGACAACGCCCCGCGTGTCGCAAAGCGGTGGTTCTCACCGAAAGGCAACTCGTAAATCCAGTTCCCCGTGAATTTGTGGCGCTGATCGAAAACAGAAAGGCCGCGATCCGCCGCGATGTCAAAAGGATTCTGCGAAACCACCGAAGCGCCGCCACCGATCGACGAGGCGTCATCAATCGACTTGGAATAGACGTACGTACCAGAAACGGCGATGCCGTGTGCCATCCGTTTGCGAACGCGTATGGACCCCGCATGAAAAACCGAGTTTCCCGCGGAGGACTCGTAAATAAACGGCTGAACTCCGGGAATGGTGATGGCGCGTTCCACGTCAAGCCGCGTGCCCTTGGAACCGTTATAGCCCAGGTTCAATACCATGCCGCCACGAAGCTGGCGCTGAATATCCAAATTCCAGATCTGCACGTAGCCGAGCCGGTAATTCGGATCGACCGCGAAATTGTTAGTCACCGCGGCGGTGACCGCCGGGAACCCGTTCTGCAATGTAAGCAGGTTGGCAGGCGAGGTGATGTTGGTGGAGGTAATCGCAAACGGCGGCTCGAACGCGAAGTTCTGCGCCAGCGTCGCGTATTGCGCCAAATTGTAGTTGATGCCGTATCCCGCGCGAACCACGGTTTGCTTCAGAGGCCGCCAGGCAAGTCCAACGCGCGGAGCAAAATTGTTGCGGTCCGGGTGAATCAAGGAAGCCGGATAGACTCCGTTGAATGGGCTATTTTGGTCCGGCAAAACCGGCACGGCATTCGTGAATCCAGGGGCGACATCCAGGTTAGCGATGCGATTATGCGCCTCCGTGAATGGGCCATTGTATTCATAGCGTATACCGAGGTTGAGCGAAAGGCTCGGCCGCCAGCGCCAATCGTCTTGGGTGTAAACGTCGAATGAGTTGGCTCGAAAATCGTAAGAATCGGTTCCCGATTGCAGCGTGGTTTGCTGCGGCAAGCCCAGCAGAAAGTCCGCGAAATCGTAGCCCGTATTGGCAACGGCGTTTCCGCTACTGTCGAAGTGCGATGTGGCTAGGCCCGTGAAAGTGAATGTGCCCTCCGCATTCTTGGCGGAGCGAAAACTCTGCAGAATTTTGCGGTAGTCCCCGCCGAAGCGCCAGTTGTGCTTGCCGCGGCTCCAAGACACTGTATCGGAGACTGTGTAAGTCTGATCCAGTTCGCGCCGAGGGGTCGGGTCGGTCAGCCCGCCAAACGATGTGAAGTTGATGCCGGGCAGCCCCCAGTCAAATGGATTAGTGGACACTCCGCCAATGCCGGCGGCGCCTGCCACATTTTGAGAGTTCGAGAACAAGTTCGTAGCGGCAACGTGGTTATGATTGTAGTTTACACGGAAACTGTTGGTCGCGCGTCCGTGCCCGTACACCCAACCAGCGGAAGCGTTAAGCCCCTGCGTGCTTGTCCCGCCTGCAAGCGACGGAAACGGATTGACAGTATCAACGGCGCTGCGCGTCCAGTTCAGGCCGAAATTGATATTATTCGTCGACTTTCTGCGCGCCCCGCCGCCATCACCGCCAAAGGGGCCCCCGATCATGATTGGTCCCCCGGGACCGCCAGGGCCGCCCGACCCGAAATTGTGAATCACTCGCAGGTTCACCGAATCGGTGGTGCTGTGATCGGACGTCACGTAGTGAAAATTCTGGGTCGTGGTGTTCAGGTTTGGCAGAGGGATGAATTGCAGCAAGGCTTTTGCCGACGAGCTTATGCAGCTCGCAGCGATGGAGTTTGTTTGGCCGCTGGGCTGGCACGCCGCCGGATTGAGGCTGCTGCTGAGGTTGGGAACAAAAATCTGAACGGGATCACCGTTCTTATAAGTAGCACTGGAAAAATCACCGTTGCGCTCGGCCAGCGTGGGAACTGTGGAGAACGCATCATAGGGCGAGCTGCCGCGACTCCCATTCCATCCCGCGAAGAAAAACCATTTGTTCCCGCCGTTAAAAATCTTGGGAATATTGAGCGGGCCCCCAACAAGCGCACCAAAACGCGGCAAGCTATAGCTGGCCTTCGTGGTCCCGAGCCCATTCAGCGAATAGGATTTGGCATCGAGTGAAGCGGTGTCATCCGAGGCGTATAACATGCCGTGCGGCTGGTTGATGTTGAATCCGCGCGGCATGCGTCCGATGGACATAATCATCGGCCCGCCTCCTCCGCCGGGCCCGCCGGGACCTCCTCCCTGGCCACCACCTCCTTGGAGTCCGCCGCCTTCACGTTGCGCCCGGTCGCGGAATTCCTGAATGCGGTCTTGAATATCTTGGTCGCTGCCGCTGCCAAAATCCTGGGAGCGGCCTTGCGCTCCGGTAATGCTCACGGATTCCGTGGGACCTTCCGTCCCAGCCCCATTCAGGGGCAGAGCGGAGACGTCGCCGGATCCTCCACCCTGGCCCGCTGCAAGGCCCGGCACGGATCCGCCGGAAAGGGACGAAAGTGCATTGTCCAGAGCGAGGCTCTGGAATCCCCGGCCCGCTGCGGCCAGCGCCGCCAAACTCCCGTTCCTCTGTTCCTGCTGGCGTGACGCTAGAATCAGCTCCGCATCGAATTTTCCCGAGGGAGTTTCGGGCTTCAACACGATTTCCTGGGTTTGTGGCGCGAAACCCATAAACTCCACGCGCACCACGTAGCGGCCGCGAGGCAAACCGGCGAAGCTGTAGCTGCCGTTCGCGGACGTTGCCACAACAAATTTTTTGGCGGTCAACGTGTTCGCGGCAGTGACGGTCACGCCGGGAAGCGGCGTTTTTCCCGCGTGAACCGAGCCCGTAATCTCGAAGCTAACCGGTTGAACGGGCGCGGCGGGCGCCCCATCCTGCGAGGGCGCCGGTTCCTGCGCGCGGATCACACCGGTAACAAACAAGGCGCAGAACGCGGCGAGCACGCGAACAAATTTCAATTGCGAGGCTCCGGCGGCTTCTCAGACTTTGCAGGCCCGGAACCGGATGGACCGGACTGAAATACGCCGCCCATTTGTTGCATGCGCTTCCACTGTTCGGGACTCATCACCACAACCATCTTTGGCACGAACACATCATTCTGCGGCGCGCCGCGCGCGAACAGGTGATCCCCAACTTGCACGTCGGCCATCGTTACGCTATCCCGGCCTTTGCGCAAAGAAGTTTCCTCGTTCAGTTCAATCGTTTGCGTCACATTATCCGAGCGCAGCACCGTCATTTTCGGCGCATCGACGGACTTGACCTCCCCAACCACATAATCCTTGCCCAGCGTTCCTTGCGGCCCGAAAACCCGTTCACGACCCTGCGGTCCATTCCCCGAGCGGCCGCCAACCATTTGCGCCGTCCAGGTATGGTCGGGATTTTCTTCGCCGCGAATGACTACCAGGTCCCCGACCTTGAAATCCGCGCGCTTTACCGGTTGGCGATCCTTACGGAACTCCGTACTAGCGGTGAGCTTAACGGTCACTGTATCCCCGTTGGGATTCGCTATCTCCAATGAATCCCCATGCACCGCAGTGATCTTGCCGAACAAAGGCATGCGCCCGTCAGCACTCTGGCCCACCCGCTGGGACCCACCCTGATCTTGCGCTACCGTGCCGGTCGCCAACGCCAGCATCGACAGCAAGGCGCACGAGATAAACAAACGTCTCATCACATGTGATATACGCAATTCCGTGTTCTCTCTTTCGCCGGAGATCAAAACAACACAGACGCCGCTCGGAACTGTAGGGTTTTCTCCGTGGCGGCTTCTCGCTGGTGCAAATCTCACCGGGGGGAGATTCGGTTGGGCCCAATTTGTTTTCCCCCAAAACTGGAGTAGAGTTCCCTTGTGGGTATGAGTGTAGTTCTGTTCGTACGTGGGACATTATTTCCCATTTCCGGTCAATTGCCGCCATTTTTCTTGCGCGAATTGATTGTAAGCTACTGAGCGCGCTACGCTTAGCCGAACGGTTTCGGGGCACCCAGCGTGCGATTTTATAGGATCTAGAATATGGATATACAACGACCATCGAACGCTCGTACGAAGAAGATCAAGCGGATCGCTTACGCCACGGTCGCCGTTATCTTGATCGGCGGCGTCACTCTGGGCCTCTCGCGCCTGAAACCTGCCGCTCCCTCTGTTGACGCCAGCACCATCTGGCCGGATACCGTAAAGCGCGGCCCGATGGTCCGCGAAGTCCACGGCTTGGGCACCCTGGTACCCGAGGACATCCACTGGATTCCGGCGCAAACGGTCTCCAAAGTAGACCGCATTGTCATACGCCCCGGCCACATCGTTCGCCCGGATACTATTATCCTGGAAATGAGCAATCCTGAACTGCAGCGCGACGTCCTCGACGCGGAGTATGCACTACGAGCGGCCGAGGCCAATTACGCCAACCTGAAAGTGCAAGTAGACAGCGACCTGATGAATCAGAAGTCTGTCGAAGCTGCCGTCCGCAGCGATTACGCACAAACCAAGCTGCAGCACGCTGTCGATGAAAAATTGTTCAAAGAAGGGATCGGCGCGGAGGTTACCGCGCAGCTTTCGGAAGTAAAGGAACAGCAACTGGCCATCCGCCTACAGCTGGAAACCGAACGCACGGCCATGTCCATCGAAACCTCCAAGTCGCGACTCGCGGCACAGCAAGCGGCCGTCGAGCAGCAAAAAGTCCTGTATCAGTTGCGCAAGAACCAAATCGATGCCCTGCATGTGCGAGCCGGAATCAATGGCGTGCTGCAGCTTGTTCCGGTTGAAGAAGGGCAGAACGTCGCCATCGGGACGAATCTCGCGCGCGTCGCCGATCCAAAAAGACTCAAGGCCGAAGTCAAAATTGCCGAGACGCAAGCCAAAGACATCACCATTGGCCAGAAAGCGACCGTGGACACGCGAAACGGGATAGCCGGAGGGCACGTTGCGCGCATTGATCCCTCCGTGGTGAACGGCACAGTCACCGTTGACGTGGCTTTTGATGAACCACTACCGGACGGCGCGCGCGCGGACCTCAGTGTGGACGGCACTATCGAGCTCGAAAAGTTGAAGGACGTGCTCTATGTTGGCCGCCCAGTCCACGGCCAAGCCGACAGCACCATCAGCCTGTTTAAGATTACGCCGGACGGCTCAGAAGCGAATCGCGTCAACGTAAAGCTTGGCCGGAGCTCCGTAACCACCATCGAAGTCCTTTCCGGACTGCAAGTTGGCGACAAAGTGATTTTGTCCGACATGTCCCAGTGGGACAATGTCGACCGCATCCGGCTGAAGTAAACGCTCTGCGGCTGCGTGGGGCTACCAATATCGGCGGCTTGGCGGATAGATTCTGTGACCGTCGTGGTGTTGGGCCGATCTTTTCTGCAGATTTCGAGTGGTTTCTCCAAGACATGAAGCCGGGTTTCAACGTCTCAATACCGTGAGGTTGCCGTACAGCCCTGAATGCGCTATTTCCAGTGAACTATTTCGCCGGATCTAGCGTACATGCTGGCAAGGTGGTTTGTGTCCCAGCGCGACTTGCACTTGCTCGATCTATGGTGGACCCGTAACTGATGCGAACGCTCTGGCAAGACATTCGGTTCGGCGTGCGGATGCTCGCAAAGCGTCCGGGGTTCACGGTTGTCGCCGTTCTCACCCTGGCGCTCGGCATCGGCGCAAACACTGCGATCTTCACGGTGATTAACACCGTGATGTTGCGCGCCCTTCCCGTGCAGGAGCCTCAGCGACTTCTGACCCTCGGCGATCCCGGGAAGGTTCATTCCTGGTCCACGGGAACCCCACGAACCGACATATTTTCTTACCCGCTCTATCGCGAACTGCGGGACCACAACGAAGTCTTCTCCTCTCTTCTGGCAAGCTCGCGTCTGGATAACCTGCAGATCACCATTGGAACGGGCCCGGAAAAGGTTACCGGCAGGCTCGTGACCGGAAATTACTTCGAGACCCTTGGCATCCAGGTGCTGCTCGGCCGTACCTTCATCGCGGATGAAGACCGTACGCCCGCCAGCGATCCGGTCGTGGTGATTAGCTATGGTTATTGGCAGCGGCGGTTCTCCGGAGATGCATCGGTGATCGGCCGCACCGTCCGCCTGCAGAATTACCCTTTTACGATCATCGGCGTGGCGCCTCCGGGATTCTTCGGCGAGGTCGTTGGCGACCGCCCCGATTTGTGGGCGCCGATGATGATGCAGCCGCAGCTCATGCCCGGCCGCGACTCTCTTGAAAATGTGAACAGCGCGTCTCTGCTGCTTATCGGGCGGCTAAAGCCCGGAGTAACCCTCGAGCAGGCGCGAACGAACGTCAACGCCGTGGTCCAACAGGCGCTTACGGTCACGCTGAATACGCGCATGTCTTCGGACGACCGCAACGCGATGCAGTCTCGAAACCTTACCGTCGAGGTCTCGTCCGGAGGCCGCGGCCTTTCGAGGCTGCGAGAACAATTTTCAACGCCGCTCCTGTTGTTGATGGCCATGGTTGGACTGGTGCTCCTGGTCGCCTGCGTAAATGTCGCAAATCTCACCTTGGCGAGTTCCGCGGCACGTCAGCGGGAGATCGCCGTGCGCCTTGCCATGGGCGCGAGCCCAGGCCGCATTGTTCGTCAATTGCTGACCGAATCCGTTTTAGTGGCGTGCCTGGGTGGCGCGCTTGGACTTGTGCTGGCCAACTGGGGCTCGGCCCTGCTTGTGCGTATCGCCAACGCCAGCCGCTCGACCACTAACCCGTTGTCCCTTGCCCTTGACTGGCGAGTGCTCGGGTTCACGGCCGCCATCTGCTTATCTTCTGGAATCGTCTTTGGCCTCGCGCCCGCTATGCGCTTTCTGCGTGTAAAGCTGGGATCGGCTCTGAAAGAAGGCGCCCGCGATTTTGGCGCCGGCCAAAAACGCACAAGCGGACGCATTCTCGTGGCCTCTCAAATCGCGCTCGGCGTCCTGGTGTTGATGTCCGCCGGCCTGCTGGTGCGCACCTTGCGCAACCTGCAAGAGGCGGATCTCGGCTACACTCGCGATCACCTTTTGTTAGTTCGCGTGGATGCGCTTGCCAGCGGGTATAAAGGTCCCGGGCTCCAAAACGTAATCCGCGACCTGCTCTTGCGATTCGGCGCCCTGCCCGGTGTCCGCGGTGTGAGCGTTTCCAGCAACGGTTTATTTAGCGGCAGTGAGTCCTCCGACGCGATTCGCGTCGACGGCGTTGCTCTCGCGAATGAACAAGATAATTCGACCAACGACGACGAGGTTGGCCCGAATTATTTCAGCACCATTGGCGTGCCCGTCATTTTGGGCCGTGAAATCACCGCCCAGGATTTCTCCTCGGCAGCGCACGTTGCCGTTGTGAATGAAACCTTCGCGAGGTTCTACTTTGGCGGCCGCAGCCCGCTCGGTCACAAGATTTACATGCAGGATTCCGATCATCCCAACCAGCCGCCCTTCGAGATCGTCGGCGTCGCACGCGACGTTCGCGACCACGACGTGCGCAAGGGTGTTCCGCGCCGCATGTACGCACCGCTTTCGAGTGCCGATTTCGACCAAGTCGGCGCTCCTAATTTTGAACTCCGCGCCACCGGCAACCCACAAACCCTGATCAATTCCGTTCGCAACACCATCCGCGAACTCAATCCCAATTTGATCATCGACAACGTCGAAACCGCCGGCGACCTCGTGAACGATACATTGACGTCGCAGCTCTTAGTTGCCAAACTATCGCTCTTTTTCGGGGCTCTGGTGCTTGTCTTGGTTTGCGTTGGGCTTTACGGAAGCATGGCCTATAACGTCGCCGCCCGCACCCGGGAAATTGGCGTGCGCATGGCCCTGGGCGCCCCGCGGGGAAACGTCATGTGGATGGTGACTCGCGAGGCCTGGATCGTGCTCGCGGTCGGTATCTTAGTCGGAATACCGGTCGGAACGGGCGCTACTCGCTTGTTCCAGAGCATGTTATTCGGCGTCAGCAAAGCGGACCCGCTTTCCATTGGCTCCGCAATTCTGACCTTGGTTGCCATTTGCCTGGCCGCCGCTGTAGTTCCGGTGCGCCGCGCCACGCGAGTTGACCCACTGGTCGCGGTCCGGGATGAATAAGACCCGGCGGAAACACTTTTGAGTCTTTGACGTACCTATATATAAAGAAAGCGGTCGCCGATACCAAGTTTCAGATTTGACCATCGATGGAGGGAAGGCAATGGACGCAAACAGCACGCTCATCAAGATGGAAGGCGTTAAGAAGGTCTTCTTCACCGATGAGGTGGAAACCCATGCTCTCGAGGAAATCCATCTCGAGATCAAGAAAGGCACATACATCTCCATTGCCGGACCGTCGGGCTGCGGCAAATCAACGTTGCTCTCCATTCTCGGCCTGTTGGATTCTCCAACAGAGGGGAACTATTCGCTGAATGGTCAGCCGGTCGCCAACCTCAGCATCAGCGAGCGCACCCGCATTCGCAACCGCGAGATCGGCTTCATCTTCCAGGCCTTCAACCTCATTGGCGACTTGACTGTCTACGAAAACGTCGAGCTTCCCTTGACCTATCGCGGCACCAGCTCCAGCGAGCGCAAGCAGAAGGTGCAAAACGCCCTTGAGCGCGTCGGCATGGCCCACCGCCTGCGGCACTATCCCTCGCAGCTCTCAGGCGGTCAGCAGCAGCGTGTCGCTGTGGCCCGCGCCTTGGTCGGCGATCCTCTCATTCTGATGGCTGATGAGCCCACGGGAAACTTGGACTCCAAGAATGGCGAAGCAGTCATGGAGTTGCTGCGCGACCTGCACCGCAACGGCGCCACCATCTGTATGGTCACCCACGATCAGCGCTACGCCAATTTCGCCGAACGCACCATCCACCTCTTCGACGGCCGCATCGTGGAAGAAACGCAGGAAGCGCACGTCGGCGCCTGACGCCAGGGAGACCGCATGAGCACACTTTGGCAGGATCTGCGCCATGGTGCGCGCGCGCTGGCCAGAAATCTCGGCTTCACCTCCGTAGCAGTCCTAACCCTCGCGCTGGGGATCGGCGCCAACACCGCGATTTTTTCCGTAGTCCATTCCGTATTGCTGCAACCCCTGCCCTACACAGATCCCGGGAAGCTCGTCTTCGTTTGGACTACCATGATTTCTCAGGGCGTGCCCATCAGCGGCTCGGCCGCCCCGGACTTCCGCGAGTGGCGCGACCGCAACCATGTTTTCTCCGGGATGGCCGCCTACAACTACGACAATTTTAATCTGGCCCTTCCGGGAGAAGAACCTACGCGCCTGCAGTCTGCAAGCATCTCTCTAGAACTGTTCCCGCTTCTCGGCGTAAATCCTTTTCTTGGGCGCAGCTTCACTTCCGAAGAAGAGCAGTGGGGACGCCATCGTTCTGTGCTCCTCAGTTATGCCTTTTGGCAAACAAGGTTCGGCGGTGATCGTAACGTTCGAGGACGCATGCTCCACCTGAACGCGGAGGACTACACCATCGTCGGCGTCATGCCCCAAGCGATGCCCTTCTTCGACGATCAGCCGCGAGTCGATCTCTGGGTCCCGCTCTCCTATGCTCCCAAAGATGATATGAACTCTCGCGGCAATCATTACCTGAACGTCGTTGCGCGCTTGAAGCCGGGCGTTAGTGTCGAGGCGGCGGGCACCGAAATGTCCACCATCTCCAGTCAGATCGAACAACAATTCCCGGAAAACAAGGGGCTCGGGGCCAAGGTCGTTACCGTTCGAGAGCAACTCGTGGGTGATGTGCGTTCGGCGTTGCTCATTTTGCTGGGTGCCGTCGCTTTCGTGCTGCTCATCGCCTGCGCCAATATTGCCAATTTGATGCTCGCGCGCGCCACCGCTCGCGAACAGGAATTTGCGGTGCGCTCCGCCATGGGCGCGGGACGCGCACGTTTGCTGGTTCAACTCCTCGTCGAAGCTCTGCCGATTGCGCTTCTCGGTGGCGCGGGTGGTTTGCTGCTGGCGTCCTGGGGAATCAATCTCCTGGAGTCGCTGATCCCCAAAGATCTGCCGCGCTTCAACCCCATCGCGATGAATGCAGGCGTATTGTTCTTCTCCGCCGTCATTTCCGTGCTGACTGCTTTGCTGTTTTCGTTGGCTCCCGCCCTCTTCGCGTCCAAAGCCGACATCCAAGACACCTTGCGCGAAGGCACTCGCAGCGGTCACGAAAATCGCGGCTCACGGAATTTGCGCGGGCTCCTGATTGTTTCTGAAGTGGCCCTGGCACTTCTGCTTCTGGTGGGCGCGGGACTGCTCATAAAGACCTTCGGCGCGCTGCGCCACGCCGACCCTGGTTTTTCCGCCGACCACGTCTTGACTATGCAAATGTCCTTGTCGCCCGACACCGATTTCCCCAACGGTCACGAAGATGCGCAGCTCCAGTTCTATCGCGACCTCAGCGAACACGTAAACGCATTACCGGGTGTAAAGGAATCCGGTATCACCACGACGTTGCCGCTTGGCTTCGGCATGGGCTGGGGCAAGAACATGACCATCCAGGGACACACGCCGCCGACCGCTCTCGATAAGGTTCCCGTTGTGCGGTTTCAACTAAGCACCCCGGGCTATCTCCCAACCATCGCGGCGCAGCTTCGTGATGGCCGTCTTTTCACTCGGCAAGACAATCAGACCGCTCCGGGTGTGGCCATCATCAATGAAGCGCTGGCGCGCCAGTTTTTCCCCAACGAAAACCCCATTGGCAAATCTATCTTTATGCGGCCACCGCTCGCCCTGCTGCCGCCAGAATTCCGTAAACCGGAAAACTTGCCGCCTTGGAGAACGATCGTCGGTGTGATTGCCGACATGAAAGATCAAGCTATCAACCAGCCGGCATTTCCCTCAGTTTACGCGCCCTATGCGCAGTACAAAAATGAAGGCTGGGGCATGACCGTCTTCGCCGTGCGCACCACCGGCGACCCGCTGGCCGCCTCCAAAATGGTTCGCGATCAAATCCACACCCTATTGCCGAACCAGCCGGTCGACGAAGTCGCCAGCATGGAGCAGTTGCTGGCACGCTCGCTCTCCCGCGCGCGTTTCAGCATGACGCTGCTAACCATCTTTGCAGGTCTTGCGTTAGTGCTCTCCGCGGTAGGAATTTACGGCGTGATGGCCTACAACGTGGCGCAGCGCACGCGCGAAATTGGAATTCGCCTCGCTCTCGGCGCCGCGCGCAAAGACGTACTCGCGATGGTGCTGCTCAATGGCGCAAGCCTGGCCGTTTTTGGCATGCTCGTTGGAATCGCCGGAGCCTTAGCTCTTAATTACTTGCTGAGGAGCCAACTGTACGGAGTCAGCCCAGCGGATCCCGCCACTTACATCGTTGTGGCCCTTCTTCTTGGCGCCGTGGCACTCGCCGCCAGCTATATCCCCGCGCACCGGGCGACTCGCGTTGATCCATTAGTGGCGCTCCGCTACGAGTAGCTTCCGACACGATTAGCTAAAGAGGAGCTTCAATGTTCACAATTTGGCAGGACATTCGATTTGGCCTGCGTATGCTTGGGAAGCATCGCCTGACAACCGTAGTTTCTATCGTCGCATTGGCTCTGGGTATCGGCGCCAACACCGCCATGTTCAGCGTTGCCGAGGCCTTCTTGCTCCACCCCGCGCCGTTTGAAAACGCCAATCGCATCGTCGTGCTGGTCGACTCGCGTCCAGAACAGAACGTCGACATGAACGCCATCGCACCCGCCACCTACTTCGACTGGGGAAAAGAGGCCCATTCCTTCGATCAACTGGCCGCCTACGCGTGGGACGAAGTGAATCTCACCGGGGACTCCCACCCGCAAAAAGTGCAAGCGTTTAAGGTAACCGCGAACCTGTTTGGGACGCTCGGAGTGCGGCCGCAGCTCGGCCGCGTGTTCGTCACCGATGAACAAGAACCCGGCAAAGACCAGGAAATCATCCTCGGCCACGCTCTTTGGGAACAGCGTTTCGCTTCCGACCCGCACATCCTCGGCAAGGAAATAAAAATCGACGGCAAGAGCTACGCGGTTATTGGAGTCATGGCCAAAGGTTTCGACTTCCCTATGCCGGCGGAAGCCTGGATTCCTCTCGCCATTGACGCGAAAGAAAGCGAGCGCCGCGATAATCGGTGGCTTTGGATCCTGGGCCGCCTAAAGCCGCATGTCTCGTTTTCGCAAGCCAGCGCTGAGATGCAAGCCATTGCGCAGCGTCAAGCCGAGACCTACCCGGATACCAATAAAGGCTGGCGGCTTCGACCCATGCCTCTCGCGGAATTTGTGACCGGCTCTCTGACCCGCCAATACACCGTGTTACTCATGGCTGCGGTTGGGTTCGTTTTACTGATCGCCTGCGCCGATGTAGCCAACGTGCAATTCGCGCGCATGAGTGGCCGCGCCAACGAATTTGCCGTGCGGACCGCCCTGGGTGGCAGCCGCTGGCGCGTCATTCGTCAACTGCTCACAGAAAGTATCTTGCTCTCGGCTGGCGGCGCGGCGCTCGGGCTGATCATCGCGCAATGGGATCTCGAAATGATTCTCTCCCACATGCCCGCGGATGTAGCCAGGTTCATTGCCGGATGGAAGTCCATCAGCCTGGACGCCAATGCGTTCTTGTTCACCCTGATCATCGTCGTGCTCAGCGGCATTCTTTGCGGCATAGCACCCGCCTTGTTGGCATCACGCGCAAATCTTGCCGAATCCTTGAAAGAAAGCGGCCGCGGCGCAACGGTCAGCCGCGCTCGCGGGCGTTTGCGAGGCGCTCTGGTCGTGGCGGAAATTTCGCTGGCGTTGGTCCTGCTGGTAGGCGCCGGACTGCTGGTAAAAAACTTTCAGGGTCTTCTCAATGTGAACGAGAGCTATTCGCCGCAGACCCTCTTGACCATGAACGTCACGCTCTCGGACACCCGCTACGCGAAATCCGCTCCGCGCCTCGCTTTCCACGAGCAAGTGCTGCAACGCCTCAGCACCTTGCCTGGGGTACAGGCCGCCGCATTCGTGACGCATGTTCCCTACGCCGATGGCGGCGGCGTGAGCACCTATACTTTTTCCATTGAAGGACGGCCTCCCGCGCAGCGCGGCGAGCTTCGCCACGCCATCATTGAATCGATCAGTCCCAATTATTTTAGCGTCATGAATATCGCGCTTCGCCAGGGCCGCTTGCTCAGCGAAAGCGACGGTGC
>Ga0307479_10002714_pt1 | contig 16049 bp, 13 predicted proteins | sample atmos_gasesECM4C_FD_203743 | JGI IMG/M metagenome (GOLD analysis project Ga0307479, IMG submission 203743) | Hardwood forest soil microbial communities from Morgan-Monroe State Forest, Indiana, United States - atmos_gasesECM4C_515 | ecosystem: Environmental > Terrestrial > Soil > Temperate... | reverse complement strand
AACGGTCAGGACAGCGATCGATATCGATCGACATCAATCGAAATAGAGGGAGAGCAGCATGGCTGTATCGCAGGCAATTCCGATCACGCGCCATCCTTACGCGGATGGCTCCTACAAGAAGATGCTGATCGACGGCCAATGGGTCGACGCCGCCTCGGGCAAGAAATTCGAGACGCACAACCCCGCGACCGGCGAACTGCTCGCGACGGTCGCCGAGGGGGACGCCGAGGACATCAACCGTGCGGTGGCCGCCGCCCGCCGCGCCTTCGAGGGGCCGTGGAGCAAGGTAAAACCGTTCGAGCGTCAGAACCTGCTGCTGAAACTCGCCGATCTGGTCGAGAAGAATTTCGAGGAGCTGTCGCAGCTCGACACCCTCGACATGGGCGCGCCGATCAGCCGCACCCGCGGCAACAAGCTGCGCGTGCTCGGCATGCTGCGCTATTACGCAGGGCAGGCGACCGCGCTGCACGGCGAGACCATCGAGAACTCGCTGCCCGGCGAAATCTTCTCCTACACGTTGAAGGAGCCGGTCGGCGTCGTCGGCGCCATCATTCCCTGGAACGGCCCGCTCGGGGCCAGCGTCTGGAAGATCGGCCCTGCGATTGCGACCGGCTGCACTGTGATCCTCAAGCCCGCCGAAGAAGCGCCGCTCACCTCGCTGCGGCTTGGCGAGCTGTGCATGGAAGCCGGCATTCCGCCTGGCGTCGTCAACGTAGTGCCTGGCTATGGCGAGACCGCGGGCGCGGCGCTCGCCTCGCATTCCGGTGTCGACAAGGTGGCGTTCACCGGTTCGCATGTCACGGGACAATCGATCGTAAAGGCTTCCGCCGGCAATCTGAAGCGCGTCTCGCTCGAGCTCGGCGGCAAATCGCCTGACATCGTGTTCGCGGATGCCGACCTCGACGCGGCGGTGCCGGGTGCTGCGATGGCGGTGTTCGCCAATTCCGGGCAGATCTGCAGCGCCGGCACGCGGCTGTTCGTCGAGAGCAGGATCTATGACGAGTTCGTCGGCCGAGTCGCCGAATTCGGCAAGAAGCTGCAGGTCGGCAACGGGCTCGATCCGAACACCCAGATCGGACCTTTGGTGTCGGAGCAGCAACTCGAGCGCGTCTCCGGCTATCTCAGCGTTGGCCAAAAGGAAGGCGCCAAGGCGCTGGCCGGTGGCGCGCGGCTGACCGAGGGCCCGCTCGCGAAGGGCTATTTCGTGCCGCCGACGGTGTTCGCCAATGTCCAGGACAACATGCGCATCGCGCAGGAGGAGATTTTCGGCCCGGTGATTTCGGCGATCTCGTTCAAGGACAGTGATGAGCTGATCAAGCGCGCCAACGCCACGACCTTCGGCCTCGGCTCCGGTGTGTGGACCACCAATGTCAGCAAGGCCCATCAGGTCGCCAAGGCGCTGCGCGCCGGCTCGGTCTGGGTCAACTGCTATCAGGCGATGGACCCGGCGGTGCCGTTCGGCGGCTACAAGATGAGCGGCTACGGCCGCGAGTCCGGCAAGCAGCACCTGGAGGAGTATCTCAACGTCAAGGCGGTCTGGATCAAGACGGGCTAGCGCCGCGTGACTCTTCGCCTCGCCCCGCTTGCGGGGAGAGGCCGCCGCGCTTTTGCGCGGCGGGTGAGGGGGCCATCCGCGAGTCCGAATGTGAGGAGAGAGCCCCTCACCCCGACCCTCTCCCCGCGAAGAGCGGGGTGAGGGAGAAGTCGCCTTTCTACCGGCTCGCGCTCTTCTTCGGCTTGCCGATATCGCTCTGCAATCCCAGAAGCTCCTTGCGGACCGCGCTCGCTGCCTCGCGTTCGATCTTGCGGTAGCGCGCGACCAGCGAGACGCCGAACGGCGTCAGCACCGCGCCGCCGCCGTTCTTGCCGCCGGTCTGCCGCTCGACCGCGGCCTGCCGGCAGATGCGGTTGATCTCGTCGACCAGGTCCCACGCGCGCTTGTACGACATATCCATCGCGCGGCCCGCGGCCGAGATCGAGCCTAACTTCCTGATATTTTCCAGCAGCGCGATCTTGCCCGGCCCGATCCGGCCCTCGCTGTCGAGGTCGATGCGCAGGCTGAGGGAAGGAAGCGACCGGGCGCCGGATTTTTGCATCGAAGACCTGCTGTTTCGCCTCATAGGCTCAGATTGCCATCGAAGCCGTTTGCGAACAAGATGAGGAGATCACAAATCCAGATCGCAGCAATGTTTCCGGGGCAGAAATGAACTTTCCTAAACTGTTTTCACCGCTCGAGGTCGGTCCCTATCAACTCAAGCATCGCCTGATGATGGCGCCGCTGACGCGGATGCGCGCGGCAAAACCGTCGCTCGCGCCGCGGCCATTGAACGCGCAATACTACGCGCAGCGCGCCACGCCCGGCGGCTTGATCATTGCCGAAGCCTCACCCGTGGTGGCGACCGGCTTTGGCAGCCCCGGCGTCCCCGGCATCTATACCGAACAGCAGATCAAGGGCTGGCGCGAGGTCGTCGATGCCGTCCACGCCAAGGGCGGCGCCATCTTCCTGCAGCTCTGGCATGTCGGCCGCGTCTCGCACTCCTCGTTCCAGCCCGGCGGCGTGCTGCCGGTGGCGCCTTCGGCGGTGCCGATTCCGCAGGAGCTGAGGACCATGACCGCCGACGGCAAGGTCGTGACCTACGAGACGCCGCGCGCGCTGGAAACCGACGAAATCCCAGGGATCATCGAGGCATTCAAGCAAGCCGCGCGCAACGCGATGGAGGCCGGATTCGACGGCGTCGAAATCCATGGCGCCAACGGCTATCTGATCGAGCAGTTCTTGCAGTCGCGCACCAATCTGCGCACCGACCGATATGGCGGCTCGATCGAGAACCGTACGCGACTCCTGATGGAAATCACGCAAGCAGCGATCGAGGTCTGGGGCGCCAGCCGCGTCGGCGTGCGGCTCTCGCCCTACGGCGTCGCCAACGGCTCCGGCGAGCCGGACCCGATGCCGCTCTACACCCATGCGATCCGATCGCTCGACGCGCTTGGGCTCGCCTATCTGCATTTCATCGAGCCGCGCTCGAGCGGAGCCGGGCGCGCCGAGGTCAATCATCAGAACGTGCCGTCCGCCATGGTGCTGTTCCGCCCGATCTGGAACGGGGTGCTGATCTCAGCCGGCGGTTGTACGGGCGAGACCGCTGAAGCCGCGATTGCCGAAGGCCATGCCGATGCCATCGCGTTCGGCCGCATCTTCATCTCCAATCCCGACCTGCCGCGCCGCCTGCAGCACGGTTTTCCCCTGACGCCCTATAACCGCGCGACCTTCTATGGCGGCGAGGAGGCCGGCTATACCGATTACCCCGTCTATGACGAGATGGCGCCGGCGTGAGGCTGCCGTCATTCCGGGGCGATGCGAAAGCATCGAACTACGATGTGCAATTGCACATCTGAGAATCTCGAGATTCCGGGTATGGTGCTGGCGCACCATCCCGGAATGATGGAGCTTGCGGACGCACATGGCAAAAGCAGCGACAGCGGCGGGGATCGCCACCGGCCAATGCCTGTGCGGCAAGGTCGCCTTCGAGATCGATGTGCCGGCGCGCTGGGCCTGGCACGACCATTCCGCGTCGAGCCGCCGCGCCCATGGCGCGGCCTATGCGACCTATGTCGGAAGCTGGCGCAAGCGCTTTCGCGTCACCAGGGGCAAGGCCGCGATCGCGCGCTATGAGGACAAGGCCGCTAAAACCGCGCGCAGCTTCTGCGCGCATTGCGGCACGCCGCTGATTTACGAACGCGCCCGCTCGCCGCACATGGTGAACATTCCGCGCGCGCAGTTTTCGGAGCGCACGGGCCGGCAGCCGCTCTATCACATCGCGATCGAGGAGCTGCAGGAATGGGCCTATACCGGCGAGCCGCTGGTGCCGCTGAAAGGCTTTCCCGGCGTGGTCTGGCAACGCTCCAAGAAGAAGCGGCGTGCCGCCGGAGACGATCCGTTCGAGCTCAGTCGTGAAGACGCATGAACGCCTGATCGAGCCGTTGCGCGGCATCCGCGAGTTTCGCCCGCGTCGCCTCCAGCCAGGCCTTGTCGGCCGCGAGCTTGTCTTTGGCGCCCGCGATCATCCGCCCCACTTCCGAGGGCTGCGGCCCGCCCAATCCCTTGCTCGCGGTTACCATGTTTTCCGCGGTCAGCGAGCGGCGGAACTGTTGCTCCGACAGCGGCAACTTGGTCTCCATCTTCGCAGCCGTCGCGATCTCGGTATAGATCCGCTGCGCCTCGGCGTACGGAATCTCGCTGGCGCGCAGATGATGCCCGCGGCCATAGTTGACGAGTTCTGACGCGAAATGATGGCCGATGCGGAACGGCACGTCGGCCTCGCGCTGCAAGGTGTCGGCCAGCTCGGTGGTGGTCGAATAGTCGCTGTTGACTTCGTCGAGCGCGCGCTCGGGCCGCAATCGCATGGTGCGGATAACAGCGTCAGCATGAGCGAACAATGCGGCCATATCGCGCAGGACGGCGTTCGGGTACTCCTTCGGATTGCCGAAATCCTTGTAGTCGCTCATGCCGGCTTCGACATTGTGCGCAATCAAGGAAAACGTATTGGCTTCGCCGACCAGGGTGCTGGCTTCGGCCCGCAATCGCACCAGGCCACTCGGATTGCGCTTCTGCGGCATGATGCTGCTGACGCCGGTCTCGCTGACTTCGGTCAGCACGATCCAGGGTTCGGTCTCGGCATATTGCGCCGTGATATCGGCGATCAGCGCGCCCAGCGTCAGCGCACCAGACGTCGCGAGCCCGGCGAGTTCGGCGCCACCGTCGATCGGCGAAATCTGGTTGGCGTCGAGCGAGTTCTCGACCGGCGCGTCGAAGCCGAGCAGTTCGGCGAGCCGCGGCCGGTCGACCGGGAAACTGGACGTGCCGAGCGCCGCCGCGCCCAGCGGCGACTGATTCAGTCTCGCAAAAGCCTCGCGCATCCGCGCCGCCTCGCGGTCGAAGGCGTTGGCGTAGGCCGACAGATAATGCCCGAACGTGATCGGCTGCGCCTGCACGCCCCAGGTATAGGCGGGAATGATCGCGTCCGGCGCCACCGCCGCCAACGTCAGGATCGCCTCGCGCAGGCCGTTCAATTTCTCGAACGCCGTGAGGAAATCGTCACGGGTGATCAGCCGCTGGGTGGTCGAGCCGATGTCCTGCCGGCTTCGCCCCGAATGCAACCGGCTGATGTCGGGTCCACCGGCCGCCATCAGGTCCTGTTCCACCTTGAGGTAGTCGCCCGACCGCGCCGCACCCGGCTGATCGCCGGCGGCATCGACACGGTTGATAGCCTCGAAAATCCGGGCGCCGAGCGGTTTTGGTACAATGCCGCGCTCGACGATCATGACGGCGGAAGCCTTGTTAATCTGCGACAGCCAGAAGAAGCGGTCGCGGGGCGCGGCGACGGAAGGTCCCGCCTGGACGACCGACAACAAGATACCGGCGAGCGCCGCTGTGTAGGTACGCATCGAGATTTCCTCCCCGCATCTGGCTTATATGTTTGCCCGCACCATAGCGCGGCCGCGCGGGCATGCCAGCGCAAGGCAGCCATGATCGCGCTTCCTTGCCTCGCGCCGTCAAGTTTGGTCATGTTGCCGTCGTCCCGGGAGGCCAAAGGCTGCGGGCAGCAGGAGGAAACATGAAGAACCGCATCACCGGCCGCTCGGCATTTCTGGCGCTGCTCAAGGACGAGGGCATTACGCATCTGTTCGGCAATCCCGGCACCACCGAATTGCCGATCATGCACGCGCTGAAGGACCATCCCGATCTCACCTATGTGATGGCGATGCAGGAAAGCCTGGTGGTCGCGATCGCGGACGGTTTTAGCCGCGCGTCAGGCCGGCTCGTCGCCTGCAACGTCCACGTCGCGCCGGGGCTCGGCAATGCAATGGGCTCGCTCTACAACGCGAAATTCACGGGCACGCCGATGATCCTGACCGCCGGCCAGCAGGAACAGGGACACGGCCTGATGGAGCCGGTGCTGTACGGGCCGCTGGTGCAGATGGCCGAGCCGCTGGTGAAATGGGCGGTCGAGGTGACGCGGCTGGAGGATCTGCCACGGATCGTCCGCCGCGCCGCCAAGATCGCGACCACGCCGCCAACCGGGCCGGTGTTCATCTCGCTGCCCGGCGACATCCTCAATTCCGAAGCCGGCATCGACCTGGGGCGCTCGACCCGCGTCGACACGCGGGTAAAACCCTCCGACGAAGCGTTGCAGGCGCTCACCCAGCGCATCCTTAAAGCGCAGCGCTCGGTCATCATCGCCGGCGACGAGATCGTCAAAAGCAACGCGCTGCAGGAGGCGGCCGCGTTGGCGGCAACGCTCGGCGCGCCTGCTTATCAATGCTCGACACCCTATGGCGCGCATTTCCTCTCGGAAAACCCGTGCTTCATGGGCGCGCTGTCGCGGTTGCAGAAGCAGGTGCGCGAGGTGCTGTCGCCCTATGACCTGATGATCGTGCTTGGCGCCGATCCCTTGCGCATGTCGGTCCATAGCGAGGTCGATCCGATGCCGGACGGACTTGGCATCGTCCAGATCGGCCTGGTCGACTGGGACCTCGCCAAGAATTACGGCGCGGAGATCGCGCTGAAGGCTGACGTCAAGGAAACCCTGCGCGCGCTGGTGCCGGCGTTGAAGGCTGCCGGGGGCGCGGCGCTGGAGACCCGCGCCAGAGAGGGCATCGCCGAACTCGCATCGAAGAACTGGACGGCGAAGCGGAAGGCGATCGTCGAGCAGATCGCCAAGGCCGGCGGTAAATCGCCGATCGATCCGGATTTCCTGACCCTTCAGATGGTCGAGGCCATGCCCGACAATGCCATCCTGGTCGACGAGGGACTGACCTCCGGACGGCAGCTCCTCGCGCTCCGGCCACACCGCGACCGCTACGGCTATCATGCGCTGGCTTCCGGCGGCATCGGCTGGGGCCTGCCGGCGTCTGTCGGCGTCAGTCTGGCGAACCCGCAGCGGCCGGTGGTGTGTTTTTCCGGCGACGGCAGCGCGATGTATTCGATCCAGGCGCTGTGGACTGCGGCGCATCACAAGCTCCCGCTCAACGTGGTCATCGCCAACAATGGCGGCTACCGCATCATCAAGCAGCGGCTGCTCGCCTTCCACGGCGACGATCACTATGTCGGAATGGATTTCGCCGATCCGCCGGTGGATTTCGCAGGGATCGCCACCGCGCTCGGGCTGGAAGCGATCAGGATCAGCGACGCCAGCGAGCTGAAGCCGAAACTATCGTCGGCGTTCGGCCGTCCGGGTGCGAAGCTGATCGAGGTGATGGTGGACGGAACGGTGAATTAATCGTTCCATCACCTTGTATCAGCCGTGGCCGCCGATGCGCAGCGCGTTGAGCTCTCGTCGCCTCAGTCGATCGTCTCAGGTCTTATCCGCCGACCTCGCTGCTGATGACGTCGCCGAACAATTCCCAACGCTCGCCCTTGAATTTCCTGAGCTGGAATTGCTTGATCGGAGCGAAGTCAGTTGCACTGGTGTTGATCGTGACGCCGGGCAAGAGCCCTTCCTGTTGCAGACTCCTGATGCTCGCGGCCTGCTTCATGATATTCGCTCGGGTAAGATCGTCGCCGCACTGCTTCAGAACATGAACCATCGTTTGCGCAACGTTGTAGCCAGTCATTATATTGAGGTCCTCACGATTACCCTCCGGGAAATATTTCCCAAGGAAAGCGTCAAAGTTCTTGATGCCTTCGTCATCTTTCCACTGCGGGTCGGTGGGATCTTTCTGATAAGTTGCGGATATTATGTTCTGGCTGTTTTCCAATCCAGCCGGCTTCATCACCGTTCCCGTTGATGCACCGACACCGTTGAGAATGAACAGCGGTTTCCAACCAAGCTCGGCTACTTTCTTGATCGACTGCGCAGCGAACTTCGGTGTCGTGATGCTGATGAAAATATCTGCACCTTCCGACTTGAGCGCCACTACGTGGGAGTCAATGGTAGGGGTGGTGGTTTCGTAGCTTTCTTCTCCGACAATCATCGAAGCCGCCTTGGCGCCCAGACCGTCCCGGATGCCTTTGACGTAATCTTTCCCATAGTCGTCGTTCTGATAAAGGATACCAATTCTTCCGGTCGGCCTTTCTTTCAAAATGTACTTCGCATAAATGCGACCTTCGCTCTGATAGTTGGGTGACCAACCCATCGTCCAGGGATACTGCTTCGGGTCATTCCACTTTGTCGCGCCGGTTTGAACGAATAGCTGAGGCACCTTCTTCTCGTTCATGTATTTTTGAATCGCCGAGTTGGACGGCGTACCGAGAGGATCGAAGATGAAGAGCACTTCGTCGCTTTCAACCAGTTTGCGGGCTTGTTCGACCGCCTTCGGCGGGCTGTAGGCGTCATCATATGAGATGAAATTGATTTTGCGGCCGTTGATGCCGCCCTCCGCATTGATCTTCCTGAAGTACGCGGCGTCTGTCTTGCCGATGACGCCGTAAGCGGAAGCCGGGCCGCTATAAGGCATGATGTTGCCGATTTTTATTTCGGTATCTGTCGCGCCAGTGTCGTACTTCTTCTGGGCAACTGCGCCGGTGCTGGTTGCTGCCAACAGAATAATGGTTGCCGACAGTACCTGTAGTCGATCATGAAACGCGAGCATGATGGACCTCCCCTAGTCTTGTGAGCGTGTCGTCCCTTCTAGGCTTGTTGGATATCTAGGCTTGTTGGATATCGGGCCTTTAAAAGAAAGTTATACCCGAACAGGCGCAGACGCTAACGAATTGTGGGCTGCGGGCGGCAATAACTCGCTGACTCCGTGCTCCTTGTCGTCGTCGCATCTATCCCGTTTTGCCATGAGGTCGCGTCGTTCCTCGCGGGCGAGGACCGGTTCAATCGACAATGAACAGCTTGGCGCCGATCCCAGTGGTGGATTGATGCGCCTCCGCGTTGTCGCCGACCTGATAGCTCATGCCGGGCGTCAGCACGAACTTGCGTCCGTCTTCGAGCGTCGTCTGCAATTCGCCTTCCAGGCACAGGATGACATGCCCTTTCCTGCACCAATGGTCGGCGAGGTAGCCGGGCGTATATTCGACCATGCGAACCCGGATTTGATTGTGCGCTTCGCCGAAAAACCGTGTGCGCCAATAGGCGAGGCCGGTTTCTCCCTTGTGCTCCGTCCTTTCGACCTCCGCCCAATTGGTCGTGCCAAACGCAAACGCATCCATCTTCATCGTGTTCTTTCCTTTTCCGGTGGAGAACGGCAAGCCCGGTAACGGCGGGAGTTGCGTACGCGGCTACTCCGCGGCCTTCGCTGCCGCGTGCGGGCGATACTGCGTGGCCGGATGCGGCGCGGTGAGCCGCGCGCGGCCGGTGCCGAACAGCTTTTCGCGCAGCGTGCCGTTGCCGTAGGCGGTTTTGTAACGCCCGCGCCGGGTCAATTCAGGCACCAGCATCTCGCCGATATCCTCGAAATCGCCGGGCGAAACCGCGAACGGAACGTTCAGGCCATCGACGTCGGTCGCTTCGAACCAGGCCTCGATCTCGTCGGCGACCTTTTCCGGCGTGCCCACGATCACGGGTCCGATGCCGCCGATGCCGACATGCTCGGCGACCTCGCGCACGGTCCAGACTTTGTCCGGATCGGCGCGGGTGATGTTGTCCATCGCGCTGCGCCCGGCGTCGTTCTGGACGTGACGGACCTCCTGGTCGAGCGCATAGGCCGAGAAATCGACGCCGGTCCAGCCGGACATCAAGGTCAGCGCGCCCTCGGGGCTGATGTGGCGGCGATAGTCTTCGTATTTGGCTTTGGCCTCGGCCTCGGTTCGCCCGAGGATGATCGTCATCATGCTGAACATCAGGATTTCGGCGGGGTTGCGGCCGATCTCCGCGGCAAGCTTGCGGATCGCCGCCACACGGGGCGCGATGACTTTTGCCGACGGGCCCGACATGAACACGCATTCGGCATGCTGCGCCGCGAATTGCCGGCCGCGCGGCGAGGTGCCGGCCTGATAGAGCACCGGTGTGCGCTGCGGCGACGGCTCGCTCAGATGAATCGCGTTGAGCCGGTAGTTGTTGCCCTCATGGGTGACGCGATGCACCTTCGCAGGGTCGGTAAAGATGCCGCGGGCGCGGTCGCGTATCGCTGCGTCGTCTTCCCAGCTTCCTTCCCAGAGCTTGTAGACGACTTCCATATATTCGTCGGCGATGTCGTAGCGGTCGTCATGCGCGGTCTGCTTGTCCTTGCCGGCGCCGCGCGCGGCGCTGTCGAGATAGCCGGTCACCACGTTCCAGCCGATCCGCCCTTCGGTGAGATGGTCGAGTGTCGACATTCTCCTGGCAAACGGGTAGGGCGGCTCGAACGACAGGTTGCTGGTGACGCCGAAGCCGAGGTTTTTAGTGACCGCGGCCATCGCCGAGATCAAAAGCAGCGGCTCGTTGGCCGGCGTCTGCGTCGCGTAACGCAAGGCCGCGTCCGGGCTGTTGCCATAGACGTCATAGACTCCGAGCACGTCAGCGAGAAACAGGCCGTCGAACCGGCCGCGCTCCAGCGCCTTAGCCAGATCGATCCAGTACGGCAGCCGGTTGTATTCGGCGGTGCGGTCGCGCGGATGGGTCCACAGCCCCGGCGATTGATGCGCCACGCAGTTCATGGCGAAGGCGTTGAGCCGGATTTGTTTTATCATGATGGCCTGCGCGATGACGAAAAGCTGATATTAGCGGCCGGCCTGCTTGAATGGCAACTGCGCGTCCGCGGGCGGCGAGACGTGGGCGACGTTTAGCGTCATCGACACCACGTCGTAATAGCCGTTGACCGCGACCAGGTCCATGACGCCGTTTTCGCCGAATTTGTCCACCGCCTTGGCGTAGATCGCATCATTCACCCCGTGGTCACGGCGCAATTGCGTCGTGAACTCCCAGACGATCGCCTCGTCGTCCTTCATCTTCTCCGGCTTGTTGCCGGCACCGAGGGCGGCGACAACATCGGGATCGAGCCCCGCCTTGATCGCAAGCGGCGCGTGCGCGTACCACTCATATTGCGAGCCCCAATATTGCGCGGTCATGATGATCGCCATCTCGTTGAGGCGCTTGTCGAGCGAGGTGTTGAAGCGGACATATTCGCCGACTTTCTGCAGGCGGTCGGCGAGTTCCGGGCTGCGCAGCCAGGCATTAAACGGGCCGCTCATGCCCTTGCGCGGTCCCGACATGATGGCTTCCGCCACGGTGCGCTGGGCCGGCGTCATCTTGTCGAGTGGAATTTCCGCCATGCGCTCGCCGGTCAGCGCAAACGCGGAGCCGGTCAACAACAGCCCGATGGCAGCAATGCGCAGCGTCGCTTTCATGATTTTCTCCCCGATATCAGCCCGGTCTCAACGCCAGGTTCTGGACCGCAATTGTTCCATTTCGGGTGGTCTTAGCAAGGAGATTCATCGCGCGAGTTGCCCACTTCCAGCCGAGCGCATATCCCGATACGTTGATCCGTTCTGACGAATTTCGCGACCCAAAAGGAAGACATGACCCGAACAGAGGCTATCGACCACGCCCACCGGCAGTTTCAATCCGGTGAATTCCTGATCGAGCTCGACCGGAGGGTGGGCTATCGGACCGAAAGCCAGAACGCCGAGCGGGGCGAGGCGCTGCGCGCCTACCTGACGGAGGAGATGCAACCGGCGTTTTCAGAGCTCGATTTCACCACCAGGCTGATCGAATCCCCTTCCGGAAAGGCGCCATTTCTGTTCGCCGAGCATCGCGAGAGCGATTCCGCGCCGACCGTCCTGATGTATGGCCACGGCGACGTCGTCGACGGCATGGTCGGCGAGTGGCGCGACGGTCTCGACCCCTGGCGGACCACCCGGATCGACAACCGCGTCTATGGCCGCGGCACCGCCGATAACAAGGGCCAGCACAGCATCAATCTTGCAGCCCTCCGGTCCGTGCGTGCGGCCCGCGGCGGCAAGCTCGGCTTCAACGTAAAATTCATCATCGAGATGGGCGAGGAGATCGGCTCGCCCGATCTTGGAAAAGTTTGCCAATTGCATCGCGACGAGCTAAAGGCCGACCTGTTCGTCGGCTCCGATGGGCCGCGGCTGGCGGCGGATCGCCCAACCGTGTTCCTCGGCTGTCGTGGCGGATTGCGCATCCATCTCGACGTGAATTTGCGGGAGGGCGGGCATCACTCCGGCAATTGGGGCGGCGTGCTCACCAATCCCGCCACCATCCTTGCGAATGCGATTGCGACGCTGGTCGACGGTCACGGCCGGCTCAAGCTCGAAGCATTGAAGCCGCCGCGGCTGACCAACCAGATCAGAAGCTTCCTTGCCGACGTCGAGATCAAGCCGCTGGCCGATGAGCCGGCGCTGTCGGAAAACTGGGGCGAGGAGGGTTTATCGGCCGCCGAGCGGCTCTATGCCTGGAACACGCTCGAGGTGCTGGCGATGTCGTCGGGCAATATTGAAAAGCCCGCCAACGCCATTCCGGGACGGGCGCGGGCCGTGCTGCAGCTTCGCTTTGTCGTCGGCACCAAGTACGACCGGGTCGTCGACGCGGTGCGGACGCATCTTAACGCCAACGGCTTTCCGATGGTCGAGGTCAGCGCGACCCAGAGCTTTGTCGCCTCAAGAACCGATTTCGACAGCCCCTGGATCAAATGGACGGCGGAGTCGATCCAGCGGACCACCGGCAAGCCGCCCGCGGTGCTGCCGAATTTCGGCGGCTCGTTGCCCAACGATGTGTTTTCGGAAGGCCTCGGCCTGCCGACGATCTGGTTGCCGCATTCCTATCCCGGCTGCTCGCAGCATGCACCGAACGAGCACATTCTGCTCTCCGTCACCGAGGAAGCGCTCGGCATCATGGCGGGCCTGTTCTGGGATCTCGGCGAAATGCCGCGTCCGTTGTAACAGGCAGAACATCCGGGCTCGATCCAAAGGATTGGCGAAGGGGTTGAAATGGCACTATCGGCTCCGCCTGACGTCGCGCGGGAAAAGAGTTTTACCAAGCTCCTTGTCGCTGTCTCGGTCGGAAACGCGCTGGAATGGTACGACATCTCGTCCTATGGCTACTTCGCCATCTATGTTTCCAAGGCATTTTTTCCCAATAGCGATCCGACCATTTCGCTGCTGCTAACCTTCGGCACGTTCGGACTGGCGTACCTCATACGCCCTGTCGGCGGCGTCTTGCTTGGCGCCTATGCCGACCGCCATGGCCGCAAGGCCTCGTTGATGGTCTCCATCGTGCTGATGACGATCGGCACGCTGGCGATCGCCATCATGCCGACTTACGAGACCATGGGCATACTGGCGCCGATCGCGGTTCTTGCGGCCCGCCTGCTGCAGGGATTTTCCGCCGGCGGCGAATTCGGCAGCTCGACCGCGTTTCTGGTGGAGCATGTGCCGCACCGGCGCGGGTTCATCGCGAGCTGGCAATTTGCCAGCCAGGGGATGGGCCAGGTGCTGTCGTCCGCGTTCGGCGTCGGGCTCACAATCTGGATGACGGCCGCAGACCTCAGCGCATGGGATTGGCGGATTCCATTCCTGTTCGGCGTCCTGGTCGGTCCGGCCGGCATCTACATCCGCAACCATCTCGAGGACGCGACCCCGCCGCCCTCCGCCAAGCACGAATCCGTGGTGGGCAAGGTTTTCCGGGAGCAAAAGCTGCGCGTCATGCTCGCCATCGGCGCGCTCGCCGTATCGACCGCGGTCAACTACCTGGTCATCTATATTCCGACCTATGTGGTCAAAACCCTCAACCTGGCGCCATCGATCGGGTATGTAGCGACGCTTGCCGCCGCCATCGCTGTCACGGTCCTGACGCCGATTGCGGGTACGATCTCCGACCGGATCGGACGTGTCAGGCACATGATGGCGGTCGGCCTGGTGTTGCTGGTCTCGGTGTTTCCGGCCTTCCTGCTGTTGACGAGGACGCCGGTGCCGGCGGTGATCGTGTTATCAGTCGTTTATCTCGCCTCGCTGAAGGCGATCTATTTCGGGCCGCTCGCGGCGCTGATGTCCGAACTGTTTCCGCCGGCGACGCGCGCCACCGGCTTGGGGTTGAGCTACAACATCGGCGTCACCGTGTTCGGCGGCATGGGGCCGGCGATCATGACCTGGATGGGCAGCTTTGCCCTGATCGGCGATCTCGCGCCGGGGTATTACCTCACAGTTATCGCTGCCTTAAGCCTCTGCGCGCTCATGACGATCCGCAAAACCGCGGTGGACTCGTTTACCGCCTGATCTTAACCATGTGTCGCGGCCGGGCCGCTAACCATCGCAGGGACGCCATTTGGGCGCCCCTGCCGCCGAAAGTCACATTCTATTCTGGCCCGGATTGTGCAAGCATTCTGGGCAAATTCCAGTGAGGAGCGAACAAATGAAGCATTTACGTCTACTGGGCCAAATTTCAGCCTTTGCACTCGCTGCCGGGCTTTGTGCCGGCCAGGCTCATGCCGAAGAGCTGACCGGGACGTTGAAGAACATCAAGGAAACTGGGGCGGTCACCCTCGGATTCCGCGATTCCTCGATCCCCTTCTCCTATCTTGACGATAACCAGAAGCCGATCGGGTTCGCGATGGACATCTGCTACAAGGTTGTCGACGCCATCAAGAAGGAACTCAAGCTCGACAAGCTCGAGGTCAAGCTCAATCCGGTGACCTCCTCGACCCGCATTCCCCTGCTCGCCAACGGCACCATCGACCTCGAATGCGGCTCGACCACCAACAATGCCGAGCGCCAGAAGCAGGTCGCCTTCACCAACACGCACTTCCTGACCGCGAGCCGCTTCGTCTCCAAGAAGGCCAACAACCTGACCATGATCGACGACCTGAAGGGCAAGTCCGTGGTCTCGACCTCCGGCACCACCAATATCAAGCAGCTCACCGAGGCCAATGCGGCGCGCAATCTCGGCATCACCATCATTCCGGCCAAGGATCACGCCGAGGCATTCCTGATGGTCGAGACCGATCGCGCCGTCGCCTTCGTGATGGACGACATTCTGTTGGCAAGCCTCGTCGCCGGATCGAAAGACCCGAGCGTCTACGCCATCTCCAAGGACGCGTTCTCCAAGCCCGAGCCCTACGGCGTCATGCTGCGCCGGGACGACCCGGCGTTCAAGAAAGTGGTCGATGCCGCAACGGCTGCGCTCTACACCAGCGGTGAGGGCCAAAAACTCTACGACAAATGGTTCATGCAGAAGATTCCGCCGAAGGGCCTGAACCTGAACACGCCGATCGCGCCGGAGCTGAAGGCCGAGTTTGCCAAGCCCTCGGACTCCCCGGATCCCGCTTCGTATAGCGCGATGTGACAGGGCGATGTGAGGATTTCCGGCTCATGCAGTTGCTGCATGAGCCGGGGTTACGTTCTCCGGCCCGAGCCACGCAAGCATTTCCGCAAGTCGTCGAAGCGAGGTTTTTGCGAATGGAACGCCTGCCTGTGATCGGCCTTGCGCTCTCCGCTGCACTCTTGTCCGGGCAGGCCGGCGCCGAGGAGTTGACGGGGACGCTGAAGAAGATCAAGGAAACCGGCACTATCAGCATAGGCTACCGCGACTCGTCGATTCCGTTCTCCTATCTCGACGACAACCAGAAGCCGATCGGGTTTGCGATGGACATCTGTCACGCCATCGTCGACGCTATGAAGAACGAGCTCAAGCTCGACAAGCTCAAGGTCGAGCTCAATCCGGTGACGTCGTCGACCCGCATCCCGCTATTGGCCAACGGCACCATCGACCTCGAATGCGGCTCGACCACCAACAATGCCGAACGCCAGAAGCAGGTCGCCTTCACCAACACGCATTTCCTGACCGCGACCCGCTTCGTCTCGAAGAAATCCGGCCACCTCAACTCGATCGACGATCTCAAGGGCAAGCCGGTGGTCGCAACCTCCGGCACCACCAACATCAAGCAGCTCACCGAGGCCAATGCCGCGCGCAATCTCGGCATCACCATCATTCCGGCCAAGGATCATGCCGAGGCGTTCCTGATGGTCGAGACCGATCGCGCCGCAGCCTTCGTGATGGACGATATCTTGCTGGCGGCCTTCGTTGCGGGATCGAAGGATCCGGGCGCCTATGCCATCTCCGGGGAGGCGTTCTCCAAGGCTGAACCATGCGGCGTCATGCTGCGCAAGGATG
>Ga0307479_10002713_pt1 | contig 16051 bp, 12 predicted proteins | sample atmos_gasesECM4C_FD_203743 | JGI IMG/M metagenome (GOLD analysis project Ga0307479, IMG submission 203743) | Hardwood forest soil microbial communities from Morgan-Monroe State Forest, Indiana, United States - atmos_gasesECM4C_515 | ecosystem: Environmental > Terrestrial > Soil > Temperate... | reverse complement strand
GGTCATAACAGCTTTGCGAGCTGGGTGCGATAGCGAGTTTGCCATCTTTACTTGAGATCGCGAGCGCCTTCACTCCCGGATTCTTTTCGACAACGCGCATCAGATTGAAGCCGATCCCATATGGATCGTTGGCTACGCTGGAGACGATCTGCGCATCCGCAGGCACCTCGACTCCGCCGCGCACAATCTCGTTCAGTGCCGGGTTCCACTTGTCGCCGCCCTTGAAGGCAACTCGCTGGATGAGTTCGGACCAGTTGCTGAGGGTGGCATCGATGCCATAAAGATGGATCGGCTTGTCTTTCCACTCGCCCGTGAGGCCAAGTTGATCCCACTTGCGAATATCCTGTTCTGGGCCGCGAGCAATTGCCGTTGACCAGTGTGTTCCATTCCAGCCGCCGGTGCGCTGCGCGCCGAAGACGCCGTCGAGCTGCGCCAACGATAGTTGCGTGATCGGGTTGCTCTTGTTGACGAAGATGATTGCTGCGGGTGTGTTTCCCTTTCTCAGGTTGAAGCCGCCGGTCGCGAACATCACTTCAAAAGGGTCATAGCCAAAAGATTCCTCAAAGGCTTTGAGGTCGGAACGCCAAGCAGTGTGTCCCATGACATTGATGTCGGCGGTGCCGGCGACCAGACCGCTGAAACCACTTGGAAGCATGTAGTCGCCGAATCTGACAATAGGATGAAGCTTAAGAAAGGCGTCCTCCCACTGGTGAATCAAGTGTTGCGTGAGTTCAGTGCCGTGGATCCGGATCACGCCGTGAAGCTGCTGCGAGTTGGAATACTGATAGTGAGGCAATCCGCTAAGGTCATATTCCTGTGCGATTCCTGTGCCGGAAAAGCTTGCAAGCATCAGAAGCAATATCCCCACCCGGCTTCCCCAGTGGTTGGACCGTCTCCGGCAGATAGCCTCGATCGACACTTACTCCACCTTCTTTAATTCGGCAGGAATCTGCTGTGGATCAAGCGCAATAAAGCCGTCGCTTGCCGTCATCGAGGAGATGATCTCCTGTCCCTCTTTGGACAAAGCCAGCCGCACGTACTCGCGAATCCAAGGTTCCAGTGGCTTTCCTGGGGCGCGGTTCACCATCAGATGAATGCCGCCCGCGAGCGGATAAAGATCCCCCGGTCCGCCGCGCGAGATTTTTCCGTCCGGCGTTTCGGAAAGCGGCAGCAAGCGAACCTTCTGGCTCAGATCGACGGAGCGGTCCCAGCCTTCGTCAATCGGAAACCATCCGATGAAGCCGATTCCGAACGGATCGTTCGCGACTGCATTTATCACATCCTCGATCGACGGGAGGTACTCAGCTCGGCTAGTCCAGGGATAACCCCCGAAGCGGAAGCGGGTCGTCGAAACGATAGGCAGGCCGCGCAGCGTTGGAAGATAGACGTGAATCTGGCGTTTAGCATAGTCGCCGCCGTTGTTTCCCAAATTGGCCTCGTGAAATGCAATCTGACCCCAGCGGGTAATGTCTCCCCTGGGCGATCCCTGGGTGAAGATGGAAGCGACCTGATCGAGGTCGAGTGCCGAGATGGGATTACGAACGTTGACCCACACGGCGGGAGGGAACTTGCCAGGCGGATAGTGGTCCGCATCGGGCGTGTTGTCCCAACCGATCTGAATGTCTGTTGGCGGATAGCCATACACCGAGGAGAATGCCTCCTTATCCCAGAAGGTAGCGTCGCGCGCGATTGGTCCGATTGCCGACTTTCCCGAAGTGATACCGCTGATCGCCTCCGCCGATGACATCATGTGCAGGGAAAATCGGAATCCCGGATGTGTCTTGACGAAGAGATCGTTTAGTTTTTCGATCAGGGGCTGAACCAGGTCATTCCCGGTGAGATAAATGCTGCCGTCCGGCCGGAGATACATTGCGCCCGTGGGGAACGGCACGGCGTGCGGCAAATAAGGCTTGGCCTCAGCGCTCTTCTCCTGACCGCTGCTGTCGATAGCTGACGACGCGAAAAGCAGTGCCACGCATGTCACGATGAAGCCAATCCGGCGCGAGCAGTTAATCAATGCATGGCGACAATTCATCGCAGCGTGGCCAGGTCGTCGGCAGCCTCGAGTCCGCTCAATGGAATGTATCCGTGAGAGTCGCCGGCAACGATTTGCTGTCCCTCTCTGGACAGGACCATCCTCATGTACTCCTTTACGAAGGGATCGAAGGATTTTCCGGATACAACGCGTCCGTAGAGGTACAGATAGCGATCGAGCGGGTAACGCCCCCCACGAAGGTCGGCGGCGTCCGGACGTGAAGGTTCGCTTAGATCGTTGCCGGTCAGACTCACGACCTTTACATCAGGGGTAACTTCGTTTGTCGCGACGAGTCCGATGGCCAGTGGGTCGGAGGCAACGTTTCGGGCGACTGCAGCATAGGTTGTGAACATCGTGTAATTCACAACTGGCTGACCACCTCCGAGTTTGCGGCTAAACAGGTACTCTCCAAAGGTCGGATCCTGCGAGGGAAAATGATCGCTCCATGGCAGACCGCACGGGTGGATCGCCGCAACAGCGAGTTCTCCCCGCACGCCAAGCTGACCCCAATGGCTATAAACGTGTCTTCGCACAGGTTCCGTGAAGATCGACGTCAGTTGCGCGAGCGACAACGTTTCGATCGGGCTGCTTTTGTTGACCACAACAGCGATGGGGCTGAGCTTTGCGCCGGCGGTCAGCGAGGCATGTGCGACACGAATAGAGAACGATGGGCCGTGCACAATGTCGGTGTAGATCAAGTTGCTCTGATAATCGATTGCCATAGGGGCGAAGGCGGTAGAATCCCACATCAGCGAGTAGAGGGCGCCATAGCTGTTGCTCTTCACGTAAGTGAACTTCGTTCCGGGATGAGTCTGTGTGAACAGCGCGTTTAGCCGAGAGATCATTCCTTCCATGTCGTCGAAGCCAACGAGGCGGATGGTCCCGTCCGGCAAGACGTAACCAGCGTCCTTTGGCGGCGAGGCCGGCTGTGGATTATATGCAGAAAGAGGCAACTCACTCTGAGAAGTGTTTCCTTTTTCGGGAACGACAGAAGCAACCTGAGCGCTCGCGGTTGCATTTAGTGTCGCGAGCGCCAGAAGGCAGCAGAGAACAAGTCCAGAACTAGCCGTTGCCTTCATCCGAATTATCAATGCTCCTTCTCCTTTCCCGCATTTCCCGGAGTGCCGGTCGCCCGCTAAAAGATGAGTTTCAGCGCAAATTGAAGCTGGCGGCCGGGAGTGGCAACCGCCGTCAAGGTTCCCGCCGTGCCGGAGAGTTGTCCGCTGCTGTTGAAAATTTGCGTCTGGGCACTCGCCGGATTCGCGAAGTTGGTGTGGTTGGTTACATTGAATGCTTGGGCCTGGAACTGTAGCCGAAAGCGCTCAGTGATGGGCTGATCTTTCATCAATCCTGTTGTCCAGAAGAAGAAGCCGGGGCCGTTGAGCGCATTGCGCCGGCTCGTTCCCAGGCGAGGTCCATTCAAACCATTGCCATAGGGAACGGTTCCCGGGAAGGCAAAGCAAGATGTGTCGATGTAGTTGATGCTGCCCGGATTTACGCAACTGCGGTTGGTAACGATGCGGTCGGGAAACTGGAAAGTCTGCGATCCAAGCAGGCCGAGAGCGTCTCCGCCAACGATCGGAGTGAACGGAATTCCGGAGCGAGCGGTAAAAATATTGTTAAAGCTCCAGTGGTTGAGAATCGCACCAATGACACCACCTCGCTGGACGCCAGGGAGTGGGGCGACCGCGTTCGCCGAGAAGACGTGACGGATGTCAAAATCGGAATTGGCACGGTCGAGTCGCAGATCGAACGCCGGCAGACCCGAAACCGAGTTGCCAAAGCTGGCGCCCGAGAGCGCCGATGAGCTGTCATCGATCGAGTGCGACCAGGTATAAGCCACCCTGCCCACAATTCCTTTCGGTGCGTTATAGCTGATTGAGGTCTGCAGCGAGTGATAGATCGAGCTTCCTCCGAAGAAAGTATCCGATATGGTGCCCACGGCGGGGTTCAACTGCAAGGCTGCGCGCGCAGCGCCGGTCACCGCCTTGAGATCCGGCCAAAAGTAATTGCCAAAGCTATCCTGCCCCTGAAAGGGAACATTATTGATGTCGTTGGTGGTAAAGACCTGATGAACTCCGTGGGAGCCGATATATCCCGCTTGCGCAATCGTGTTCTTGGTGAGCTGCTGCTGGATGTTGAGACTGTTCTGGATCACGTAGCTGCGCTGGGCGTTGCGGGGCGTGAAGATAGCCCGCAGTTTGGGAGTGGTAGTGTTGAACGGATTCGTCGGGAAAAGGCCTTGTCCCCCATTTCCGGAGAAAGTAAGCCGCCCTTCGTCATAGGAGGGTGCACTCGAAATGAGCTGAATCTCGTACAAGTAGTTGAGGGGCAAAACGTCGTAAATGCCCGACCCGGCGGTCACAACGGTCTTCCCATTATGGAACGGATCCCAGGTAATGCCTACGCGCGGCTCGAAGTTCAGAGTAGTGGGATTGTTGCTGAAGAAATTGTTCACGGGCACGGCGCTCGGCGAAGTAGGTGTCAGTAGGGCGCCGAGGCGGCCGCGTATCTCTGAGGTGTCAGTCGCCATCTCATAACGAAGCCCGAAGTTAACGGTGAGATTGTTGCGCAGCTTCCAGCTATCCTGCCCGTAGATCGCATAGATCGTCTGGCGAAGGTCATGTGGCGCGACCGGCGTATTAGGGAGCCCGCCTTCGAAGAAGGTCGGCACGTTGGTGAGAAAACCGTTGATCGATCCGAAATTCCATTCGCCGTTTGGAAGCACGCCGCCGAGGATGTTGTCCTGGTCGTACTCGATGGCGCCCCCGAAGACCAGGGAGTGCTTTCCTAAGATGTAAGTCGCGTCATCGTAGAGCTGAAAGGAATTGAAGTGGAATGAGTTTGTGCCCACGGCTCCCGAGCCTCCCTGAACCGTCGTAAGACTGGACACCAGAATCTGGCCCACCGTCTTGCCAGGATAAAAAGCGAGTGCGGGGTTATTTACCGCAGGATTGATCACCGCCTTTTGATTCGGAGCGATGGCAACGGACCGGTTGTAACCAATACGGAAGGAGTTGTTCAGTCTGGGCGAGAAGCTGTGCGCTTCCTCGATTGCCGCTGTGGTTCGCCGGGAGATCGCCTCATCGTACAAGGTGTTGGTCTGGTCCGCGGAATCGAGCGCCGCTGTGTCGTAAAGCAGCGTGCCGTGCAGTGAGTCTTTCTCAGAGAAATTGTGGTCCAGGTGAACGGTGGCCAGGTCTTCGTTCGTCTGCTGCGTGGTCAGAAAGTTGAAGAGGCCGGTATTCCCGGTAATGGTTGAGTTGGGAAGCGGATAGAGCGCGAGATAAGGGATCACCGCAGGACTAACCGTCAACTGCTGTACGCCGCTGCCCCCCGGCGGAGCCTGTGCGCCACCCGCAGCAGTGAGGCAGGTCTTCATTTGCGCGCCAGTTGCCGGCTGGGTACAGGTGACAAGCCCTTTACGTGCATTTGGCGAGAGCACGGTCGATTGTATCGAGACTCCCTGCGCCTGCCGAAACCCTTCGTAGTTGAAGAAGAAAAAGGTCTTGTCTTTAACGATTGGCCCGCCGATGGTGGCGCCGAACTGGTTGCGCCGAAAAGAGGGTTCGCCACTGCCTACCGGATCGATGAAGCTGCGCGAGTCGAATTCGCTGTTACGAACGAAGTCATAGAGGGATCCGTGATACTGATCTGTGCCCTGACGTGTGATCGAATTGATCACTCCGCCTGACATGCGGCCGTACTGCGCGGGGGCATTCGAACTGATGACGCTGAACTCCTGCACCGCGTCCACGCCAAGGGTGAAGCCAGTCACCGAACCTGGTCCGCCATTGGCGTAGTCGTTGATGCTGATGCCGTCCAGCCGGTAACCGTTTTGCTGCGGCCGGTTGCCGCCGATGGTAAGCTGCGACCCGAGGCCGCGCGACAACTTGGTTGTGGCCGTAGCTGCGCCGGCGAATTGCGTCAGCACCGCGGAAACGCCTGTATTAAGCGTGGCCAGCGTCGTCCAATCGCGGCCGTTCAGGGGAAGGTCGCGGGTTTGCTTTCCATCGATCACGGCCTCTACGGAAGAATCAGCGGTGTTGATCTGATTGCTGGAGGCTTCGACGGTGATCGTTTGCGTGGTGGCGGAGACCGATAAAGCAATCTCGAAATCCCGCACCGCCCCAACGGAAAGCACCACGTCGTTATCGACTCGTGTACTAAAGCCTGCCGCCGCGGTAGTGACTGTGTACCCTCCAGCGCTTAGATTCGGCGCAGAGTAAAAGCCACTCGCGTTCGTGACCACATTTCGGGAGACCCCTGTCAGCGGGGCCGTTATAGTGAGTTGGGCATTTGGCACCACAGCTCCGTTCGGATCGACTACTGTTCCCTGGAGCGTACCGCTGCCACTCTGTCCGTACACTGCCAACTGCAATAAGCACAAAAGAATCGCAAGGGCAGCGCTCTGAAAAAATTGACGCTTGCAAGACATACGACCTCCACCACATGAGTTACCGTGGATGCTTGTTAGTCTCCAGCAAAATGGTCATTTTGAGACAGAAGCATTTAGAACTTCTAAAGTGAAGAGGCTCTGAATCAAAAGTGAAAAAGCCTTCATTTCATGCGGGGTCCGAGTCGTCCCGGGACCGAAGGAACGCAGCTTACAGGCGTTTCAGCGACTAACTGGGAAGGCGGGCATCAGCGCTAAGTCGGCATTCGCGAATGGCGGATTCCGTGCGTCGTCTGACCTGGGCTCTGTTGTGCCAGAGCCCTAACCAAAAGCTTCAACTCGGAGGTTGAATAGCAGCTCTGGATTCTGCGACACTCAGTCATGGAGCCTCAATCCATCGTCGTTCTCGACTTTGGTTCGCAGTACACGCAGCTTATCGCCCGACGCATCCGCGAACAGGGCGTCTTCTCTGTCGTGGTCCCCTGTACCGCTTCTCTCGACGAAATCAAGAGCTATCATCCGGCGGGAATCATTCTTTCCGGCGGACCTTGCTCAGTGTATGACGCGGACGCTCCCCCGGCCGATGAACGCGTGCTTTCGCTGGGAATTCCCGTATTGGGCATCTGTTATGGCTTGCACTTCATCACCCACAAGCTCGGCGGCAAAATAGTTCCCGGCCCTAAACGCGAATACGGACATGCGCAGGTAGAGGTGATCGAGACCTCGTCCTCGCTGTTCCACAATTTACCTTCGAGCCTTTCGGTCTGGATGTCACATGGAGATGAGGCCCGCGAGCTCCCTCCCGGATTTCGTGTAGTCGCGAAGTCTGCCAGCGCCCTGGCTGCGATTGAAAATCCGGAGCGCAAAACTTGGGCGGTGCAGTTTCATCCTGAAGTGCATCACACCAAGCTCGGCACGGAGCTACTGCGGAATTTTATCTTCGATATCTGTCGTGCCCAACCTAGTTGGACGCCGCGACGCTTTATCGACGAGACGGTTGCCTCGATCAATGAAACTGTTGGCGAAGGCAGCGCGATTTGCGCGCTGTCCGGCGGAGTGGACTCGTCGGTTGCCGCTGTTCTGGTGAATCGGGCCATCGGCGAGCGGCTTACCTGCGTGTTCGTCAACAATGGCGTACTGCGAAAGAATGAGTTTGAGAAGGTCCAAACCAATCTTCGCGACCGGCTTGGATTGAACCTCGTTGCCGTCGACGCGGGAGAGCGGTTTTTGTCGAAACTCGCAGGCGTTACCGAGCCTGAAAAGAAACGAAAGATCATCGGCAACGAATTTATTTCCGTCTTCGACGATGAAGCCGAGAAGCTGATCCAGCGGCATCGTCAGAGCTCGAACGGCAATCGCGCGCTCAAAGCCGAATTTTTGGTGCAGGGCACACTCTATCCCGATGTGATCGAGTCGCGCTCGGTCCGCGGACCGTCGCAGACAATCAAGACTCACCACAACGTCGGCGGATTGCCGGAAAAGATGAACCTCAGGCTCATCGAGCCGCTCAAGGATCTCTTTAAAGATGAGGTGAGGCGCATTGGACGTGATTTAGGCATGCCAGAGGAGATCCTCCAGCGCCAGCCCTTTCCCGGACCGGGACTGGCGGTGCGTATCCTCGGCGAGGTTACTCCGGAACGGATTGAGCTGCTTCAGAATGCCGACGATATCGTGGTCTCCGAAATCAAAGCTGCCGGGCTGTACAACCAGATTTGGCAATCTTTTGCGGTGCTGTTGCCGGTGATGTCGGTGGGCGTGATGGGTGATTACCGCACTTACGCCTACACCTGCGCCATTCGCGCTGTCCACTCCGAAGACGGCATGACTGCCGACTGGGTGCCGCTACCTTATGAAGTCCTCAGAACCATCTCCAGCCGGATCGTGAACGAAGTTCGCGGCATTAACCGCGTTGTCTATGACATCACGTCAAAACCGCCGGGTACGATTGAATGGGAGTAACAGTCGCAACAATTTATCGCTCCGCCTAGTGAAAAGTGTTAAGCTACAGGCTACACTCATGCTCGCATGAAGATACGCAGCTTTGCCCACAATGGCTTGCAAAGGCTTTATGCAGATGACAGCGCAAAAGGAGTGCCGCCTCAAAGCGTCGATAAATTGCGCAAGATGCCGGCCTTTCTCGAGGAAATGGAAGACTCCAAGGAGCTGGGAGCACTCCCGCAATGGCGAGCGCATACATTAACCGGGGACCGAAAGGGAACATGGAGCCTGAGTGTGACGCGAAACCTGCGGCTTACGTTTTGCATTGACGTAACTCAAGGCGAGATCTTCGAAATGAATCTCGAAGATTACCACTAGGACTTTAAGGAGCAACTTATGAGTATGAAGAACCCGCCGCATCCCGGAGACTTCATTCGCACCGAGATCATTGAGCCTACTGGGCTGTCGGTTACCGCTGCTGCTATCGCGTTGCGAGTCTCGCGCCCGGCGTTATCCAGTTTGCTGAACGGGAAGTCGGATCTTACCGGCAACATGGCGCTGCGCATCGAAAAGGCTTTTGGCGTGAAAATGGATACTCTGATGAGGATGCAATCTTCCTACGACATAGCGCAGGCACGCAGACGTGAAAAGGAAATCAGAGTGCGTCCGCTTCATGGGTTGGCTCACGTTCACTCCTGATTTTCGTCCTGAATCTCGCAGTCAGTCTCCCGAGCAATTCTGAGTCAGCTTCCCCGGGTCATTTTAACGGGCATAAGTCGATAGGGATTCTTCTCTCTCCATGCCAACGGGTAGGGACACTACGCTCAGAATGACACGATGGAAACTTTGCTACCATTCTTCCACCGATGTCCTCCACCGGAGAAAACGTAGTTCGCATTGAGGCAGAAGCGCTCAGTGCTCTGGCCGAACGCCTCTCCGGCGCAATGAAGCTCCACTTCGAACGGGCGTTGGAGCTGCTTCATCGCTGCACTGCGCGCGTAGTGGTCACAGGCATGGGCAAAAGCGGCATCATTGCTCAGAAAATCGCGGCCACGCTTAGCTCTACCGGGACGCCATCACTGTTCATGCATCCAGCGGAGGCTCTGCATGGCGACCTGGGAATGGTGGCAGCCGGCGACGTAGTGATCGCGCTTTCCTCTAGCGGCGAGACTGAAGAACTCCTCAAACTTCTGGCCAAGATCAAACGCGTGGGCGATGCGCTCATCTGCTTTACTTGCGACCTAAACTCCACTCTTGCCCAGGCTTCCGACGTGGCGCTTGACTGCTCTGTGCCGCGCGAAGGTTGCAATCTGGGACTTGCTCCCACCGCCAGCACTACCGCGATGCTTGCTCTCGGCGACGCGCTCGCGGTAGCGCTCTCGGAGAAGCGCGGATTTAAGGAGGAAGATTTCGCCGATCTTCATCCTGGCGGCAAGCTCGGCAAGAAACTTATGCGCGTTTCGGAAATCATGCACACCAATGACGCACTGCCGCGCGTGGCTCCGGAGACATCCATGCATGAGGTGATCTATGAGATGTCGCGCAAGAAGCTGGGCATGACGACGGTGACACAAAACGGGAAGCTGCTGGGAGTCATCAGCGACGGAGACTTGCGGCGTCTGCTCGAGCATCGCGGAAAAGACGCAATGGATCTGAAGGCAGGCGAATGCATGACTAAAACACCGATTACGGTGCATCCCTCTACTTTCGCCATGACCGCTCTGAATTTGATGGAGTCGCGCAAGATTACGTCGTTGGTGGTGGTGGAGAACGATTCGCGGCTGCTCGGCGTCGTCCACCTGCATGATCTGTGGGGAACCGAGTCGATTTGAGATTTCCGCGGAACCGGGCGCCCGGCAGGTCTTGATCAGATTTCGTGATTTGAAATCGCAAAATCACAAAAGAGGAAGGCGGCTAGTTTGACGTGATCGTAGCTATAATGGCCCAACCATGCCAACCGTTGATCCGCGAGAAGCGCTTCAGGACCTTAACGATGAGGCTTTGCTTCCCAATCCGGTAAAAGTTCGCGACATGCTCTTCCACGCCAGACTTGCGCCTGACCAATCACTCGAACTCAACCGGCAGTTCACCGAATATCAGAAGCACTTCGGTGAAGCGCTGAAGCTGGCAAAGCAGATTTTGGGCAAGCTGGCCAGATAGCTTTGGCAATTGGAATTGTGAATCGCGCAAAGAAACCGCCGCGATTGCAAGCTACAAGAATAGCCCCGCATGATTCGTTGGCGTAGATCGTCCGGATTGGGGCTTGAAAGAATTGTCTCCCTAAGCGAAGGCAAACGCCCGAGTCGAAGGATCCCTCCCTGCTTAGGACTCTCGCGGTTTGGACCGCATTTCTCCTTCACTGCAAACCGAAACCGTTACGCAGCTTTGGGCATCGGCGCCACTTCTCCGGGTGCCAGCCGCTGCTGTCCTTGCAGCTTCTTGCCTTCAGCCTTCAACAGCTCCGAATTCAATTCCGCGCCCACCAGAATCGCGATGCTGCTTACGTACAACCAGAACATCAGGGCGATCACCGCTCCGATAGTGCCATAGGTCTTGTTGTAATTTGCGAAATGCGAGATGTAAACGCTGACGGCCTCAGAGATCAGAATCCATAACACCGTGCCCACCAAAGCTCCGGGCAAGGTGTGCTTGAATCGCTGCTTCACGTTCGGACCGAAGAAGTACAGGATTTCCATGGAGAGCACGATGCAGCTCACGATAATGCCCCAGCGGATGAACGGCCAGGCCACATCAAAGGCATAAGAGAGGTGAAACAGGTTGCCGAGAAAGTGGCCGGCACGATTGCCGACCAGCGTCAGCAACATAGCGAGCGCCATCAGTCCGCCGGTCATAAAGGTCAGCGCGACTGCCAGCAGACGCTGCTTGAGCATCGGGCGGCTCGTTTTCGAATCGTAGGCGATATCGAGGGCGTCGATCATGGACGAGAAGCCGCCTGATGCTGCCCACAATGTTCCCAGAACCCCTAAAGACAGAAGACCCTTGCGACTCGGAGCGAGCACGCTTTCGAGAATCTTGCGGACCAACCCCATAGCCTCAGAAGGCACAAAGCGGCTGGCAAGATCCATTGCCTGATTGAAGAGGTTGGGAATCGGCAGATCTCCAAGCAGAGTAGCCAGCAGGATGAGCAGTGGAAATAGCGAAAGCAGGAAGTAATAAGACAGCCCTGCCGCCACGTTGAAAACACGAGTGCGCTTTACCTCGCGATACACCGCAAGGGTGACTTCCTTGGCTCCGCGTAGTCCAATCCCCATGGTTAGCCGTATTAAGACTTAAGCTGTAGCTGGCAGCTTTAGATGACGGCTGCCTTTTGCCGAGATGTCGCTGAACCGGAAGCCACTTCCGGGGCATCTGATTAGCAGCCGTTGAATCCGCGGGGGCGGTGGTTGCAGCTCTGATTCTGGCCGCGTGCTTTTGTCGTCCGATATACTTTAGGTTAGTTCTTGCATGGCAGAATCCCGCAGACAGAACGGAAACGGCAAACACGTTTGGCGCGTGATCATCGTCGCCATTCTCGCCGTAATCGGACTGGCTGCCTTCATCTCGCGCCATAAGGGCGAGGTTCCCATCCGCTATGACCGGGCGACCAAGCAGGATCTCGTTACCTCAATCTCCACCAACGGTAAGGTGGAACCCATTGAAAACTTTGAACCGCATGCGCCCGCTCCGACGACGGTAAGAAAGATTTATGTGCGTGAGGGACAAAAGGTTCGCGCCGGCGATCTGCTGATGCAGCTCGACGACGCCGACGTGCGCGCTGCGGCGGCCAAGGCGATGGCGCAGATGAAAGCTGCCGAAGCCGACCAGAGCGCGGTTCAATCCGGAGGAACCCACGAAGAGGTGCTCACCACCCGCTCTGATCTCGTGAAGGCAGAAGTCGATCGGGATGCCGCGCAAAAGAATTACGACGCGCTGCAACAGTTGGCTAAGACGGGAGCGGCAGCCCCTTCTGAAGTCCGCGAAGCGGCTACTCGGCTGGCAAACGCCGAAACTCAACTGAAGCTTGTGCAGCAAAGGCAGCACGACCGCTACTCGCGTCCTGAGGTCAATCGAGTTGAAGCCCAGATAGAGCAAGCTCGCGCCAACTATGCTGCAGCTCAGGATCAGTTAAAGCACACCGAGATTCGCGCTCCCTTCGACGGCACGGTCTATTCGATTCCCATTAAGCAAGGAGAATACGTTAAAGAGGGCGAATTGCTCATCGAGCTTGCCAATCTGCGGCGAGTGCAGGTGCGCGCCTTTGTAGATGAACCAGAGCTGGGAAAACTCGCGGTTGATCAGCCTGTAGCAATCACGTGGGATGCGTTACCCGGCAAGAGTTGGCATGGCGAAATCACGCAAATGCCTTATACGGTCACGACCTATGGAACCCGCAACGTGGGCCAGGTTCTTTGCGGGGTGGACAACGACGATGGTCGGCTCCTGCCGAACATCAACGTCACCGCGACGGTGAGCATCGCCAATAAGAGGGACATTGTCACGGTCGCCCGCGAGGCGCTGCACGACGACGAGAACGGCCGCTTCGTCTATGTCATTAAAGACGGCCATTTAGATCGCCAACCGGTCGAGGCCGGCATCGCCAACAACACTCGCATCGAGATCACCAGAGGCCTCGAGCCAGGACAACTGGTTGCGCTCAATACTCTGAATTCCTCCGATGCCTTGCGCCCCGGGCTCGAAGTCCGTACCAAGTAACTTCACGTGAAGTCACCTTGCAGTGTTGCCTCGCTTCTGATCCTCTCTGTGCTTTCGGTTTCGGCAGCTTCGCAGCCGGATTCGCCCTTGGATGCGGTACGAGAAACTTTCATTAACGGAGCAGTGGATGCCGCAATCCGATCGTTGAAGACATCCATTGCCGGTGATCCATCGAGTCCAGACGCTCACAATCTCCTTTGTCGGGTTCTCTACTCCGAAGAGCGTTGGGATGCGGCCATTGCGGAATGCGAACGCGCCGTGGCTCTCAATCCGAAGAGCAGCATCTTCCAGCTTTGGTTGGGCCGCGCCTACGGCGAGAAAGCCGATCACTCCGGCTGGTTTACGGCCATCGGGTTAGCAAAGAAAACGCACAACTGCTTCGAGAAGGCGGTCGATCTCGACTCGCGCAACGTCGAAGCTCGCTCCGACTTGAGCGAATACTACATCGAGGCCCCCGGATTTCTTGGAGGCGGAATCGACAAGGCCGTTGCCCAAGCCAACGCCGTCGAGAAGATCGAGCCAGCAACCGCGTTTTACATTCGCGCGCGCATTGCCGAACATGACAAGCACAACGGCGACGCCGAGCAGGAATACAAAAAGGCGCTCCAGCTCAACACGAATTCAGCACGGCGACTCGTCGATCTTGCGTCTTTTTACCGGCGCGTGAACCGTTTCGACGATCTTGAGAGCGCTATCCAGAAATCGGTGGAGCTGAACACGCAAAACGATTCCTCGCTCGTGGATTCTGCCGCCCTGCTGCTTCGCGTCAACAGAAACCTTCCGCTGGCCGCAAGCCTGCTGCATCGCTACATCGATCAAGGCACGAAATCGGAAGATGCCCCAGTGTTTCAGGCGCAACATCTTCTCGGGCAGATTCTGGAAAAGCAAGGAAACGTCCAGGGCGCAAAGCAGGCGTATCAAGCGGCAAGAAATAATGCCAGCGACTTCGCTCCAGCAGCAGCGGCTCTGAAACGGCTCGGCGGGTGAGTTAGTACCTGGAACCGGCCGCCCCCGAGCGGGTGTTGACCCCATGCCCGCTACCGATGAGCCAATGCCGCTTTCCTCTCGCAGCTTAGGAGCTCAGCAGCTTAGTAGCTGCTTTTGTTCCACGTGGAACAATTGATTTCCACCGCCATCCACAGCGCTTAGATTGCTAGAGCGATTGATAACGGCACGGATGGAGCAGCCTGCGGAAAAATGCTGTGGGAAACGATCGATGTCAAGGCTGCTGCGTATAGTGACGACGTGAGAAATTGTGAAACATCCTGCAGTTTCAAATTCCCTGCTTCAGCGAATTTTGCAGCGAATTTTTCGCGTATGAAGCCTGAAAACCTCAAATTGTGCCCAAAATCCGCGAAATTAGCTCCGCACGCAGGGAACCGGTCAGGGATTCCAGGGAATTTCGCGCTAACTCTCCGGCAAGATTAGCGTTACAAGTACTTTCCCGCGAGTCTGAATACCACTAGCAGCGAAATAACAGGGAATCCCGGACCTTACAGTGCGGTGACCTCTTAAATGAGCAGGTTTCGTCTCCATTCAATTTCCATAAGAGTTTTTCCGCAGCCTCTGGAGTCCGTGCCCTTCCCTGAACCGAGCCCCGCAGACGGGCCGAAGCGAAGCGCGGTTCTCCGCTTGACTTTCGGTATTCCGCTGCCGACAATTGGCCGCCGCGCAGCGCCAGCGACGCGGCAGAAAGATTAAGAGAACGGAGAGACAAAACCAATGAAGAGCAAGACACAAATTGCCGTAGCGCTTTGCCTCATATCTTTGATCGCGCTGCCTGCTGCGCTCAACAGCCAGGAAGGAAACGCCGATGCGGTTGCCACGATCACCAAGCTGGTAAACGATGGCATCAAGGCCGACCTCGCCAGTGACACGAGCTTTGTCAAGACCAATTATGTGGATGGTTATATTGAGGGCACCAGCTTTGGCACGTGGGTGACGAAGGACCAGCTCATGGACACTACCAACAACAAGATGAACAGCGAGAACCTGAGCGACCTCAAAGTCAATGTCTTCGGCGACACTGCAGTCGCTCGTTTCCGCGAAACCTATGATGGCTTAGTTCAGGGCCAACATCGCAGTCGCACCATTGTCTGCACCCAGACCTGGAACAAGCAGGGCGCCACGTGGAAGGCGCTCGCCACTCACTGCTCCCAAGCCCAATAACCTGGGTTGTCGCGCCTGTAGCCGCCCACCTTTCCCTGCGCTTCTCGCGAAGGTGGGCGGGGGCGGGACGCAACGCTCTAGAGCACCGACTTTTACCTGGATTATTCAGCAGGTAGATCGTCAGTATTTCCTCCGAGCTGGCAGGGAACGATCTCTGTCTTCAAGTCGGCCGAGAGACGCAGCATGCTGCGTCTCTCTTAGCACTCTGGTTGCTAGCGACGTTACCTGTCTTCGCGGTCGTCACGATCTTCGCGGGCGGCCAAGAAGTTATCGACGACGAAGTCCGCCACTTGACGGCCGAGGAGCTGACCGTGGGTTAAGTCAAAACGGAAGTGCACCCCGGCGAAAATCCGGCTCAGCGTGGCCTCCTGAGCGGCATCGGAGAAGGAATCGAAGCTTCTCACTGTGCCTGCCATGACTTCAGAGGTGACCTGAAAGTTCAAGTGGTCGTGATGGAAGAAGGAGACCAGAACCGCTGCGCCTGCCGCGCTGATCACCGCATGCGCACCGGGATAAGACGGATCGGGAGTCGTATTTCCCACTTCGGGCAGCCAGTTTGGATCGGGTGTCGTTTTGGCATTCTCGGAAGTGGAGGCACTGCGGATGGCGGTTACCGGGCGCCAAAAGTTGTAGGTGTATTTGGCATCGTAAAAGGCAATCACGCTGTCGGCGAGCGTCAGGTTCAGCAGCGCAAAGAGTCGGGCGCTTTCGGCGGTCGTCAGGCCGGCGTCAATTGCGGCCGTCTGCGTGATCTCGTTCCAGTAGTTCTGAATCGCTCCGTTCCAGAACTTTCCGGTGAG
>Ga0307479_10002712_pt1 | contig 16054 bp, 9 predicted proteins | sample atmos_gasesECM4C_FD_203743 | JGI IMG/M metagenome (GOLD analysis project Ga0307479, IMG submission 203743) | Hardwood forest soil microbial communities from Morgan-Monroe State Forest, Indiana, United States - atmos_gasesECM4C_515 | ecosystem: Environmental > Terrestrial > Soil > Temperate... | reverse complement strand
CCTACGCCTGATTTCTCTGTCACATCTTCGAATGTTCCATCGCCACGATTGCGATAGAGCCGGTTAGGCAGGCCAGCGGGCTGGCAGATGTACAAGTCGTCGAGGCCATCGTTGTCAAAGTCGCCGACCGCCACGCCGTTGTTTCCATACACGTCGACTCCGATTGCCCCATCAAGAACCGTTCTCCAATAGTCAACTCCCCGGAGCAGTTGTTCTTTGTAGGAGTCAACCTGCCCCAGTGCCTGCGAAGTGATGTCGACAAAAATGCGACCTGCGGCGCGGCTGACTGTTTCCCCGGTGGCGCTCCATTTCAAAACTCGCCAGGTGTTCGATTCATCGCGCGACCACCGAGTGCGCCAGGAGCCGAGACGCTCCTCGCGCAACCGGTCCTCTCGCGTACCCACAAATTCGTAGCGAATATCGGCTTCGAGCGTCAACGGGGAATCGGCAATTCGGGTGCACTGGTATATTTCGAAGTCCGCGGTTTCGATTTGCCGCAGAGGGCCGAGGTAGCTCTTCATCACGTCAACGAATCGCTCGCGGCCGCTTGACAATCCGGGGCCAAATTCCCGCCGCAGGACTTCGATTCGATCGCCGGGGCGCAGCGGAAATTCGCGAACCGGAATCAGGGAAGTAAACTGTATCGCAGGGTCAACGAACTTGCCCAGAGTTTCCGTGGCCTGGGACTTCAGCTTGAGATCCTGGCTCCATTCCTTAAGAATACCTATGAGTTCAGACACATATCCTTCGACCACGTATTCATCCGTGCCAGGAGCGGCGAGTCGGAGAATGCCGTCCAGCGGAGACTTCGTCGGATAGTGCGGAGTGAGCCGAACATCAGCGAATGGGAACTGCGAAACCTGGTCGGTGGCAATTCGTTCGAATCCGGACCGATTCAGAGAAAGGTGGATGGGCGCAGGAAGGAGAAATACGGGCGCCCATTGCATCTGCTTCAGAAATGTTCGGCGTGAAATAGGTTGGCTTTCTTTGTCCCGATGCGGCATGCGCGAGCGTCCAGAGATGCGCCCCTCAGCAGTCTACCAACAGCGGAGTGACGTCAATGGGATGCAGGCCCCGATGAGCCTCCCAAAACCAGTTCAGCGCCGATCTGGTATTCGCGACCTTGCGGGTCCTCTGCGCTCGAGAGTTCATGCAGGGCCTCTGCCGCCATTTGGCCCAGAGTCTCACGATGTACATCGACTGTGGTGATCGAAGGATTGCTGTATTCGGCTAGTCGTGTGTTATCGAAGCCAGTAACCGAAATGTCTTCCGGAACGCGGAATCCGGAGTTCAACAGTCCCTTGACTACGCCAACCGCGGTCAGATCGTTGACTGCCACGACTGCTGTGGGCCGTGCGGCGAGCTTTGCGATGCTGAGGCCGGCGGCCAAGCCACCTTCAAAGCGCAGGTCGCCGGGCAGTACGGGACCGGGTTCGAGTTCTAAATCGCGCATGCAAGTTTCATAGGCCTCCAACCGCACTGCGTTCGACTTGAGTCCAGGTCGCCCCGCGACGAACGCGATGCGACGATGGCCCTGCGCATAAAGGTGTTGCACAATCTGCTTTATACCGGAGGAGTAGTCGATGCGGAGATTGCTCATGTATTTTCGGGCCGGCGCCAGATCAAGAAAGGTGACGGCGATTCTTCTGCGAGCGAGTTGATGGACGAGTTTAACGCTGATCTCGGAGGTCATGATTGCGACACCGCGAACCTTGTGCTCCATCATGCGATCGGCAGCTTCTCGAGTCCTCCGGGGATCATAGTTTGTATCACTGAGAATTACGTCGTACCCGAATTGACGCGCACGCGTCTCGAAGCCCTTGACTACTTCCGGGAAGAAAGGGTTTTCGATATCGGAGACGATGATTCCAAGGGTGCGGCGATCGCGCGAGGCGAGGTGGCGGGCGTGAACGTCAGGGATGTAGCCCATGCGCCGGACTGCCTGTAGCACGACACGACGAGTGTCCCGGCCCACTTTGCCGGTCTTGTTAAGCACGTTCGAGACCGTCGCGGTGGAAACCCCCGAGGCCTTTGCCACATCGCGAATGGTTACGCTCATGGTGTCCGGTACTCAGCCCGCTGAAAGTTCAAACGATTTCCGTCCGCGCGGGGTTCGGTCACATCGTGGAGTAAAAGACGTCACGGCGCGGAAATCAAGAAAAAAATCTTGACAACGCGTCTCAGGCCATGGTATCCCCGACCCACTAGTATTTTTAGGTTAAGCGGTTAATTGGGGGTCCCGATCAACGATTACTTGGCGGTGCTCGGGGATACGACCCGGCCGCCGTGGTCTTTGGTGGCGCGAGGCTTGCCCGGATGCAAGCCAGCGAGGCTCAAAGGAGAGCTCATGAACCGATACGGATTTGCCTGGTTCCTGCCCAGCTTATTGGCCATTGCGGTCTTCACGACATTCGGCGCCGGGCTGCTCCACGCTCAGGTCGACACCGGTTCCATCACGGGCACGGTCGCGGATTCGACGGGAGCCGTCGTTGGCGGGGCCAAAGTCACATTGGTGAACGAAGGCACCGGTGTCACCCTGTCAACGAATTCCGGATCCGACGGAAACTACGTGTTCAGCCCCGTAAGAATCGGGAGTTACAAGCTCGAGGCTGCGGCGCAAGGCTTCAAGACCCAGGTGCAGACTCACGTCGTCGTGGAAGTGAGCGCGAGGGTTTTGCTCAATTTCACGCTCCAGCCCGGAGCCACGACTGAAACCGTAGAAGTCACGTCCTTGGCTCCCGTGCTCCAGGCCGAAGATGCGTCGGTGGGTCAAGTGGTCGATCAACGCAACGTGAATAATCTTCCGTTGAATGGCCGCAACTTCACCTTCCTGGCGCAACTTGCCGCCGGCGTAAACACGCCCCAAGCGGATACTCGCGGCAACGCTGCCAGCGGCGCTTTCGCAGCCAATGGAAATCGGCCGGCCCAAAACAACTACATGCTGGATGGAATTGATAACAATTCCGATACAGTGGATTTCCTGAACGGGACGAACTACGTTGTTCTTCCCCCGGTCGACGCTATACAAGAATTCAAGGTCCAGACCTCAGACTTCAGCGCTGAGTTCGGTCGCTCCGGAGCGGCGGTTCTCAACGCTACAATCAAGTCCGGCACCAACAGTTTCCACGGCGCCGCCTGGGAGTTCTTCCGTAACGACAAGCTGGATTCTGCGGATTATTTCGAAGACGCTGGTCATGTGAAGAAGGGCGAACTCCGGCAGAACCAATTCGGATTTTCTGGCGGGGGCCCCGTCATCAAGAACAAAGTCTTTTTCTTTGGCGACTATGAGGGATTTCGCAGGGCGCAGGGAACGGTTCTGACCGGATCCGTACCTACCGTTGCCGAGCGCAGCAGCGGGTATACCAATCTCTCAGATTTGATCACCGGGCAATCAGGCACACAAACCGACGCCTTGGGCCGAAAAATTCAAATTGGCACGATTCTCGATCCTGCTACAACTCGCGCGGTTACGGCGGGCGCTGTCGATCCTGTAACCGGCCTAACCTCAACCGCGAACGGGTATGTGCGGGATCCCTTCGGCAAATATCCGATTGGGACGACAGATTTCACGGGGCCCGGCAACGTTGCCGCCTTCGCCCTGAACCAATTGCCGGCAGTGCGCTTGGATGCGAACGCCATCAAACTGTTGAATCTGTACCCGGCACCGACTAGCTCTTCACTTCTCTCGAACTACACCAATTCCCCAAAGCTGTTTGAACACCGTAATTCTTTCGACGCCAGGTTGGACCTTGACCTGAGCGACAAGAATCAGTTGTTCTACCGTTTCAGCTACGTGGACGACCCCGACTTCATTCCCGGGATTTTCGGAGGAGTGGCGGACGGGGGTGGCTTCCAGCAGGGCAACCAAACCGCGCTTGCTCAGCAGAGTGTATTGGCCTATACCCATGTTTTTTCCTCGAGCACGGTAAACGTTGCTCGCGCGGGACTGAACTACTTGCACACGACTCGTGTGTCGCCCGAGGCCAATAACCTGAGCGGCCTTCCCGCCTCCTTCGGAATTCAAGGCATCCCGCAACAGAAGGAGAATGGGGGCCTTCCCGCCTTCGGAATCAGCGGATTGGCGACCTTGGGGAGTAATGCGTTTCTGCCCTCGGATGAAGTTAGTTCGACTTTTCAGGTCACCGACGATTTCACCAAAATTTACGGCAAGCACACCTTCAAGATGGGTATTGAGTGGCAGCACGTAAAATTCTCCACGCTGCAGCCACCGTGGTCCCGTGGGGAATTCGACTATAGTGGACTCTACACGGAGATTCCTGGCGTTGGATCGGGGAACACCGGTCGTGCCCAAATGTTGTTGACGCCGATTGCGTCCACCGTTGGTGGCATCGATTACGTCGGAGGCCCGTCTGGAAACGCCGATGATGGGCAATCTCACAACGGCATTTACGCTTCCAACATTTCCCTCACCGACAACGGAAAGAACTACTACGGTACCTACATTAACGACGATTGGAAGGTAACTCCCAAGCTGACGGTCAACTTGGGCTTGCGCTGGGACTTCTTCGGTCTGGTCTATGAGCACCACGGAGCCCAAGCCAACTTTGTCCCGGGCGGTCCCCCCACAGGAAATCCGATGTACATACTGCCGGGCGGAACGAACTCGGCGAACCTTTCCACTAGTTTCAACAGTTTGCTCGCCAAGGACGGCATCGCGCTCGCCATCACGAACCGGTACGGCAAGGGTTTGGGCAATTCCCAAAAGACAAATCTTGCGCCGCGTCTTGGTTTTGCCTACCAGGTCAGTCCTAAGCTGGTAGCTCGAGGCGGGTTTGGCATTTTCTTCAACGGCTTCGAGAACCGCGGATATTCACCAAATCTGGGTGAGAACTACCCCTTCCAATTCAATTTCCAGTTCCAGCCACCCGATGCCGGGCACCCCGTCACCTATACCGGATGCACCAGTCCGGCGGCGAGCCCCGGCGGGGGCGCGACGCTAGAGACGGGATTCTCTTGCACGCCGCTCGTCCCAACCTTGGTTAACGCCAGTGGATTGGCGTTACGAGGGATTCAATTCAATTACCAGACTCCTTACACCATGAGTGGCAACTTTACCCTGCAATATCAGCTAACGCCAACATTAACCGTCCAGGCTGGATACGTGACCTCGTTAGCGCGTCATTTGGAGTCATTTCCCAACTCCAATCAGCCCACGCAGATCGGAGTAAAGGCGCTTCCGTTCCCGGACTTCGGGGAAGGATCAAGTTATGCCATCACTGCCGGCAACAGTTTCTATCATTCGCTTCAGACCAAGGTGGAAAAGCGATTTGCAAGCGGACTGAATTTCCTGGCCACGTATACGTGGTCCAAAACCCGCACTGACGCAGGCGATCTGCTGAACGGCGGCAGCAACCAAGGCTTCCGCGCCCCGGATGTCGCCGGGGTCGGGATCCACTATGACTACGGATTGGCAGATTTTGATATTCGGAACGTATTTCACCTGAGCGGTGGCTATGAGCTTCCCTTCGGCAAGGGCAAACGTTTTTTGGGCAGCAATGGGTTTGCCAGCAAGGCGTTCGGGGGGTGGAGCATCAACGCAAGCGCGGTGCTTGAAGGCGGCCAACCCATAACTTTGACCTGCCCTTCGGGCACAGCCCCCAATACCGGTTGCTATGACTTCATCGTTCCAGGGCAGAGCCAGAAGAGAGGATTGCACATCGACTCCAACGGGAAGTTGAGCTTCTTCGGCAACCCCGCAGCCTTTGCCCAGCCAGCGGCGTGTACGACCTTACCCTGCCCTCTCTCCACCTTGGGCGGTCCCCCAGACCAGATTGCCGGGCCACCCTTCAAACGGCTGGACTTCTCAACCTTCAAGGATATGAAGCTCAGCGAACGCTTCACTCTGCAGTTCCGAGCTGAGTTCTTCAATATCCTGAACCACCCGAACTTTAACGCTCCAAATTTCGGTGGTAATGGAGTTGTCGCAGTCTCCGGTTCTGGGAATTTTACGAATTCGAGTTTTGGCGAGATCGGATCCACTCGCGATGCTCCCTACGATCCGAGGCAGATCCAGTTTGCTTTGAAGCTTTACTACTGATTGTCCCTATTTGCCCGGGAAGGCGTTCTATCAGAACGCCTTCCGATTCTGTTTACTCAGTTGTGCGCTCCCGCGTGCGGGGTGCGGGTGCTAACATAAAAACGTTGTGATCTTCCGACATCGGCTCATGTGCACGGTTTCTACCGCCCTCCTCGCGTGTTCGCCGGTGTTGACAGCAAATGCCGGACAGAACCAACAAGCACCACCAAATCCCCAACAGCTTGATCGCAAGTTCCAGGCCGCCTCGGCTGACTACGACGCAGGGCACTTCGCCGAAGCGGCGGCGCAACTGGAGAATCTGCTGCGTGAGGTACCCCAGAGCTTTGAGGTTCACGAGCTTATTGGACTGGCTTATTCTGCGGAATCACAAGACGGCAAAGCCAATGAGCATTTGGACCAGGCTGTGCGTCTCAAGCCGGATTCAGCAGCAGCCAGGACTAACCTGGCCGCCAATCTTGTTCGCCTGGGCCAGTCCGAGCGGGCGGAAGCAGAGTTCAAAGCCGCGCTGCGACTCGAACCACACAGTTTCGACGCCAACCACAATCTCGGCGAGTTTTATGTGCAATCTGGAAAAATCTCGGAGGCGGCGCCTTTTCTCGAGCGCGCCCAGAAGATCCATCCCTCGGCCTACGATAATGGCTACGACCTTTCCCTCGCCTACGCGGAGATTGGGAGGCTCTCGGACGCACGGCAGTCGGTCCACGATCTCTTGAAACAGAAAGATACGGCGGAGTTGCATAACCTTCTGGGGCAGATCGAGGAAAAGGACAAGAACTACGTGGCTGCGGCCACAGAATTTGAAACCGCCGCGCACAAAGATCCGAGCGAGAGTAATCTTTTCGATTGGGGCAGCGAACTTCTTCTGCACCGGACTCTCGAGCCGGCGATTGCAGTCTTCCGGCAGGCTGCCGAGCGTTATCCGAGTTCAGCGCGGATGGCGATCGGTCTTGGCATCGCTTTGTACTCGCGCGGCAACTATGACGACGCGGTCAAATCCCTTTTGCGGGCGGCCGATCTTAGCCCCTCGGACCCGCGGGGCTACTTTTTTCTGTCCAAGGCCTATGACAGCACACCCAGCCATGCGGATGAAGTAATCCAGCGATTCAGCCGTTTTTCGGAACTTCAGCCGGGCAATGCGCGCGCGCTTTATTACTACGCGATGAGTTTATGGAAGGGAAAGAGGGCGCAGGAGGCGAGCCTCGATCTCCATCAGATCGAATCGCTGCTCCAGAAGGCGGTCGCGCTCGATCCCAAATTCGCCGATGCGCATTTGCAGTTAGGGAATCTTTATTCGGATCAGACACAGTATGCCGCGTCCATTCCTGAGTACGTGAAGGCATTGGAAAACAATCCGAATATTGCCGATGCTCACTATCGGCTGGGCCAGGCCTATGTGCATACAGGGCAGAAGGACAAGGCGCAAGAGCAGTTCCAGGTGTACCAGCGGTTGCGCGCTCAGCACCTGGCTGATCTGGACAAACAGATCGCGGACATTCGACAGTTCGTTTACTCCGAGAAAGAAGAAATGCCGGCGAAGCCGTGATTAGACCCAACGCCTTGGGTGTCGGCATGGACCTTGGATGAGAGTCTTGCCGCAGTATCGAGGCCACCGAGTGAGTGCGGGCCCGCTGAGTGCGTCGAGTCCAAAAGGGGTTGGACACATTCTCGCCCGTACCCGTCGCGACTTCCTGCGCAGCGCCGCCGGAGCGACTCTAGGAAGTACCTTGCTGCGCTCTTCCTGGGCTCGAGTAGCAGCCCCCTCCTCCAGGAGAAAAGTCGTTGTGGTCACGTTTGGTGGCGGTGCTCGCGATCAGGAGACTTTTGCGCCCGAGGGTCAGGAAAACATTCCCCACCTGATGCACGAACTCATCCCGCAAGCCAGTTTTTTCACGCAGGTCGTCAATCGTGGAATCCTCGGCCACTACGTCGCGACCGCGAGTCTGGCTACTGGCGTCTATGAAACGATTAATAACTTTGCCTCGCTCCCTCCGCAATCTCCCACGGTATTTGAATACTTTCGCAAAGACCTGAAGCGTCCATCCTCGGATGCCTGGGTGGTCGCTCCCAGCAATGGTTTCAACCGCATCGGCGAAAGCAGTCATCATTCCTACGGCCCCGGGTTGGGCGCGCGGGTGATTCTGCCGAAGCATTTGTTGACGGCGGCCACCTCGGGCCGCCGCAACGACTACGAACATTTGCTGCGTGACAACTACGAAACGCCTTATTACACGCCGGAACTGGAAGGCAGCGAATTTGAGCTCCAGCAACTCGAAATGATCCTGAAACTTTCGGTTGACGACTTCAAGGCTCATGCGCAGACCTTGTCGAGCCCGGATGAGCTTTCCGTTTACATTGCGCGCCAATTGATGCGGCAAGTGTCGCCCAGCCTGTTGTGGATCACCATGCACGACATTGACATCGCGCACGCCGGAGCCTACTCGCTCTATGTTGAGGGAATCCAGCGCACCGACCGCTTGTGCTCTGATTTGTGGAAAACCATCCAGAGCGAGCCGGAATACGCGGGCAAAACGACTCTATTCATCCTGCCCGACTTCGGTCGCGACTCCGACGAGGATGCCGGAGGGAACGGCTTCCAGCATCATCGCACCGGGGACGCTCTTTCACGCACTACGTGGATGTTGGTCGCCGGACCGGGGATTCGCGAAAACGTGGTCTTCGATCGGGCGATGGAATCCACCGATCTGGTGCCCACGCTGGGATCTATGCTTGGATTTTCAGCGTCGTTTGCTCAGGGGAAGCCGATCAACGAACTGTTGTAACTTGCATGCTTCCACGCGATCTCAAACCCGAGCAGTTCGCTAGCTATCCGCCCGAAGCGCGCAAAATCGTCACCAACTATTTGGGGATACTGCAACGGTTGCCTTTGAGCTTCGTGCCCGGATTGTTGCGCGAACTCATCGATTATGATTTCAAATTTCCCGCTGAGCGCAAAGCACACGAAAAGGAACTGGCGCATCTCTGCTCACTGCCTGCCGGCGAGCTGAAAGAGTGGTTTCAAGGATTCGCGGAAATCCGCCTTTCTCCTCAGCTGGAAAGTTTTGATTGGATAAAATTGCCCGCTCAGTTTGTCGAACAGTTGTCGGCCCATCTTTGGAGCACCCACCAACTGGATGCGTTTCGCAAAGCTTCGAACGAATACTCGGATCGTCTCCACTCGGCAGTGCCGCCGGCCCCCCCTGCTGTTTCAAGGCTGGGCATTACCGTCATAGGCCAGGGAGTGGCCTCCTACGATGAGCCATTATTTCGCAAGTTGCGCCCCCACGGCGCATATTTCAGCCGCGTCAAGCCCGAAGATGGATTGCGGCTATTGCTGGACTCGGTTGCCGCGAGGGCCAAGGCACATCCCGCTCCCTACGGACACTGGTACATCGATGGCGGGGAAGAGGCGGATCATGCCCCAGCCCTAACCTGCGTTTCCTACAAAGCTCTGGAACCGGTGCGTGCTGCATTGTTGCGGAAAATGCAGACAGAGCTTGATCGGCCGGGCATGGGCCCCGAAGCGCTGCGTACGCTCTTAGCCCAGATGCGTCCGTCAGATCTTGGCATGAACGCGGGGAATAGTGGCAAACCGCGAGACGAAGTGCTGGATCGATTTCAGGTCAAATTGTTGACCCAGGGTTCGGGGACCCAGATCTTCAGTACGAGTTTCGCCCAGTGGGCTGCGCGTGAAGCTCTGCGGCGGGCTCAGCCACTCACCTTGCTGGTGCGGTTTGCTCCGCGACAGCGGCAGAAGCCGATGAACGAGTTGCTTTCGGCCGTACCGGCCCGTCCGGAACTCGACTTTGTCGGGTCGCTGATCGACGCCGACTTGGGTGCATATTACAACTGGCTGAATCAGCAGCGCCTGCCCGGAGCGGAGCAGTCGTCATTCCTGGTTTGGTTTGAAGGCCACGGTCAAGCCCTGACGATTGGCCCTTCGCTGCCGCGGGGCACCGAATCCACATCAGCCGCAGATCTCGCGCAGTTGCTTGCCTTGGCTGTTTGAGAATGACTGTCTAAGCATCATGCTTCAGATGCAAATGCCACCAAGCTTCTTGCGTGCAATCGATAATTAAGGAAAAGAGCAAAGAACATGGATCGACGCAGGTTCATAAAACAAACCGGAACACTTATCGCCGGAGCGGCCCTCGCGCCTTATACGATTCCAGAAAATGGCGCCGACTCGAACCCTCCGGCCGGACGGCTTGTTCTCCCCATGAATCGAAAATGGCGTTACAGCCGCAGCTTCGTCGAAGGCGGCCACGCGAAAGATTTCGACGACTCCGGCTTTGAGCGAGTCGTGATCCCGCATACCAACGTCCGGCTTCCATGGCATGGTTTTGATGAGAAAACCTACGAGTTTGTCTCTCTTTACCGCCGCCGCTTCAAACTCCCGGCGGAAGCGCGAGGAAAACGCGTCTTCGTCGACTTTGAAGGGGTCATGACCGCGTCCACGGTCTGGATCAACGGAGAGCGCCTCGGAGAATATAAAGGTGGATACACTCCCTTCTCCTTTGAGTTGACCTCCCACCTCGACTTCGAGGGCGAGAATTTGCTCGCCGTAGATGTGGATTCCACGGAGCGTCCTGATATCCCACCGTTCGGCTACGAGATTGACTATCTTACGTTCGGCGGCATCTATCGCGAGGTCTCTCTGCGTGCAGTACCAGCGACATTCATCGAGAACATCTTTGTGCGGCCGAAGAACGTCCGTACCCAGAGCCCTGCGGTCGACGTGGATTGTTTCGTACAGCATTTGGAGGCCTCGAAAAACACGCTGACGATCGAGATCGAATTACTCGACGGCGATCACGTGGTTGGGAAAACTTCGCAGCAATTACCAGCCTCTGCACCAGAGAGCGAGCCGGTCGCACACACGGCACACCTTGAGGGCCTGAACGGAATCAAATTGTGGGACCTGGAGAAGCGAAACCTCTACTCTGCCCGGGTGCGCTTGCGCCGCGGAGCCCAAGTGGTTGACGAAGACTCCCGCCGTTTCGCCTTCCGGGAGGCGCAATTCACCGATCACGGCTTCGAATTGAACGGCAATGTCATCAAGCTGCGTGGGCTCGACCGTCATCAGACCTTCCCTTGGGTCGGGCAGGCCATGCCAGGACGTCCGCAGCGCCGCGACGCGCAGATTCTGCGCAACCAACTCAAGTGCAACATTGTCCGCACCTCGCATTATCCGCAGTCGCGCCATTTCCTTGATGCCTGCGACGAAGTAGGCCTTTTGGTTCTGGAAGAGATTCCGGGCTGGCAGCACATCGGGGACGAGGCTTGGCAGAACATTTCCGTCGACAACGTCCGGCGCATGATCCGCCGCGACTGGAACCATCCCTCCATCATTTTGTGGGGAGTGCGCATCAACGAATCGCGGGACAACCATGATTTCTACACGCGCACAAATGCGCTAGCCCATCAACTGGACCCGACTCGCCAGACGGGAGGCATCCGGTACTTCCAGGAATCTGAATTCCTGGAAGATGTTTTCACCATGAACGACTTCGGTTTTCCGCTAAAACCGCCGAACCATCCGCGGTACTTGAACACGGAATTTTGCGGGCACACCTATCCCACCAAGACCATCGATCAAGTCGAACGGCTGACCGAGCATACGATACGGCATGCACGCGTCCACGATCAGTTGGCTTCGAATCCGCAGTATGCCGGCGGCATCGGATGGTGCGCCTTCGATTACAACACGCACGGGAATTTCGGTTCTGGCGATCGAATTTGCTATCACGGTGTCACCGACATCTTCCGAGAACCCAAGCCAGCTGCGGGATTCTACAAGTCGCAGTGCGATCCCGCAGAAGAGATCGTGCTGGAACCGGCCTTTCATTGGGCGCGGGGGGACGCATCCGTCGGATTCTCGAAGGCGGTCGTCTGCTCCAATTGTGATCATCTGAAGTTCTACATTGACGACAAGCTGATCGCGGAGGTGGATCCGGATCGCAAGCAGTTCGCGCACCTCAGGTATGCTCCCTTTGTCCTTGAAATGGGAGAGTTGTTTCACAAATGGGGAGACCTGCGGATCGAGGGCTACATTCAGGGCAAGCAGGTCATTGCGAAACGGCTTTCGGGGAGAGGTGTCGATACGAAGTTCATGCTCCTGCCAGACGATACTGATTTGATTGCCGATGGCGCCGATTCCACCCGGGTTGTTCTACGCGTTACCGACGAATTCGGCGCGGTCCAGCCTTTTGCGAATGACGCGGTCAAGTTTGAATTGGAAGGCCCAGCCGAGATGGTTGGAGATAATCCGTTCTCTTTGATCGGAGGAACTGGAGCGATTTGGATTCGAGCCCAGGAAAGGCCCGGGAACGTTCGGCTCAGAGCCATCCATCCGTACTTAGGAAGTCAGCAGGTCGAGATCGATGTGGCTGGAAGTCCGGAGGAAACCGTCTAGAAAAAGGGCCACCCCTAAGCCGAAGCCAGAATCACCAAAAGCGCCCACCCGCGTGCTACGTGATGGCGCGGTCGAGATGGACATAGCCTCCGTCCACGAAAACGTGCTGGCCGGTAATGTGCTGCGCTCTCTCAGATATCAGGAAAACGATCATGGAGGCGAGTTCCTCAGCTGTCGTCATCCTTTTTCCTAAAGGAATGTTGGAGACAATCTTCTGGAGTTTCTGCTCCGCATTCGGAAAAGTGCCGAGCCACTGGCGGTACATGTCAGTCATCACTTCGGCCGGAACGACAGCATTGACGCGGATGCCATATGGCAGGAGCTCGACCGCCCACTCCCGGGTTAGCGCGAGGATCGCTCCTTTGGCCGACGCGTAACCGGACGTGCCTCCTTGCCCCGTAATTGCTGTTTTGGAGGCAACATTCAGGATCGATCCCTTGGATCGCTTCAGGTGGGGCAGGGCATAGTGCGCCATGCTGTAATAGTGCAGCAGATTTCTCTGCAATGAACCAAGGTATTGCTCAGGACTGCCGTGTTCGAGGCCAACCCGGTCATTGACACCCGCGTTGTTGATCAGCGCGTCTAACTGTCCGAACTCCTGAACCGCCTGTTCAACAGCTTGCAAGCAGTTCACTGCTGAGTCCAGTTCAACGCCGATCATCGAGCATCGCATCCCGGCCTGCCGCAATTCGTGACGAAGTTTGTCACCTGCCGGCTTGTCGCGATCGACAATGACGGGAATGCCGCCTTCTTCCCCAATAAGATGAGCCGCAGCTGAACCTATGCCTTTGGCTCCGCCAGTGATGAGAACTACCCTATCTTTCAGTGCCAGGTTCATAAGGGGAGGTCTTCAGCCCATTCAACATCTCTGCCTAGCCGCGCAGGTTCAGGAAGCCTCCATCAATGGGATAGTCGACTCCGGTGATAAAGCCCGCCTCGTCGGAGCACAGAAAGAGCGCAAGTGTCGCCACTTCGTGAGGCTCTGCCATGCGACCGATGGGCTGCACCTGCGATAACCGCTGGAACATTTCCTGCTCGCGGCCTGGATAGTTCTTGCGTAAATACCCATCAACGAAAGGCGTATGCACCCTCGCCGGGGAAATGCAGTTGCAACGGATGTTATGCGCCAAATAGTCCTTGGCGACAGAATAAGTCATCGCAACCACGGCGCCTTTGCTCGTGGAATAAGCGAAGCGGTCGGCCAGCCCGACCGACGCCGCGACCGACGCCATGTTTAGAATAACCCCGCCTCCGTGCGTCTTCATGTGGCCGACCGTGGCCAGCATGCAGTTGTAAAAGCCCTTCACATTGACGCGGTAGATCCGGTCGAAATCTTCTTCTGCCGTATTCTCCAGTTTGCCAATGTGCGCAACACCGGCGTTATTGACCAGGATGTGGACGCGCTCCTTTTCGAAGACCGATTGCAAGACCGCCTTTACGTGGTGTTGGTTTGTAACGTCGCACTCATAGGCGTGCGCCTTGCCGCCAGCCTCCGCTATCTCCCGAGCTGCCGCTGTCGCCTGTGATTCATCGGTATCGAGAACGTGGACAGAAGCGCCACTCTGCGCAAAGGTCTCCGCAATTGCCCGGCCAATGCCACTGGCACCGCCGCTAACGATGGCGGCTTTGCCGTCCAGCTGGAATCGATCCGACCTCTGATGTTTCAGAGCGAAACCCCTCTCTTCCAGGGAATGAAATCGTCCTGACCTAGCAGCTCTGCTTTGGTTCGGGCTTCGCCACTGGCCACGCGCACGGCGAGATCAAGAATCGCGTTGCCTGCTTCTTCGACTGTTTTGTTCCCGGTAATGATATCGCCTGTATCAATGTCGATGATGTCCTGCATCCGCTCGGCGAGTGGACTATTGGTGGAGATCTTGATCACCGGAGCGATGGGATTGCCCGTCGGCGTGCCCAAACCGGTCGTGAACAGCACCACGCTGGCTCCAGCGCCCACTTGGGCGGTGACGCATTCCACGTCGTTGCCGGGCGTGCACTGCAGGTTCAGCCCCGGTTCGCTCGAGTATTCGGGATAGTCCAGAACTGCTGTGACCGGCGAAGTTCCTCCTTTTCGGGCGGCTCCCGCAGACTTCATCGCGTCTGTGATCAGCCCGTCTCGAATATTTCCCGGGGAAGGATTCATGTCAAAGCCTGACCGGACTGCTTTTGCCCGAGCAGCATAGTCGCGCATGAGTTGGATAAACCGGTCGGATACCTCATGGCTGACACAGCGGTCAATGAGTTCCTGCTCGACCCCACAGAGTTCCGGGAACTCCGAAAGAATTGTTCTCCCTTTTAGAGTTGCCAGCACGTCAGAAACGTGTCCGATCGCGGGATTGGCGGAAATGCCCGAGAACCCATCCGACCCGCCGCATTTCAGGCCCACACATAAGCGCGAAAGGGGCGCCGGCGCACGGCTGGCTTTGTTCGCCTCAACCAGGCCCAGAAACGTGGCCGGGATGGCTTCGGTGAGCATCTTGAATTCTGATCCGCTCTGTTGCTGTTCGTACATCAGCAGTGGCTTCTGGAAGCCGGGATCACGCCGCAGTATCTGCTCCCGGAGAATGGTTCCCTGCGAGTGCTGACAGCCCAGACTGAGAACCGTTGCCCCGGCTACGTTGGGATGGTGCATATAGCCGGCAATCAGACCGCAGAGATTGTTGGAGTCTTCCCGCGTACCGCCGCAGCCCCCCTCATGCAGGAGAAACTTGATGCCATCAATATTCTCGAAGATTCTCGGACTGGCGACAGCCCGAAGAGTTTCCGGCAGCGATTCGGGGACAAGCGTGGGCGTTTCTCCCTTGAGGTAACGCCGGACCAGTTCTGCCACCTGCTGGCGGTAGATCTTGGGAGGAGCAAATCCCAACTCTTCTTCGAAAGCCTGTTTCAACACCTCAATGTTTCTGTTTTCGCAAAAGACCAGCGGCACCACGAGCCAGTAGTTCCGCGTGCCAACCTGGCCGTCGGCGCGGAGGTATCCCATGAACGTCCGCTGCCACCACGGACCGACGTCGGGCGGGGTCCACCGATACTCGTGAGAACTTTCCCGAAAGGGAGACGTTTCGTGAACAGTGTTGCGCGTGGTCAGAATCTCACCAATCTGAATCGGTTCCCGGGCCTTGCCGATCAGAATGCCGTACATCATGACATCGTTTCCGGGCGCAAGGGTCTCGGTTACGAACTTCTGTTTCGCAGGAACGTCGGTGGCCAGCACAAGGTCGTGGGAGGAAAAGCGAATCCGCTCTCCTTTACGCAGGTCTTGCAGCGCAATTAAAACATTGTCGCGGGCGTCGAGTTTCAGGACAGGATTCGGCATGGTCAATATTAATGGGCGATTAGAAGTGGCTGCGGTAACAATTCTCGCATAGTTGGAGCGCCAGCGATTGAGTCCGTTGACAGCGGCATCCGAGCAGACTAATTTAAATCCCGTAAAGTAAACGGTTACTCTCTTCCAGAGATTGGGGAATCCATGGTTAGAGTGGGACCGAGCTGCCGTCGGCAGCAGAAAACGGAGAAGCTTTGATCAGACGGCGTGTCTGGCTCATGGGTGCTGTGCTTTTCCTTGGTCCACTCAACATGGTTTGTCA
>Ga0307479_10002711_pt1 | contig 16055 bp, 11 predicted proteins | sample atmos_gasesECM4C_FD_203743 | JGI IMG/M metagenome (GOLD analysis project Ga0307479, IMG submission 203743) | Hardwood forest soil microbial communities from Morgan-Monroe State Forest, Indiana, United States - atmos_gasesECM4C_515 | ecosystem: Environmental > Terrestrial > Soil > Temperate... | reverse complement strand
GTACCAGTCAACGCCGTCATCTTTGAACCCGCCATACCAGTAAAGCTTGAAGCCAAGCACGTCGACATAGAAGCGATTTTCCGCGGCCATGTCTTTGACCACGAAGCCGGCGTGAATGAGGGTCGTGCTGACGCGATTGTTAGTCGTTGTGAAATCGGGGTTTAACTCCGCGCGGTGGATAAAAGAAAGCGCATTGCCTTCGGGGTCGCGCAGCTCAAAGTGAAGGGCATCGTTTAAGTCTTTGGTGACCGGCGTGACGGGGACGTTGTACGCCAGGAGATACCGCCGCATCTGCTCAATATTGTCGGTGGCATAGGCTATTTCGGCGAGCCAATTCTTGGGCTTGAGCCAAGGGACTGACTTCAATTCGATTTGCTGGTGCGTATTCACAACGAAGCAAGCAAGCGAGGCCGTCCTACAGCCGTACGCTGTTTTTGTGGGCAGGCCCACAATCTTGGAGTAAAAATCGTTTGCTTTGCCGACGTCGGTGACGTAGAGGCGGACATGGTCGATGCCGGTGATGCGCGGGCGCTTGGGTTTGTCTTGCGCACCGGAATGACGCGCGGCCAATTGCAAAACAAGTCCAGCGACGAGAAGAACAGCTGCACGCATCCCGTAGATTCGGATGATTCCAAGCATGATGCGCGATTCTAACCTATGAGCCGTCGCACCGACGAATCACTGCGATGGTCCGGGATGTGGACCGGTGTAGGGCGAACAGCACGGCTCCTTGGTCGGCTTGAATTCCATCAGTTCAACGCGGGTTTCGTCTGGATCGTAGAGGTTGAGCTGCCATTTGCCATCGCGGCCAATCTTCGGTTCTTCGGTCCCCTTCCATCCGTTCTTGATGAGCTGCGCCTGGGCGGCATGAATGTCGGGGACGCCGAGCGCGATGTGATTCATCACTCCCAGTGTCTTGTGGCTCGCGTCCGGCGAAACGCGCAGCATGTACTCGAGCCAGTCGGTGCCATCGGGCACTTGCATATCCACCCAGTTGTCTTCGCCCTCTTTCATCCCGCCATGCCAGTACACATGGAATCCGAGAATATCTTTGTAGAATTTGTCTTCGGCGGCGCGATCCTTCACCACGAATCCTGCATGGATTAGGTGCTCACTCACTTGGCTGTCAGAGCGATGAGAACCGTCCTTCCCTGTGAATTGAATGAAGCCAATGCGATGTCCTTCTGGATCCTCGAGGGAAAATTGCGGATTTTTCCCGTCAGGGTCGGAGCTGCTAGTGTCGATAGTATGAATTCCGCGTGATTCCAAATACTGATGAAGCGCCTTGATATCGGAAGTTTCAAACGTCACGCGGACAAGGTTAGTTTCTATTGGTTTCTGAGTGACCAAATCGACTTGCCTTCGATTGACGAGCTCGATTCGTTGGTGCGCGCTAACATCAAAGCGAGCAACGCAGAAACCTCCGCAAGTTATACTATCAGCGCTGAGACCAAGCTGTTCGCCATAAAACCTTGCAGTGTCCTCTGGGAGGACAATGCTCACTCTTCCAATCCCCAAGATGGGTGGCCTTTTGGGATTTTCCTGGGCTGGACAAGAAATACAAAACAACAGACTGCCGAGGAACAATGTAGCGCGTTTCATATTTGCCTCAAGGATTCGATGCTGAACGGGATTTTATTTTACGGATTTCATCGAGGCGCTGGCGTAGGCGCTGCTCGAAGCCTTGGTCGGTGGGGTGGTAGTAGGCGCGGCCGGCGAGATTGTCGGGGAGGCATTGCATGTCGGTGAGTTTGTCTTCGTGGTCGTGGGCGTATTGGTAGCCTTTGCCGTAGCCGATGTGTTTCATCAGGCCGGTGACGGCGTTGCGCAGGTGCAGCGGGACGGGATCGGCTTCGGTTTTTTGCACGTCTTCGAGGGCCTCGCCGTATCCGGTGTACAGCGCGTTGGATTTGGGCGCGAGAGAAAGATACACGGCGGCTTGCGCGAGCGCCAGATGGCCTTCGGGCGTGCCGAGAAAATCAAAAGCGTCTTTCGCTGCGAGTGTCACCGCGAGCGCGCCAGGTTCGGCGAGGCCGATATCTTCGCTGGCCATGCGCACCATGCGGCGCGCGAGATAGAGGGGATCTTCTCCGGATTCGAGCATGCGCGCGAGCCAGTATAGCGCGGCGTCGGGATCGGAATTGCGCACGGATTTGTGCAGCGCGGAAATGAGATTGAAATGCTCTTCGCCGGCCTTGTCATAACGCAGCAACTTGCGCTGCAACACATCTTCGAGCAATTCCCTAGTGATCGACAGTGCGCCATTGGACTCGCGCATGGCGCTTCGCGCGGCGAGCTCCAGCGTGTTGTACGCGGAGCGGGCGTCGCCGTTTGCATAGGACGCGATGCGGAAAAGCGTCTCGTCGCTGGCTTCGATATTTTCATTGCCCAGTCCGTGTTCCTTGTCGGCGAGCGCGCGGCGCAGCAGCTCGACGATTTGCGGCGTTGTTAGTGGATCGAGAATGTAGACCTTGGTGCGCGAGAGCAGCGGCGAGATGACCTCGAACGAGGGATTCTCCGTGGTCGCGCCGATGAATGTTATGTGGCCGGCTTCGACATGCGGGAGAAACGCGTCCTGCTGCGCTTTGTTGAAGCGGTGCACTTCGTCGATGAAAACGATGGTGCGTGCGCCAGAGCGCGCTTTGCGCTCGGCGTCCGCCATCACTTCTTTAATTTCCTTAATGCCGGTGAGCACCGCGCTGAAGGGAATAAATTCGGAGCGCGTGAGCCGCGCAATCAGGCGAGCCAGCGTGGTTTTGCCGCAGCCCGGCGGTCCCCAGAAGAGCATGGAGCCGAGATCATCATTTTCAATTTGCGTGCGCAGTGGCTTCCCAGGACCGAGGAGTTTTTGCTGGCCGACGACTTCATCGAGCGTGCGCGGACGCATGCGCTCCGCGAGCGGCTGATGCGCGAGCGGCACATCCGGCTCGATGGGCTGCGGCAATTTGGAGAAAAGACTCATGGTTAAGGTGCTCTGAAAAGGCGTCTATCCATTGCCCTCAACATCACTGGGACAAGGCCCTCGCGTCTCGCTGTCGAAGAGTGGTGTCACGGGCCTCCATTTTCCATTTTCAAGTCGGAACTTCCAAGACGCGACGTTTGCCGGACCTTCCTTGCACAAAAAGTCAGGCGAGCGCAGGTCTCTCTCGGAAACTGCCGAGGCATCATAGAAATACAAGCTCCCGTACAATTGACGATCGTACGGCGAGCTCGTGACGCTGACTTTGATTTCAAGCTGATACGCGTGGTAGAGCTTCTCGTAAACCGAGCGCCAGTTGCCGCTGCCCCAGGTAATGCAGTCGGAATCAAAAATGTAACAGTACAGGTCGCTCTTAGGATTCTTCAGCGACACCTGATCCGCAGACCGCAAATCCGCGCGATCGTAGGTAAGCAAAGCCTGGATATTTTTGTCTAGAACGGCTTTAGCGATGGCCTCGCCGACTTTGCGAAGGTCCCGGCTAGGGCTGTTTCGGTGAGCCGCGCCGGATTTCTGTTGAGCTTGTCCGACGTCGGACGGAATCACCTCGTGAGCCATCACCATGCTCGCGACGCACATAAGGAAGATCCTCGCAGCCATTTGGCTGAGGGCCGTCACAGAGCGCCGTCCTGCCGCGGCCTGGAACGCTGGCGGGCGGCTTCGTAGAAAAGCACGGCGGCAGCGGCGGCGGCGTTGAGGGATTCGACGCCGCTCGACATAGGGATGCGAATGCGCGCGTCGGCACTGCGTTCCACGTCTTCGGGCAGGCCAGCGCCTTCGTTGCCGACAAGAAGGGCCACCGGCTCGCACCAATCCACCTCCCAGGGCGCAAGCATCGGCTTTTCGACATCGGCGGATTCGTGAACGCAGGAAGCAAGCGTTCGCACGTTGGCAACGCGAAGTTGCGCGAGCAGAATGGGCAGCGACATGCCGGCGAGAATCGGAAGATGCAACGCCGCGCCGGCGGAGGCGCGCAGCGCCTTCGGAGAAAATGGGCTAGCGGTGCCGCTTTGGCCTGAAGCCGCGGTGACCGCGCCGGTCGCGCCGAACGCCGACGCGGTGCGCAGAATCGTGCCGACATTGCCGGGGTCCTGCACGCCAGCGAGCACCACCAGCAGCGGCGAGCACACGCCTTCGCTCACGCGGAGGAGATCGTCGAAGCTGGCGGCGCGTGGCTTCACCAGAGCGGCGACGCCTTGCGGATGTTCCGTGTCGGCAACACCCTCAAAGAGGCGATCGGTGGTGCGCAAAATGGGAATGGCGATTTCCGGGCGATCGATCAGCGGAGCGAGGCGTTCGTGATGGCGCTCGCCGGATTCGCTGAAGAGCACCGCCGCGATGGGGCAGCCGGAACGCAAAGCTTCTTCGACCAAGCGGACGCCCTCGACGCCGACGAAGCCGGATTCGGTGGGCAATCCACCGCGCAGCGCGAGGCGAAATTCCTTAAGCCAGCGGTTGTCGCGGCTAGTAATCGCGGCCGGGGCGGCGGACGTTCGCTCGGCACGCGCAGCTTTGCTCGGAGTCGCCATAACAGAGGCAGCGTAGCAAATTTCCTAGCGAACAGGCTAATTTAGGCCGCACGTAACGGCCGGGGTGAAGCCGGCCTAAGCGGGCCGGCCTGGCCCTACATTGATGCAGCGCAAGTGTTTATTGCGTGGGCTTGCGGGGGTGTGGTAGCGTCCTGCGGAATGGCGGCGCGCTTACCGCGCTGCGGAATCAGGTTACGGCTTCACTAAAGGCCAATAACGTTGCCCGCCGAACTGCTGCGCGTTGACGCGCAATCGCCACAGGCTGAGGTGCTGCGTTATGCAGCGCATTTTTTGACGCGCGGCTGCGTGGTGGCCATTCCTACGGACACATATTACGGACTGGCGGCGGACCCCTTTAATTTAGCGGCGGTTGATGAAATTTACCGCGTGAAGGGAAGACCGGAAACGCGGGCGCTGCCGATCTTGGTAAATTGCCTGGAGCAGGCACTGTCGTTGGTGCGCGACCTCGAGGAGGAGCTGACCGGAGTGAAGACTCCGCCGGAGAGATTCTTGCGGCTGGCGGAAGCATTCTGGCCGGGCGGTTTGACGTTGGTGATGGATGCATCCAACCGCGTTCCCTTGAAGGTTACGGCGAACACCGGCAAGGTGGCGCTGCGCTGGCCGAAGAGCGCGGTGGTGGACCAGTTGATTGACGAGTTTGAGGGACCGATTACCGGCACGAGCGCGAATGTCTCAGGATTTCCGTCATGCTCCGGCGCGGACCAGGTGATGAAGCAGTTGGGGAACCGCTTGCCGCTGGTGCTGGACGGAGGCGACACGGGAGCGTCATTGCCGTCCACGATCGTGGAGCTGCGCGGCGAAGAGTGGAAGGTCCTGCGCGAAGGGGCGATTCCTGTCGCGGAGATCGAGAAGGCGCTGCAGTAGGTACCCCCTCCCCTATTCTTGTAACTGCGGATTCTAAACGGGTTACGGGTGCGCTTTGCGTAAGTGCGGATTCTTACAGGAACTTAGTGGACTGAATTGGCGGGGTTGGATTCGATGAGGAGGGTGAGCGAGGAAGCGTCGTGGGGGGCTTGACGCGAACAGCCAGGCAGTGAGAACAGAATTACGACGGCTGAGATCGAGGATCTCACCACAGAGGGCACAGAGAACACAGAGCGGAAGAAGAGCAAACCAAGATTAACGCGGTGGGGCATAGGAGATTTTACCAAGCATGGCGGGGCGCTGGGCGCCTGTGGCGGAAGGAAGATTCGAGGGGCGTCCCTGGAAGGTTTCGTAAGCCAGAATTGCGAAAGCAAAAGCTTCCTTGGCATCTTCGGGGATGCCCAGTTGTGGCGAGCGGACACTCTCGATCAGCGGAAGCGCGGCGGCCAACTGAGCGAGGATCAGGGGGTTGTGGGCGCCGCCGCCGGAGACGATGAGTTGGCGGATTTTGGTTTTGGGGAGGACGAAACGGTTGAGGGCGTCGACGATGGAGAGCGCGGTGAAGAGGGTGGCGGCACGGATCAGGTCGTCGGGCCGGGCTTTGTGCCGACGGCCCAGGGCGAGAATCCTTTTCACGTAGGTACGGCCGTAGTATTCGCGGCCGGTGGATTTTGGCGGCGGGAGTTTCAGATATGGATCGCGCATTAGTTCGTCGAGCAGGGCGGGGATGGCGCGGCCTTGTTGGGCCAGGCGGGCGTCTTTGTCGTAGCGTTGGCGACCGTGGGTGAAATGCGCGACTAGGGCGTCGACGAGTATGTTGGCGGGGCCGGTGTCGAAGGCGAAAACTTGGGATGGCTTCGCGTTCGCGGGGATTACGGTGATGTTCGCGATGCCGCCGAGATTTAGCGAGACGCGGCCGAGTCTTTCGTGGCGGTAGAGAAGATAGTCGGCGTAGGGGACCAGCGGGGCGCCTTGGCCGCCTTGGGCAATGTCGGCGGGGCGGAAGTCGGCGACGGTGGTGATGCCGGTGCGCGCGGCGATGATGCTCGGCTCACCGATTTGCAGCGTCGAGGCGGTGCGGCGGCCGAGGTACGGGACTGGGCGGCCTTGGTGGAAGATGGTTTGGCCGTGCGAGCCGATCAGCGCGATTTTTTTTGTTGCGATGCGGAAACGGCGGCAGGCGGTTAGCGCGACTTCGGCGAGAGTTTCTCCCAAGCGAAAATTGAGTTGGCTGAGATCTCCGGCGGAGATGGGTTGCTGCTCGGCCACGCGGAGGATTTCTTTGCGGAGGTGTGGCGGAAAGCTGATGGAGGTGTGATTCAGGAGTTTCGCGTTGAGATGTGGCGGCGCGCCGGAGATACGCGCTAGGGCGACGTCGATGGCGTCGGCGGAGGTGCCGGACATTAGGCCTAGGACTAGGGAAGATTTGCGCGTCATGTGAAAGCTAGAAAGAAGATTTCACCACAGAGGGCACGGAGAGCACAGAGAAGAAAACCGAGCAGAGGAGAAAAGGATAACGCAGAGACGGAGAGTTCGCTGGGACGCGCAGAGAAGCGAATCATGAGATCTGTTTCTTCAGGTCGGCTAAGAGATTTAGGGCGTCGAGGGGCTTTAGTTGGTCGAGGTCCGCGGCGCGGAGTTTTTCTAGGACGGCGCGGTCTAGCGGGGTGAATAAGACTTCTTGGGCTCCGTTGGGATGGGCGGCGTCGGTGGCGCCTGGGCTCAAGGTTTCGCTGAGTTGGTGCTCGCTTTGTTCGTGGCGCTTTAGGACTTCGCGGGCGCGCTCGATCACGCTGCGGGGGAGGCCGGCGAGGCGGGCGACTTCAATGCCGTAGCTCTTGTCGGCGCTGCCGGGTTCGACTCGGCGGAGGAAGATGATTTCGTTGGGCGTTTCCTTCACCGAGACGTGCACGTTCTTCACGCCAGGGAGAAGATCGGCTAGCTCGGTGAGCTCGTGGTAGTGCGTGGCGAAGAGCGTGCGGGCGCGGGTGTGCTTTTGCAGGTGCTCGACGACGGCCCAGGCGATCGAGAGGCCGTCGAAGGTGGCGGTTCCACGGCCGACTTCGTCGAGCAGAACGAGGCTGGCGGGCGTGGCGTGATTGAGGATGGCGGCGACTTCGCTCATTTCGACGAGGAACGTGGAGCGGCCGCGAGCGAGATTGTCGCTGGCGCCGATGCGCGTGAAGATGCGGTCAATGATGGGCAGTTTGGTTTGGCGAGCGGGAACGAACGAACCGATCTGCGCCATCAGAACGATGAGCGCAGCCTGGCGCAGATAGGTGGACTTGCCGCCCATGTTCGGGCCGGTGATGAGCAGAAGCTGCTGGCGCGCAGGTTCAAAGAATAGATCGTTGGGGACGAACCGCTCGCCGCGCTGACGGAGAAGTTCCTCGATGACCGGGTGGCGGCCGGCGACGATGAGAAGCTCGCCGGTGGAGGTGAACTCGGGCCGCGTGTAGCCGCGGTCGGCGGCCAGCTTCGCGAACGCGGCAAGCACATCAAGCTGCGCGATGGCGGAGGCGGTCTTGCGCAGGCGCGCTGCTTTCGCGGCGACGCTCGAGCGCAGGTCGATGAAGAGCTGGCGCTCGATTTCGAGGATGCGCTCGTCGGCGGCGAGGATTTTGCGCTCGTATTCTTTTAGCTCCGGAGAAGTGAAGCGCTCGGCGTTGACCAGCGTTTGTTTGCGCTCGTAATCGTTGGGCGCGAGATGCAGGTTGGGCTTGGAAATTTCGATGTAGTAGCCGAAGACGTGGTTGAAGCGGATTTTGAGCGAAGCGATGTTGGTGCGCTTGCGCTCGCGCTCTTCCATGGAGGCGATGATCTGCTTGCTGTGCTGGCTGAGGTTGCGCAGCTCGTCGAGCTCGGCGTGGAAACCGCCGCGAATGATGCCGGGATCGGTGGCGAGAGCCGGCGGCTCGTCGGCGATGGCAGCTTCCAGGATTTCGCGGACATCGGCGAGTTCGTCGATCTCTTCGTGCAGGCGCCGTAGGAGTTCGCTGCCACCGGCAGGCGGAGGCATCACGAAATTCTTCAGCACCGGCATTTGCGAGAGGGACTTGCGCAGCGCGAGGAGTTCGCGCGGCGAGGCTAGGCCGAGAGTGATGCGGCTGGTCAGCCGCTCGAGATCGAGAATGCCGCGTAACTCCTTGCGAATTTCGCCGCGCACGACGGTTTGTTGCAACAGATGCGCGACGGCGCCGAGGCGCGCTTCGATGGCGTCGCGGTCGATCAGCGGCCGGAGAATCCAGGAGCGAAGCAAGCGCGCAGCCATGCCGGTAACGGTGGCGTCGAGCGCGGCGAGCAACGTGGTAGGGCCGCTGCGCGACGATTCCTCGGTGAAAATGGGATTGATCAGCTCGAGATTGCGGACGGAGACGGGATCGAGGACCAAGGCGTCGTGCTGCTGGTAGTAGCGCACGCGGTCGAGATGGCCGAGAGCTTCGAGCGCCGATGCGCCATTGCCGTTCGTCCCGTCGCGCGGATCGCTCTGGTGCGTTGCGTTTTCGCGCAGATAGTGGACAATCGCCCCCGCCGCGGCGATGGCTTGCGGGTGCGCGTCGAGGCCGAACCCGGTTAGCTCCGCGACGCCAAACTGTTCGCGCAAGACGCGCTCGGCGTAATCGTATTGAAAGACCCAGTCTTCCAGGCGCGATTCGACGCCGCCCGTGCCATCGAGCAGGGAAGTCTTTGCGGTCTCGAAAAGCTGTTGCGGGCGCGGGAGAAGCGTTTCGCGCGGGTGCAGGAGCTGCAACTCGTCGCGAAGATCTTCGTCGGCACGCGGCCCGGAAAATTCCGTGGCTTGAAATTCGCCGGTGGAAAGATCGACGTAAGCGAGGCCGACCGGCGACCCAGAAGCGTGCTTGGCCACGGCAGCGAGAAAATTATTTTCGCGCGCGTCGAGAACTGCAACGTCCGTGGCAGTGCCGGGGGTGATGACGCGCACCACTTCGCGGCGGACGATTTTCTTGCCGGGGCCGGGCTGCTCCATCTGGTCGCAGATGGCGATTTTGAATCCCGCGCGAATGAGGCGCGCGACGTAGCCGTCAGCGGCGTGATAGGGCACGCCGCACATCGGTATCGGCTGGCCCTTTTCGCGATTGCGCGAGGTCAGCGTGATTTGCAGCTCGCGCGAGGCCAGCATGGCGTCTTCGTAGAAAAGTTCGTAGAAATCGCCGAGGCGAAAGAGCAGCAGCGCGTGCGGATAGCGCGATTTGATCGCGTGGTATTGCTGCATCAGCGGTGTAGTGGGGTCAGACACGATATGAAATCGCTCTCAGTCTCGAATTCCCATTTGTGTCAGTAGAAAAGCGTAGTCGAGGGCGATCTCGCGGAGGTAGTCGTAGCGGCCAGAGGCTCCGCCGTGGCCCGCGCCCATATTGATTTTCAGCAGCAACGGATTGGCGTCCGTGTTCAGCGTGCGCAACTTCGCGACGTATTTCGCCGGCTCCCAGTACATAACTTGGCTATCGTTCAGCGAAGTTTTCACCAGCATGGTCGGGTAGGCCTTGCGCTCGAGATTCGTGTAAGGGCAATAGCTCTTCATGAAGAAATAGTCGTGCGCCTTCTGCGGGTCGCCCCATTCTTCGTATTCACCGATGGTGAGTGGGAGACTAGCGTCGAGCATGGTGTTGAGCACATCGACGAAGGGCACATGGCTGATGATGATGCGGAAAAGATCGGGGCGCATGTTTGCGACGGCACCCATCAGCAGGCCGCCGGCGCTGCCGCCCTCGATGATGAGGCGATCGGGCGCAGTGTAGCGCAAGCTGATGAGGTGCTCAGCCGAAGCGATAAAGTCGGTGAAGGTGTTGCGCTTCTCGTGCATGCGGCCAGCGTCGTGCCAGGGTTTGCCGAGTTCGCCACCGCCGCGCACATGCGCGATGGCGCAAATCACCCCGCGGTCGAGCAGGCTCAGACGATTGGAACTGAAGTTGACCGGGACGGAGATACCGTAGCTTCCATAGCCGTAGAGCAGCAGAGGCGCGCTACCGTCGCGCGGCGTGTTGCGGCCATAGACGACTGAGAGTGGAATGGTCGTGCCATCGGGCGCGCGGGCCAGCAGGCGTTCGCTGGCGTATTGCGTCGGATCGTAGCCCCCGAGAACGGGTTGCTGCTTGCGCAGGATTTGCTCACCGGTTCGGAGATCGTAATCGAACACGGAGCGCGGTGTGATGAACGATTCGTATTGGAAGCGGAGATGGTCGGTGACGAATTCGGGATTCGCGCCGACGGACGCGTTGTAGACCGGCTCCGAAAATGCAATTCGTCGCGAGGAACCGAGCAGATCGCCCGCACTGCCACTGAGCGGTACGATACGCAAGTAGGGCAAGCCGCCTTCGCGTTCATAGAGGACGAGGTGCGACGCGAAAGCTTGCGCAGATGCGAGCATGACGTCCGGGCGATTGGGGATGAAGTCGCGCCAGGAATCTCGCTGCGGAGCGTTGACTGCAGTAGTGACCAGGCGAAATGTGCGGCCGCCGGAATTGGTGCGGATATAGAAGATACCTCCGGAAGCGTCGCCAGCCGGTCCGGGGTGGTGGTCCGCGTAGTATTCGTGACTGTCTTCGCGCGCGGCAATCACGCGAAAGTCGGCGCTGGGTTGCTCAGCTGGAAGGAAGCGAACCTCGCTGGTCGTGTGGCTGGCGATGGTAAGGAGAAGAAACGCGCCGCTGCGCGTGCGTTCGATGTCGATGCGGAAACGTTCGTCATGCTCCTCGTAGAGCAGCACGTCGGGCTCGGCTGCGCCGAGAATATGACGATAGAGACGGTAGGAGCGCTTGGTGGTTTCGTCCTCGACCGTGCAGAAGAGCGTGCGATTGTCGGCGGCCCAAGCCGCGCTGGTGACGCGCTCGATTCGAACCGCCAGCGTCTCGCCGATGCGCAGGTCTTTGACTTGCAGCGTGTATTGGCGAAAGCCGGTGGTATCGAGCGAATAGGCGAGCAGGGAATTGTCGTCGCTCACCGCGAACGCGCCGAGGCTCAAGAAGGAATGGCCCTCGGCGAGTGCGTTCAGGTCGAGCAGCAATTCTTCAGGCGCATTTTCAGCGTCGCGCCGCCGACAGTGGATTGGATACTGCTTGCCTTCTTCGGTGCGCGTGAAATAAAGGTACCCGCGCAATCGGTAGGGCACGGACAGGTCGGTTTGCAAGATGCGGCCGAGCATTTCCTGATACAGCTTTTCCTGAAAAGGTTCAGTATCGCGAAGGACCGCGTCGGTGTAGGCGTTTTCGGCGTTCAGGTGGGCGATGACGGCGGGATCGCTTTTGTCACGGAGCCAAGCGTACTCGTCGATGCGGCGGTCGCCGTGGATGACGTGCTCGACAGGGTGACGCCGCGCAACAGGAGGCTGGGCCGCGCTGGAGCGCTCGGAATCAGGCGTAAAGCTGGACGTGGCCACGTGGGCGTCGGGGTTCATGGCTCGGCTTGTTCGGTGCGCGCGGCGAAGGTCGGGTAGCCGGGCGAAGTGAATCGCATTCGTCCGGTATAGTAACGGAAGTTAGCGACGGCGGAAAGCGCCAGCGGCGAGCGAGCTGAGGACGGAATGGGAAAAGAGCGGGAAATCAAGCTGCGCATTGAGAATTTGCCGGCGCTGCGCCGCGCGCTGGCGAAGCTCGGCGCGCTCGTGGCGGCTCCACGCGTGCACGAGCTCAATGTCGTGTTTGACACGCCAGCATTCGATTTGGCGAAACACGAACATTTGCTGCGGATTCGAACGGAAACGGCAGGCGGGTCGGGTGGCAGAACGTCGGGCCCCGGGAGGAGTGCGCTGGTCACCTTCAAGCGCCCGGTATCCGCGGCGGGAAGGAACGGCAAAGACGAGCGGCACAAGGTGCGTGAGGAGATTGAACTCGAAGTTTCCGACGAGAAGGCGCTCGCGAGGATCTTCGGGGCCTTGGGACTAAGCGCGTGGTTTCGCTACGAAAAGTTGCGCACCACGTTCCGGCTGCCGGCTTCGCGGGCGTGGGCCAAGGGGCTGCTCATCGCACTCGACGAGACGCCCATCGGCGTCTTTCTGGAACTGGAAGGGCCGGCAAACGCGATCGACCGGGCAGCGCAGGCTCTGGGCTTCGAAACGAGGGACTACATTCTCGCGAATTACATGGTGCTTTACCGGGAATATTGCCTGCGCCGGGGCGAAGCACTGGGCGATATGACTTTCACCAAGAAAAAAAGGCGCGCTACCTCGGCAAAAAGCAAAAATTTTTCGTGAAACCTCATTCTTTTCTTGACAATGCATTATGCGAGGGCTTATCACTGCACACGGAGTAAAAGTTTTGCCGATGTACACCAGCGGGAGCGAAGTGGAACCAGGGCCGAGCCGATTAAGACGTAGCGGGACAGGGGTAGAGGCCGCTGCAGCGCGCAGGGTGTGGCGCCGGGTAAATGCGGGGCCGCACGCGGTGGGGTGGGGAGGGTCCTCTCCAGGCTAGAGGTAAGTCCATCTGTATCAGGTGCTTACCCCGCGGCCGACCTTTTACGGTGCGCGGGTTTTTTGTTGGCCGGTTATGCGGGAAATGAGGCAGCGCCATGCAGATTTATGCCACGGAGTTGATGGGTTCTGAGACGTACGACGCGCAGGGGCATTTCGTCGGGCGGGTGCGCGAATTTTTCATCGAGCCGGCCGACCAGCCCAACCGCGTGTCGCATTTTCTGCTTTCGCGCGGGCGTTTTCAACCGCTGCTCGCCCGCTACAACCAGGTGGGGGCGGTGGCGCCAGGCACCCTGCGCTTGAACTGCAGCGAGCGTGAGCTGGCGTTGTACACCCCCAATGAGGCCTGGCTCGCGGTGCGCAAGGATTTGCTCGACCAGCAGATCATCGACACCCAAGGCCGCAAGGTCGTCCGCGTCAACGACGTGGATCTTACCGAGCAAAAGACCAACGGCAATGTCGAGCTGCGGCTCACGCAGGTGGACGTCGGACTCCCGGGGGCGGTGCGGCGGCTGCTGCAAGGGGTGGTGGGGCCCGGATTGATTCGCAAACTGCAAAACCCGCTGCCGCAGCGCACCATTCGCTGGGAGTTTGTCAATCTTATCGAGCCGGACCCGCTGCGCCGCGTGAAGCTGCGTATCACCCACGAAAAGTTGGAAGACCTGCACCCCGCGGACCTCGCGGAGATGATGGAAGAGCTATCGGCCGCCGAGCGCCAGGGCATCATCGCCTCGCTCGATGAAGAAACCGCGGCGGCGGTACTGGCGGAGCTGGATGCGCGGCTGACCTCGCAGATCGTGGAGAAATTGGACCCCGAAAAGGCCGCTGACATCCTCGAGGAGATGGCGCCTGACGCCGCCGCCGATGTGCTGGCCGACTTGCCGAAGGAAACCTCCGAGGAACTGCTGGAGGAGATGCCGGGGCACGAAGCCAGCTCCGTGCGTGGGCTGATGGCCTTCGGCGAAAACACAGCGGGCGGCATGATGAACCCGGAGTTTGTGTTTGTTGGAGAGATGTCTAACCGCGATGAAGTGCTGCAGTGGATGCGTACGCAGGATCTGAATGTGGACCAGCTCGACACCATCGTGCTGCTCGATAGGGACGCGAGATTCTCGGGCACCGTGCCCGTGGCGCGGCTGCTGCTCGCGGACCCGGAGCAACGCATGTCGGAGCTGAAGACCGATCCGCTGCTAGGCGTTCCAGGGGATGCCGACGAACGCGACGTCTTCGAGCTGTTCGACAAGTACAACCTGCGCATGCTGACCGTGGTCAACAGCGAGAGCCGGCCGATCGGAACCATCACGGTCGATGATGTCGTGTCGCGGCTGGTGAAGAAATAGAGGGATCGAGAACGGGCTGATGAATTGGGAGGCCATCACTACACGAGTGGACGCCGTGAAGTCGCGCGGAGGCGACTTGCAGAAGCGTCTGCGCGCGCTGCGCCACCGGCTGACGCTGTTGCTGGCGGTCATCGGGCCGGGGTTGATTACCTCCAACGTGGACAACGACGCCGGCGGAATCTCCGTGTACACGTCGGCCGGCGCGCGATACGGCTATGCGCTGCTGTGGTCGCTGATTCCTATGACCATCGCGCTATATGTCACCGAAGAGATGTGCGCGCGCATGGGGGTCATTACCGGCAAGGGATTGTCCGATTTGATTCGCGAGGAGTTCGGGTTCCGCCCAACATTTTTCGTGATGGTCACCGGATTTTTTGTGGACCTGGCGAACGTGGTGGCGGAATTTGCCGGCGTGGCCGCATCCATGCAGATTTTCGGCGTGAACAAATACATCGCGGTGCCCCTCGCCGCGGCTCTGGTGTGGGTGCTGGTGCTGAAGGGAACCTACCGGCAGGTCGAGGTGATTTTCTTATTCGCATGCGTCTTATATTTGTCCTATTTGTTTTCCGCATTTTTGGCTAAGCCGGATTGGCTGGACGCGGCACGGCACACGATTATTCCCAACCTCCGCTTTGAATCGGGCTACCTGGTAATGCTGGTGGGGCTCATCGGCACGACCATTGCGCCTTGGCAGTTTTTTTATTTACAGGCCAGCTTCGTGGAGAAGAAAGTGGGCCCGCGGCAATATCCGCAGGCGCGCGCGGACGTGCTGGTCGGCAGCGTCAGCTGCATGGTGATCGTGTTCTTCATCATCGTGTGCACGGCGGCGACGTTGTATGTGTCCGGCCATCGCGACATCACCGATGCGGCGCAGGCGGCGCAGGCGCTGATTCCCTTGGCCGGACGCGGAGCAGGCATTCTCTTCGCGTTCGGCCTGCTGAATGCTTCGCTGTTCGCGGCATCGATTCTACCGCTGTCGACCGCGCATGTGATTTGCGAGGGGCTAGGTTTCGAGGCCGGGATCGACCACAAATTCAAAGAGGCGCCGATCTTTTACTGGCTATACACGATTTTGATCGTGGTGGGAGCCGGCATCGTGCTGCTGCCGCACGCGCCGCTGTGGAAGATTCTGATTTTCTCGCAGGTGGGCAACGGCTTCTGGCTGCCGGTGGTGGTGATTTTCATTTTACTGCTGGTGAACCGCCGGGACTTGATGGGCGAATACGTGAACACGCTGACCTTCAACATCGTGGCCTGGGTTACCGCCATTGCCATGATTATCCTCAGCCTGGTGCTGGCCTACACGGCAGTTTTCCAGGGCACGCCGAGCGGTTGAGTTGGCAGCGTTAATCAGGTATTTGCCCCATCGGTTACAAGTTTCAAATCCGCGCTCCCGGGCAGGCAGATTGGAAGTCGTACTTGGAGTGGAGCGGGGAGAGGCGTTAGCGATGAAACGAAACTGGAACTGGGCAGTGTGGACCGGCGCGTCGATGGTTTTCCTGGGAATGATTAGCTATCCGCTGTTTTTCGTTCGCTTCCCGGCGCTTCGCGATTTTCCGTGGGCGAACCTGCCAATGATCGCGCTCGGGTTGGTGCTGCTCGCCTTGGGGCTTGTGCGCGCATTCCGGCATTCGGACCTGTTTCGCGGCAAAATTTTCGGCAGTGTCCTCGCGGCGCTAGCGTTGGCATTCAGCGGATTTTTCCTCTACGGCATTTTTATCGGCGCGCGGCATGTGTTACCCCCTTCGCACGGCGCGCCGCAGGTGGGCCAGACGGCGCCAGATTTCACGCTGCCGGATTCGCAGAACCACCCAGTGAGTTTAACGGGTGCGCTGAATTCTCCGTTCACTCCAGAGAGTACAACCCGCGCCGCGACGAGCGCGGCCAAGGCAGCC
>Ga0307479_10002710_pt1 | contig 16061 bp, 14 predicted proteins | sample atmos_gasesECM4C_FD_203743 | JGI IMG/M metagenome (GOLD analysis project Ga0307479, IMG submission 203743) | Hardwood forest soil microbial communities from Morgan-Monroe State Forest, Indiana, United States - atmos_gasesECM4C_515 | ecosystem: Environmental > Terrestrial > Soil > Temperate... | reverse complement strand
GTACGACAAAGGCCGGTCCGGAATCATGTTTTTGCGTGGCCAGGCTTTCCTTCTCAATCATCAGCCCCAGGAGGCCCAGGAGGAATTTCAGGCGGCGATCAAGCTGAGAAACGCGGGGCGGCGGGATCCCAGTTCATGGCTGGCGCAACTGTACCTTGCGCGCGCTTACTCCATGCAGGGAGATACCGCCAAGGCTCGCGCCACCTACCAGGATTTCCTCGCTATGTGGAAGGACGCAGACCCGGACGTTCCCTTGCTCAACCAAGCCAAAGACGAGTACGCGAAGTTGAAGTAGCCAACCGCAAGCGGCTTTTCTTTGCGTTTCAGGCCATTTGGAGCGCTGGCTTCAACCTGGAGATTCCAGTTGGTTGGCGGATTTCTAGTAAAAGTCGCTCGGGTCGATCCTCTTGCCGGATAGGCCGAGTTGCAGGATCTCCATCTGCTCCGGGCGATCGAACACTTTGCCGGGGAAAAGCCTCTTGGTCACCACCCGCACTCCGCCGAACGCAATTCCCAGAACAACCGCCGCGACCATGAAAATCCCCGTGCCGATGAAAATCTTCGCGATGACGCTCGTCCACGGCGGATCGGTTGCCGTCGCGCTCGGCTCGTTCCACGTTACTTGCGTTTCGTAAATCACGGCGTTCTGGAGACTCTGCGCGTACGCAACCGAACTCGGCGAGAGCACGATCGAAAGCATGGAGCCCTTCCGTTCGATTGGCGTTTGATCCTGTTTCGAAATTTCCGACAGCTTGGATTCCAGGTGCTTCTGGTGGTACCCCGCCAATTGCGGCGTCGGATATTCCAGGAGCAGCAGCACCGCCTCCTCCTTCCCCGAGCGGTACTGCGCCAGTATGGCTTCAGCACCGTCGCTGAAGCCGACCGCTTCAGTCAAAGCTGTGAACGCCCCGCGGTTCAACTCCGCCGCGGCAGCGCGAAAAGCCGCCGGGCCCAGCGCGTAGCGTTCCGTCCCCGCTCCGCGGCCCCTCAACGGAAGGAAAGCGGGAATCGGAGGCAGCGGGGCCTTCCCGCCGCGTGCTTCGACTGCATGTACAAGCGCACCCAGATCTCCTTTCGAGACGTTTGACGTTGATTCCAAAACAAGATTGCCTTCTTGAATCAAGACGCCGTCTTTGTTGAATGCAGAAACCTGTCCCAGATTCGTAGGCAACATTCCAAATTTCAACCGGCTTGTGTAAACCTCGTAGGCGCTGCTTGGGTCGCGCAGTTTGAACAAGCGGATCGTCAACTCGTCGCCGCCCTTCTGGTAATAATGTTCCTCAACTCGAACCACCCCGCTTTCGACGAGTGTCTGCGTATACTCCGGGCGGGAATCAAGCGTCGCCATCGCCGGGCTTCTTGGCAACATCACAATCGCCGGACGGTTCCCTGACTGCCATGACGCGAATTTGTCCGGTAGAACCTGCTGAGCAGACAATTTGCTCGCGCTCGCGAGCGCAAGGCTGCAGACGAAAAGGATTTGGCGGCGCATCCCCGGCATTTTCTTAGACACTGCTAGACTATCGCTCGTTCCGGGTTTGTTCAACTGAGGCCACAGCAGCAGCTCTTGCGGGCACGGTTTTTCCCGGGAGGTTAGGCGTGACGCTGTTCAAGCTTTGCAGATAGCTTACGATTCCCTGATACAGGCCTTCCGCCACTTTCTGGCGGTATTCCGGTTTCTTCAAGAGCTGCTCGTCCGATGGATTGCTGAGAAACGAGATCTCCGTGAGGATGGACGGCATGTCCGCGCCAATTAACACCACGAAGGGCGCCTTGCGCACGCCGCGGTCTCTTACCGTCCTGGCCGATTTTTGGATGCGCTTTGCGAGCGAATCCTGAATGTCCTCGGCGAATTCGCGCGACTCGTCGATTTTTTCGTTGCGCGCAATTTTCTTCACCAAATCCTCGAGGTCGTGCACGCCTTCCTGTGAAGAAGCATTCTCGCGCGCGGCCACTTCCATCGCTTCAGGTGACCCTTTCAGGTTCAGGTAGTACGTTTCAATGCCTCGCGCGGCCTGATTGTGGCTCGAATTCGCATGAATGGAGATAAACAGATCGGCCTTCGACTGATTTGCGAGGTTGGTGCGCTCTTCGAGCGGAATAAACGTGTCGTCCGAACGCGTGTACACAACCTCGGCGCCCGGCAAGCGCTGCGCAATGATTTTCCCGAGCCGCAACGCCACGTCGAGGCACAGGTCTTTTTCCATCAGGCCGGTTGGCCCGATCGTTCCCGTGTCGTGTCCTCCATGGCCCGGGTCGATCACCAGGCGGCCAATCTTTAGCCCCAGCGCGCGCGTCAGCGTCGCTTGCCCGTCGCGCGTGGGTTGAGGAGCGGCGGGCGGCGGCTGCGGCAAATCAGGCTTGCCTTTTGATGCATTCAGCATTTTTGATCGTGAATTCTTCGCCGCGGGCGAGCTATCCATCGCTCCTGCGTTCATGTCACCAGTCTGGACGGTTGAAATTCTCGAGTCTGCGTCAGCGCTCTTCGCCGCTCCATGTTTTACTCCCGGCTTACTTCCAGCAGGCGCCGCAGCGCTGGCGTCTTCGTCGTCGGGATCGCTCTTTTCCTTGGCCTGCTTCGCTCTGGCCGCGCGCAGCGCAGCGGCACTTCCGTAAAGGTCGATGACCAACCGCGGCGGTGAATTCAATAGCGAAACCGTGTAATCCTTCACGCCGTTCACATTGAAGACCACACGCACAACTCCCGCGTGGTTCTGTGCCACGCGGACGTCGGTCAGGAGAGCACCTTCCACGCGGATGTTACCCTTGGCGATCTCCGGCGTCAGCCGCGCCGCGTGCAAATCAAAGAAGATACGGTCGGGATTTTTGATCCGCGCGGACGTATATTGCACGCTGTCTTCAAGATCGATGGTGATCCGCGTAGACTCGGCTGAGGCGCTCGTGGTGATCCGCCGCACCCTAGGAAAGCCTCCTTGCGGCGTGTACTCCGGCGTCTTCGGCAGTTCTTCCGTTCTTTCGGGCGGCGGAGCCGACTCCGCTGTAGGTGTCGCGGCATCGCTGTTGCGCAACAGCGCGAGTTCGGCTAGCGCCTCTTCCACTTCGCGGTGGTGCTGCGAGCGCGGATATTTTTTCAGGAAATCTTCATAGCTCTTCGTTGCCAGCGCCGTGTCGCCCAGCTCTTCTTTCTGCAAATGCGCAATGCGCAGCGCCGAATCCTGGCAATAGCGGCTCTTCGGATATTCGTGCATCAGGAACTGATAGGAATCCACCGCCGATTGATAGTAGCTGCGGCCGAAGCGGTCGCCCATTTCCGTGTACAGCTCGGCGACGGCCAGCAGCGCCTCGGGCACTTCCGCCGCACGCGGTGTAATTAGATAGACGCGGCGATAGCTGGTGACAACCAGTTTGTATTCCGCCAGGGTGCGCTGGTTGGCCGGTTTGCTATTGAGGTTAGCGCGCTGCTCTTCCGCTCTCGCGAACTGCGCTCCGGCTGCCTGGCGCTTGACGTTCGAGGTGGTGGCTGCGAATGCCGGCGCGGCCGCGCCAACGCACAACAAGGCAAGCGTAAACGCCAGCGCCGCAAAAACTGGCGAAACACGGGCGAAGATCCTGTTGAAATTCTTTCCCCCAACTGCCATGCGCGCCCTGCGTCCTTATCTGACTGGGAACGGCCCCGCTAAGCCGGGGCCTGCTCAATCATTCGTGAAGACGACGCGGCCGCTCGTATCGACATCTTTGTGGATTGCGTGTGGATTGAACCATGCATCCCCAAGATGGCCCGAGCCAGGCCGGAAATAAGCATTCTGCACCTTATGAACATAGTCCCGCGTTTCGCGAAACGCAGGAACTCCGTGAGCACGATCCACGGCTCCCTCACCCGCATTGTACGCCGCCAGAGCCAGGTCCAGGTTGCCATTGTATCGTTCTAGCAACGTCTTGAGGTAATGGACTCCGGCGTCGACGTTCTGCTTCGGGTTGAACACGTCATTCGCTCCAAATCGCTCAGCCGTTGTCGGAATCAACTGCATCAGGCCAGCGGCTCCTCTGTTGGAGACCGCCACCGGATTCCAGTGTGATTCCGTCTCGATCACCGCGCGGACCAAAGCTGGGTCCAGGCTGTGGCGATCGGCTGCTTCTCGCACGAGCTTCTCGACGCCGTCGCGATCAATACTCATCGCGAGACGCGAATGCCCTATAAGAGAAGATTCAGCGGGGAGGTAGATGGTTGTGCGCGGCTTTGTCGCGGTGAGCTTGGCGGAGTGCGGAGGTTCGGCGTTGACGAAAAGCTGGCGTCCGGTATCCTCCGTGACCCGGGCGATCTGGGCGCTGGAGGGACGTGCATACACTGCCAGCGTTCCCAGAACGAGCCATGCCGCGATTGCCGTGCGTCTGCTCATAAGGTGCCTTGGGGAAGGCATATCATAACGAGATATAGTTTTAACCCTGACCCCGTCAGGGTCAATGCGACTTCCGTACTACCGACATAGGTGCAAAGTCATGCTCTGGACAGGAAACTGTCTCCTGCCAGACACGCTTCTGGCGCTACAGGGTATTATAGCAGCGGCTCCAGGAGGGAGGGGAGGCTCTGCAAGGCCAATTTTAGGCCACCTGTGTCCTTTCCGCCAGCCTCAGCCAAATCGGGTCTACCGCCCCCAGAACCTCCTACCTGTTTCGCCAGTGCCTGTATCAGCTTGCCAGCATGGACTTTAGCGGTCAGGTCCTTGGTCACCCCGGCAATCAGGGCAACTTTGCCGTCCTCCGGCATGCCCAGAGCAACTACCCCGGAACCCAGCTTCTGCCGCAGGCTGTCTACCAGTTGGCGGAGGCCTTCCCGGTCCACATTTTCGACCTCGGCAGCGATCACTTTGACCCCCTTGACCATCTGCACCCGCCCAGCGAGCTCATCCAGTTGGCTAAGCGCCCCTTTGCGCTTCTGCTCTCCAAGCTGCTTCTCAAGTTGCTTTGCAGTTTGCGAAAGCTTTTCGACCTGGGCCAGCACCGCATCTTCGCCCACATTGAGCTGGGTGGTCACTTGCCTCAGGAGTTGCGCTTGATTTTGAAAATGCTCCAGCGCACCGATGCCGGTCACCGCTTCGATGCGGCGGACTCCCGCCGCGACGGACTCCTCGCTGACGATTTTCAGCACGCCAATGTCGCCTGCGCGTTTCACGTGCGTTCCGCCGCACAATTCCTTCGAGTAGAAGCCGCGAGCCGCTCGGGGATCTGGGATGGTCACCACGCGGACGTTGTGCTCGGGATACTTATCGCCGAAGAACGCTAGCGCGCCGGAAGCCAGAGCGTCTTCGAGCGAAGTGACGTTGGTTTCGAGTTCGGTGTTCAGACGAATCTCTTCGTTCACCTGCTGCTCGATGTCGCGCAGCTCTTCCGAATCCACGTGGGCGAAATGCGAAAAATCAAAGCGCAAGCGCTCGGGCGAGTTCTCTGATCCGGCCTGCTTAACGTGCGTGCCAAGGATATTGCGCAGCGCAGCATGGACCAGATGCGTCCCGGTGTGATTGCGCATGATCAATTCGCGCCGCGCTGCATCGGCCACGACCGCGACTCGATCACCTACCCGCAGCGTCTCCTTGGCGACAATCTTGTGCGCGATCAGTCCCGCGACCGGATAAAACGCTCCCTTCACTTCCGCCAGAATCTGAGATTCCGAGTTGTCATAGAACACGCCTGTATCCGCGACTTGTCCGCCCGATTCCGCGTAAATCACTGTGCGGTCGAGCACGACTTCGCCACTCTCGCCCGACTTCAGTTCATTGACGGGCCCGAGCTTGGTGACGATGGCTTCAATGCGGCAGTCTTTGCCCGTCGTGCCGCCGTAAAAATCCGGCTCGGTCTTGAAGACTGCCGCAATCTTTGCATACGCCGGATTCGCCGCCTGCTTCGCGCCGCCCTTCCATGATGCCCGTGCGCGTGTCCGCTGCTCTTGCATGGCCTTCTCGAATCCATCCTTCGGGAAAGGGATGTTAGCGTCTCGGTAGGCATCTTCAATAAAGTCCCGAGGAAGCCCATAGGTGTCGTATAGAGTGAATGCTTCAAGACCGTACTCGAATGGCCCAATCACAGCTTTCTCAATTGCAAGCGATCTGGCCCTTTCAAGAGCTTCTGGAGTCCAGTGCGAGAGGTGAGCTTCCAATTTATTGAGGCCAATATCCAGCGTGTGGCCGAAGCGTTTCTCTTCCGCGAGCACAATTTCGGGAAGACGAGCCGCGGCTGGCTCTCGCAATTCGGGATACGCTTCCCCCATGAGATTGCGAACGACGTTCACCATCTCCGCGAGGAACGGCTTCGTCGCGCCGAGTAGACGGCCGTGGCGAATGGCGCGACGCATGATTTTGCGAAGGACGTAGCCGCGACCTTCGTTGGAGGGAACAACGCCATCTGCAATGAGGAAAGTCGTCGCCCGCGCGTGATCAGCGATGACGCGCAGAGAAGCGGCACCGCCTTTTCCTTCTTCCAGCTTTTCCTCCCGCTCAAGATCGACGCCACAGAGTTCGGCGGCGCGTTTCATCAGCGGAACAAACAAATCGGTCTCGTAATTGGAGATGACGTCTTGGAGGACAGCGGCAGTGCGTTCGAGGCCCATGCCGGTGTCGACACCGGGTTTCGGCAGGGGAGCAAGCTTACCGCTGGCGTCGCGATTGAACTGCTGGAACACCAGGTTCCAAATCTCGACGAACCGCCCGCAATCGCAGGGAAACTTGCATTCGGGGGAAGTGATACCGTGCCCAAATTCTGACGCCGCAGGTCCCATGTCGTAATGAATTTCGGTACACGGTCCGCAAGGGCCGGTATCGCCCATGGCCCAGAAGTTTTCTTTCAGACCTGGAACCGCAACGACGCGTTCCGCGGCGACGTTTTGTTCCAGCCAGAATTTTTTGGCTTCTTCATCCACGCCCAGCGTCGAACCTTGCGCGACTTCGGCACCACCAAACACGGTGACATAGAGCTTGCTCTTGTCGATCGCAAACCACTCGGGCGAAGTCACCAACTCCCAGGCGTAGGCGATGGCTTCCTTCTTGAAATAATCGCCGAAGGAAAAATTGCCGAGCATCTCGAAAAACGTGTGGTGGCGCTTGGTGAAGCCGACGTTTTCGAGGTCGTTGTGCTTGCCGCCCGCGCGCACGCATTTTTGCGCCGAGGTGGCGCGCGTGCAGTCGCGTTTTTCCAGTCCCAGGAAGACATCTTTGAACTGGTTCATCCCGGCGTTGGTGAAAAGCAGCGTGGGATCCCCGTGCGGAACGAGCGAGCTGCTGCGCACGCGGCGGTGGCCTTTGCCCTCAAAAAAGCGCAGGAACGCCTCGCGGATCTCGTTGCCGGTCCAAGACTTTGCTTGTGATTGCGCGCCGCTCACATTGCCCTCAGGTTGCACATGATTATGGCAGACGCCGAAATCCAGCGCCATTGCGATGGAATGGGTCTGGACCAGTGAGGGGACACCCCCCTTTTCCCGGATGTGCGGCAAACAAAGGACTTTAAGTCCAATGATTTTGCATGTGTGGCAAAGAAAGGAGTTAGAGAGCGATTTTTCGGATGTGTGGCAAGGAAAGGAGTTAGCGGATTTGATTGGCTATTCACAGAGTACTATACCATATCAATTAACTGCTGTCAAGAATTAACCTCGGCTGGGGCGTCGTCGGCATCGGGGAGGTCCTCGTGGGTTAGTCGGCGGGATTCGCTGTGGTTTGGCTAGCGATCAATTAGGGCTTGGGGTTTGAGCCGGAAGGGAAGGCAACGGCGCTTGGAACTCTTCCGTTTGCCAGGAGAAAGTGTTCAACCCATATTCAGGCTTAGGATAGCCAAGCCCGACATCCGTGGTGACGATGGTGTCTGGGAAAGAGTGATGCTGGTTCGGCTCGTCAATGGTAAGACGCATGCTTCTGGCAACCATTGGAGCCGATGCGGGAAAAGCCTTCCATCCTTGCTCCGTCTGAATGTAAAGAATGTCGCCGCTTGCAGGCTTTGGCAGGTCAACCGTTTCCCGTACGCCACGTGACATGATCAGGACGACTCGACTCCTTTGCAAGGAACCCGGTAGCGTATTGTTGCCCCAGCAATGGAGTATTCCGGTCAAGCCAGCAGCGCGAAGCTCTTGAATCTCCAGATCCCTCATCTGTGGGAACACAGTATCAAATTTTCCCATGGGTTCTTCTCGAACCTCGCCTTCCCCGGGGCTCCATTTGAAGAAAACCAAATCGATGGAAGGATCATTCATGGTGCGTACTTTGAGAACTGCATAGGCGGTGTAGCCCCATGCCGAAACGATGTAGAGCGCCCAGGCACTGAGGAGGACCCAGTGCCCGCGCCCGAGCGGCCCGGTCTGAAATGATTCTTCGCAAATCCGCGGGAAGACGAAGAATCCGAAGGCGGCCCCAAAAAACCCTACGCCGAGGATTGTGAAGTACACAGCAGCGAGACTGGGCCAGCCCACCGGCGCGACGAAGAAAACAATCTTGCAAGAAAGATAGGCGGAGACGGCTGCCAAAATCAGGCGCGAAAGAAGGGGAGTCTTCAGCTTTTGCAGCAGGAGCGCACAGAGGTAGACAAGAGCTCCGGCAAAGAGCCAGAGCGCAACCGCCGGACTGCCGGCGACACGGAAGAATAGCTTGGCGTTAAATCCGAGCACAGCGAGCACGCTGGGGCGAGCATAGGGGTGGAAACTATCCGCCCCGCTCGCAAGCAGATTAAACGCAGGCGTCACTACAAGAAAGGTGCCCCCCATAACAACCAGGACATACCCGAGAGCGGTTCGATAGGCTCCGCGATGGTTTTTTCTAACCACATGCACCTCGAACGGGCTTTGTTGCGCCGATTCTGTCCATTTTCGCATTTCGACCGAACCGGCGACGAGGAATCACGCGATTGGTTGCGGAATGGTTTACTGGCCTTCGCTCGCGATCGTCGAGAAGACGCCTATTCCGGATCGCTTTCTGCCTCGGGCACGTCTTCTTTTGTGAGGGAGCGGACTTCGCGGCGGATGATTTCGGCGGAAAAGCCGGCGCGAAGGAGGCTGCGGTAGAGGGAAGCGATTTTCTTGTCGTCGATCTTTTCACCTGTACGAGGGCCCCGCAGAAACTTGAGTTTGCGCGCGATGCGCTGGCGAACCATAGTGGCTTCGTCGGTCTCCGCGGAGGCGGCTTCGACGGCGGGTTCGATGTGGCGATCAGGAACACCGCGGGCGCGGAGATCTCGCGTGATGCGATATTTGCCTTGCTTGCGGGATTCGGAGCGCTGTCGCGCAAATTGTTTGGCGTAGCGGGCGTCGTCGATCTGGCCATTTTCCTTCAGGCGCGCCATCACCACCTGCACCAGCAATTTGTTGTCGCTGCGCCGCTCCAGTTTTTGCTTCATCTCGTGGACGGAATGAGCGCGGCGCATGAGCGCGCGAACTGCCACGTCATAGAGCTCCGCTTCGGTGTCGAGCTTGCGCGGCTTAGGGAACATTGCGAGAAGCATAGAAGTAAGGAGCAAAGACGGCAAGTGCGAAAAGCCCGGGGCAAGAATCGCCGCGGCCGCTACAAGGGAAAGAGAAAAGCACCGGTCTAAAGAACGGCCACTACAGCGGAAAAACTACTTGCGGGCGAAGCGCTCGAAGTCGGCCATCTGGCGCTCCATCTCTTCGCGGGCGGAGTCGGAGGCGGAGCGGATGCCCTGGATGCGTAGCTTGAATTCATCGGGGTTCGAGGAGCGCGCGAGCGCTTCATCGAGGGTGATGAGCTGCTTGGTATAGAGCTCGAAGAGCGATTGATCAAAGGTCTGCATGCCGTACTGGCTGGTGCCGGCGGCGATGGCGTCATGGATCAAACGCGTCTTGTCCGGATTGATGATGCAGTCGCGGATGTACGCGGTGGCGATCATGACTTCGCAAGCGGGCACGCGGCCCTGGTCATCGGCGCGGCGCACGAGCCGCTGTGAAACGACCGCCTTAAGAGTTGCGGCCATCTGCAGGCGAATCTGTTTCTGTTCCGGCGGCGGAAAAACCGCGATGATACGCTGAATCGTTTCCGTGGCGTCGAGGGTGTGCAAAGTCGATAAAACCAGGTGGCCGGTTTCGGCCGCCAGCAGTGCGGTGGAAATGGTTTCCAGGTCGCGCATTTCGCCGACCAGAATCACGTCGGGGTCCTGACGCAGGGCGGCGCGCAACGCGGTCGAGAAGTTCGCGGTGTCCACCTCGACTTCGCGCTGATTGATGAAGCTTTTCTTGTCGCGATGGAGAAACTCGATGGGGTCTTCGATGGTCATCAAGTGATCGGAACGGTTGGCGTTGATGCGGTCGATCATCGCGGCCAGCGTCGTGGACTTACCGGAACCCGTCGTGCCGGTAACCAGCACCAACCCGCGCTGCTCTTCGCAGATGTGGTTGATGACCGCGGGCAGATTCAGCTCTTCCGTGGTGCGAATCTTCGTGGGAATGACGCGCAACACCATGCCGACGTTGCCGCGTTGCTGAAATACGTTCACGCGGAAGCGTCCCAAACCCGCGACGCCATAGGCCATATCCAATTCCGCAGTTTCCTTGAATTTCTGCTTCTGGCGGTTCGTCATCATGCTGAACGCCATGGAAAGCATCTCTTCGGGAGTGATCCGCGCGACGTCCGTGAGCGGAGTGAGCAGGCCGTCCACACGCAAATAGGGGTGATTGCCGACTTTCAGGTGCAAGTCGGATGCTTTGTTTTCGACAGCCCGGCGAAGAAGATCATCAACGGTGATTGCCATGTCAGTCAGAACTCCGCAAGAGTGCTACCAAATGGCGACACTATCATCCGTTCCGAGGAGGGGCAAGGAAGCTGAACCTTTGGGTAGCGCGCTAGTAACCTGCGCTTAAGTACAGGAGAATCCGGAGGCGAGCGCGCTTCGAACGAGGTCGCTACGGGAAACGAAGAGTCTTTTCAGCGCGGGATCTTGACGAACGTGCGCTGCTAGTGCCGTTCCAACTTTTTCGAGCAAATCTTTTCGACGATGATATTTTTGTCTTCGGGTCCGACCGTTGGACAGTCGTTTGGCCTAATTAGTTGGAACGGCACTAGGATTTTCTCAAATACAGCGAGTCGTAGAGCAGTCCGGCGACGAAGCCGCCCGCGAGCGGACCGACCCAATAGACGCCATGGTTGGCCCAGTGCGTGGCAGCCAGCGCAGGGCCAAACGCGCGCGCGGGGTTGAGTGCAGCGCCGGTAAAAGGGCCGGCTACCAGGAAGCCGAGCGTGATGGTCAAGCCAATTCCGAAACCCGCAATCGAACGAAACGCGCCTTTCTCGTCGACTGCCGTTGCGAACATCGTCAAGACCAGAAAGAAAGTCGCGACCGCTTCCAGAATCATCCCCGAAAGCCGCGAGAAATCGCGAGCCAGGTCCGGCGTGCCCAGAGCGACGGCCCGCCACGCGTCTTCCGGGATGATGGCCTTAAGCAGAAATGCCGCAGCAACGGCCCCGGCAAGCTGGGCGATCCAGTAGAGAACCACATCGAGTGTATTGATGCGTTTGGTGACCCAAAAACCGATGGTCACCGCGGGATTAAAGTGTCCACCGGAGATATGTCCCAAAGCGGAAACCATAATGGCGATGGTCAGGCCATGAGCGATCGCAATGCCGAAGAGCCCGACTCCACCCGCGCCATGTAGGAACTGATCGGCACAAATCGCGCCCGCGCCAAAAAAGATAAGCGCGAATGTTCCGATGAATTCAGCCGTCAGTTTTTGCGGGGTGTTGTACATACAGGTTCCTCCCGGCCGGGAAGGGAACTGCGCCCGGTTTGAACGGCAGAATATTATCTGGAACGCGGTGGAGGCGCCAGTACCAAGGCCGGAAACGTTTAGTAGGCCGGCCCGACGGCGAATGGTTAGCGCGAAACGGCGCTGACTGGCGCATTCACCGGCGTGAACCAGTTGTGGCGGTCCGGCTTTGAGCCGGTGGTGATAGCGAAAAATTCTTCTTGCAGTTTGCGGGTGACCGGCCCGGCCACGCCCTTGCCTACCTGAATGTGATCCACCGAGCGAATCGGCGTGACTTCGACGGCCGTACCGACGAAAAAGACTTCGTCAACGATGTACAACATCTCGCGCGGGATGACTTGTTCCTTTACCGGGATCTTCAGGTCTTCCGCAAGCCGCACGATCGTATCGCGTGTAATGCCCGGTAAAATACTGGTGGCCAGAGGCGGCGTGAAGAGCGTGCCATCCTGGACGAGGAAGATATTTTCGCCCGAGCCTTCGCTCAGATGACCTGTGGAATCCAGCGCAATGCCTTCCGCGAAACCATTGAAAGAGGCTTCCATGTGGACGAGCTGCGAGTTCATATAGTTCCCCGCGGCCTTGGACATGGCCGGCAGCGTGTTCGGCGCGATGCGCGTCCAGGAACTCACGCCAACGTCCACGCCCTTCGTCAGCGCGTCCGGGCCGAGGTAGGCTCCCCACGCCCAGCACGCCAGGTAGACCTCGATTGGATTCTTCAGCGGATTCACGCCCGCTTCGCCGTATCCACGAAGCACGATGGGCTTCACGTAACAGGAATTAATCTTGTTAAGGCGAACGAGTTCAGTTGCGGCGTTGCAAAAATCGTCCACGGAAAACGGCAGTTCCATGCGGTAGATCTTCGCGGAGTTGATCAAACGCCGCATGTGCTCGCGGAGACGAAAAATCGCCGGCCCTTGCTTCGTGTTGTAGCAGCGAATGCCCTCAAAAACCGCGGAGCCGTAGCTCACCACGTGTGAAAGCACGTGCAGGGTGGCGTCGTCCCAATTGATCCATTTTCCGTTGTGCCAGATTTTCTCGGTCTTCTGAATCGGCATGATGGCTCCCTTATTGTGTAGCGCGTTTCGTGTCGCGCGGCTCGAAAACGCAGAATACGGCACGCGGCGGCAAGCGTCAATGCATGGTGTGTACTAGTAGGGAAGTATCCGGCGCCAATTTGGCGTGTACATCGATCATTTTTGCTCGTTGTCTGCGGGGTTCGCGTCAGTTGCAGGCTTGCCTGGCGCGCCGGCGGAGTCAGATCTCGGCGCAGACATCGGTGAGGTGAGCGCAATGAACGCTGTTTTGGCCTCGAGCAGAATGCGGTCAGACCTGTTCTCCACGACACCTAGCAGGAGAAACGGAATGGCGGTGGCTGCGACCAGGAGCTTTGCGCGGCGTGGAATCCTGGATTCCGGTTCCCAGCGGAACAGTTGGGCCGAGAGGAAGAATGTGAGGCCGGCCCAGCACGCCAGGGAGAGGATCTCCGCATAGCGGCTCCAGGGAGTGGCGGCGTTTACGATGGTTTGCTGGAGGCCATTGACGAGGTAGGTGGCCGGGAGAAATAAGCCAAAGCGCTGCACGGGACGTGGCAAATAGGCGAGAGGAAAAGTGGCGCCGGAGAGAAAGATCAAGGGCAGCCAAAGAAGTTGGTTGAGCACCTGCGTTTCCTGCATGGTGTTGGTGACACTGGCAACGACCAATCCGAGCGAGCCGAAAGAGATTATGCCGACGGAAATCAGCAGGAAAAGGGAAATGGGATTGCCGAGACTGGGAACGTGGAAAATGATACGAGCAAACAACAATTCGAGAAAAACAGTGGGCAGAGTGAGCACGTAGTTGGCGACAATGCTCGATGCCAGCAGGTCACTGGAGGTAACGGGAGCGACGTGAAAGCGCCGAAGGATCCCTTGTTCGCGGAACATCACGAGAGTTGCGCTGAGTCCCCAGAAACTGCCCATAACGTTGAGAGCCAGGACGGGGCCAAGATAAAACCCCACGATGGTTGGCACACTCTTGGCAAAGACTGTCGCATACAAAAAGAAAAAGGCGAACGGCATGACGATGACGAAGAAAAAGAACATTTTGTTGCGAAAAGCAAGCTGGACGCGCATACGCGTCAGTGCGGCGAAGTTTTTCAATCGCGTAGCCTCCTTCCTGTGAGTTCGATGAAAACGTCTTCGAGAGAGGGCGAGGAGATCTCCAGGCTGACGAGTTCGTTGCCCTGGATTTCGAGGTGCTTGACCATGGACACGATTGTCTGTGGGGGGCGATTCGAATGAATCACGTAAGTGCCGTCAACCTCACGCGCGTCGGTCACTCCTTCGAGGTTCTTGAGCGCGCCGTTTGATTCCGGCTTGGAAAGCCGCACCTCAATGCGCGTGGTACCGCCGGAGCGCGCTTTCAATTCGCGGGGCGTGCCGAGCGCGATAACTTTTCCATGGTCAACAATCGCCACGCGATCGCACAGGCGTTCCGCCTCTTCTATGTAATGCGTGGTCATTAAGATGGTTTTCCTGTCGCGCCGCAGCTCTTCGATGATGTCGTAAATCTCCCGGCGAACCTGCGGATCGAGGCCCGCGGTCGGCTCATCGAAAAACAAAACTCTTGGTTCGTTGACCAGCGCCATGGCTAGCGCGAGGCGCTGCTTTTGCCCGCCGGAAAGCTGGTTGTAAAAGGTGTTGCGCTTTTCCTCGAGACCGAAACGCTTGAGCAGTTCTTCAGGATCGCGGCGCCGTTTGTAGAAGCTGGCGAAGAGCCGCAGCGCCTCCATGACCCGCAGCTTATCGGGCAAAGACGTGGATTGCAGCGCCGCACCAATTTCATGTTTCAAGGCTTGCGAATCGCGTTGCGGGTCAAGTCCGCAAACGGACACACGCCCGCCATCCAGTGTGCGCAGCCCTTCGAGGATTTCCACTGTGGTTGTCTTGCCGGCGCCATTGGGGCCGAGCAGACCAAAAACCTCGCCTTCTTCCACAGCGAAGGTGACGTCGCGAACAGCTTCGAGTTCGTCATAGCGCTTGACGAGATTTTCGACTTGCAGGATGGGATTCGGCATGGCCAGAGAGCCTATAGGATACAGCAGTTGAGTCCTTGTGCTGTAAGGCGGCGCCAAGGAACCACCCTCGATTCCTTTCGAGACATTGGCGGTCGCAGCCTATTTCGATTTGCGGCTACGGGGCGGGATCCATTGATAGAGTTTCAGGTCGAGGCGAGATTCGACGACCTTGACTCCTTCACTTTCGAGCAGCTTTTTCTGCAGGGAGGCGTATGGCTCGCGGATGAGAATTTTGCCGCGCTCGCCCACCACGCGGTGCCAGGGAATGCCCTTACCGGAAGGGGTCGCGGCCATGGCGCGGCCTGCGCTGCGTGCGCCGCCACGTAGCCGCAGAGCTTTAGCCAGCGCCCCATAGGTTAGAACCCTTCCACGGGGAATTTGTTGCACTAGCCGGTAGACCGGATCCCAAGACATTTTGAATCAACCTCATCGAAGATGCGCGCACCATGCTAGAGGTCTTATTAGCCCGCAACAAGACTAAAATGCTGCTCGCGTGTTTAGTGGAGTGAGCAGTCAGTGGATAATTGCTCCGGAGTTTGAGATGGATTTTGCAGCCGAAGCAGAAACCAAGCATCTAATCTGTAGCGGCAGAGAAATGAGAGCATTGGACAACGATGCAAGGGATAAATGGAACGGAGCGAAAAAAGTGATGAACCGTTTCGAGAAAAAGCCGCTGGTTTCAGACAATAATGCATTGGACGCAACCCTTTGCGCTCATACGCATACCACATGGACAGGCGCGGTGGAAGTTCCATACACTGCACGCAGAGACGCGATCTCGAGGTGACGCCATGGCTTTTGTCAGCCGCAAAGCAAATTCGTTTTACCTGGCGCACAATGTTCAGCGTCGGAGAAAAGTGCGGCAGCTCCATCTCGCGCCCCTGGGGGAGCCAGCGCGGCTTTCCGAGCCACCAGTTATGGTTGAGGAAATTCACTTGCAATTGCGTCTGTTGCATTCAGCCATTCAGGTTACACTGATTCCGTTTGGTCAGGGGCGCGTGCGTTTCAGCGACAATTTGAGTTGGGATTTCCGGTTCGCTGGGAGGCGGCCATGAGCGAATACATCCTTCCACTCGATCCTAGCAAACGCAGCACCGATACGCTCGATTTCCAGACTTCCCTGGCGGCCAAGATTGTTGGGCAGGAAGAGGGAGTGCAGGCGCTGGTAGACCTGTACCAGGTGTTCTGCGCGGGGTTGAATTCTCCTGGCCGGCCGGTGGGGAATCTGCTGTTTTTGGGGCCGACGGGTTCGGGCAAGACGCGCATCGTGGAAGCGGCGGCAGAGATATTGTTTGGTGACGC
>Ga0307479_10002708_pt1 | contig 16066 bp, 11 predicted proteins | sample atmos_gasesECM4C_FD_203743 | JGI IMG/M metagenome (GOLD analysis project Ga0307479, IMG submission 203743) | Hardwood forest soil microbial communities from Morgan-Monroe State Forest, Indiana, United States - atmos_gasesECM4C_515 | ecosystem: Environmental > Terrestrial > Soil > Temperate... | reverse complement strand
TGGCAAGCGCACCCCTCGAGTCAATTCGGAGGGGGCTATTCGAGGGCTACGACACGGGCGGATTTTACGACGAGATGTTCTCCGCCCCGGGGCGTTCCCGGCCTCACTATGCAAAGCTGCTCGATAAGTTGGGCGCCATGGCACCCGCGCAATTCGAGGAGAGGCGGAAGCTTGCGGATCTCTCTTTCCTGATCCAGGGGATTACGTTCACGGTTTACAGCGATGGCCAGGGCACGGAGCGATTATTCCCTTTCGATCTGATCCCGCGGATCCTGCCGCGTTCGGAATGGGAGCGAATCGAACGCGGCCTGGCGCAGCGTGTGATGGCGCTGAACCTGTTTCTGCAGGATGTTTACGGCAAGCAGGTACTTTTCAAAGACCGGGTGATTCCGCGGTCGCTCGTTTACTCCTGCCCCCATTTCCGGCGCGAGGTAATCGGCGTGGAAGTCTCGCGCGGCATCTACACGCACGTCTGCGGGATTGATCTGGTGCGCGATTCGAAGACGGGCGAATTCTGCGTGCTCGAGGACAACGTGCGCACGCCCAGTGGCATTTCATATGTGCTTGAGAACCGCCTGGTGATGACGCGCGTGCTGCCCGATGCCTTTCAGGCTTGCGAAGTGCTGCCGGTGAACCATTATCCGGCGGAACTCTCCCGGATCCTGCGCAGCCTTTCGCCACGCGGCGAAGAGGATGCCCAGATCGCACTGCTCACGCCCGGCATCCACAACAGCGCCTACTTCGAGCATAGCTTCCTGGCGCAGCAGATGGGAATTGAACTGGTGGAGGGGCGGGACCTAATCGTGGATGGTGGCATTGTCTACACGAAGACCATCCGCGGGTTGAAGCGCGTGGATGTGATTTACCGGCGCGTGGATGATGAATTCCTGGACTCCCTGACCTTTCGTGCGGATTCCCTGCTGGGTGTGCCGGGGCTGATGGGCGCATGCCGCGCCGGCAACGTGGCGCTCGCAAATGCCGTGGGCAATGGAGTGGCGGACGACAAGGGAATCTACTCGTACGTTCCCGCATTCATTCGTTACTACCTGGGGGAGGAGCCGGTTCTTAGGTCGGTGGAGACCTATCTATGCGCGAACCCCTCCGATCTCGCCTTCGTATTGGAGCATCTTCCCGAGCTGGTGGTGAAGGCCGTAGGCGGGTCCGGCGGCTACGGAATGCTGATCGGGCCGGCGGCCGACCAGGGGAAAATTGGGGAGTTCAGGGAGCGCATCCGAGCAAACCCGCGAAATTATATCGGCCAGCCCGTGCTGCCGCTCTCGCGCGTGCCCTCGTACGATCCCTCGACGGGAAGCGTGGCCGGACGCCATGTGGATTTGCGTCCCTACTGCCTCTACGACGGACAGAAGGTGACGATCGTCCCGGGAGGACTGACGCGCGTGGCGCTCGAGCGCGGCTCGCTGGTGGTGAATTCGTCTCAGGGCGGCGGGAGCAAAGATACCTGGGTCTTGCGCGGGGAGAATTGAATGCTATCTCGCATTGCTGAATCCTTGTTCTGGCTGGCGCGCTACATCGAGCGCGCCGAGGATACAGCCCGTATTCTCGACGTGAACTACCACATGCTGCTCGAACAATCGCAACAGTCTTATCGCCTGCGCTGGGAGCCGCTCATCATCATGGCCGGCGAGGAAAAACTCTTCCGAAGTCTATATGGCGAGCCAAACGCGGAAAACGTGTTCGAATTTCTCGCCTTTCGCCAGGATAATCCCAGCTCGATCGTGCAGTGCGTCTCGAAGGCCCGCGAGAACGCGCGCACCATCCGCGACCGCATCTCCCGCGAAATGTGGGAGGACATCAACGGTTTCTACTACACGGTCAGCCGCTTCAACGCGCAAGATGAAATCGCCGCAGGCCCGCACCGTTTCTGCGACGAAATCAAATTCGGCGCGCACCGCTTCCACGGCGTGACCGACGCGACGCTTCCGCACGATGAAGGCTGGGAGTTCCTCCGCGTCGGGTGGTCGCTCGAACGGGCGGAGATGACCGCGCGGCTGGTGGACGTGCAATATCACAAGCTTCTCGACGAGCTGCCCACGGTGGGAGCGCCTGATAATCACCAGTGGATGGCCGTGCTGCGGTCCGTCGGCGCCTATGAGGCCTATCACCGGCAATATCACTCCACGATCGAGCCCGAAAAGGTGGCCGAAATGCTGATCCTGCATCCGCAGCATCCCCGCTCGATTCGTTTCAGCACCACGGAGGTGCAGGCGGGACTCCGAGCCATCAGCGGCACCGGACCGGGCTCATACGCCAATGAGGCCGAACGGCTCACGGGGAAAGTGCTGGAGCGGCTGCGGTACGACAAAGTCGGTGAAATATTCAAAGAGGGCTTGCACGGCTACCTGAACGATTTGCTGCGAATGTGCGGCGCGATTGGTGAAGATATCGCGCGAACCTACTTCTATTACGCGGTGGTGACATGAACCGATATCGCCTGGTACACACGACTGAATTCGTCTACGACGGGCCTGTTTCCGAGAGCTACAACGAGGTTCGCCTCCGGCCCATGCACGACGACCGGCAGAGCTGCCTTTCGTTTCGCCTCACCACCACGCCCAGTTCCCGCGGCACGGCCTACCGCGATGCCTATGGCAACTGGGTGCACCAGTTCAACGTGCTTGCCGAGCATCATCATTTGAGGGTCGAGGCGGAGTCCGTAGTGCTGGCGCACGACGCCGTGGAAACGGCCGCCGGCCCCAATGGGCGCGAAGCGCATCCGGCAACACTCGCCGTATTCGATTCGGGCAGCCATCAGCTGGAGGAGGAAAATTTCGACTTCGTCTCTCCGACCGGATACGTGCCGCGTCTTGCCCGGCTCCAGGAAATCATCCAGGCTGCCGAGGCCGCGTGCGATGGAACCGTGGCGGGGTTTGTGCGGACTGCTTCGGACCTGATTCATGCGCGCTTTCGCTACGTGAAGGGCGCCACGCACGTTCACTCTTCGATTGAGGACTCGCTTTCGATCGGCGCGGGCGTCTGCCAGGATTTTGCCCATCTTTTACTAGGGGTAGTGCGCATGCGGGGCATTCCCGGGCGCTACGTTTCCGGGTATCTGGTTCCCGGCGACGATGCCGCGCCGGACTCAAGACAGGAGGAAGTGATCGGGGGACAGGCTTCCCACGCCTGGACGGAAGTGCTGATCGCAGGCCAGGGCTGGACGGGATTCGACCCAACGCTCGGCAAACCGGTCGGCATGCGGCACGTCCGCCTTGCTTATGGACGGGACTACGGCGATGTCGCTCCCGTGCGCGGCGTGTACAAAGGTCACGCCGGCCAGCGCCTTTCCGTGGACGTGCGCGTTCGCCCGGTCCTGGACGACGCAGGGCGAGAGCAGCTTAACAAGATCGCAGCAGCACCCGAAGTGCCGGGCATCGTTCCGGAGCGTCCCCAGCAGCCCGCCCAACAGCAGCAGTAGCGCGGCGATTGCGCGGCATCACGGTCAAAATTGCTTCGGAAGGCGCTACTGCACGCGCTCGTGGGTGTAGCCCGCGGCGTCGAGCGCGGCTTTGAGTTCCGCGATGTGTTCCGGGCCGCGCATTTCCACGGTGATGTCAATCACCGTGTCGCCGAGAACCACGCCGTAGTAGGCGCGGTCGTAAAGCGTTTCGATGATGTTGGCTTTATGATCCGCGATCACCGTGGCGAGGCGCACAAGCGCCCCCGGATGATCGGGCAGATGGATGCGGATGCGCAGCAGCCGGCCATCTTTCACAAGCCCGCGCTCGATAATGCGCGAGAGCAGCGTAACGTCAATATTCCCGCCGCTGATGAGCACACCGAGTTTTTTGCCGGTTAGCTTCACCTTGCGATTGAGCACGGCTGCGACGGCAACAGCGCCGGCGCCTTCGGTGAGCGTCTTTTCTTTTTCGAGCAGCAGCAGAATGGCGTTAGCAACCTCCTCGTCGTCCACGGTGACAATTTCATCCACGTACTTGCGCACCAGCGGAAAGGTGTGCTCGCCCGCGCAGCGGACGGCGATGCCGTCGGCGATGGTCTTGTTCGCGGGCACGGTCACAGGCTTCTTATGTTCCAAGGCGGCCTTCATGGAGGGAAGCTTGGAGGATTGCACGCCGATGACCTGAATTTTCGGCCGCTTTTCCTTTATTGCGCAGGCCAGGCCGGCAATCAGCCCGCCGCCTCCCACGGGTATCACCACGGCGTCCAAGTCGTCAGCTTGCTCGAGCATTTCGATGCCGAGCGTTCCCTGTCCGGCGATCACGGCTTCGTCGTCGAACGGATGGATGAACGTGAGACCGAACTCTTTGCTGCGGCGCACGGCTTCCTCGCAAGCTTCGTCGTAATTCGCGCCCGCCAGGATGATCTCTGCTCCATAGGCGCGCGTGGCGGAGACTTTCACGAGCGGCGTTGTGAGCGGCATGCAGATTTGCGCCGCGATTCCGCGCTGGCCGGCATGATAGGCCACGGCCTGCGCGTGGTTGCCCGCGGATGCGGCAATCACGCCGCGGCGGCGTTCTTCCTGGGTGAGGAGCAGGATTTTATTCAGCGCGCCGCGCTCCTTGAAGGCGCCGGTCATCTGCAGGTTTTCGAGCTTGAAGAGAACCGAGTTCCCGGTGAGTTGCGAAAATGTCTCCGAGCGCACGAAGGGTGAGAGAAAAATCGAGCCGCGGACGCGCTCCACGGCGGCCTCGATCGCCTTGACGTTCACCAAATGGGAAGTCCCCCCGGAGATTTCCACTTTGCGCATGCCTGATATTTTAGCTTGTTGAGCCTATGCGCCGCGCCACTTTCTTGCAAGAGGAATCACAGTCGCGTCGTTTCAATCCGCAAGTGAGGCGCCGCAGCGAGCTTTCTTCACGGTGAAAAGCCGCGCGAATGGAATTCGAGCGATGCAGGCAGATGCGCGGCGAGATAAGTCCAATTATGTCCGCCGGGATAGAGATGAAATTCATGCGGGATTCGCCGCGAAACCAGCAGATTGTGAAACGCCTGGGCACCGGCGTCGAAGCCGAACTCATCTTCGGTCCCGCAATCGAAGTAAACCCGCAGACCTCGCGGGCGCGGCCCGTTGCGGGCCAGCGTGAACGGGTTCTCTCGCTCCCAAAATGCGCGGTCGAGGGGCGAGCCGAATGCCATGCTCAGAATTCGAGCCAGCACCGCTTCCTGTGGATTGGAATCGGCAGCGCCAGGCAGTTTTTCGACCAGCGCGGCGCTGTGCGCGCTCACGGAGCCGAACAATTTGGGATAGCGGAACGCCAACCGCAGCGCTCCATAGCCGCCCATGGAAAATCCGCTGATACCGCGGTAGCGCCGCTCCGCGCGAATGTGATAGCGGCTTTCAATGAATGGGATGAACTCGCGGATGAAGAAATCTTCATAGCGCACGAGTCCATCGTGCGAGTTGACATAAAAGCTGTCGTCCGCGCCGGGCGCGGCGACAACGAACTCGCCGATCTGTTTTTGGCCCCAGAGATATTGGATTGCGTCCCAGCCGCCGGAGGTGAGCAGGGCCTGTTCGTTTTCGCGCGCCCCATGCAAGAAATAGAGAATGGGATACCGCCGCGCCGCGTCCGTATCGTAGCTGGGAGGCAGAAAAATGCAGTAGGGAACGGCGCGATGCAGTATCGCGCTGGGAACGGTGCGGCATTCCGCGCGGCCAGCGGCGCGCACCGGCGAAACGACAGCGGCGCAAAAAAGAATTGCCAGCCAGGTTGCAAATGCCCATCGGCGCCTATTCATATCGTAGGGCCTCGACCGGATCGAGCCGCGCCGCGCGCGATGCCGGATAAATCCCCGCAGCCAGGCTTACGGCCACCGAAAAAGAGATAGCTGCGGCAACCAGCCACCACGGCACGGAGGAAAGATTCGTGGCAGGCAGCGCGCGGCGGTGCAAATAAACATTGGCGCCAAAATTCATGGCGCGCCCGATGGCCCAGCCGAGGGCCACTCCAGAAATTCCGCCGAGCAACCCCATCACGCCCGCTTCCGCGAAAAACAGCCTGCGTACGTCGCGGTCCGCCGCGCCCAGCGCCTTGAGCACTCCGATCTCGCGCCGCCGCTCGAGAATGGCCATCACCAGCGTGTTGATGATGCCGAGCGAAGCGACCACCAGCGCAAGGCTGCCGAAAATTCCGAGCAGTAGATCGAATACTGCGAACACCAGACGCAGATTGTCCGTGGCGTCGAGCAGCGAAAATGTCGAGAAGCCCATTCCCTTGATGGCGTCCTCCACGTCCTTTACCGCGGAAGGGCCGGTGACTCGCACAGTTAGGCTCTGGTAGTTCGCCTTTCCTGGTGTTCCACCCAAAATTTCGCGGAAGTCGTTGGTCTGCGCCGCCCTCAACTTTTCCGCGAGCTGGAGCGGAATCAGCACGCGCCCTGTTCCCCCACCTCCGAATCCGGCGGCCGGCTGCGTTTCCACGATTCCCACGATGCGGAGATTTTCTTCGCGGGGCACAACCGAAAATCCCGGCGAAAGGCCGGCCTCCGGCGCTCCTTGCCCCGGCCCGCCGGCGGCGGGATTTTTTTCGCCCGGCTCGGCGGGGAGCGGCTGGCGCTCGGCGTAGGCAAGCACGATTTCCTGGCCAATCAAGCTATCGGGCTGCGTGGAAAGCTCACGCGCAAATTCGATTTGCAGGATGGTTTCATCCGCCGTGGGACTGGAGAAGAACGCGCCTTTCATCCCATCGAATGCGCCGCCCGAATGCGCGGACATTGGCACGCCCGCCACGACGGTCGAATACGGATTGTCCTTGAAGCGAATTTCCGTTGGAAAGCGAATCTCCGGGTACACCTCAGTGACGCTGGGAAGATGTTGCATCTCTTGTCGGGCGTCCTCATCGAGCAGACGCGGTGGTTCAAGCGATTCGGACGAGGGCGGTTGCTGATTCGATCGTGCGGGGCGGCCGAAGGCCGAAAAATTCGAGTGCGGCGCGACAAAAATCGCGTCGAACAATCCTGAATGCGAGAGCCTCTGATTCGCCAGCTCCTGCAAGCCGACCCCGAGCGAGAGCATGGCCACGAGCGAAGCCACGCCCACGGCAATTCCCAGCGTGGTAAGGGAATTTCGCAGCAGCGCCTCGCGCAGGTTGCGGCCGGCCAATTCGCCCAAGTCGCGAATCTTCATGGCCGCTCACCATCGCTTTCGATTTTGCCGTCCTTCATCAGGACGATGCGATGCGCGAACCGCTCCGCGCGGGGGCGTTCATGCGTCACCATCACGATGGTCATGCCTAGCGATTCGTTGATCTCGCGCAACAGCGCCATGATTTCGTCTCCCGTGGCGCTGTCGAGGTTGCCCGTAGGCTCATCGGCCAGGAGGATGGTGGGCCGGTTGACCAGCGCGCGGGCCAGCGCGGCTCGCTGCTGCTCTCCGCCAGAAAGCTCGCCGGGACGGTGCGCCAGCCGCTCCGCCAGCCGGACGCGGCCGACGGCCTCGTGGACGCGAGGTGCGCGCTCGGCCCGCTCGGTGCCGGCAAGGCGTAGCGGCAGCTCGACATTTTCCTCGAGAGTCATCCGTGGCAACAGATTGAAAGCCTGGAAAACCATCCCGATCGTCCGGCTGCGATGCTGCGCCAACTCCTCGGAAGTCATGCCGGCAAGGCTGCGCCCGTGGGCAAAGATGGCTCCCGACGTGGGACGATCCAGCCCCGCCATCAGGTTGAGCAGTGTGGACTTCCCTGAGCCAGAACTCCCGAGCAAGGCTACGAATTCACCGGCCCGGATAGAAAGAGACACATCGTCTACGGCGCGAACCACCGCCGTGCCCATGTGGTAGTGGCGCGTAAGCCGTTCTGCCTGAATAGCAAACGAGTCAGTCGACGGTCCCATAGGGCGGCCCTTATGGTACTACGCGCGAAGCGGCTGGGGCGTTGCTTTGGGGTATGCGCAATTCGGCGGGGGGGGACGGCCGTCTCTGGCAGCCGAATTTTCCAATCCAAATGCCGCTGGATGGCGTATAGCGAGTTGGAGAGGATGTTGAATAAGGCTCCCCGGCCCCCTAAATTTTCTGTCACTCTTGGGCCCGGCAGGGATCATATTGAGGCAGCGATGATTCAGGACTATAATCCGGCTCCCAGCCACGGAACATTGGGACCCAGCCCAAGCTTACACATGGGGGCGCGCGGTTTGCCCCTGGTCAAAGGTCTTCAGGGCAGAACTTCGGCCTGAAGGTAACTGCAGTAGATTCAAACACTCGCAAACAGGAGGTAATTCGGGCATATGTCACAATCGAAGAAAGCCTTGATGGCGGGCGCGGCGCTGGCGGGCCTGCTCGCGGGCAGTGCTGTAACCATCCAAGCATCCAACAAACTTCCTGGACTGAGATCATCGTCGGCTAGGGCGGCTCAGGACCAGACAGTGAAAGAGAAGCATGCCTGCAAGGGCCAGAACTCTTGCAAGGGCAAGGGCGGATGTAAGTCGGGCGACAACGGCTGCGCTGGCAAGAACTCTTGCAAGGGCAAGGGCGGCTGCGCAACCGATGGCTCGAAGATGCCGGATTAAGGGGACTGGACCCGCATTTTCCTCCGAGAAGGGACCGGTAAAACCATATCGGTCCCTCCTTTGGGGAACGCACGGAGCATGAAATGCCCGCGAACCGCTTCAACAACTTCACGGATTACGGCATCGGGATCGGCCTGCGGGCCCCGCATTACGATCACATTCTGACGCGCAAGCCCGTGGTGGATTGGTTCGAAATCATCTCCGAAAATTTCATGATTGATGGCGGACGCCCGCTACGCATCCTCGATCAAATTCTTGAACAGTACAAAGTGGTGCAGCACGGCGTATCCATGTATTTCGGTTCGGCCGAGCGCGCCAATCGGGAGCACCTTCGCCGCTTGAAAGAGCTGGTGAAGCGCACGAAAACGCCGTGGCTCACCGACCACCTGTGCTGGGGAAGCGTGGATGGCCGTTACACCCACGACCTGCTTCCCATGCCCTACACATTTGAAGCCGCGCGGATCACGGCGCAAAAGATACGCGAGGTGCGAGATTTCCTGGAAGTCCCCCTGGCTGTCGAAAATGTGAGCAGCTATGCCGAGTTCCACGTCTCGGAGATGACGGAATGGGAATTCCTCAACGAGGTCGCCGAAGGCGCCGACTGCGGCATTCTTCTCGACGTGAACAACATTTACGTGTCCTCGCAGAATCACAATTTCAATCCGCTCGAGTATGTGAACTCTGTTCCCGCCGAGCGGGTTGCGCAAATTCACATCGCCGGACATTCCAAGTACCGCAAATATATCCTCGATACCCACGATCACCCGGTGATTGATCCGGTGTGGAAATTGTACGAGCGCGCCATCGAGCGCGCCGGGCATACGGCCACCCTGCTTGAATGGGACGATAGCATCCCGTCGTTCGAGGAAGTTCACGACGAAGCCAAGAAAGCAAACCGATTCCTGGCCAGCGCCTCCCTGGCGGCCGCGGTATGAAACTCCTCAGCTTGCAGCGCCGCATGGCGCGAGTCGTGATGATGCCGCTCACGTCCTCCGAGCGCATGCGCCCTGTCGCTCCGGATGGCCGGTCCATGCACGCTGCCGCCGCGCGGTTCATCAAGCCAAACGACCGGCTCACTTCCTTCGAGCGGCTGGAAATTTATAACCGGCAATATTGGTTCCGCATCCTTTCGTCTCTCGCCGAGGATTTTCCCGGCCTGCGCGCGGTCCTGGGCGGCCGCCGCTTTGACGCGCTGGCGAAAGCCTATTTGACCGATTGTCCTTCGCGCTCCTTCACGCTGCGCAACCTGGGCTCGCGTCTGGAAAGGTGGCTCGCGAAGCATCCCTCCTGGGCAGGCTCGCGCCAGACGCTGGCGCTCGATATGGTTCGCCTGGAATGGGCGGAGATCGAGGCCTTCGACGGCAAGGCCGAACCCTCTCTGCGGCCGGAGGATCTTTCGGCCGGAGGGCCGAGCATGCGTCTCAGCCTGCAACCTCACCTTCAGCTTCTGCCGCTGCGATATCCCGTGGACGATCTTCTGCTCAAGGTCCGAGCCGTCGGCGACACGGACTTTGCAAGCAACGCTTTTAACGAGCGGCGCAAACGGAGGCGCGTCCAAGTCGTGGCGAAATTGAAGCCGGCCGCGATTTTTCTCGCAGTGCATCGTCTTGACGATTTCGTCTACTTCCGCCGTTTGGAACGTGAGGAGTTTGCCATTTTGAGCGCACTCCGCGCTGGAAAACCCCTCGATCATGCCGTTGAACTCGGATTCGGAAGAAGCTCGATTGCTGCGGCCGCGCGCCCTTCGAGCGTCGAGCAATGGTTCCACAACTGGGCGGCGCTCGGCTGGTTTTGTCGTCCCGAAGGTAAGGGCGCGAAATCTGAAGCAAATTGACCGGCGGAGAATCCGCTCAGCCCATGAATAATGCCTGGTCTCAAATTCACAAACTTCACGCGGGCTTTGTTCGAGTCGTTTCCCTCGGCCAGTCGCCTCTGCTTCTTGTCGTGCGCCTTTATTGGGGCCTGCAGTTCGCCCAAAACGGATGGGCCAAACTCCACAATCTTCCCAGGGTGACGGATTTTTTCGCGAGCCTCGGGCTGCCGCTCCCTCACCAAACCGCATGCTTCGTCTCTTGCGTTGAGTTGGTGGGCGGAATTCTCCTGGCCCTGGGCCTGTTTTCCCGCGTGACTGCCTCGGCGCTTACCATCGACATGCTGACGGCCTACATCACCGCGGATAGAGAGGCGCTGCTTTCTTTTTTTTCCGATCCCGGCAAGTTCTATGCTGCCGATCCCTATACGTTTCTATTCGCTTCGCTGCTGATATTGATTTTCGGGCCGGGGAAGATCTCGCTGGATACGCTTCTCGAACGGCTCTATGGAGGGCGCCAAGTTGTGGCGGGCGGCCTGCCGCGCGGTTGATAGCATCATAATGAAATGAGTTCGTTTCGGATGCGTTCGGGCCTGTGCATGGCGCTCTCGCTGTCGGCGCGAATTTCCGTCACCCTCGCATTGCTTTTTTCCTTTTGTCTTCTGGCTTATGCGGCGCGGGCGGATGCCATGACTTCCACAATCCAAATCGGCAAATCCAGAATAGACGTTGTCATCGAGGATGGTCCGCTCGCCGTTTCCCACGCGGACTTGCTCGAATGGGTGCGCTGGGCCGCGGAATCCGTCTCCACTTACTATCGCCGCTATCCGGTCGCGCACGTCTCACTGCGCATCATCCCATCGGAAGGCGAAGGTGTGAAAGGCGGCAAAACATTCGGCGGTGTCAACGACGCAGGATTGATCCGGATTCGCGTGGGCAGCCAAACGACCGTGGCGGAACTGAAAAGCGATTGGACTCTGACGCACGAGATGGTCCATCTGGCCTTTCCCTCCGTGCCGGAAAATCATCACTGGATTGAGGAAGGAATCGCCACCTACGTGGAACCGATTGCGCGCGTCCGCGCCGGCCACTTCGATCCAACCGTGATGTGGGCCGAGGTTGTGCGAGATATGCCTCAGGGTCTACCCGCAGCGGGCGATGAGGGGCTCGATAACACCCATACCTGGGGCAGAACGTACTGGGGAGGGGCGCTCTTCTGCCTGCTCGCCGACATTGAGATTCACCGCGAGACACGAAACCACAAGGGCCTGGAGGATGCGCTCATCGGCATTCTCAACTCGGGTGGAAACATCTCCCAGGACTGGAATTTGGAAAAGGCTTTGAGCGCCGGCGACACCGCCACGGGCGTGCCTGTTCTTTCGCGTCTTTACGAAAATATGAAGGACAAGCCCGCGAACGTGGATCTGGTTGCCATCTGGTTGCAACTTGGAATTCAGCGCCAGGATGGCCGGGTTGTATTTGACGACCACGCGCAACTCGCTGCCGTTCGAAAGGCAATCACTTTTGGGAATGGCGCGCCCTCGTCCACACCAGCCGCGAATTTAAGGCCCACGGCGTTTTTTGCCGGCCGCCGCTGAACTCCCCTCTATCCGGTGCCCGCTGGCCAAGCTGAAACAGGTGTAGCACACTGGCACAGCCAGACGTAAGAATGAGCCTCTGAAACGGCCCTGTGTGCCTGTAACCATCCCCAAATGAGTAACTTCCAGACCCATTCCAATTTCGAAGTGGCGGAAGCCGTGCATGCTAACTGAGTCTGGGGGGAAGACCGTGTTGCGGCTTCCTGGAGGCAGCCCATGCGCCTCCATACCCGCAAGAGCGCCGCCCGAAAGGAGGTTTTCCAAGGAGACCGGTTATGGGCGATTCAAGTAAACCCGCTGGGACGGCGAGACGAAATCCGCGCGGCACGTTTTATGTTTTTATGGTTCTCCTCGTGGCGTCCGCTGCATTGACCTCACTCTATGCTAGCCGAAAGGGAGGTCTGCCATTCTTCAACGACCGAATCACCGGCATTGGCGATTTGAAGGGGATTGAGTGCGGCACGGCCATTCGGTTGCGCGGAGTGGTGACCTATTACGATTTCGACTCGCGATTGCTCTACCTGCAGGACAGGAGTGGGGGTATCAAGATTGACTCCTTGGCTCGCGATTGGAATCTTCATCCAGGACAGCAGATTGAGCTGTCGGGTATCACGACGCACGATTTCGATGAAAAAATCGGCCCCGATAGCGTAGGCCTCGCTGGGGTGTCGGTGCATGTGGAAGGAAAGGCACTCCTCCCCTCTCCATTACCAGTTTCATCGCTCGGTTTGCCGCCTCAGGAAAGAATCTCCGAGATGGTTGAAGTCCACGGGATCGCGCGTGCGGCTTCAAAGGAGAATGGCCGCCTAATCATGGATTTTGCTCCCAAATATGAAGGGCACATCATTGGCAGCACGAGAATAGGATCTCTTCACGTGCCGTTGACCGTCAAAGATGGTGGACATGCAGCACCCGACAACTTCGTGGATGCCGATATCGTTGTCCGCGGTGTTTTCGCAGAGGTGCCCCAAGCAGGAAACCCGGGGGCGAATCCGTTTCAGCTCCTCGTGCCGACTCTCGCCGATGTGAGGGTTGAACGTCCGCCTCCTCAGCATCCCCTCGAGATGTCCTCGCTCCATTCTTTTTTCTTGAACCATTCAGTGATTGATTCGGGGCACCGCGTGATAGTTCGGGGCCGGGTGGCAAGCCGGGATCTTCGCGAGCACGTTATCGTGATCGCGGATGAAGTTGGGGCTCTGCCTGTTGAGACAGACGACGCCACGCCAGCGCAACTTGGAGAAATGTTGGAGGTTCAGGGATTCCCGGCGTCTTACGGATTCGTAACGGTTTTGCAGGACGCCACTTTTCGACGCGTAAGCGCCGCAGCTCATCCCAATGTTCCCATGGGTCTCCCGACACTGACCACGGTTGAGCAGGTACATGCGCTGTCGGCCGAACAGGCCACCTTGGGGTACCCAGTTCGAATCGAAGGCGTGGTCACCTATTACGATCCGCACATGCAACACTTCTACGTGCAAGATTCCACTTCCGGAATCTACGTGGATGGCTGGGAAATGGAATATTTGCAAGCCGGCCAGCGGGTAAGGATTCAGGGGATCACCAACCCCGGAGGCTTTGCCCCGGTCGTCGCGCAGCCCTATATACAGATCTTGGGTATGGGATCCATGCCACATCCGCAGCAGCCGTCCGCGAGGGATGCTGTTTCGGGAGCCAAGGATTGTCAATGGGGCGAAATGGAAGGCATCGTCCACCCCATGCACTTGGATAGAGTGGGGAACTTATCCTTTCAACTTGACACGGCGCTAGGCCCCGTGGCGGTTCACACGCTTTTCTATCCAACTGACGCTGATTTTGCACGCATGATTGACGCACGGGTGCGCGTCCGCGGGGTGATCGGCACTCGTTTCAACAGCAACCGCCAACTGGTCGGGTTGCACCTGTTTGTTGGCCGTCTGAGCGATTTGACCGTGCTGCAGCCAGGAGTAGCCGATCCATTTTCGCTGGAGATTCATCCGATCAATCGGCTCTTGCAGTTTTCGCCAAAGATAGATCCTGGCCATCGGTGGCGGGTTCGGGGAGTGGTCACCCTGCACCGCGCTGGAAGGGATCTATATATCGAAGACGCGACCGGCGGTCTACAGGTTCAGACCGATGATCTCTCCGTGAAGACCGGCGACCTGATAGATGCCGTAGGGTATGTCGCGCCTAGCGAATCCTCACCTGTTCTGCAGGATGCGGTGGTCCGCAAAATTGGCTTCGCCCAACCGCTTCCCGTGCCCACCATTAATCCCGAACAGGCTCTCACCGGGCAGTTCAGCGACCAGTTGGTCTCAATGAAGGCGCAACTTCTTAGCCACGTCGCCAACTCTGCGGAACGGAGCCTGGTTCTCCGGGCGGGGAATTTCACTTTTGACGCGGAACTCAACACCGCCGGAATGCCTGCCTCTCAACTTGATGCAATGCGCGATGGCAGCGTCGTGCAGCTCACAGGTATTTGCAGCTTGCAAGGAGATCCCTCGACGCAGTACCTCAGCAATGACAGCGTTTCCCATATTTCCTCGTACCATCTCCTGCTGCGCTCTCCGCATGACATTGTTGTAGTCAAAAATGCCTCGTGGTGGACATTCGGCCGAATCCTATCAGCCCTGGGCCTCGCAATTCTTTCCATCTTTCTTGCTCTTGGCTGGGTGTGGGCGCTGCGGCGCCGTGTAACCGTCCAAACGGCCGCATTGCAACAAGCCACAGGCATCGCCCAGGTGGCGCGGGAAACAGCCGAGGAGGAGCGGCATGCCGCGCAAGAGGCGCGCCACGCAGCCGAAGCCGCCAGCCAGGCCAAGAGCGAATTCCTCGCCAATATGAGCCACGAGATTCGCACCCCCCTCAACGGCATCGTGGGCATGACTGATCTCGCTCTCGAAACCGAACTCACTCCCGAACAGCGCGAATTCCTCAGTACTGTCAAACTCTCTTCCGAGTCCCTCATCGCCGTCATCAACGACGTGCTGGACTTCTCCAAGATCGAGGCCGGTAGGCTCGATATCGAAGCCCTCGATTTCCCCCTCCGGGATTCGCTGGAAGCCACCATGAAAACCCTGGCCCTGCGCGCCGACGAAAAGGGCCTGGAACTCCTCTGCGAGATTGCCCCGGAGGTACCCGAGACTGTGCGCGGCGATTCCACGCGCATCCGCCAAGTGGTTGTAAATCTCGTCGGCAACGCCATCAAGTTTACGAACGAGGGCGAAGTCGAGCTGAAAGTCCTGGTCGAGGGTGTAGCGAATGGCTCGAGTCGCGTCTTCCATTTCATCGTCTCTGATACCGGCATCGGCATCCCCGCCGATAAGCAAAAAGCCATCTTCGTCCCCTTCACTCAGGCTGACGCCTCAACCACACGCAAATATGGCGGCACGGGCCTGGGACTCACCATCTCCGCCCGCCTCGTGCAGATGATGGGAGGAAAGATCTGGGTCGAGAGTGAAGAAGGGCGAGGCAGCCGCTTCCATTTCACTCTCCCCCTGGGGGTCACCGACGCGAAGGAAATTGTAGTGGGCAGCGTTGCGCCGCCGGAGATCTTGCGCGGCGTGCGGGTTCTAATCGTCGACGATAACAGCACGAACCGCCGCATTCTCCAAGGAATGCTGGTGCGCTGGGAGATGAAGCCGGTATCGGTGGAGGGGGGAGAAGATGCGCTCGTCGAGCTGGAAAGGGCGCAGCAAATCGGGGCGGCCTACCCGCTGGTGATTACCGACCTTCTGATGCCGGGGATGGACGGTTTCCATCTGGTGGAGCGGATTCGCAGCCGTCCGGAGTTAGCCACGGCCACGATCATGATGCTGACGTCGGCGGGAACACGGGGAGACTGCGAGCGGTGCCGGGAACTAGGGGTGGCGGCGTACTTGATGAAACCCATCCGGCAATCTGAGTTGCGCGAAGCCATGGCCCGCGTGCTGGGAGGCCGCGAGCAGGAAGGGGCGATTCCACTCATCACGCGCTACGCGTTGCACGACGCGCGCGAACCCGACACGTCGTTGCGCGTGCTCCTCGCCGAGGACCATGCCGTCAATCAGCGCCTGGCTGTGCGCTTGCTTGAAAAGAGAGGGCATCGCGTGGTGCTGGTTACGAATGGGCGGGAAGCCGTGGCGGCGCTGGAAAAGGAGAGCTACGACCTGGTGCTGATGGACGTGCAGATGCCTGAGATGGACGGCCTCGAAGCCACGCAAAT
>Ga0307479_10002707_pt1 | contig 16067 bp, 15 predicted proteins | sample atmos_gasesECM4C_FD_203743 | JGI IMG/M metagenome (GOLD analysis project Ga0307479, IMG submission 203743) | Hardwood forest soil microbial communities from Morgan-Monroe State Forest, Indiana, United States - atmos_gasesECM4C_515 | ecosystem: Environmental > Terrestrial > Soil > Temperate... | reverse complement strand
AGCGTGAGCATGCGTTCAAACGCTCCGTACGAAATCTCTTCGTAATGGAGATCGAGGTCCTTGCCGCTGTGCTTCTCCTTGCGCTCGCCGCTGATCGTCAGCGTGTTCCCTTGGGCATGAATCTGGACTTCCTTCGGTTCCACGCCCGGCAGGGACGCACGCAAGTGATAGGTCTTAGCATCCTTGTCGATGTAAGCCTCGATTGCGGGAGTAAAGGCCGCCGACGTTCCCGTGGTTGGCGTCTCGCCGGATGGCCAGCCACTCACCATGCGGTTAAAGATCTGGTCAAAATCCCGGCGGAAATCGAACAGATCCTGGAAGCGGCTACTACGGGGAACTAGGTTCGTCATGACATACCTCCTGATCCAAAAAGAATCTGGCCCCCGGGAAGAGAGGGCATGTTATGGCCCGGACTTTGAGACGCTGCCCGGGAACACAATCGTATATCACACGTATGCAAAACGTGTCAAGTAAAATGTTTTTGTCAACGCTAATGAGTATTGTTAAGGCGCCATATTTATCGCTCTTGTGACAGCGTGTAAACGGCTGTAACAGAGTAGTCGTCGCATAAAAAGAGTTGACACACTTTCGTCGCTAACGGATTATTTATGGCATGGGAGAGCGAGGAAAGCAGCCGTCGAAGGGAACTGGGTATCCGAATTACGGCAGGGTAGAGGTCAAAGGCCTGAAGAAATCACGAAGGGGCAAGCACCATGAGCTGATGGACAAAATCATGGAGGACTTGCGAAGCTCAAAACCAGGTTTCGCGGTCCAGATTCCCTTAGATAGCATCGATAATGTTTCTGTCCTGAACTTGCGCTCGGCAATTGTCCGCGCAGCCGCCAAAGAAGACATCAAAGTCACGACCTCCTCTGATGACCGCCACTTCTATGCATGGAAAAAAGACGATACCACCCGTTAGGTATACGCCCACCTTTAGAGGCGCGCCGGACGATGATTTACAGCTCGTGGTCGAGCGATGTTTCTGTGGAGGTTCTGGCGTGTTACGGAACGATGCGACGTTCAATATCTCTGATGCGAAAAAGCACGAAGCAAAGGACGTGTGTCAAAGGAGTCCTCTATGAAGTCTCTGGTCTTCTTGTGGCTGATCGGATTCGGGGTATCGAGCAACCATCAGTCGGCTGCGCAATCGGTGCCGATGAGCGCGGGCGTGAGTGTGAAAATGGCAGAGACGACAAGCGCGGCGCCTTACCGCGATGCCGATGCGCCCGTGTCCTGGGTTGTGACCATCACAGCCGACGGTCATCTCTTCTTCGGCAGCAAGCCTGTGACTGCAGATTCTTTGGTCCAGCAGATGCAGGCTACTCCGCGAAGTCAGACAGGCAAACTCTACGTCAAGGCAGACTCGCGTGCGCCATTCAGTTTGGTGAAGCTGGTGCTTAACGCGGGTCAAACGAGCTCGTTCGACACGGCTGTCCTTCTGACCGCACAGTCAGGACCTGCCGGAGGAAAATTTGTTCCATCAATGGGATTGGACATCCGGCTCGGATCACCGACTTCCCCAGCCGCCATAGTACGGTTGCGCCACACGGGACAAATCGACGCCCGCTTTGAGAATCAACAATCAGGATTTGCCCTGGTCCCGGCTGCCCGTGTTGAAAGACCTGCTGCATGAAGAGAATCAGAAAATGGTGTCTTTGGAGGCCGACGGCAAGCTGCCGTTCGATCCGATTGTGACGGTGATCGACTTTTGCCGTTCGCTCGGAGTGGAAGTGGCCTTGTCTCTCTCCGGAATGTGAAGGTCACCCAACTTCTTGTCTTTGAGAAACGTGCACACTAGCCTTCATAGACTCCTGCGATCGTTTCTCGATCGAGCCGTCGAACTTAAGCGGAGGTCGTAGGTCTCTACCCCACGTCCCACCCAACGCATTTCATTGTTGGGATTGTACTTGCAGCATTGTTGAGGCGGCAGAAGGTGGCAGTTCGTCTTTGAAGGCTTCCAAGCCATTTGCCATGAGAAGACGGAGAGTTTCGGGACTCCGTGAAATCTGCTGAAATCATCGCGGAATTCAATGGGTGTTCCGTTCGATTCCCATCGCCCGCTCCATAAGTCTCAATGATTCGGTTGCCTTTATGCGGCTGAGTCGCTGAAAATACCCCTGGAAATGGTCGGTTTTTGGACGCCAGATGGACGCCGCCGCGCCTGGGGTCGCTCGCGGGTTGCGCGCTGGCCTGTTCGGGCCTCGTATGGCGACCGAACCATGCCACGGTTCTAAGAAAATGCCCCGCTCGTTCGTCGAGCGCGGCAAAACGGTCAGCGTAGCGATGCCTGTTCACAGAGTTCTCCTCAGTCTGAAATTGCGAGTAGGGTTGTGATGGGCGTGGAAGAACGTCAATGAGTCCGGGAATGCTGGGTGCATCTGGCTAGAAGGTGTGTGGGACGGACTGATTTGGCTTCCTAACTTAACTTCGACGCAGGGGCTCCGCGTTGCATCACTAAAAGGGAGAGAATTCCTCCTTCACCTTATAAGAGGCCGTTTTGAGACAAATCTCAAAAGCGCCGCCCCATGAGGTCAAGCGTTTTTGGGCTCTCTTCAGGCTCTCGGTACGGAGTTCGGCCGGGCCGACGTCAAATGGGAGTTGGGGTACGGGTGTCTTTGGTTCCGAGGTTGCTGCGGCTACGGGAGGTTGGCTTGGCGGAAGATGGGACGCGTCTGACGAAACACCTGTTCGAACGGCGGGAGAGCAGGCATTTGGTGAACGAGCCCGGTATTCGACAGCGCGCGCAAGCGAGCCTCCTTTTGCGCGAGTGCGCGCTGTAGTCCTTCGCAGGGTCTCTCGCGGAATTCCAATTTTTGGCAGATTGCAGGAACGATTCGATCCAGATGCAGTTCGTCGTTGTCTGTGAGATACCAAAGATCGTAGAGGTCCCCGGGGCTCGTTTCGGGCGGGGTCGGTGAGCGCGACCGTTTTTTCCGCGGCAATTTCATTCAAGGAATAGACAAGAACCGGTCGATTCTCCGGAAGGTCAGCAAACTCCGGATACCCCCGAAGAACTGGTCTGTCTTCGAGCGGAAATGACAGGACTTCATTTAGAGTGACATCAACCTTCACATCATTGGTCCCGGGGAGCGGTCCGGTATAGCGAAGATAGAACGTGTGGGTGTTGGCGTGCGCGCGCGGGTCCTGTCGGTCGAAGGTGAAGGCGATGCCCGATTGTTCGCAGACCATGGCATAGACGCGTTCGAGGCGCGCGCGAATGTCCTCAAACGGGAGGAGACCTGTCGCGAGCGAAAAAGGCGAACCAACGTTCCGATGCAGAGTTGAAATGTCGAAACATGACGCGCAGTTATAGCAGAATGGAAATGGGACGACAGCAGCTATGTCATTGATTCCAAAGATGGCATGAGTTCTGGCGAACGACAAGGGGGCCGCGTAGTCACGGCGCAGAATCATTAAGGTCTTTACTGGATTAGAAGATCCATTAAGAACCTGATTTTAGCATTCCACAGTTTGTAGTATTAACGCACTACTAACCATTTTATGTCTTAAGCGTACCCGGCCCTCTCGAAAAAACGTCTACGAGGGGAGTCCTGCACCATGATGAACGCAAACCGGCGGTTGCTAGAGCGAAAGCAGCCCGAGCGGATAGTGCTGTGTAAGCTCGGCGGTGAAGAAGGCGGTTCCGTTCTGAATCTTTCCGAAGATGGGTTGTGCTTTCAGAGCCTCACGCCCACAGAAGAAGCGGATTTGCTCCAGCTGCGCCTGTCTGTCGACCTGAACAGCGCGATCGAGGCCACCGGCCAGTTGGCGTGGATCGACTCGGCAAAACGCACGGGAGGCCTGGGCTTCTTGGAGTTGAGCGTGCCGGCACGCGAGCAGACCCGCGCCTGGCTGAGCGAGACCTCTACCGCATCCAGTGGTGACAAGCAAGCGGATGACGCGGCGACCGAGAAGCCGGTGATTGGGCAGGAGATGCGCGTTCCGAGCGTGCAACTTGTTCCTATGGAACGGTACCGGGCGCAGATGCGCAAGCAATTCCTCCGTGGCGTATTGTTGGGCATCGGGATATACGCGGTGGTGATGATTCCCATCTTCCGGTATGCCGGCAGCACGAAGCCAGGCAGCCCGGCGCGGACGACCGCGAGCGCGAACCGCGCGGCGCAATCCAGCGCGGAGCAGACTCAGGCGTCAGTAGTACAGCCCGCGTCACCAAGTGCGTTGATCTCGGAGCGGACCGCTACGAAACCGCTGGCGACCGAGCCGGCGGCGGTGCAGACGGTCTCCGTGGCTGCACCGACAGGATCGCCGCAGAGGCAGAGTCCACAGGCAGCAGGAGCATCTTCCACGGATCTGATGACACGCACATCATCGCCGTGGGCAACGCCGCAGCCGGCGAAGGCGGAGCAGCCGCTTGGGGCAAGCCTGGCGGCAGTAGCTCCCGCTCCAGCCGCCTCGAAGGCGCATTCTTCCTCGGGGCAAGTGCAGCACCCGAAAAAGGTCTCGGCGACGTCGCAGCAGTTGTGGTCTGCGCTGCAAGCAGGAAACATGAGGGCGGCGGTAGCGCTGGCGGACCTCTACACACGGGGCGAAGGCGTCCCGGCGAACTGCGAGCAAGCGCGGATCTTGCTGCTGGTCGCGTCAGAAAAGAACAATGCAGAAGCTTCCAAGATGCTGCAGGAGCTGGATAAAGGCGGCTGCCCCGCAAACAGCGAGTGAGCCGAAGCCGTAGGCCTGTGTGATCAGATCAACCGACGGATAAGCGGCGGTTTTCAGCTACCCAAAAGAATAGGGACCGACTTTGCCTGTCGGTCCCCGGACCGAGCTCGTTTGTTGGCTTTAACCCCTACCACCAGCAGCGGCAGTCGTCTGCTCTACCAGCGGGGCAGCGTTGCCAACTTCTGCGACACCAAAAATAATGACTGGTGCGTTCGAGTTTCGTTCGGCTCCGCAATAGAGGTAGTTGATGTTGATGCCCGCATCGCCCAATTTTTGTGCGGCACGCGCCAGTTCTCCCAGTCTGTTTGGAAGATTTACGTTGACGACTTCGGTTTCTGTGTAGGTCGCTCGCTCGGCGTCGAGCACACTGCGTGCTTTGGTCGGATCGTCGAACACGAACTGCGTCAGGGCCTTCCCGCTCGAAGCATAACGAAACGAAGCGCGGCGACGATGTTCACGTTGCGGTCGGCCAGTGCCCGGCAAACTTTGCCGAGGGTTCCCGGCCTATCGTCCATCGTAAGGGTGAATTCTTTAGCTGTAGGCATACTGAGGACCTCCCTGTAGAGTTCGGGTGCATGGCGGGATGCATCCTTAAGCTTGGATTGGGGATCGGGGAATGAGAGCGGAATCATACTCCCTGGCTTCCCACTCTTCGAGATCGTGGGAACGGTGGTCGGAAGAGTGAATCCAGGCAAAGCGGAGTTTCTCGGATTTGAGACCGCCCCGTTTATCGGGCAGTAGCACACGCCTCCGCTGACGCTCAGCAATTAAGTGCAGCCAACGTTTAATGGATCGCATAGCGGACGAAGATGGCCGTGCCATTCAAGACGAGTGCGACCACGATGATCTCAAGGAGCGTGGGGCAGACCCCAAAGGTAACTTACCCAGCAGGGGCATCCGAATAAAACAAGATTACCTGAAACGCAGACATTGACGGGGTAAGCGAGATAGAATCGGAGCAGCGCTGAACTTCTGTCGTGCTGTGTGGTGCTGCGTGTTTTGCCGACCGAATTTTGGAAAACGCTGAAACCTGTGGGCAATTGTATGAACATATGGGCCGCGCAATCCCAGACTTCAGTCTGGGTTAGCGGCCTTGCGGCTCAAGATGAGTTTTCAGGATGTTTCTTTCTAAGTCCTTTTAAGTCCTTTATTAAGTCCTTTCCCAAAGGTTGACAGACAAAGGGGAGTTGGAATAAAGTAGGCGAATAAAAAGCGAAATAGGTACTTTAACCTTGATTGCGGCCACGATTTCGGCATTCCCGCGCTCCTTGAACACATGAGCCGCGGAAACCAGACTTCAGTCTGGTTAGCAGCCTTGCTGCTCAAGATAAGCTTTCAGGATGTCCAGCGTAGCGCCACCAACTGAACAAAGGAAGAAACCGCCAGACCAGAGAGTACGAGAATGACGACGCCAGTAGAACGCACCAAAACGATTGAGGTACGCGGAAGCGGAGCGGCTTTTAAGAGTTCCGACAACGACGCTCAAATTCACAGTGGGAGGGTAGCGGAGAAGGAAATGGGTGCGGTCGGGTTCGCCGCCAAACGCAATCCCTGCTGCCGCCCATCTCGCTCGCCATCGAGAAAGCAGGGCTCGAAGCAAGGGAAGGTCAGCGAGAATCTTGCGACGGAACTTCGTGCCGAAGACAACAGGCACGCCAAGATCGTAGACACCGTGACGTCAAAGTCAAGGTTCCCGATTCTCTGCGTCCCGTACTGGATGCCTTGGTAGGGCAAGCGCGAGCCTGCGTGGCCCGTATGTTGGCTCGTCGAATGGAATCTTCTAGCAAATACTATAAGGAACTACCGTGCGTGATTGCGAAGAGTTTAATTGCCAAGTACCAGAAGAACAAAAAGTGCAAGCAGGTCAGCAATCTCGCGCTGCCTGTCTGCGGCGACAAGGGGAAGCAGATTAAGTTGGAAGATGGGGGTGTTCGAATTCCCGCACTGTTCAAGAAAGAAGTCCCGCCGGTCCTCTGGCTGCACCTGCCTGTCGGGTTCGTTCGTAGTGCAGAATTCTTCGAGCGTAGCGGCGAGTGGTATGCCGCCATCTGCTACAACGCAAAAGCGGAAAAGCAGTTTTCTGTAACCGGAACTGTCGGTGTGGACCGGAATTCGGTCGGCGCAGTAGCAACTCTAGCCGACCCTCAGAATGGAAAAGTTTTGCATTTGGGCTTTAACCCAGCGAGAACGAAAGCCGTATGGCGCGGACAAAAAGACAATTTGCAGAGTCTTGGGAAGAGGCGTCTGCTCTACAAGATTCGCAACAAGCAATGCAGACGCACAAAGTACGAAAATCACGTAGTGTCCAAACAAATCGTGGACTACGCCGCAAAACATCGTCGGTGCATTGTGCTGGAAAAACTGGAGAACGTTAGAAAGGGAAAGATTCGCCGCTACGCCGAACAGTCGCAGTGGTCTTTCTATCAGTTGCTCCAGTTCATTGCTGTACAAGGCCGCTTTGCGCGGCGTAATGGTAATCGAAGCAGACCCTGCGTATACCTCGCAGGAATGCTCTCGCTGCCATCAGTTGACCAAGCCCAACGGAAAGAAGTTCGTCTGTGGGACGTGCGGACACAATGACCATCGAGACGCTAACGCGGCATTTTCTCTCGCCGAGAGAGTGATGCCTATCGGTGGAGTAGTCGGAGACTCAGTGCGCTCCGATTCGGGTCTGTTGATAGCCCCGTTTCTGGGAACCGAGGTGCAGCAATGCAACTAGGCAAACAGAATCCCAGCGCTTGCGCTGGGAGTATCAAGAACCCTGAACGCAGGCATGCGCAAAGGAATAGACCTGAAGAGCTCGTATATGTGGACCTGGGGCCGTTTAACGGCGGGATTATGCTGAATGTTTCCGAAGGGGGCTTCAGGTTTTGCGCCGTGAGTCCCCTACGGCCGAACGAAAAGATTCACTTCGTTTTTGCAGTCGACAGGACGCGGCGGCTCGAAGGCACCGGCCAATTGGAGTGGACAGAGGAAAATGGAAAAGTTGCGGGTTTGCGATTCACTGACGTTTCCGAGGAATTTCGCAGGGAGATCCGGCAGTGGCTGACGAAATCGCAGCCTTCGGTCGGTGCTGGAAGGGAATTCATACCGGCGACCGCCGCACCTATTCATACACTGGAAAAATCTTGCCCAGATCTGAAAGCGGAGCCCCCAGAGGTACAACCTGCATCTCCCCTGGTTGAAAAACCAGAATTGAAAATAGAAGCTCCGCCCGCGGCCGCAGCTGCAGCCGATACGGCGGAGCACGAACTCCCGAAGATGCTGCACGCGGCTGCGCCTAAAGAACGAGAAGAGGCTGCGGCGCAGTCGAAGGCGGCAGAGAGGAAGAGACCGAAAGAACTCGCGACTGCAAAAGAGGTGCAAAAGGGCTCCTCGCCGCGGCTGCGCCGAGCAGCGGCGGTGGGAATCGCTGCGGCGGTGATGGCCGTCCTGCTTGCGGCGGTGGTGTTCAGCTTTCGAAGAGAAGTGGGAGAGTCCTTGATTCGGTTGGGAGAGAAGATGGTGGGGGAGACAAAACCTGCGAATTCTGTGCGGAGCGCGAAGCCGAAGACCCTATCCGTCACTTCAGCGACTGATTCATCGGCAAATTTGCCGAGTGGGCCGCCAGCGGCCGACGCGAGAGCCAATCTTGTCCCCGCGGAAGCGCCACTGATCCAGAAGGCGCCGAGTACTCCCGTCGCGGGCAGCCCCAAAGTCGCTGCCCAGGGGACTGCGCTTGAGGAACCAGGGCAGGCTGAATTGGCGGCGGCGAAGCGGATCCTGGGGAGCAAGAACGGATCGCGGGACATCCCAGTGGCGATGAAGTTGCTATGGCTTGCGGTGCAAAAAGGGAATCCGGCAGCGGTACTGACGTTATCCGATCTGTACTTGCGCGGACAAGTAGTTGCGAAGAACTGCGCCCAGGCACGGGTGCTGCTAATGGCGGCAGCGAAGAAAGGGAGCGCGGAGGCTAAGGCAAGGTTGGAGCAGTCGCGTCAGGAAGGCTGCCCGTAGCGCCGTCGTGAGTTGCTATGATCGCATGAATCGTTGCAAAGCTTGTGTTCTCAAAGCGGATGGGGTTTTCGGTAGGGACAAGGTGCTTATTGAAAAGATAGGATGGTGTGATGAGTAAGACTCGTTGTCGAACCTGCGTCTGGCTTGCTGCTCTGTCTCTCTTTGTCATTGTCAGCCCAGTCTTGGGGCAAAGCCCCAGCTCACCAATCGGGCGCGAGGTAGCGATACCCGTACATTTACAAGACGGCGAGGAATTCACTGTTTCCATTCCGCAGCTGATCCAATATGGGGCCCAGCTTTTCGATGCCAAGTTCACAGCCCAGGAAGGAGCAGGGCGTCCTAAGTCGAAAGGAACCGGTGCTCCCATCTCGGATCCCAGCTCCCCGTTAGTGTTTCCTCGGAATTTTGACCGTATCTCCTCGCCGGATGCAAATGCGTGTTCCGGCTGTCACAATGCGCCTATTTCGGGTGCGGGCGGTGACCGCGTGACCGAGGTCTTTGTGCTGGCACAGCGCTTCGATCATTTGACCCTCGATCATGCCGACGGCATCACGTTGCGCGGCGCCGTGGACGAATCCGGAAAGTTCGTCACCATGGAGAACGCCACGAACGATCGAAAGACCGTCGGCATGAATGGCTCCGGATTCGTTGAGATGCTGGCCCGTCAGATGACTGCAGAGCTGCAGGCAGAACGTGATGCGGGACCTCTTGGAAGCTGCGCGATGTTGAAATCGAAGGGAATTTCCTTCGGCTGTTTGACGCACAACGCGGACGGCACTTGGGATACTTCGCGAGTCGAAGGCTTGGCGGCTCCCAGCCTTGCCAGCAAGGGCACTACTCCGCCCAGCTTGATCATTCGTCCTTTGCATCAAGTCGGGAACGTCGTTTCGTTGAGACAATTCAGCAACAATGCCTTCAACCATCACCACGGCATGCAGTCGGAAGAGCGTTTTGGACTCAATGCCGACCCCGACGGGGACGGCGTTGCCAACGAACTTACGACGGCGGACTTGACGGCAGTTTCCCTCTTCCAGGCCACGATGTCTGTCCCGGGCCGCGTCATCTCCAACGATCCGGCGGTGGAGCGCGCGAATCTGAAGGGCGAAGCCGTGTTCAATAAGATTCACTGCGACACCTGCCATACAACTCTACCCCTTACTTCAAACAACAACCCTGGCCTGCCAGAACAGCCGGGCTGGATCTACTTCGAACCAAATCCGTATAACCCTGCCACAGGGCCCAATTCACCAAACTTGCAGCTCGGCCCGACGAATTATCCCGTTAGTGCCCCTGCACTCACGGTGGACCTAACGAGCGAGATACTGCCACTTCCGCGCCTGCGAGCGCATAACGGAGTGGTTATGGTGCCCGCTTACACCGATCTCAAGCTGCATGACATCAGTGCAACGAGCGACGCGAAAACCGATCCCGAATGCGAGCCCCTCGACCAAAATCAGCCGGCAGGCTCCCCGGGGTTCTTCGCGGGAAATTGCAAATTTATCACCCGCAAACTCTGGGGTTTTTACAACCAAGGTGGCGCTTTCATGCATCACGGAAGGTTCACCACTGCCAGGGAAGCTGTCGAAGCACACAACGGCGAAGCGCTTACTCAGCGCAAAGCATTTGATGCTCTTCCCGGACATCTACAGAACGACTTGATCGAGTTCTTGAAGTCGCTGCAGGTTTTGCCGCCGGGCTCGAAGTCGTTGGTGGTGGACGAGCGCGGTAACCCGAAAGATTGGCCACCTTCAGCCGGCTCCCCGGAGAATTAGCCGTTGGGCATGTCTCGAGGCGATTAGCGATTAGAGTGACCCTACCGAGTGGTGGCGCAGAGTGTTGGGCGCGGCCGAATCGGCATCGCGCGAAAATGTGCAAAAAATGCACGAGAAGCCAATCCTGATGCGGAAAAAACAAAGGGCGAGCCGATTCGGCTGTTCTAACCCGGTAGGTGAAAGCTCAAGACTGGTGGGTAGTCGCCGATGGCGGGGCGGCCGACCGCGCTTGGTTCAATTAAGAACGGTGCCAAGAATCCGGGGCAGCCGCCGCCATGACCGGGCCGGTTCTCCCGTCTGCGCGTTCCGCCCAAAGTGAAAGCCAAGGTTTAGGCCGGAGAGATTGACCGAGGGTGGCATGCCGAGATAACCGTGTCCCGGGAGTTGAGACCCTCGCATCCCGCCATTGTCGAAAGGATTGAGCAGGGCGTCCCGTATATGAAGCGTGCTCTGAAAGACGTCCAGTTGCAGGCGTCCGCGACAGAGTTGAACGAGCGGCAAGCTAGACCACGTGAGACTCAAAGTCTTAACCTCGTTCAATGGCGAAAGATGCTCTAGGCTGTGGTCACGCTTGTAGGCTTCCGCGAACATAAGACTGAAACGGGCATTGGATTTTTCGCCCTTGGACAGCAGGAAGGAAGCGGCGGGCAGAGGGGTCGATACTGTTGGGAGCATGGTGATGATCGGCGCAACGTGTTGTTGCGCCAGAACGTTCGATGGGGCGGGTGTTTGTGCTACGGCTGGCACAAGGCTACCCAGAAAGAGGCCGAGTAGCAGAAGGAACCGATTACGCATCAGGGCCTCCGATAGCGCGGGACCCGTTTACGGTCGCCTGACTGGCGAATGACAGGATTCGATTGCCGCTACGAAATGACGTCACTAAGTTGAGGCTCATCCGGTCTGTCCCAATACGCGCATTAGATCTGTTCCTTCAAATCGGACTTGGACGCTGTTGCAAGTCCGTTCCGTACTCTCGCATCGGCCCTCAACCCTCTTGAACGCAAGGGAGGGGAAAATACAGGCTTTTCGCGTTGGCATCCCAACGGTAACCCATCCGGAACCGCCAAAATCTCTTGAGATCGGGTGGGCCACTCGATCAACAGGTGAGGATGCTTGGGATCAATCTTCACCAACACCTTGAAAAGATGGAAAGACCAAATCGTTCGGGGAGGGCAAGCATCCTCAATGGTTAACTTCCTCTGGATCGGGCATCCTATGTCACCAAGCAGTCGGTGGTCGGAGCCTTCGTGCGGGCAGGCTTGCCCCGTCAGAGGTAGGCCAAACAACACAGCAAGGAGTGGAACCATGGCACTCCTGACCCGGGGGATATGAGTTTGCACCATAGCGGAGCGCGTGGTGTTTTTCCATGGACCGAAAGCACCGGTACCCGGGTATTAGAACTACCAAAAAAATAGGTCTAGCAAGGTTCCGGCTCAAAGCCCGGAAGCCGCAGTGCTTTCCGGAGGGAATAGACGTCTCGGCCAGTATTGCCGTTAAGAATCGTTTCATCTAGAATATCAACCTAGATGGGGAGGAGATCCATGCGCAAAGTCGGGTTGTTTGAGGCCAAGCAGAAGCTCTCGGAGTTGGTAGAACGGGCAGCGGCAGGCGAGCGCATTGGCATCACGCGCCGCGGCAAGCTGGCCGCGATTATCGTTTCCGTCAAGGGCCAGTACGACCTGTGCGAGATCTTCGAGAACTTGGAAGGAATTCGGAGAAGAGCGCACCGAGTCAAAGGCGTGAGCGTAAAAGACCTCATTGAAGAAGGCCGTTCATGAACATATGGGCCGCGCAATCCCAGACTTCAGTCTGGGTTAGCGGCCTTGCGGCTCAAGATGAGTTTTCAGGATGTTTCTTTCTAAGTCCTTTTAAGTCCTTTATTAAGTCCTTTCCCAAAGGTTGACAGACAAAGGGGAGTTGGAATAAAGTAGGCGAATAAAAAGCGAAATAGGTACTTTAACCTTGATTGCGGCCACGATTTCGGCATTCCCGCGCTCCTTGAACACATGAGCCGCGGAAACCAGACTTCAGTCTGGTTAGCAGCCTTGCTGCTCAAGATAAGCTTTCAGGATGTCCAGCGTAGCGCCACCAACTGAACAAAGGAAGAAACCGCCAGACCAGAGAGTACGAGAATGACGACGCCAGTAGAACGCACCAAAACGATTGAGGTACGCGGAAGCGGAGCGGCTTTTAAGAGTTCCGACAACGACGCTCAAATTCACAGTGGGAGGGTAGCGGAGAAGGAAATGGGTGCGGTCGGGTTCGCCGCCAAACGCAATCCCTGCTGCCGCCCATCTCGCTCGCCATCGAGAAAGCAGGGCTCGAAGCAAGGGAAGGTCAGCGAGAATCTTGCGACGGAACTTCGTGCCGAAGACAACAGGCACGCCAAGATCGTAGACACCGTGACGTCAAAGTCAAGGTTCCCGATTCTCTGCGTCCCGTACTGGATGCCTTGGTAGGGCAAGCGCGAGCCTGCGTGGCCCGTATGTTGGCTCGTCGAATGGAATCTTCTAGCAAATACTATAAGGAACTACCGTGCGTGATTGCGAAGAGTTTAATTGCCAAGTACCAGAAGAACAAAAAGTGCAAGCAGGTCAGCAATCTCGCGCTGCCTGTCTGCGGCGACAAGGGGAAGCAGATTAAGTTGGAAGATGGGGGTGTTCGAATTCCCGCACTGTTCAAGAAAGAAGTCCCGCCGGTCCTCTGGCTGCACCTGCCTGTCGGGTTCGTTCGTAGTGCAGAATTCTTCGAGCGTAGCGGCGAGTGGTATGCCGCCATCTGCTACAACGCAAAAGCGGAAAAGCAGTTTTCTGTAACCGGAACTGTCGGTGTGGACCGGAATTCGGTCGGCGCAGTAGCAACTCTAGCCGACCCTCAGAATGGAAAAGTTTTGCATTTGGGCTTTAACCCAGCGAGAACGAAAGCCGTATGGCGCGGACAAAAAGACAATTTGCAGAGTCTTGGGAAGAGGCGTCTGCTCTACAAGATTCGCAACAAGCAATGCAGACGCACAAAGTACGAAAATCACGTAGTGTCCAAACAAATCGTGGACTACGCCGCAAAACATCGTCGGTGCATTGTGCTGGAAAAACTGGAGAACGTTAGAAAGGGAAAGATTCGCCGCTACGCCGAACAGTCGCAGTGGTCTTTCTATCAGTTGCTCCAGTTCATTGCTGTACAAGGCCGCTTTGCGCGGCGTAATGGTAATCGAAGCAGACCCTGCGTATACCTCGCAGGAATGCTCTCGCTGCCATCAGTTGACCAAGCCCAACGGAAAGAAGTTCGTCTGTGGGACGTGCGGACACAATGACCATCGAGACGCTAACGCGGCATTTTCTCTCGCCGAGAGAGTGATGCCTATCGGTGGAGTAGTCGGAGACTCAGTGCGCTCCGATTCGGGTCTGTTGATAGCCCCGTTTCTGGGAACCGAGGTGCAGCAATGCAACTAGGCAAACAGAATCCCAGCGCTTGCGCTGGGAGTATCAAGAACCCTGAACGCAGGCATGCGCAAAGGAATAGACCTGAAGAGCTCGTATATGTGGACCTGGGGCCGTTTAACGGCGGGATTATGCTGAATGTTTCCGAAGGGGGCTTCAGGTTTTGCGCCGTGAGTCCCCTACGGCCGAACGAAAAGATTCACTTCGTTTTTGCAGTCGACAGGACGCGGCGGCTCGAAGGCACCGGCCAATTGGAGTGGACAGAGGAAAATGGAAAAGTTGCGGGTTTGCGATTCACTGACGTTTCCGAGGAATTTCGCAGGGAGATCCGGCAGTGGCTGACGAAATCGCAGCCTTCGGTCGGTGCTGGAAGGGAATTCATACCGGCGACCGCCGCACCTATTCATACACTGGAAAAATCTTGCCCAGATCTGAAAGCGGAGCCCCCAGAGGTACAACCTGCATCTCCCCTGGTTGAAAAACCAGAATTGAAAATAGAAGCTCCGCCCGCGGCCGCAGCTGCAGCCGATACGGCGGAGCACGAACTCCCGAAGATGCTGCACGCGGCTGCGCCTAAAGAACGAGAAGAGGCTGCGGCGCAGTCGAAGGCGGCAGAGAGGAAGAGACCGAAAGAACTCGCGACTGCAAAAGAGGTGCAAAAGGGCTCCTCGCCGCGGCTGCGCCGAGCAGCGGCGGTGGGAATCGCTGCGGCGGTGATGGCCGTCCTGCTTGCGGCGGTGGTGTTCAGCTTTCGAAGAGAAGTGGGAGAGTCCTTGATTCGGTTGGGAGAGAAGATGGTGGGGGAGACAAAACCTGCGAATTCTGTGCGGAGCGCGAAGCCGAAGACCCTATCCGTCACTTCAGCGACTGATTCATCGGCAAATTTGCCGAGTGGGCCGCCAGCGGCCGACGCGAGAGCCAATCTTGTCCCCGCGGAAGCGCCACTGATCCAGAAGGCGCCGAGTACTCCCGTCGCGGGCAGCCCCAAAGTCGCTGCCCAGGGGACTGCGCTTGAGGAACCAGGGCAGGCTGAATTGGCGGCGGCGAAGCGGATCCTGGGGAGCAAGAACGGATCGCGGGACATCCCAGTGGCGATGAAGTTGCTATGGCTTGCGGTGCAAAAAGGGAATCCGGCAGCGGTACTGACGTTATCCGATCTGTACTTGCGCGGACAAGTAGTTGCGAAGAACTGCGCCCAGGCACGGGTGCTGCTAATGGCGGCAGCGAAGAAAGGGAGCGCGGAGGCTAAGGCAAGGTTGGAGCAGTCGCGTCAGGAAGGCTGCCCGTAGCGCCGTCGTGAGTTGCTATGATCGCATGAATCGTTGCAAAGCTTGTGTTCTCAAAGCGGATGGGGTTTTCGGTAGGGACAAGGTGCTTATTGAAAAGATAGGATGGTGTGATGAGTAAGACTCGTTGTCGAACCTGCGTCTGGCTTGCTGCTCTGTCTCTCTTTGTCATTGTCAGCCCAGTCTTGGGGCAAAGCCCCAGCTCACCAATCGGGCGCGAGGTAGCGATACCCGTACATTTACAAGACGGCGAGGAATTCACTGTTTCCATTCCGCAGCTGATCCAATATGGGGCCCAGCTTTTCGATGCCAAGTTCACAGCCCAGGAAGGAGCAGGGCGTCCTAAGTCGAAAGGAACCGGTGCTCCCATCTCGGATCCCAGCTCCCCGTTAGTGTTTCCTCGGAATTTTGACCGTATCTCCTCGCCGGATGCAAATGCGTGTTCCGGCTGTCACAATGCGCCTATTTCGGGTGCGGGCGGTGACCGCGTGACCGAGGTCTTTGTGCTGGCACAGCGCTTCGATCATTTGACCCTCGATCATGCCGACGGCATCACGTTGCGCGGCGCCGTGGACGAATCCGGAAAGTTCGTCACCATGGAGAACGCCACGAACGATCGAAAGACCGTCGGCATGAATGGCTCCGGATTCGTTGAGATGCTGGCCCGTCAGATGACTGCAGAGCTGCAGGCAGAACGTGATGCGGGACCTCTTGGAAGCTGCGCGATGTTGAAATCGAAGGGAATTTCCTTCGGCTGTTTGACGCACAACGCGGACGGCACTTGGGATACTTCACGAGTCGAAGGCTTGGCGGCTCCCAGCCTCGCCAGCAAGGGCACTACTCCGCCCAGCTTGATCATTCGTCCTTTGCATCAAGTCGGGAACGTCGTTTCGTTG
>Ga0307479_10002706_pt1 | contig 16069 bp, 9 predicted proteins | sample atmos_gasesECM4C_FD_203743 | JGI IMG/M metagenome (GOLD analysis project Ga0307479, IMG submission 203743) | Hardwood forest soil microbial communities from Morgan-Monroe State Forest, Indiana, United States - atmos_gasesECM4C_515 | ecosystem: Environmental > Terrestrial > Soil > Temperate... | reverse complement strand
GATCGCTCCCTGGATTGTGAATCCTGACGCGACCATCCTGGGCGAACCTCTCGAGCAGGTGGACTCCCTGGTGGACGAGGCGATCCCAGGATTCTCCTTTCTTGTATTCAAAGGGAGTGTCCCGGAAGGCGCCCCATTCCTGGAAGAGTGCAGCCGTGCAGTCGTTTCCTTGGAAGTAAGCCGCCAGCGACTTTTCGAAGCAACGCCCAAAAACCATCGCTGCCCGCGTTTCTTTTTCTCTCCAGCCATCGAGGTAGCGATGCCGGTAGCTGCGTGGGCAGCGCAGGTACTGAGCGATCTGGGTGTGGCTATAGATCATCGCTGCACCGTTCGTCGCGTGTCCCACCGGCTGCTTCGCACGAAAGCTCCTCCCACTCGGCTTCCGGAGCAAAGGCTTCCAGGTTCTGGAAAGAGCGCCCGTTCAAGATCACGTGAGATGTCCGAACGACTCCGCGCAGGTTCAGGAGGGCTTTCTCGTCCACCTGATCCCGGTTGAGCAGATCGGAGTCATAGCCGAAATCCCGCAAGAACCAATTCAGCTTCCACAGAGCTCGTTCGGTGCAGTACAGCCGCCCCGAGAGGGATCGTCCAGCAAACGATTCGGGCTCGAGAACGAGAAAGCGAACAGACAGGAAAGGTTTCTGTGGATGCCAGCGATAGGAAGCAGCATCGACTCGAACCAGGAACAGGCCTTCGAGAAGACTGTCGCGATCCTGCTGTCGTGAATGCAGACCCGGGATATGTCGTTTCATGGTTTTGCCTCCGCAGATTGGGCGTAGGAATTGAGCTTGCACACGAGGGCGTCACGATCTTTCTTCGCCGAGGCCGCGAGCTGGGTGACGAAAGATTCAACCAGATCGCGGCTAGCTTCTCTGAGAGTTTCGGTGCCGCAGAAATCCGCGGCGTATGCCTTCACGAGCGTTGGATCGAGATTGTGCTGACGGATCAGAAGGCACAGCTGGTCACGCAATCGAGGCTGGCCGTTACCCGAGCCACTCAATCCGTGATTACCATTTGCATGGGGTGGAGCCGCAGGAGGCTTTGGCGAAGCCGAAAAGGACCCGAGCTCTTCGACACTGCAGAGGCCGATCCCGTAGGCTTTCCGGAGAGCTCGATTCACGGCCCTGGTTTCTGCCACGCGCATCTCGGCGCCGCGAACCAAAAGGGAAACATTCGAGGGATCGGCGTCGCCATAACCGACGAAACCTTTTGATCTGAATTTCCTATATACAGTCGCTCGAAAAACCCAACGGTTCGAGAGAGCGTCGCAGAAGCTCCGAATTGGTGCGACTCGGATCCCCAGGCATCCTCGTCTTTCAGCCAGACTAAGAAGTCCAGAATGAGTAACATACCATCGACCCTCCAGAAGCTGTAGATCACCCGATCCCAATGATACTTGATGGCTCCGCGTCAGGTTTTCCAGCACTCTTACTTGCGAATTGCAAATCTGATCAGGCCACAATTGCTTGGCTAGTGCCAAGTTGACCTCAAATAGCCGCCTGTTCTTGATTCGTCTCCGTTTCATAGTCTGTCCCTCAAACGTCAGAGTTACTCATACATTCTCATACGTAATTGAAGAATTGTCAACCGAATTGTTTGCATAGCGAAGACTTTCTCTTACAATCGTCCTGATGAAAAAGGACGCGCCATTAGCTTTTCGCATTCCCGCCGATCTCAAGAGGAAGCTGCAGCGCCTTTCGAGCCAAGAGGCAAGAAGCCTCTCTCAGGTTTGTGAATTACTTCTCAGGATTGGCGTTGAGGAGTACGACCGAGAGGGGCATCGTTACTTGCAGAAGGTGCTCTCTCATGCTCGAGGGGACGGCGAAGCTTACATAAGAGAACCATGAAGTCGGAAAAGAGACCGCGGGGAAGACCCAAAAAGGACAAGGGCACGATAGAATTCTGGCGTTTCGCTCGAGCGGGGATGGTTATGTGTGCTTACGATGAAGCCCGCGGAAGCGGCCAGAAGCACAGCGCTGCCGTAGCCCTAGCCGTTGACTTTGTCAGGCAGCGCTATCCGGAGATGCCCATTTCCAAAACCGAAGTGAAGCGAATATTGGCAACTTTTCGGCCGGAAAGCCGTCGAACCATCCTTCAGTTCAAACGTTCGACCCTCGATGGCGAAAAGCTAAACAAACTGCGCTGGCTGAGGGAGCAATCGGCGGGTGTCCAAGACGAGAAGGGCCTGTCGGCACCGTCGCCCTCGATCCAGAATCTGCCAGAGAGCCGTACGACTTACAAGTTCGCCTTCGCCGAACGACCTCTATACCCCCGTCATAACCGAAAGATCCCGAAAGAATAACCCCCGCTGTTCCCCCGCGACATTTAATTGGACCCAAATCGCGATGGCATGTCCAAACGAAAATGACGACAATGAGCATTGGTTTCTTGAAGGGATTGAAAAACCATGGCTCGACGACCGCTTTCTATTGAGTACCTGCCCTTAGCCTCTCTTCAACTTGATCCGCGAAATCCTCGGCTCCATGACACGAAGCAGATCCGACAACTAGCTAGGAGCATCGAGACTTTCGGCTTCAATGTCCCTGTTCTGGTCGACGCTGGACTTCGGGTAATCGCCGGCCATGGCCGCGTCTGCGCATGCCAGCTTCTCGGTGTCCTGGAGGTGCCCACGATTCGACTGGAGCATCTCACAGAACACCAGGTGAGAGCATTCATGATTGCTGATAACCGGCTGACTGAGAACGCTGAATGGGACAACCGGGTGCTTGGCGAGCAACTGAAAATTCTCTCGGAAGCAGAAATTGATTTTAGCTTAGAGATCACGGGCTTTGAAATGGGCGAGATCGACCTCATCATTGAGAATGCTACGCCGGTTGACAACGGCAAAGACGACCCCGCTGACGCGATCCATGACTCTGAAACAAGACCCCAGGTCACGCGAGTTGGTGATTGCTGGATTTTGGGCCGCCACCGGGTTTACTGCGGTGATGCACGAAACGACTCTGCCTATCCCGCACTGATGCAAGGGCGTCGTGCGGAGATGGTCTTCACGGACCCCCCTTACAAGGATCCGATCGACAGCCATGTGACCGGGTTTGGAAGGATCCATCACCCGGAATTCGCAGTTGCTTCGGGTGAGATGAACGCCTCTGAATTCATCGACTTCCTGACGAGCGTCGCAACGCATCTAGCCCATCACAGTGTTGATGGAGCATTACAATACATCTGCATCGACTGACGACGTTCTGCCGAATTGCTTTCGGCCGCTCGTTCGGTCTACACGGACTTTGAGAACTTGTGCGTTTGGGTAAAGGATGACGCAGGGCAGGGCTCGCTTTACCGAAGCCAGCATGAATTCGTTTTCGTCTTCAAAGTGGGCAAGAAACCGCACCGTAACAACATTCAGCCCGGCGAACATGGGCGTCACCGCACGGACGTGTGGAATTACCAGCGTGTGAGCTCGCAACCTCGAACCACTAAGGAAGGAGGCTTGAATTTCCTTCACCCGTCGATCAAACCGGTCGAGCTAGTCGCCGACGCAATCTTGGACTGCACGGCACGTGGGGACGTCGTGCTCGATCCGTTCTTGGGAAGTGGCACCACTTTGGTCGCTGCCGAGCGCACCGGCCGCGTCTGCTATGGCATCGAGCTCGACCCGCACTACGTCGATACGATCGTGCGCCGGTGGCAAGTATTCACAGGGCAGAGTGCCGAGAAGGAATCGACAGGTCGAGCGTTCAATGACATCGAGCAGGAGAGCCATGGACGAGGATATTAAGCCGGAGAAGCTGAGGACTAAAAGGGTGGGCTACTGCGATCCGCCCGAACACACCCGTTTCAAAAGAGGGCAGTCTGGCAATCCCCGAGGCCGTCCGAAGGGCACGCTCAACATGGCTACGGTGCTCGCACGGACGTTACGCGAGAAGGTAGTCATCAATGAGAATGGCAGACGAAAGACGGTCAGCAAACTCGAAGCTGCAATTAAGCAGGTGACGAATAAAGCGGCTTCAGGCGAACTGAAAGCCCTCCAGTTATTGGCGGGGTTGGTGCGCTCCGCTGAAGAACGCGCAATCAAGGCGGCCATCCCAATTTCGTCGCTCGATGAAGCTGACGAGAAAGTTGTCCTAGGGATTCTGAAACGTCTGAATGCCACCAACAAGAAAGATAAAAAAGATGACGATGGCGCTGACTCCTAGTGACTACCGAGCACTCCTACGTCGAGACTTGTATGCGTTTACCGAGCGCTGTTTCTACGAGCTGAACCCGACAACAAAATTCATGCCGAACTGGCACATCGAGATGATTGCCTCGGCGCTTGAATCCTGCCGAAGTGGAGAGATCAGGCGCTTGATCGTCAATCAACCTCCACGCTCTCTGAAATCGCACTGTGCTTCGGTCGCCTTTGTCGCGTTTCTACTGGGTCACGACCCGACTGCCCAGATAATTTGTGCTAGCTATGGACAGGATCTGGCCAACAAGCATGCGTTGGATTGTCGCACCATCATGACCAGCACCTGGTATCAAGCACTCTTCCCGCGCACTCGACTCTCGCCCGAGCGTCAGGCCGTTCAAGAATTCATGACGACCCAGCAGGGGTTTCGCTTATCGACCTCCGTCGGCGGCGTGCTGACAGGCAGAGGCGCGGATTTCATTATCATCGATGACCCGTTAAAACCCGATGAGGCACTCTCTGACATCCAGCGGAAGGCCGTCAATGACTGGTTCGATCACACTTTATACAGTCGGCTGAACGATAAGAAAAACGGGTGCATCGTTATCATCATGCAAAGGCTGCATGAAGACGATCTTGTTGGTCATGTTCTCGGTCTGGAACCCTGGAAATTGATTCGGTTCCCCGCGATTGCCGAGGAAGATGAAACTCATGTGATCGAAACACCCTATGGAATGCGGCGTTTTGAGCGTCGTGCTGGCGAGGCTCTTCATCCAGAGCGAGAGCCGATCGAGATACTCAATCGTATTCGCGAAGCCTTAGGGGAATACAACTTTGCCGGCCAATACTTACAAACTCCGGCCCCCTTGGGCGGCGGATTGGTGAAGGCGGAGTGGTTTAAGACATACACCGCAGTTGATTTGCCTGAAAAGTTCGAAATGGTCTTTCAAAGCTGGGATACGGCAAATAAACCCACCGAGCTAAGCGACTACAGCGTTTGTACGACCTGGGGAGCGAAAGAAAAACACATTTACCTTCTTCATGTGTGTCGCAAGCGCCTCGGCTATCCGGATTTGAAGCGCACCGTGCGGGAGCAAGCAGAGGCCTTCAGTCCGGCGACGATCTTGATCGAAGACAAGGCGTCGGGCACGCAACTGATTCAGGAACTGGTCAATGAGGGAATGCACGCGATCAAAAAGTACGAACCAACAATGGACAAAATCATGCGCATGCATTCGGTTACTAGTGCGATTGAGAACGGTTTTGTCCATCTTCCGGACAAAGCAGCTTGGCTGGGAGAATATTTACACGAACTAACAACATTTCCCATGGGGAAAAACGATGATCAAGCCGATTCAACATCTCAATCCTTGGACTGGTTCAAGAACTACTCCACACATGAGGTGTACGGACTGATTGAGTACTGGAAGCAAGAGCCGGAAAGGATCAAGGCTGCCCAGCAGGCCGTGACCGTTCCTGAGTCAAGGCCATGTCCAGGCTGCAACGGCGTGATGAGCCAGCGCATTCCCGGCGGCCTCAGGTGTGCGCAATGTGGTGCACAATGGTCACCTCCAAACGCCCAGCCGTGTGTCCAGTACCTAACCCGAACAGACGTCTTGAATAGAATGAAGTTCCGCTGATTGCGCGTAAGCCTTGGATTTTTCTGAAAACCTTAGAGGTGAGAGAGCATGTAGAGGGCCGAGAAACACGCCCCGTCCTCTCGGCAGAATAAATCGGTAGCGGATGCGTGGGTTGACGGTCCCCCCGCTTTTGGTCCAGCCAAACAGTGAAATTCCCGGGTTCTGGAGACCTGCAACGGAAGCGACATAACTCCTCCAATCAAGCGCGGGCGGCTTTTCCTCTGGCAGCCACTCTAGGTGCTGAATCAACACTAGCAGTGTTTTTCGTATGGAGTTCGCAGCTTTCAGGCGGAGATTTCCCTGTTAATTCCCTGATTAGCCCTGCCACAATCGGGACTCAGTTTCTTGGAAATCGATGTCAGGTAGAGGTTTGTAGTCAGCCAAGCCCGCCAAGAATGTGGCAGTTCCCTGATGTTTTCCCTGTTAATGACGGGGAACGGCTCGCCCATGACAACACCCTCCTGGCGTTGAACACAGAATCGATCCCGGACCAAGTCGAGCATAATGCTCTCGTCACTGCGACTTTTTCAGACTTCGATCGCCGAGGACCCAGATTCAGCAAGATCAGCCATCGCGCGCGACTCAGAAAAGTGCTGTCGCCGACCGGTGCCCATCGCCACAGAGTTCGCGACTATGCCCAGGCCGAGCTCGTCACCAAATCGGAAGTGACTTTTAGTAGGCCGAAATGGTACCTCCTACCGAGGCGCCGGTTCCAGGATCTATGCTGTTCGTCATCGGGATTCCCATCTTCATCGCCGTTCTCGCGCTCGGGATCGGATAAAGGGGCGACGCCGTCAGGTTGCGGAGACTAAATTGGTTTCAAACCAGGGCACCACGGGATACGATCTCGCCACTGGTCTCCGGAACCAGAGGTAGGAGCATCAACTTCTCTCAGGCGCGCGACTACTTTATTGTTTCTACTGGCCATCTGAGTCGTCGCCCCACTACTGACAACAATTGAGAACAGATCATTCTCAACATGCTCCCCTGCTTTGGGGATGGACTCCCAAGATGGCACAAAGGGTCAGACTTCTTGGCGGGTCTAGGATTCAGCTGCTTGAGATCCATCCCATATGGGACGTTGTCAAGCTCCATCCAGAGATAAACCGGCCACAGAATGACAAGACCTGCTCAGATGGCTTTTAACTTGACAACTACCAGCTCTCGCAGCAGAATCTCGCACTAATCCTATAGTGTCTGCTGTGCGACCGGCACAATTGCCCATTTTCGTCTCCCCGCCGAAGCTGAGTCGCGAGGCGTCTACGTCCGGAAAATCGGAAGGAGGTTCCTGTGCGACCATCGATCCCAATTGATGGCGCGACCCATTGGAGCGTGCGCGCCCTGCTGATGAAAAAATGGCGCTCTGCGCGACGTTCGCGCTGCTCTTTGGTGCTTGCCGGCCTTGCATGCGCCACAATTCTGAGCGTCTCAACCTTCGCACAGTCGGATCCTCCGCTCAACTTCGGCAACAATTATTTTGTTAGGGGCGACTATGTTGTCGCTGGCGCCCAGAACATGACTACACAGTTTGCGAACGGGTTTGCCATCGGCACGATCACAATCCCTGACACGAACCCCGGTATTAAAGGACAAAACATGGTCCCGCCGGGCGCTGAGGTCGTGGCCGCCGTGCTTTACTGGCAAACAGTCGAGAAGACTGGGGTAATGCCTGGCCAGCCAGGATCCGGGCAGAATGGATATTTCAGACCAGTGATCACGTCCGGACCGCCCGCTCCTGGTTATCTCATAACCGGTGTACCCCTGACCTCGGCCGGCAGTAACGCGGTATCTTGGAGTTCCGGCGGCTGCACAACTGGTTCGACAGGGAAGGTCATCCGGACCTATCGCGCTAATGTCCTGGGAGCGCTGCCGCGAGATCCAAGCGGGAACATTTCAGCGAACAATAAATACGAAGTTCGCCTGCCAAGCACAGCTAGCACTACGCCTATCACTCTGGGCGCAACTCTTGTCCTCATCTATCGCATCCTTTCGCCGTCTGTTCCGCTGAACTCGATTGTGATTTACGACGGTGACTTTGCCGCTAGCAGTGCTTCCTTAACCATGATGCAAACCATGCAGGGATTTTATGACGCTGCGCACAACCCGGTATCCAGACTGACGCATATCGTGGGCAACGGTAAGAGCAAGAAGTTCGAAACCGTGTCCTTAAACGGCCAGGCGCTGCCCTCGCTTTATGCAAACCTGAACGAGCCTCCATTCCCCGGCTACTACGGCATGTGGGACAACCCGACCTGGACTTTTGATCCTAATAAGACATCTGTGAACCTTTCAAATCCGGTGGGGGAAGACTCCGCCTCGGCAACAACTCAGGTCGTGCCGGCCAGCAGCCAACAGGGATGCGTGTCCTGGGGAGCAGTGATCGTCAGCACCACGGTTAAGAATACTGACAACGATGGTCTGCTGGACCTGTGGAAGACGAAGCAGGGATACTGCGATGCCGCGGTGAAAGAAGGCGTCTGCAACCCCGGCGATCCGTCCTGGGTGGATCTCCCTGGAGCAGTACTGGGGACACCGGGAAACCCGCACAAGGATGTGTTCATTCAACTGGATTACATGTGCAGCCTAGTGACTGGCCCTGACTCATGTACTACGGGAGATGGCCTTAATTATTCGTTCGATCCGCGGCCGTCGGGCGCTATTGACATGGTGACCGGTCCGAACGGGCCGTTCGCTGCGCATAATGTCCACGTTCACGTCAACCCACCGGGCACTAACCAACCCAACGTGCATGCCATTCCAGAACCGACCTGCATCGATAATCCCCACACTTCGCCACCTGCGCTCTGTGCATTCCCCAATCAGCCGGGTGTAGTTGCATGGAAGGGAGGTTTCGATTTTTTCAAGAACCAACTCATCGACCCCGACGACCCCACGAACCTTAATGACTGCACGACCTCACCTCCGGCCGCAGACTGCACTCCGCGTTTCCAACCCGGGGCAAGGTTCAGCAAGCACTATGTGCTGTTTGCGCATGCCGTGGGACAGTCGAAATGGAAATTCCAGGGCGGCACACTAATGAGTGTGACGCAGTCCGGCAACACGGTCACGTTCACCACGTCAACACCGATAGGCGCGCTCAACAGCATAGGAACTGGTGTTCAAGGAAATCCAATTCCGGACCCAAGCTGTCTCAATGGCCGCGTTACCGTTATCGGCGCCGCCACCAATCCCAACCTGGACGGCACCTACTGTATCAAGGACCCCACGCATCCTCTGGACACCAGCTTCAAGATAATTGTCGGCGGCAGTTCAACGAGTGCGAGCTACACGCTTTCTAGCGACCCGAACCTTGCTGTGGCCCCCGGCTTCACCAGCACTGCATCCGGCGTTTCTGATGTCGGCGGGGCAGACTCACTCATCACCCTGGGTCTGTGGGGGAATCCGGCATCACCTACGTCCGACGGACAGAAGAAGCCGGTGCTGGCCGGTACGTTCATGCATGAACTCGGGCATGCGCTTGGCTTGACGCATGGCGGTTTTGATTTCGACACACCCGGTAGTTTTGTCCCTACGATCTTGCCCAATTGCAACCCGAACTACCAGAGCGTGATGAGCTACAGCGTTCAAGTTGACCTCCTGGCTCCGTTCAACGGTGGGCCAAATGTGCCGGACTATTCCGGGCAGGCGCTGACCACTCTGACTAAGGGTACTGCGGGGTCTCCCGGTGTTTTGAGCGGCACCCAGTACTTAAGCACGAATTGGTATGTTCCGTGGCCGGTGGCGTTCGATTCCAACGGCAAGCCGATTGGTAGTCCTGCGAAGCTACTTTGTGACGGGAGGCCCATAACCAATGGTGCGACAATGTCCCGCGTGACGGCTCCGACTGGTTCACTTTTCTGGACCGCCGGCCAGGACATCAATTTCGACGGCAATACCACCGAGTCCTTGCGTGGCTACAGCGACTGGGACAAGATCGATTTCGGGCAGACCGACGCGACCGGTAGCAGTTCTGTCCTTAACGGAGGCGGAGGGCAGTTCAACGGAGGTGGTGGACAGTTTAATGGAGGCGGTGGACAGTTTAATGGAGGCGGTGGACAGTTCAACGGAGGCGGTGGACAGTTCAACGGAGGCGGTGGACAGTTCAATGGAGGCGGTGGACAGTTTAACGGAGGCGGCGAGATCGATACTGCGATTGTCAACTCAATCACGCGTCCTCCCCAAGGCCTCACGGCATTGGAGGGAGTGTCGCCGCGCACAATAACGCTAAACTGGACGGCACCGACTTTCGGCCAGATCGGCGCGTACAACGTGTATCGATCGGCGCACGGAGGGCCGTTTACCGTAATCGCCACTGTTTCCGGCAATCCCCCGGTGACTACGTACACAGATACTGTCGCTTGCGACCCGGGCGGCTATAGGTATTTCGTAACCGCGGTACTCGCGAACACCAACCCTGCGCAGGAGAGCGTACCTTCGAATACGGTTAGTACTGGAAGTGACGGGCTGCTGACAGGCTGCTACGTCGTATCGAACTTCTCGTCACCAGCCAGCGCCGTACATGGGAGTTCAGTCCAAGTCTCGTGGACACTGACGGACGACTTCAACACCTTAGGAAACGCCGTGACTAACAATGCGGCAAACACACTTGTCGCCATCGGGCCCCTTCCCAACAACTGCACGACCGGCCGCACCACATTATTGGCAGACGGAGTACCAACGAGCGGCATGGACACCTTTACCACCGTCGCGAACAACTTTACCTTTACCTGGAACAACACGGACGCGTTCTGCGCGGGTTCATTCAGTTTCGAGTTGGATTTGGACCACGTCAACGGCAGCCCAGCGCAGGTTCAGCCCGATGCCACTCAGTTGCAGCTCGGGATTGACGTAACCGACACGGACAGCACTCCACACATCACCACCACGAGTCTGCCGAGTGCAGTTGTTGGGATCCCATACATGAATACTGTTGTCGAAGACGGTGGCACCTTAGGAGCAACGGCGTTCTCCTGGACCATAGTTCCGAATTCCGTAATGCCCGGTGGCGGCTCAAGCGTGCCTGGCATTTCGTTCCAAGCGAATGCGGTCGGCGTGACCAATGGCACGCTCTCCGGCACGCCAACGACGCCCGGAGACTACACCTTCGTGGTGAAAGTCACGGATTCCGTGGGGAATATTGGAACGCAAACGCTCATGTTGCATGTGGCTATCCCGGGTGGCCTCGTCTACGTAGCGAATTGCACAGGTACGTGTACCGCCCTCAACACTGGCAACGTTTCGGGGTACGTCGTCGACGCGACCTCCGGGGCGCTGATCGCCGTTAACGGCTCACCCTTTGCAGCGGGAGGTTCCCCGTTCTGGGTAACTGTAGATCCCGCTGCGCGATTCGCTTATGTTGCGAATAGTGGGGATGGCACCGTTTCGGCGTACAGCATTGACGCGACCACTGGGGCATTGACCCCGGTTTCCGGCTCACCCTTTGCAGCGGGTACGGCTCCATCCTCAGTGAGCGTAGATCCTACAGGCCGATTCGCCTACGTGGCAAACCGCAATGACGGCACTATTTCGGCGTTTACGATCAACCCGGCGAACGGGGCCCTCACGGCGATCGGCTCTCCCGTCGCGACGGGATCCCAGGATTTCACGGTCACAGTGGATTCCGCGGGGCTGTTTGCCTATGTGACGAACCTGACCGGTAATAACATTTCGGCGTACAGCATTGACCAGACAACCGGCGCGCTGACCGCGGTTCCGGGCTCGCCCTTCCCGGCGGGAACGTCTCCTTATGTAATGGTCACGGATCCCGCGGCTCCATTCGTCTATGTAGCGAATAACCTAGACAACACGATTTCGGCATACACCATCGACACGACGACAGGCGCGCTCAATTCGATTTCCGGCTCGCCTTTCACAACGGGAGCAGGAACAAATAATCCTCGCTCGGTGACCGTGGATCCCCTGGGTCAATACCTGTACACGGCGAATCAAAATGGAACCGTCTCAGCGTTCTCTATCAGCGGAACCACGGGTGCGCTGAGCGCAGTTCCCGGCTCGCCCTTCGCAGCGGGATCGCAACCCGACTCCGTGGCTGTGGACGCGACGAGCAAGTTCGCGTACGTGGCCAATGCCGGCTCTAACAACGTTTCCGCTTACACCATCAACGGAGCCACCGGGGCGTTGACCGCGGTCCCAGCGGCCGCACCGGCCCTCGGTTCGCCCTTCGCAGCAGGAACGTATCCGTCCTCGGTGGCGGCGACCACTTACGCCTGCGCAGCGTTTCCTGCCGGAACTGTTCCCTTCACGACAATCTTTTCTATAGCCACAGATTCCGCAGGCGACACGTTCGTGGTTGGAGGACCCAATGGTGGGATCGCGTCGGCCTTGCAAAATGTTCCATTGCCTTCCGTCAGCAACGAGCGATTCTGCAATCCGGTGATGTTGGAGACGAATTACACCGTGCCGGCATACGTACCCACTGCTGCGGAACGCACGGGAGACTACAGCGCGTACGCTGGGTTGGTGCTCCTTGATCCCCAGAATAACACGCAATTTCCCAATAACATGATTCCCCCTAATCGTCTGAATTCGGTCTTTGCGTGGCGCATTCCACCACACAGTTCGAACCTGACTCGTTTGTCTTGCAGTGTCGAGCCCACACTGCGCTCGATGGTATCCAAAGCCACTTTCATTCAGTTCGCGAACGACACTGCAGGTCCTGTGAATGTTTATTGGATCAACTACCAGGGTCAAAGAGTGTTCTATCGTGGAGGACCTTACACGGCCCTTGCTGCGGGACAAACTTATGTGCAAGGGACATTCATCACTCATCCTTGGATCATCACAGACGTAGCCACTAACACTTGTCTGGGCATCTGGCTGCCGACCGAAATATCTCGGGGCACGGCTGTCATAACTGGATCCGTGCAACCCCCATTGCCGCCGCCGGCACCTACGAATCTAAACGCGGCAGTCCAGCCAAGCGGGCCCGGCGCGGAATCGGTAGTCCTTACTTGGAACGCCAGCAACGGCGCGGCGGGTTACAACGTGTATCGGGCAACGGCGTCACAAGGCCCGTACACTAAGCTCACATCCGTGCCCACGACGAATCTCACTTTCACGGATGGCACCGTGCAGAACGGAACGACCTACTATTACGCGACAACGGCCGTGGATGCGAGCGGCCACGAAGGCGCGTACTCTAACCTAGCTCCTGCTATGGTACCAGTCCCGCCGCAGGCACCTACGGGCTTGAGCGCGGCAGCCCAAGGTGGGCCTCCCCCTGCCGCAGAATCGGTAGTCCTTAATTGGACCGCCAGTGCGAGCAACAACGTGGCGGGCTACAACGTGTATCGCAGCACAGTCAGCGGCAGCGGGTACGTGAGGTTGAACTCTTCGCTGGTTAGTGGCCTGACTTACACCGACTCGACCGTGCAGAGCGCGACGACCTACTATTACGTCACAACAGCCGTGGATGCGAGCGGCAACGAAAGCCCGTACTCTAACGAGGCTTCTGCTACGGCACCCTAGCGGCGCTTCGCCATCAGCTAGAATACGGGGTTCAGTTTTGAACGGCGCGGTTGAGCGCGGCACTCAACAGATTGTGGCGAGCCATTCCCGCCGCTAATGGGCAGCACGGCCGCGGGCGTCTGCAACCGGCGGGTCGTGGTCGTTCTTATCGTTCGCCGAGGTGCCGGCGGATTTCGGGGAGCAGAGGGTCTTCGCCGGCCTGGCCGCGGATGTTCAAATAATTGCGGTAAGATTCCGCAAACCCGGCGCTCTTCAGGCCCTCGCGCACACGTCCTTGATAGTAATAGACGGGTGGAAAATATCCATAGCTGGGTACGTCATCCATGAACAGGGACAATGCTTCGCCACGCCGCCTGAGGCAGTGGTCGAATTCGGAATCGGCCTCACCAAACGCATTGGCTTCCAAATAGGCCCGTCCAAGCTCGAAGCGACCAAGCCACGTGTCCAGAAGGGTGTTCGCCTCTGTCAGTGATCTGATGGCCTGCGGTGGGTCTTTGCGGCTCAGGGCCAAATCGCCTTCAATAATTTTGGCATCGGCCTGAGCCTCCGATTGCACTTCGGAGGCGAGGCCCGTGGCGAGTTTTTGCGCTTTCGCTTGCTGTCCCGTCTCAGCGAAGACTAGCGCCGCCAGGAATCTGACCTTTACCGTTTGGCTGTTGGCCAAGGCCTTCTCCGCGGCAGCGATTGCAGGGGCTTTGCGTTGCATGCATAGCTGAGTGTAGGCGAGCGTGGCAAATTTCTCAGCCGCCGAATCATTGTTTTTCGCGGCGAGGTCGGAGCTTGCGCCTTTCTCATACATGCGCACGGCATCCGCGAAACGGCCTTGGTATAAGGATAAGTCGGCGAGACCCCAATTCGACAGCGAAGCGCCGTGCTCACCGAACTTTTCGAGCTTGGAGTACATTTCCGAGGCTTGAGGCAATTGCCCCTGCCCCAGTTGCGCGAACGCGAGAGCGAGATAGCCGATTTCATTCGAAGGATAGCGTTGCTGGACTTCACGCGCTTCCCGCTCGCCGCCTTGGAAATCTCCCGTATAGGAGAGGAACAACGACACATTGACGTGTGCCGCCGCATTGGGGTGCATTTCGTTGTCTAGCCGCGCCTCATCGAGAGCTTTGGGAAGATTCCGCAACCCGCTGAGACAAACAGCGAGATTATTGTGGCCGATGTTGTCGCCCGGGTAGCTCTTGACAAGCTGACTGTATTCCTCGGCGCATTTTTGCCAGTTACCTGAAGTGCCGTAATACAACCCGCGCACACGATATCGTTCACGATCGGTCATGCGGTCCACATGTTCCATGGCCAACTTGATATACTTTTCCGCATCCGCTGGGCGATCCAACTTTATGGCCGCAGATGTCATTCCGGAGTAGGCGCGAGCGAAATTGGGATCGAGTTCGGCGGCTTTGTCAAACGACCGTAGCGCCTCTTCCGTTTTGCCTGCGAACTGCTGTTCCATCGCCACACCGTACTGGTGCACCACTTCCAATGACGCGGCGGTAAATGCTCCTCCGACGCGCTCGAGCTGAGCCGACTCCGGCGTAGTGTCGCCCAGCGCATTACGAATCGGGGCCACGAGCTTGGGAACGGTGCCGACAACGCCATCTTTATTGGTGGACGTAGCCTCGGCCTTAGCGAGAGCATTGCCCGTAGCCGCATCCAGTGCTATGGCGGAAACACTATAGTTATTGCCGCGCCGGCTGATCTCGCCCGCGATGACGGTGCTAATGCCCTTGCTGAGCGCCACCAGCCGGGCCGACTGCTCGTCGAGCTTATCGGTGGGATTCGGAAGTTTCTGGGCAAGTTTACGCGCGCTGCCGCGGTTGTAAGCGTTGATAAAACTCGCACCTTCCAGCGCCACATTGAACATCGGCTCCAGCGTGCCATCAAAAACAGGATCGCCGGTGTGATTGGTGAAGTCGGCCACTAGCACCGACACCGAAGCACGCTGAGCGGGAGTTTTATGCCTGCGCTGCACTACGATTTGGGTCCCGACTAGTAGCAGCACCACACCAACAATGCTCCCGGCGAGCCAAGTCCAGTGCATGCGGGCAAATTGGGGGATTTGGATTTGTACACTGCGTGAGGTGCCGGAAGTTTTTGAGCCCTGCAAATCAGCCAAGATTTCATACGCGGTCTGGTATCTCGCGGCGGGATCTTTTTCCAAGCAGCGCATGATGATGCGCACCAGCCAGTTTGGGAGCGAAGGATTGAGCAACTTCGGATTCTTCGGCTTCTCCTGGATGCGCTGATACATCACCTTCAAGGTTGATTCGCCGGTGAATGGCACATCGCCGGTGACCATTTCGTAGAGCATCAAACCATAGGCATAGAGGTCGCTGCGTTGATCGACGGGCTTCCCTTCCACTTGTTCGGGAGACATGTAACGGGGCGTGCCGAGGAAGGCGCCCGTTTTTGTCATGCCTTGCGCGCCTTCTTCGAATGATTTCGCGAGGCCGAAGTCGGACACGAAGATCTGATCATCCTTGTTGACCAGAATATTCTGCGGCTTCAGATCCCGGTGGACCACCCCTTCCGCGTGCGCTGCGGCAAGCGCTTCAGCCAACTGCACGGCATATCTCAGAATTCGCTCGAGGGGGAGTTTTGGGTTGTCGCGGAGAATTCCGTGAAGATCCTGGCCCTCCACGTAGGCCATGGTGATGAACTTCACATCTCCCACTTCCCCCATGTCGTGAATGCGGAGGATACTCTTGTGGGAAATCTTGCTGGCGAGGACTAGTTCCTGCTTGAAGCGCTTGAGCGCGTCGGTTTCACCCATGACGCCCTGGCGAACCACCTTGAGGGCGAC
>Ga0307479_10002705_pt1 | contig 16073 bp, 16 predicted proteins | sample atmos_gasesECM4C_FD_203743 | JGI IMG/M metagenome (GOLD analysis project Ga0307479, IMG submission 203743) | Hardwood forest soil microbial communities from Morgan-Monroe State Forest, Indiana, United States - atmos_gasesECM4C_515 | ecosystem: Environmental > Terrestrial > Soil > Temperate... | reverse complement strand
CCCTGCGTCGATGCGTCACCCTGGTGTGTCCCCCGCAAGCGGGTGGTGCCCCCAGCTCGGCGAGGGAGTTACGCGGCGGTCGCCGTGGTCGCAGCGTCTAGAGCTTCGGCGAAGGTGGTGAGGTCCTCAGTCGTGGTGTCCGCGTGCGGCGAGATCCGCAGCACCGGCGCGGTCAGTTCCCGCGGCGCCCGTTCCACCCCGGCGTAGGTCGTCAGGATCCGCCGCTCGGTGAGCAACCATTCCCGCACCGCGCGCGGGTCGGCTCCGTCGACTGGGGCCAGGGTGGTGATCGCGCTCAGCTCTTCGACCTCTTCGACCACCGCCCACCCGGGCACGTCGGCCAGCACGGTCCGGCTGATGCCGCCCAGCTCAGCCAGACGTGCGCGCACAACCTCGGGCCCATACCCCAGATGCTCCCCCAATGCCACCGAAAACCCCACTCGCGCAGCAATATTGGCTTCGCCGAAGCCAAGTTGCTGGGCCACTGTCAGCGGTGCCACCCACTCCGGTGCCGGCAGCCTCGGACACAACCGCTCCATCAGATCCGGCTTCACGGCGAGGACGCCCACACCGCGCGGACCGGCGATCCACTTACGCGACGACGAATACGTCACATCCGCAGCCACCGCGCAGTCCACCTGACCCAGCGCCTGCGCGGCGTCCACGACCAGCGGCAACCCCAACTCAACGCAGAGTTGCGCCACCATCGCCAGCGGTTGCACCACACCGCTATGGCTGGCCACGGGGGTCAGGTGGACCAGATCGGGCGGGTCGTCGTCCAGTTGGTACGCAGCGTCATCGAGTGCCAGCCTGCCGTCGTCGAGGGTCGCCAGCGTGCGCACGGTGAATCCGTGGGCTGACATCACGGCCAGGTTGGGACCGTATTCGCCGGGCAGGCAGGCGAGCGTCCGGCTGTCCGCCCGCCAGCTGCCCAGCAGCAGATCCAGCGCGTTGAGCGAGCCGGTGGTGAACACCACCTCTGCGTCGGCCATGCCGCACAGCGCGGCAACCGCGGCGCGTCCTGCGTCGAGTACGGGCGTCGCGGCTTCGGCAGCGACATATCCACCCACCTCGGCCTCGAACCGCGCGTGTTCGGCGGTGGCGTCGAGCACCGCGAAACTCTGGCGCGAACAGGCGGCGCTGTCCAGGTGCAGCCCGGCGACCGGGGGGCGCGCCGCGCGCCATCGCTGCGCGAGCTCGTCGCTTTGGCTCACTTGACCGCCAGCGACAGCCCGAAGTCGCCGGCGTCGTCTGTCCACCACCGGGTCCGACGCAGCCCCGCCCCGGCCAATTCGGCGCCCACCCCGTCCGGGTGGAACTTGCACGATACTTCGGTCAGCATCTCTTCACCGGCCGCGAAATCGACGGTCAGGTCGAGCGCACCGACCCGCACCTGCTGGCCGCTCTCGGACCGCAGCCACATCTCGATCCGCTCCTCTTCGGTGTTCCAGCGGGCGACGTGCTGATAGGCGTCGACCTCGAAATCCGCATCCAGTTCCCGATTTATCACCGCGAGCACATTGCGATTGAACTGGGCCGTCACCCCCGCGGCATCGTGATAGGCGCGCACCAGCCGGTCGGTGTCCTTGACCAGGTCGGTGCCCAGCAGCAGGCTGTCCCCCGGCGCCATCACCGCGGCCAACGTCGCCAGGAACTCCGCGCGCGGTTCGGGCGTCAGGTTGCCGATCGTCGACCCCAAGAACACAAACAAACGCTGCCCGGCGCTGGGAATCTCGGTCAGGTGTTCCTCGAAATCGCCGCAGACAGCGTTGATCTCGACGCCCGGGTATTCGTGCTGGATGGCGGTCGCGGTCGCCGACAGCACGCCGGCATCGACGTCGAACGGCACGAATCCGCGCAGCGATCCGCGGTCGCGCAGCGCGTTTAGCAGCAGCCGGGTCTTCTCCGACGTCCCGGCGCCCAGTTCGACCAGGGTATCGGCTTCGCTGGCAGATGCGACTTCGACCGACCGGGCACGCAGGATCTCGGCCTCGGCGCGGGTCGGGTAGTACTCGGGCAGCCGGGTGATCTGATCGAATAGATCGCTGCCGACCGAATCGTAGAACCACTTGGGCGGCAACGATTTCGGTGTCTTCTGCAGGCCGTCGAACACGTCGCGACGCAATGCGTGATACGCCGAGTCGGCGGCGAGGTGGTTGGCCAGCGATAGCGGCATCAAGGTCCTTTCGGAGGATCCAGCGGGGTCAACGTGACACCCTTTGCGGTGACTTCGACGAGGTGGCGGTCCGGCACGTCCTCCCAGTCGTAGTCGTCGTCATACGGCTCGCTGGCCAGCACCACCCCGTTGTCGCGGCGCAGGATGGACAACGTGTCACCCCAGACGGTGGCCAGCAGCCGAGAACCGTTGGCCGCCAACACATTGAGTCGGGCATCAGAGTCGGCCGCCCCTATCTCGGCGATGGTGTCGCCCAACACGTCCAGCCCGCGCGCGAAGATGCTGGCCGCGAGTATCGCGCTGTCACAGACTGATTCGGCCGACGAGCTAGGCGGTAGCACGGCGCGGTCGACCACACCGTTGTGCGACAGCAACCACCGGCCGTCGGTGAACGGCGCGGTTGCGCTGGCTTCGATCGGCATGCCGACGGTCGCCGAGCGCACCGCTGCGACCACGCAGTGGCTGCGCAGCGCCGGCGCTACCGAGTCCAACGACACGTCGCCCCACAGCGGCGCGGAGCTGCGCCAGCGCCGGGGCGCCTCGCCGTCGAAAAACCCGACCCCCCAACCATCGGCGTTCATCAGCCCGTGCTTTTGCCGGCGCGGGGCATAGGACTGCACCCGCAGAGAATGCGGCGGGTCGAGCACCAACGAGGAAAGCGTGACCTCGCGCCCGAGCCAGCCGAGATGACGGCACATCAGACGTCCCACGCCAACCGGACGCCGGAGAAGATCTGACGACGGTACGGGTGATCCCAGTTTCGGAAGCTGGGCCGCAGGATGGCAGACTCCACCGCCCACGATCCGCCCCGCAGCACCCGGTAGTCGCCGTCGAAGAATGGCTGCGAGTATCGCTCGTAGATCATCGGGACAAAACCGGGCCAGGGTCGCAGCGGTGAGGCGGTCCACTCCCAGACATCGCCGAGCATCTGCTCAACCCCGTAGGCCGAAGCGCCGGCCGGGTAGGCGCCGACCGGCGCAGGACGCAGCGCGGTGCCACCCAGGTTGGCGTGGGCTTCCGACGGCGCATCGGCTCCCCACGGGTAGCGGCGCCTGCTGTTGGTCGCCGGGTCCCAGGCGCAGGCCTTCTCCCATTCCGTCTCGGTGGGCAACCGGGCACCGGCCCAGGCCGCGTAAGCCTCGGCCTCGAAGTAGGTGACGTGCTGTACCGGCTCGTCGGCGGGAATCTCCTCGACGTGGCCGAACCGGGTGCGCGTCCGGCCGTCGGAACTCCAGAATTGCGGGGCGCTCAGGCCAGCGCCCTGGCGGTGCTGCCAACCGCGCGTCGACCACCAGCGCGGCTCGGTGTAGCCGCCGTCGTCGACGAAGTGTTGCCATTCGCCATTGGTGACCGGAACCCGGCCAATCCGGAATGCCGGCACGTCGACGATATGGGCGGGTCGTTCGTTGTCCAATGAGTAGGGTTCGCTGCCGGCGTCCACGCCCTGCACAAACGGACCGGCAGGCACCAGCACCGACGTGCCGGCCAGTCCTGGCCGGCCCGCGGGAAGGGCTGAATTGTCGGACAACAGGGGCGCACCGGTGCGCATGTTCAGTGCCTGCAGCATGGTTTCGTCGTGCTGGTTTTCGTGGCTGACCACCATGCCGAACACGAAATCGCCGTTATCGTCCGGCAGCGCGTCGAGGGCATCCAGCGCGGCGGACCGCACGGTCCGGCAATATGACCGCGCCCGCTCCGGGGACAGCAGCGGCAACTCGGCGCGACTGGCGCGGGAGTGTTCGAAAGCGTCGTAGAGGCCCTCGACGGCCGGCCGCAGAATCCCCGGCCGACTCGGGTCACCGTCTCGCAACAGCCACAGTTCTTCCTGCTGACCGATGTGCGCCAGGTCCCACACCAGTGGGCTCATCAACGGGTCGTACTGACGACAAAGTTCGGCGTCGTCGAAATCGACCAGCCGCAACGTCCGCGTTCGCGCCCGCACCAAATCGTCGGCGATCCTTTGCCGGGAAGTCACAGCCCCCCTTGTGCCAACTGCGCGACCGTGGCCGCGATGCCATGGTCGATCACCTGGTCGGCAAAATCGTCTCCGGGGCAGCGGCCTTTTTCGACGCTGCGGACCAGTCGCTCCATCGCGTCGCTGAGCTCTGCGGGTGCCTTCTCGGCGGCGACGGCTACACATCGGTTGGCCGCCTCGTGCAGCCGCCGATCACATAGACCGAGCCGGGCCGCGTTGTCCCAAGCGGTGGCCACCGGTTCAACGGCCTCCGCCGCGATGTCGGCGGCGGCCGGGTCGTCGAGCAGAGCGACCAGCGTAAACACCACTGCGGGCCAGAAGGCATCCGGCACGCTGTCGAGGTAGCGGATTTCCAGCCACTGCCGTGGGCGCACCGGCGGGAACAGGGTGGTCAGGTGATATTCCAGGTCGGCGATGGTCGGGCGGCGATCGCCGAGCAACACCCGGCCGTCCACCCAGTCGGCGAAGGGCACCCAATGCGTGACCGCGACGGCGTCCGGGTTGTGCACCAGCATCACCGGTGCCTTGAGGGCGTAGCGGGCCCAGTCGGTGCCCGGGTCGTCGCCGCTGGCACCCAGGATGGGCCCGCAGCGGGCGGAGTCCATCTGGCCCCACACTCGCTGCCGGGTGGACACCCAACCGGAAAACTCGCCACCCAGCATCGGAGAGTTGGCGGTGATCGCGATCATCGTGGGCCCTAGGGCGTGCGCCAGCCGCACCCGCGCCGCCCAACCGGCCTGCGGCCCGGCGTCCAGATTGACCTGGACCGAGGCCGTCGACGTCATCATCGACGCACCCGCCTCCCCGGAATCGCTGGCGGCGAAGAACTGCTCCATCGCGCGGTAACGCGCGCCCGGGTTGACGCGCTTGGGTGGCCGAAGCGGGTCCGCACCCAGAAAAACCAGCCCCAGCCCTGTGTCGGCGAAGGCAGACCGCAGCACAACCTGGTCACTGTTCATCGCATCGATCGCCGGCACAACGCCGTCTGCGGGCGGGCCGGACAGTTCGACGGCGCCGCCGGGCTCCACGGTGACCGCGCTGCCGCCCGGCAGTGCGCCTAGGCACTCGATAGCCTCGGTGATTTCGTCCCAACTCGGTCTGCGGTACGGATCGGCCGGGTCGAAGCAGTGCGCCTCCACCTCGAGACCGACACGCCCCAGCGGGGCATCGGTCAGGCAACTGTCGGCGATGTACTGCGCGGCTGTCGAGGAACTGGCCATCTCCGCTTCGGCGGGGCGGGCGGTATCCAGCTGCGAGGCCGCGGCGGTGGTGGCGGCGAACGTCATATCACGATCCCTCCGGGCCCGAGCAAGTGTCCCGGACCACTTGGTTGCGCAGCTACCGGAACGATAGCCGCCACCACTTCATCTAGCAGACCGCTCCGACATATTCCTGTTTCCGCTGGTTTTGGAGCCACGGCTTACACGAGTACCCAAATCCATCCGGACTACTGACCCAGCGCGTTTTGCATCGCCCCGGCCAGTACGTTGACCGCGGGACCGGCGTTGCCAGATTGGCAGACCTTGGCCTGCAGCAACACATTTTCGCGCAGCCGGGTTTGATCGAAGCACCGGCGATCGGTGCCCGCTTCCTGCTTGGTCCAATTCGCGTCGGTACCGGTCGCCGGCCCGCCGTCGAATGACCACACCTGGGTGGTCCCGTTATCCAGGTGCATCGCGGTGGTCTGTCCCGAGCAACCCACGGTTCGGTCCACCACCCGATGGAAAGCCCGGGCTGCGGCGTCGTTGGTGGCGAATACCCCGACCGCCTGCTTGACGTAGTGGGTTTGGTCGGTTGCGGACGTCTGTGTGGTGGCTCCGTTGAACGACGCTAGGTCGGGGTCGTTGTACACCTCGGGCAACGCGATGTCAGCCCAGTTGTTGCACACCGGCAGATCGACCCAGAACCCCTGGAAGGGCTGGGTGAACACCGACTCCCACCCCATCGGTCCGCCGACGATATTGCCGACCGACCCCTTGCCGAGGACCGCGTAGGACACCACCCCCGGGTCCGACGGGTGAGCGGACGCAATCGGCATCGATAGCGCTCCCCCAAGAGCCAGACCGACGCTCACCGCCGCGGCGGAGATCCGCATCGCTCGATCCGACCGCGCTAGACCTTGGCCGAGACTTCGACGTCGATGTTGCCCCGGGTGGCTTTCGAGTACGGGCACACCTGATGAGCCTGCTCGACCAATTCCTGGGCGGCACTTTCCTCCAGGCCCGGCAGGTAGCCGACGATCTTGCCGGTGATCCCGAATCCGCCCTCAGAGTCCTTGCCGAATCCGATCTCGACGGTGACGTTGGTGGCGTCGTCGAGCTTGACCTTTGACCTGCCCGCCACCAGGCGCAACGCACCCAGGAAACAGGCGGCGAAACCGGCGGAGAACAGTTGCTCGGGGTTGGTGCCCTCGCCGCTGCCGCCCATCACCTTCGGCGGCCGGGTGTCGAGGTCGATGCGGCCATCCGCTGACTTCACGTGGCCGTCGCGGCCGCCGCCGGTCGCCGTGGATTCCGTGGTGTAAACGACTTCAATGGTCATGGTTCTCGATCATGCCAACCACGCCGAACAAACGGAGCCTGGGGGTCCTCCCCCGCGAAGCGGGAACCCCACCCGCCTGCGGGGGCGGTTGCCGTTTGCAGCCCTGGCTTCCAGTTGAATGGAGTTACTGGCTCAAGTTGGCCCGCACTCCCTCCTCAACTTTCTTGCCCAGATCGGCGTCGACGTTGCGCCAGTACTCGAATACCCGTGACAACACTGGTTCTTTGACGCCCTTGGATACGTGACCAATGATGTTGTGCGCCAACCGGTCCCGTGCAGCATCATCCAGGACTTCGCGGACCATGGTGCCGGCCTGCCCCCAGTCGTCGTCGTCGGCGCGCAGCGTGTAGGCGGCGCGGATCATCTGCCCGTCGGCTTGCCAGCGCACCTCCGCGGCGCGCGCCGGGTCGGCCTGCGGACCACCGTAGGAGTTGGGGGCATAGACCGGATCCGTCGCGTTGTTCATCCGCATCGCCCCGTCTTTGGAGTAGCTGCGTACCTCCACCTTCGGCGAATTGACCGGGATGTGCTTGTAATTGGTCCCCAGCCGAGCCCGGTGCGCGTCGGAATAAGAGAAGCCACGAGCGAGCAGCATCTTGTCCGGGCTCAACCCGGTGCCGGGCACGATGTTGTTCGGCTCGAAGGCGGCCTGCTCGATCTCGGTGTGGTAGTCGGTGACGTTGCGGTCCAGCGTCATCTTGCCGACATCGATCAACGGATAGTCGCCGTGCGGCCACACCTTCGTCAGGTCGAACGGGTTGAACCGGTAGGTCTTGGCCTCCTCGAACGGCATGATCTGCATCTTGAGCGTCCAGCTTGGGAAGGCGCCGCGCTCGATCGCCTCGTAGAGATCGCGCTGGTGGTAATCACCGTCCTCGCCGGCCAGTCGGTCGGCGTCCTCCTGGGGCAGGAACTCGATGCCCTGATCGGTAATGAAGTGGTACTTCACCCAGAAAATCTCGTCGGCGGCATTGATCCAGCTGTAGGTGTGGCTGCTGTAGCCGTTCATGTTCCGCCAGCTCTTAGGGATACCTCGATCCCCCATCAGCCAGGTCACCTGATGCGCGGACTCCGGTGACAGGCTCCAGAAGTCCCACTGCATGTTGTTGTCGCGCAAGTTGGTTGCCTGCATGCGCTTCTGCGACCGGATGAAGTGCTGGAACTTAAGCGGGTCGCGCATGAAGAAGATGGGCGTGTTGTTTCCGACCATGTCGAAGTTGCCCTCGGTCGTGTAGAACTTCAACGCGAACCCACGCGGATCCCGCCAGGTGTCCGGGCTGCCGCGTTCACCGGCGACGGTGGAGAACCTGGCGAGCATGTCGGTCTTGGTGCCGCGCTGAAACACCGCGGCCCTGGTGTATCTGCTGACGTCGTTGGTCACCTCGAAGTGGCCGAACGCGCCGCCACCTTTGGCGTGCGGTTGCCGTTCCGGGATGCGTTCCCGATTGAACATGGCCATCTGCTCGATCAGGTAGTGGTCCTGCAGCAGGATCGGACCGTCGGGGCCGATCGTCAGCGACTGGTCATCACTGGGTGCGGGGCTGCCGCCGTCAGTGGTGGTATAGGAGTCGGTCATTCGCTATCTCCTCGCTAGCTGGGCTGATTTGACTGGCTGACTTCACGGAAATCCCCGAGCGGCATGCCAATTCGGCTATGCGCACGCCACCGCAGTACGCGGACACCGCCGTTTGCGACCGAAGGTGTGTGCGCGTCAAGCACTTTCAGCCTGACACCCCGCGGCCCAGCGCCCCCCAGCAGGGCACCGGACTGGCAGTCGCGCGACCCAAGGGTCACGCAACTCAGTATGCTCCCTTACTGGAACCAGTCAAGAAAGCTATGTACGGCGTTACGCCCGACTACCGGCTAGGGGCGCGGCGACGGACTGCTAGGCGCCGGAGAGGCGGTCGTCGGCAACTGGCCGAGGCCACCCGGACCACCAGGTCCGCCAGGGAAAGGCGGAGGAGCCATGCCGGGTCCGCCAGGTCCGCCAGGGAAGCCGGGCTGCCACGGTCCGTACCCCATCGGCGGGCCCCACGGGCCTCCCGGACCGCCGGGTCTGAACATGCCGTGGTAGGGGTGATGACAGCGGTAGTTATGCCCGAGGATTATGGCGCCGGAAAAGAATATGACCGACAAGATGAAAATGATGCCGGCGACAATCACAACCCACGCTGCGGCCACGTAGAGCTTGGGCGGTTTGGCCTGCGGCGGCGGTGGTGGCGGCGGGGCTGCGGCGACGGAAGTCGGCTGGGTCGAGGGTTCGGGTGTTTCACTCATGCCTTGAATATCGCCCAAGCCCATAACCGCCGTAACAGGTTCCGGCAACAAAATTGCTGTGAATTGACACCCGGCAGTTCGGTGCCGGTTACTGCAATGACGCGCAGCCCGGCGCTCGGTCGAGCGCCGGGCTACTAGTTATGGGTTGCTGGCCCGCCGGGGTCCTCCTATCACCCCGTCAGCACGATTTCTACTGGGTTCTACGGGATCCGCCCCTACGGCGTGGTCGTCCTGGGCGGAACGACCGACGACGGGATCTGACTGGGTCCGCCGGGGCCAGGGGCCACAGACGGAGCTCCACCCGGCGGGGTTGCCGCAGGTCCACCAGGTCCACCTGGACCACCCGGGTGGAACCTCGGGTGCATCATCATCGCGTGGTGCTTGTGGTGACCGTGGTGGAAGCCGCCGTGACCCGCATGTCTTCCGAGGCTGTAGCCAGTGAAGAAAATGACCGCGACGATGAACACGATCCCGGCGACGATGGCGACCCAGGCCGCGAATTGAAAGACCCTGGGGGTCCGGTATGGCGCTGCCTCTGCTGGCGGTGGCGCCGGCGCAGTTGCGGTCGAGGACCGCACGGTTGGGGTTTCAGATGTTTCACTCATGAGACGCATGATGCCTGGGTAAACAATAGTTACGGCTATGCACTACTTAAGTAGCAGCTGTGAGCTAAAAACCGGCCCTAACCTGGCAATATCGCCAGACCGGCTGCAATGGGTTGATGGCGAGCTGAGCCACGGCGTTTAGACCCGTTCACGCCGGTATGACTCCACGAGTGACGAGAATCGCGCGTATCTCTGAAAACCTCGATTGCCGTTCGTCGTACTCGTAGCCCTTGACAACGGCGACCCAGTCATCGTCTCGATTGATCGCAAACTCGGCAGCCGCGGCGAGTGCTGCGAAGAACGCCGTTGCGACATCATCGGACCAAACGACCCATACCCCGGCTGGGGTTTCGGCCAGGGCGCCGATTGACGCGAAGAAGCTGTCAAGCGCACCATTCTCCCAATCTGGATTCAAAAAGTACAAGAGATATGGGAACTCTGAATACACATTTTGTGAGAACGCGGCAATCGCCGGATTCAGGTACGGATAACTCTCCGGTACCTCTGCGAACCTCAGGACAACCGATCCGCGCCAGGCTCGGGCCAGCGCCGGATCGGCGTCAACATGGGCCAAAACATCGCGCACCGCAGTGATGTCTTGAACGCGCCACTGACTCGCCGGGATATCGAGCTGCCGAAGGGTCATTGTGCGGCCCGCGGCTCGTGCACGCACTCATGCGTCATCAACCCGCGAGCACTCTTCCATGCATATTGGGCAAGGCTTCCCCTCACGTCCTCGGTGCGAGCTCTCGCATCGGCGTCGATACGGGCGAGTTCGAGCTCGGAGACATCCAAAGGTATGAATGACGCGCCGATTGCGGGGTCTGCAAACGATGTGGTTGTCTGCATACGGTCCCCCAACATCCAACATCCCGCGGCGCTGGCAATTCGTGTTCTCGAACAGGTTATCGACGGGCCGACCAGATTGGGGCGCCAAATACTTAAAGTTTATTGAAAGCGTCTAGAACATGCACTAAGCACGTAATGCCATTGAACCATAGGCTATCGGTTTGCTCAACGAGCACTCGCCTGGCTACCGGGCGCGGGCACGCTGCCTAAACCGCCAGCAGCAGTTCCGGTCGATCTGTCGCGTTAGAAGAAGCAAATGTTGTCCGTGACCACTGCGGGGCGCCACACCACAACGACAGAAAGGCCAAGTCAAATGGCAGTGCACACCGGGAAAACGGCTGCCCGCAGGATCTTGCCGCTGGCCGCAGGCGGCCCGCTCGTCCTAGCAAGCACGGTGGCTCTAGCTACGCCGGCACACGCCGCGGCCACATGGATGGCGGGAGCGGTGAACTCCGGCTCGATGAGCGCCAACACCGAGGCATTCTTTTACACCAACGCCTACACCGAGTCTGATGCCGAGCAGCATGCGATGGCGGACTGCCCGGCGAAGTTCCCGACCGGCTGCCAACTCGCCGGAAGCACCAAGACTTGCATGGCTGTCGCCGTCAGCCAAGGCAATGAGTACGCCGTCGCCTACGGCCCGACTGTACAGACGGCGCAGGTGCTGGCCGCGACGAAGATCCACGGCCGCGTCAGCCCACTCGGTGGCGGGCATTGCAGTTGGGAATGAAGAACTTCCGGCACCGCTCACAGCGACATGGCGAGAACGCTTGGCTTCGACGGACCTATTGCTTGGGCCGAGGGGCTCATCCGTGCCGGGTGCCACGTGTTGACCGCGGACGTCGCGCGGCGGCCGGTTGGCCCTGCGGCCTGTTCACTCCGTTCGACCCTGAGGACAAACGGCCAGACAATTAAATAGAGTGGGGAGAGGCTTTGGTCCTTGAAGAAGCCCTGCGGAGGAATCGCGTGAATTGAAGTGAGCGGCTACTTCTGGCTGCCCGAGAAGCCTGATGCGACGGTGTGGGGTGCGTTTGCGGCAGAGGGCGGACATAAGCCCGAGGCGGTTCTTGCCGGCGGCTTGGTCGATGATCCACGGGTAAGGTCGACGGGCGCCGGCGGTCGCGTCTTCATGTCGTCGGCCGCCGCGACGATCAAGGCGTTTCAGCCAATTACGCTGCGGGGCCAACTCGACACGGGCCACGCCGTCACACTCGTCAACGCCTACAACCACGGCCGAGACGGCCATTACTTCGGATCTCCACACTACATTTCGGACTACGCCGTGTTGGGCGACCGCCACGTGAGCGGTGTCGATCAGCCATTCAGCTCCATGCGATTCCGCTTTGGTGATCCCTATTGGCTAGGCCACCTTCGGGAAAGCCGGGCCAGTGCCGTCAATAGCGACGGTTCCGCACTGAGCGTCGAAACGTCTGGCGATGGCAACTGGCTGGTGTATACCGCGGGTGCCCCGGCGACACTGCGGCAACTTGAAACCAGGGTGGTGTTGGGTTGCCTGACGCTAGCCGAATTGGCGCTGGACCAGGATTTTGCCGCCCGGGATACGCACGTGCGGATCAATGACGGCGATCCTTGGCTTACCGTCCACGGACCCGGGTCTGACACGCCCCCGAACGAGTTCGACGCCGACACACTATTGCGTCGAGAGGAACTCACAGTCGAGCGGTTCGCGAAGTGGATCCCGTTCAACGACACATTGGACGGGCTTGCCTCCGTGGTGGCTCGCCCGATCAAGGCGCCGCTGCAGACTCAGGTTCTCGTGGTTACACCCCTAGTCGAAGGGTTGCACCGCCGAATGCCCGAGACTTTTGAGCAGTCAAAATTCGGAGGCGCATCGCCCAGCGCGTTGAAGCGGATCAAAGAAGCCGCTCGGCGCGCCGCGAGGGTCACAGCCACAGGTCGGCGAAAATTGGACCCTCAGCAGGTTCACGTTGCGGTGATGAATGCGGTCTCCCGCTTTGATGATGTTGACTACGTGCAGCGTGCCACCGATGTGGTGACGAAGGTCTGTGCGGTGATACCGGAGATCGCGGAGTCGGTGGCTGATCTGCCGGAGTGCCTAGCGAAGGCTCGCCACGAGATGGCTCACCAATTGCCGCTCGATGAGGAAAAAGAGCCGCTAGAGGTTCGGTATCTCCGTTGGTTAGTCGTCGCCAACATCACGCCGTGGCTATTACGTGCGCTGCTTCTGCTCGAGGCTGGCATCGATCCGAGCGTCCTGCACGATCGGCACCTGGCGTATGGCCGCTTTCTCTCCTTCCGGGCCAATGTCGCCCAATTTGTCCGCGAACTAGGCTGGGAGCTGCCCTCGTCCAGTTAGCATCCCGGGGCGGCCGCCGAGCACCGCACACATTGACGCGCTGCTGGATGAGCGAGCGGCTGCGCTCTCTCCTTGGGCGGAAACGGAACGGCGTTCATCGCGATCTGCGCATTCGCGGGCCTGCGCCGCGGGGAAGTCCCCGCGTTGAAGGTCTCATCGTGCAGGCGCTCGGATCTACTGCGGACGGAAGGCTGAAATATAGCCCCTGATCAGGGTTTGAACGGGTTGACAGCGAACCCTTTACAGGGGGTTTATTGCGCCTAGCTGCGTTGGCTGTTCGGGGAATCCGCAGGTCAGCGACGCGGCGCCGTCGTGGCGGTGCACCGTGGTGCGCGAAGATTGGGCGCTGGTTGCGCTTGTTGACGGTGCGGGCCGTTGTGCGGTGCGGGCCGTGGCGCAGACTGGTCCGGTTCGTCGTGGTTGATCCCGATAGCTCTGTGGTGCCTGTGAGCCTGTAGGTCAGCATGGTGACGGAGGGCTTCCACGGGAACCGTGGATTGGTGCCATCGAGCCCGAGCGTCAGACTTTTGCATTTCCCGGCCCTCCCCACGACGGACACCCACAGGTGTCCACGTGGGAAGGGAGAGAGGCGCTGTGGAAGTGGTTCACGCCCGTTGCGCCGGGCTGGATATCTCCAAGAAGGACGCCAAGGTGTGCGTCCGGGTCGCCGGTGTCGGGCGGCGCAAAACGGTAGAAGCGGTCACGACGTGGGGCTCAATGACGCGTCAAATCCTTGCGCTGCGTGAGCATTTGATCGACGAGCGAATCACGTGTGCGGTGATGGAAGCCACCGGCGATTATTGGAAGCCGTTCTACTATCTGTTGGAGGACGCCGGATTTGAGGTGCTGCTGGTCAATGCGCGCCACGTGAAGAACCTCCCGGGCCGCAAGACCGACGTCGCCGACGCGACCTGGCTGGCTCAACTCGGCGCACACGGTCTGATCCAGGGCTCATTCGTGCCTCCCGAACCGATCCGACAACTTCGTGATCTGACTCGAACGCGCACGGCGATCACCCGGGAACGCTCGCGCGAAGTACAGCGGCTAGAAAAGCTGCTCGAAGACGCCGGCATCAAGCTGTCGGCGGTCGCCTCCGACATCCTCGGCGTCTCCGGACGCGCCATGCTGGAGTCACTGATCGCCGGCAACAACGACCCCGCCGCACTGGCCGATCTGGCCAAACGCCGGCTGCGGTCCAAGATCCCCGCGTTGACCGAGGCGTTGACCGGTCGGTTCACCCCACATCACGCGTTCTTGGCCCGGGTACACCTGGATCTGATCGACCAGCACACCGCAGCCATCGACGAGATCACCAGCCGCATCGAGGAGATGATCGCGCCCTTTCGCGGGTTTCGCGACTTGATATGCACCGTCCCGGGCATCAGCACCCTCACCGCCGACGTCATCATCGCCGAGACCGGTGCCGATATGACCCGCTTCCCCACGGCAGCTCAGCTCGCGTCGTGGGCCGGAACCACCCCCGGCAACAACGAGTCCGCCGGCAAAGTCAAGTCCAGCAGAACACGCCCGGGCAACCCATACCTGCAAGGGGCGCTCGGCGCCGCTGCCATGGCCTGTGCCCAAAATCCAGGCACATACCTCGGCGCCCGCTACCGCCGCATCGCCGCGCGCCGCGGCCCCCAGAAGGCCAATGTCGCGATCCAGCATTCGATGCTGATCGCCATCTGGCACATGGGAACTAACGGCTGCCTCTACGACGACCCCGGCGCCGACTACTTCAACCGACTCCACCCCGAACGAGCCAAAAAGCGGGCCATCAACCAACTCGAAGCCATGGGCTACCAAGTCACCCTTACCCACGCCAGTTAATCACGGACGCCCACGAAATCTTCGCGTCAGACGGTTGGCCACAGATGGCTGTGTTGGTGCGCGCTAAGTAGTGCTGCGTACCCACTGCGTACCGGGCGAGCGCCGTCCGTTGCGGACCTGATACACACGCGGCACCGACAACCCGGCCAGGCCGCCGCCGCCTTCCCTCATGGCTGACCTTTTCCCGCGCGGCCTGAGGTTTACGCTTGCGCCAATGTGACGCGTTCGAGATGAAGGCTGGCCACGAAGCGTAGTATATTTAGAGATCATTGCTAGATCACTTTGTGGATGATTTTTGCCTAATATGTGGTTGATACTATAGACTCGTTGCAGTTCGGGAGGTGGTCACGGAATGTCTGACGTTCTTGTCAAGGCTGCTGACGACACCGCGCGGATGGATATCCACGAGGTCGTCGCGTATCTCCTGATCCGACTCGGACCCACGCTAACTGCCTACATCGCGGGTTCACGGAGCCGTGCGATGCCTGCCCGCTGGGCCGCCCCTCCCTGGGACAGCGCACACGCTGAGCCCTCGGATGAGAAGGCGAGGCGCCTCAAGGCTGCGCACGCGGTGTTCCGGTCCATCGAGGACGCCGAGAATGATCAAGTTGCCCGGAGTTGGTTGATCTCGGCGAATCCTCGCCTCGATGGCGTTACTCCCGCAGAACTCGTGCGCGAAGACAAGTTCCCGGCCGTCTATCGCGCGGCCAACGCATTCATCACCGATACCTACTACTCCTGAGCTGAGACCTCCCTATACTCAGCCCGATCGCCGTGTATAGGGGAGGCAGGTGCGGGTTTCGTCTATGGATGCGACCATCTGCACCTCAACAGGGCTGAATATCGTTGCCAGTTCCGGGCAAAGCATCTTTCGGGTGGCCTTGACACAATATGGCCCGCTCAACCCCCCGCCCCGCGTTCTAGCCAAGCACCCGGTGGAGGGATGGTCACGCTGGGACACCCCTGGACGAACGGTATACGGATGCTCGACAGCGACAGGTGCTTTCGTTGAAGTCCTTGAGTACATCAGACCTGATCCTCCTTCAACACCGCTGACCGAGTTGTTCGATGACGTCGGCCCTGGTGACGCTGATACGTTCGCCGAACAGATCGCAGGAGAGTTACCCGCGCACGGCGCAATGCCCTACCGGTCAATCCCGCAGGGTTGGCGGCAGGAACGTTCCCTCTACGAGCTGAAGCTGCCCTATAGCGGCTGGTTCGTCGACATTACCGGGGCCGAGTCGATATCTGTCGTATCAGAACAGCTAGGCCCAACTCTGTTGGCCCAGTGCGGGATCCAACAACTCACGCTCAGTGAGCTGACCAGTTCGTCGGAGGAATTCAAGAAACTGACCACAGGCATCGCGACTTGGATTCGGGAATCGGTTCACCTGTATGACGGCGAGCGTCCGCATGGGGTCATCTACCCCTCCAAATGGGGTCGCACGTTCGAAAACTGGGCTATGTGGTTGCGGCGCATGG
>Ga0307479_10002704_pt1 | contig 16073 bp, 17 predicted proteins | sample atmos_gasesECM4C_FD_203743 | JGI IMG/M metagenome (GOLD analysis project Ga0307479, IMG submission 203743) | Hardwood forest soil microbial communities from Morgan-Monroe State Forest, Indiana, United States - atmos_gasesECM4C_515 | ecosystem: Environmental > Terrestrial > Soil > Temperate... | reverse complement strand
TCGAGCTCACGCGAAAAATTCGCAACTCCGGGTGTAACCACAGAACGCCCATCGTCATGATCACCACTCCGAAATATACGGGCTTTCTCACCGAAGGCTTCGAGGCCGGGGCCAGCTTCATGATCTATAAGCCGATCGACCGGACGCGCCTGCTGCGGATGGTCCGCCTCATGCAGGGCGTCATCGAAAACGAGATGCGCCGCTTCCGGCGCGTGGCGGTGGAGGTGAAAGCGCTGGTCGAAAGCGGCGGCGATCAAGTCGCGGCCGCGACGATCGATTTGAGCCTCAACGGTGCATTAGTTCGCGCGGAACGCATCTTCCCTAGCGGATCGTCGGTGAAGATAAATTTGTTTGTCGGGCCGACGCAGCCCGTCGTGGGCCATGGTTTGGTCATGCGTACGGTGAGCAACAACCAGATGGGGATCCAATTCGAGGGGCTGTCCTTCAGTGAAAGCACCCGCCTGCAGGATTTTTTGCTTCCGCTCGTCGCCGCTTAGACTCACGTAGAAATAATCGATGAAAATGCCCCAGGGCCTCCGACAAAATACGTCGGAGCGCCCTGGGCTACAATCGCTCCGTGACGCGCCTGCGCCGCATCGCTGATCGCGACCGGATTTTCTTCGCGAAGGCCAATCTTCATCGTCGCGCACCTCGTCTAAGCGGCGCCGAGCGCGATCTCCTCCTCAACCAATTAGGACGCCAACACGCTGCCAACCAATTTCTGATCTTCGCGTATGTGATCATGCCAACTCACTTTCACCTCCTCATTGCGCCAAGGAATGTCGGTCTCGTCGCGATGATACGTGAATTCAAAAGTCGCACGGCTACGGAATTGGCAAAGATGCGTTCTTCGCGGAGCCCTGTCTGGCAGGCTCGTTATTTTGACTTTATATTGCGCAGGGTAGGTGATTTCTGGGACAAGCTCGAATACATTCACCAAAATCCGGTTGAAGCAACGTTGGCCGAAACGCCGGAGGGTTGGTCGTGGTCGAGCGCAGCGCACTACGTTCACGCCGGACCCGTAGCCGTCCCTATTGATCCAATTGACTTGCCCTCAGAACGCCGTGCATGGCTACGTGCACCTTGGGGTCCCTTGTAGCCCAGGGTCCTCCGACGTATTTTGTCGGAGGACCTGGGGCATTTTCCTAGTTTTCCCCAGCGATCAAAGACCAAAATCCCCAGGGCCCCGCGTCTTCTTTTGTTGTGGCGTGCGCCTTCGCGCCGGTCGCGGGCGCCCTGGGCTACAAGGAGACCCAAGTTGCATATAGCCAAGCACGACGATCAGGCGGTGACGGGCTCCGCAGGAGTCAACGGGACATTCCAGGCGTCGTAGCCGTAGAGCCAACTGGTGTCGTCGTTGCCGCCGCGCATCCAGGTGTTCGCGCTGGAGATGGCTTGAATGCGCGAAGTGCGCGGCTTGCGGTGCGCCTCGTAGCGCCGGAACGCGCCCTCGATATCGTCGCCCTCCGTTTCTTCGAGGCAGCGCGCCAGAATCGCGGCGTCTTCGATGGCAGTCGCTCCGCCCTGCGCCATGTAAGGGGTCATGGGGTGGCAGGCATCGCCGAGCAGCACCACGCGGCCGCTCGCCCAACGCGGCAGCGGCTCGCGTTCGAGGATGGCCCACTTGTGGCAATCGGGGCAGGCTCCCAGCACGCGCGTCACGTCGGGATAGAATCCCTCGTAGGCCTCGCGAAGTTCACGCACATCGCCGGTGGCCGACCACGATTCGCGTGTCACCCATCCCGCCGGTTCCGGCACGCTGGTCACGAAATAAAGTTCGCTGCGAGCGGCGGTGACGTAATAAATCACGATGTGGCGATCGGTTCCCCACCACTTCGTGCGCGAACGCCCGATATCGAAGCCATTCAGCAGCGCCGATGAGAAAACGGCGCGATAAGCAATGCGCCCCTTGTGCAGCGGCTCATCGGGGCCGACGATAATCTCGCGCACCAGCGAATGCACACCATCCGCGCCGATGACGGCATCGGCCTCAGCAACCGTGCCGTCTGCAAAAGTTAGCGTCACCCGTCCCGAGCCGCGCTGTTCGAGCCCGGCAAGCTTTTTGCCGAGGTGAAAAATCTCCGGCGGCAAAACCGAGACGAGCGCATCGTGCAAGTCCGCGCGATGCATGCACAGATAGGGCGCGCCAAAGAGATCTTCCGGCATGGGCAGCTCGCGCATAATCTTGCCGGTGTCCCATTCGCGGTTCAGATGCGAAAAAGGCTGGAAGGCCGTGCGGCGCATGCGCTCCTCGACTCCGATTTTGCGCAACACCTTCATCGAATTGGGCATCATCTGAATGCCCGCGCCGACGCGGGCAAAGCGCGCCGCCTGTTCGTAGATCTGCGCGTCGACGCCGATGCTGCGCAGGGTGGAGGCGGCGGTCAAACCGCCGATCCCCGCGCCGACAATTGCAAACGTCAGTTTTCTCTGGCCCATTTGGTACCCGTTCCTTTTTGTGCGGACGAAAACTCGGCGCCCGGATTCTAGCTCAGAGGACGATTGCATTACAGCGGAGGGGCGTATTTTGAAGGCCCGGCGGCCCGCCAGTTCACTTGAGCCAAAGCAGGAACTGCCGGATGACGCGATAGAAGCCGGAATCCGAGCCCCGCCTGATACAGCAAAAGGCCTAACAAGCCTCGAAGGGCACCGTAACCGAAGCTGCCACTCTCGGCGTCCGGCTCGATTTACCTGGCTGCCTGTTCTCCGTGATTACCTGTATTTACGGCCCTGTTATGTTATGTACCATATCAGACATATGTTCCAGGGATCGCCCGTGCCCCAATGCGAGGCTGAGTGCCGTATCGAATTCTGATTGCTGACGATCACAGTCTCGTCCGCAAGGTGCTAAAGACCACGTTGGAGAACCATTCGGATTGGCAGGTTTGCGGGCAGGCCACGAACGGCCTGGAGGCCGTTCAAAAAGCCGCTGAACTCCATCCAGACCTGATCATCCTCGATTTCGCCATGCCGGTCATGGACGGCCTTGGGGCGGCCCGTAGAATTCTCTCTGCTTCCCCAAGCGTTCCGATTCTCATTTTCACTAATTATTATTTCCCCTCGCTGGTTCTGGAGGCTGACTCGGTCGGGGTACGGCAAGTTATCGACAAGGGACTCGCCGGAAACGAATTACTTTTCGCCGTGGAGACTTTGCTGACCGGCGAAGGACAAAGGGCAGCAGCGCCCGCTTGACAGGTCGGCTTAACTGAAGGGGGGACATCATGCCGTGCCAAATTCCGTATTCGCGGATGAATCCCAAGGAACTGAGAGACCTCGAGGCTGAGTTCGGCAGGCCACTCACGCCTGAACTTGCACAGTGGCTTTTGCGCGCGCGCATGAACCGCCAAGCCGTCGAACTCATGATCGGCGGCCTAACGCTGCCGCAAGCATCCCAGTCGAAAGAATCGGCTCGCCCTTCGCGGTCAGCCGCCGCGCGCAGATAGGCCCTCAGGGATCGATTTGAGCGGCTAGCTCGTTTTTGATGATTTTCCCGCCTTTCATCACAAATTTCACGCGCTGAAGTTCGGTGATATCGGCCAGCGGATTGCCGGAGACGGCGACCAGGTCCGCGTACTTGCCCTTGTCGATGGAACCGATGCGGTCCTGCCATCCCAGGGCTTCGGCGTTCACCATGGTTCCACTCTGCATAGCGCGCGCCGGACTCATTCCGGCATGCTTCACGAACATCTCAAATTCGAGCGCCTGCGTCCCATGCGCGAAGGTTGCGCCGTCTACCCCACTGCCCACCATGATTTTCAATCCCTTGGTTTTCACCGCCATGGCGACGGCCTTCTCGAAAATGGAGCTTATCCGATACTTGCCGCCGGTATTCTTCGAATCGTTATCGTCGATGTAAGGCTCGGTGTAACGCTGGAGCGTCGGATCGTAGAAAAGGTTCTTGGCCACCATCATATTGGCTTGCTCCTGATCCAGGTCGAAGGCGTGCTCGATGGTGTCGCAGCCCGCGAGGATGGCGTTTCGTTCCCCCTCGCCTCCATAAACGTGGCAGCCCGTCTTTTTGCCCAGGCGATGCGCTTCGTCAATCAGCGCCTGCAAGACCGGCATCGGATAGGTCAATTCATATTTCACCTGGCCCGTAGGCGTGAAGGAATATCCTCCGGTGGGAAAAAGCTTGATCCAGTCCGCGCCGTGGCTTACCTGCTCGCGCACGGCTGCGCGCGCGTCTTCCACCGAACGCACTACGGTGCTGGCCAATGGATTATCGGGCGCGGCCGGATTCGCCGGTTTGGCGCCCCACACGATTCCCAGCGTAGACACCTGATATCTGGGGCCGTCGATGCGGCCCTGGTTGATGGCGTCGCGGATGGCAATGTCGCCGTAGCCGTTGCCGTGCGTGCTCATGTCGCGCGCAGTCGTGAAGCCCGCGCGAAGGTCCGCCTGCACGTTCGACACGGCGATCAGCATGGCGTTTTCCGTGGCGCCATTCGGTTTGCGTGTGTCGAACATGTGCGTGTGCGCGTCAATCAATCCGGGCAGGACCGTGGCCTGGCTCAAGTCGATCACCTGGGCTCCCGCCGGAATTTTCACTTGAGCTTCGGGGCCTACGTCGATGATCTTGTCGCCTTGAAGCACCACCACCTGCTTCGTCAGCATGGTGCCGTTCTTGCTGTCGAACAAATGACCGGCGCGTACCGCAATCGTTTGCGGCGCCGGAGGGCATTTGTACATGCCGCCGTCGGAACCGACGCACGGCGTCGGCCCGGCTCCGCGCCAGGGCGCCGGAGGCGCTTGCAACTGCGCCCAGAGCGTGGCCACGCCCAGCAGCACCATGCATACGGCCACCGGCGCTAATGCCAGTGATCCCGGTGTGGCCCCGCGGGCCGCTCCCCGCGCAGTTTTCTGCGTGCACGCTCCCTCTCGCACGTTTCTATACGCAGCTCCTGGCATTGGTACGTTCCCATCGATGTTTTGGATCATCAGTCCCTCACAAGCAAGGCGGCTTGCGCTAAGTATGTTGCGCGGAGTCTAATGCTCGGGAAAAACGCGTGTCAACCGAGTTTTGAGCCAACGCAAATGAAATTTTCCGGCGTCATCGCGCGCCGCCTTATCACCCGCCGGATCGCAACCATAAAGATCCGAGCGATGATGGCCGGTTGCATGCTCCTCGCAGCGTCCGCGTGTGTCAGCGTTCAGGCGCAAACGCTGACTCCCCGCCTCAACAAGCTGCTGGATGCCTGGAAAGAGAAGAACGCTCCGGGAATGGCCGCGACGCTCGTCCGCAATGGACGCATCGAGTACCGCAGGGTCTTCGGATTTGCCGATCTCGGCGCACGCACGCCCATCACGCCGGATACGCAATTCCTTCTGGCGTCGCTCACAAAGCAATTCACCGCCATGGCCATCATGATTCTTGCGGAACGGCACAAGCTGCAATTCGACGACACGCTCGCCAAATTCTGCCCGGAGTTCCCCGCCTATGCCCGCACCATCACCATTCGCAACCTGCTGAATCACACCGCCGGTCTCACCCAGTATGACGACATTCTGGGCGTGAAGCTCGACGAGAACTATTTTCGCTCGTCCAAAAGCCCGCCCGCCGCGCATGAACTTACGTCGGCGGAAGTGCTTCAACTCCTAAGCCGCCAGGAGAAGCTCCGCTTCACTCCAGGCGATAAGTTCGAATACAGCGATTCCGCCTACGTCGTGCTCGGTCAGATCGTCGAGCGCCTGACTGGCGAGCGCTATGCCGAGTTTCTGAAGGAGACCATTTTCGATCCTCTCGGAATGCACGACACTTTGGTTGTAGATGAGCGCAAGCAGAAAGTGCCGCGGCTCGCGCTTGGATATGCCAAGCGCGACGGCAAGTGGCGGGACGTTACCTACAGTCCTGAAAACGCCGTTTACGGCGAGGACGGGATCTACAGCACAATCAACGATCTCTACAAGTGGGACCAGGCTCTGTCTACCGAGCGCCTGGTGAGCCCCGCAACGCTAGAAATGGCTTTTGCTCCCGGCCACACCAATGATGGCAAAGAAATCCGGACGGACGTGCTGACGCACCCGAGTTCTTACGGATTTGGCTGGTTCCTCAGCGAATTGCATGGCGAGAAAGTGGTGGAGCACTCGGGAGGCTGGTCGGGTTATGCCACCCACATCTTGCGTGTGCCCAGCCGGCAGATCACAGCGATCGTGTTGACGAACTCCTCGAATGGGGATGTGCCCGACATTGCAGAGCAAATGGCAGAGATCGCGATGCGCTGAGAGCGATTTCACTTCGCGCCCGTCTGCAACTTACAGCGCTGCTTTGCTTGAGCGAGCGTATGCAGCGACGAGCCGGTTGTGTTCAGGGCGCGGCGCCCCGGCGCGAAGGCACCATGCAGGGCGCCGGCCCTGAACGTTCTTGATCGCAGCTCGACAGCCAATGATCACAGATTATCTCCGTGGTTGGCGGTCTCCGCATTCAACTGAGCGTGTTGCTCAGCTTTCCGGCTTTTGCCGGCGTGCTCGCGGTGGATATTCACGATCGAACCATCCATCGCGCTCACGTTTACCTCAGTGATGCCGCGCTGGCCGGGCCGCTTGATCTCGAATGAATAGATTAGCCGGCCGTGCTCGGTCTCCAGGTCGCTCTCCTTGACCGTGCCGGGGACCGCCCGCAGCGCCGTCTCGCGCGCCTGCTCCGCCCCGATTTTTGCCTGCGCCTCATCCGCCTGCAATTCGGGGAAATGTACGAACGTAATCGTCCCCATCACCAACATCGCGTAAATCACTGCTGCGAATATCTTGGCTCGTTTCATGGACCTTCTCCTTTTCATTGGCTGACGCTCTGAATCGCGCGCCGCTCCTGCAGTCAGCCCTATCGGAGCGTCAGCCCCGTTCGATCTGCGGCCAGAGTACAGATGTGGAGATAAACGCACGATTAATAGGGCCGGGGTGCAGGCAAGTTCTTGAAAAGTTGGCTACAGAATTTCCGGGAGGGAGCTGATTGCGCGGAGCTTAGTTTGACTTGTGGGCTTCGGCTTGTGCGGTGGCCCGAAGACTACTTCGTGCTGGCGGGATTGCCGATCTCTTTCTCGTATCCCTGATACTCCGAAGGCGCGCAAATCATCTCGCGCACATCGAAATCGTCCGGCTGCGATTCAAAACGCATCTTGTCCAGCGCAACCCAGGGTTTGGAATACATCTGAGGGTCATTGATCGTGACGCTGAGCTCCAGGTGGTCGTGATCGACGCGGTGAAACCGCTCCTCCACGCGCAGATCGGCACTATGCGGGCGACCTGCCCGATCGATCCACGTTCTTTCATCCAAGCCGTTCGTCTCGACGATGAGCGTGGTATCGTCCACCCATTTGCCGACCGAGTAGCCATACCAGCGAGGCTCGGGATCTTTGGGGAGCGCGCGGCCGTCGAGCCAGATGACGCGCCAGACCCTGCCAAATGTATACATGAGGTAGATCTTGAGCGGCGTCTGGACGATTTGTGTCGTCCTCATCTCATACAGATCTTCGCGAGGCGTTCCCTGGGGGTCGCAGATGAAGACCGGATCGTTGTTCTCCGCCAGCGAAGCGCCTCCGTTACCGCCGTTCGGCTTGTTGCGGTTCAACGCCTCCAGACCCGCAGGAGTGAAAGGTAAAGCATGTTCAGGCTTGCCATCCGCGGGCATCGCGCCTGCGCCGAAGATTTGGATTCCAACTTCGCCCGGGTCCCATACGCCGGAGATGTCATGACTTGGAGCAGGCCCCCCCGTCTTCCGAGGCTTCGCAGGGACGGCCGCTGCCTGTTTCCAGTAGTCGACAGGCTCGGGCGAAACATGGTCAGGAGCCGCCTGCTGATCTTTACTCGCTCCTTGCGATTTTGCTCCTGATTGTTTGGCTCCCGATTGCGGCGCGTTTTGAGCGCGGATTAGCGGCGAGAACGTGAAGACTGTCGCCACGGCCATCGCAGCCACAAAGCTCATCGACGTAGTGCGAACGCTTGCCATCGCTAGCTCCATCCTTTGGCCCAATCTCGATTCAATTCCCGGATTCGATACCGTATAAAGACGCCCGCGGTCCAGGCAGACGCAACGGCGCCGGCCCGGGCGCCTCACTTACTGGAATCGTTCGAATTAAGCCGCGCCTTCCCGACCAGCTTTTGGCCGCTGGGCAGCAGGGCGTCTACGATGCGCCCGATAGGCTTGCCATTCTTTACCTGCAGGGCGGTGACGGTCACTTGATCGCCAGGCTTGAAGGACGTTTTGCTCCAGCCGATGTTGAACATCGACGTCGGATTCTCCGTCTCCACAATCCACGACACCACTTGCCCGCTGTCATCTGTAACGTCGAGGTGAAGGATGCAATGGGGATTGGCCCACGCCCATTGCGTGACGGTCCCCTTGAGAATAATGGTCTTCGTATCGTCGTACACCGCGTTGCCGTGGTGCGCGAGTAGCGGCAGCGAAAACGTCGAAATTGCAAGAATCAGAATGAACGCCGTTAAGAATTTGCCTTTCACAAGCCACCTCCTCAATAGCAGGAAGAATGCCTACATCTCTTTGAGTTGGGTCCGACGACTTAATCTCGTGCGATCTGAGCGCTAGAGTAGCAAAATCCAAGATAAACGCACGATTAATAAGGCCGGGAAATGAAAATGGCTATTCGTCAGTGGACTCATTAAGGACCTTCTCGAAGGAATACAATTTACCGCGCTTGGCATCTTGCCGCAAAGTGGACGCGGCGCCGAGGATTTCGGCGAAAAGCTTTTGATCGGCCATAATTTCGATGGTCTCCGCAAGCGAATGCATCCTTCGAACCAATTCAGCGAAATACTTTTTATCTACTAGAAGTTTCTCGTCTTCGGGGTCGCGGGCAGAAATGACAACCACGGTGTTCTGTTTGGCCTGGTTAAGGGTCTCGCGCTGCTTTTGGCGCAGATCTGAGCGGTTGACGCGCACGGAGCGGGGTCGCATCAGAGTTTTCTTGGCCATATCGCCCCTTTGTACACAATTAGTGTACGTGGGCGAGTCAGCTTAGAGACGCGCTTTTCTCCGCCGTGGTGGGCGGCGCATCGGCTGTGCCCCTGGCACCATTCGCAGGCAGGAATGCCGCGAACGTGCTGCCGGAAGCATCCGATTGCACGAGCGTCAGCCGGCCGTGGTGCGCTTCGGCGATCCAGCGCGCGATGGCCAGGCCCAGCCCCGCCCCCGCCGTCGCGGACGCGGCCGTCTCCAGCGCGCCTGAATTGTCGCGGCCCGAGTGCGTACGGGCCGGATCGAGCCGAAAAAATCGTTCGAAAATCTTCTCCCCCGCTTCAGCCGGAATGCCCGGCCCGCTATCCCGCACGGTGAGCGAATATTCGCCGCCAGCGCGTTGGCAAGTCACGTTGACCTTCCCGCCTTCGGGGGTGTACTTGATGGCGTTATCGAGCAAATTCATGGCCAGCCGGTGAACCAGAGCTTCATCGGCATGGATGGGCATCTCGCCATCGGGCTCGTAGCTGAGCGTGATTCCGCGCGCGGCGGCAGCGCTGCGCGATGCGCGCACGCAATCGGAGGCTAGTTCCTCGAGATAAAAATCGCGCGGGCGGAGCGGGTATTCGCCGGCATCGGCGCGCGCCAGCGTAAAAAGATCGTCGACAATTTGCGACAGCCGCCGCGCCTCGTCGAGCGCGATGGCCAGCGATTCGCGATATTCCTCCGGTTGGCGCGGCTGCGAAAGCGCGACTTCCGCCTCCCCGCGAATAACAGCCACCGGCGAGCGCAGTTCATGTGAAGCGTCGGCCATGAACCGACGCTGCTGCTCGAACGAGCGCTCCAGGCGCTCCAGCAGGCTATTGAAGGTGCTCGCGAGATAGCCGAGTTCATCGCGCGCATTTTGCACGGGAAGGCGCTCGTGCAAATTCCGGGCGCCTATGTGTCCGGCCTTCTCGCTCATGGCCACGACGGGAGCGAGGCTCTTGCGCGCCAGAAAATAGCCGCCAGCGCCGGCAATCACCAGCGTAACGGGAATCACCCACAGCAGCGCCGCGCGAATGTCTTCGAGGAGCTCGCGCTCACTTTCGAGCGATTGCAGCGTCACGATGCTGATTTGCGAGCCACCTACTTCAGCTTGCAGGACGCGCGCGCGAAAATGCTCGCGTCCCAGCGTAAGATCTTGCAATTGACGCGGCGCTCCGGCGGTGCCCGCGACCAGATTGCGCAGAACTTCGGCTGAGATTTCGGGTTGCGAAGCGGCTCTGGCCGGCTGGCGCGGCGCAGGCAGCGCCTGGTTTTCCGCGAGCACGTTACCCGAGGAATCAAGCACGGCAAAGCGATGATCGCGCAGCCGGAATTCCTGCACAGACTCCTCAGCTGCCGTGCGGAGAGGGTCGGGAGCCTTTTCATTCAGTTGATCTTTGTATTCCGATTGCAGCGTCGTGAGGAAGCCCTGGGAAATTTCCGCCAGCGAAATGAAGGTGCGGCGATCAGTGGTTCGCGCGACCAGGTAATACGTTCCCACGGCGAGGCAAACCAGAACCAGCGCGAGCACACCAGTGTACCAAAGTGTTAGGCGAACGCGCACCGAATCAAACATGCTTCTTCCCCGCTGCGCGTAGATCTGCCGCCGGATTTGCCCCCGAATTGGGCTGGCCGGTTTTGGCCCTTTCGCCCGGGGCTGCGGCGTCGCTCGCGGCGGCAACTCCGCCCGGCGCCGCGTCGCCCAGCATATATCCCGCGCCGCGGCGCGTATGAATCAGCGGCTTGGCCGGCTGCGCGTCGACCTTGCGCCGCAATCGATTTACATATACCTCGATGGTATTGGTGAATGGATCGAAGGTTTCGTCCCAGACATGTTCGGAAATCTCTTCGCGCCCGACCACGCGGCCCGCATGGCGCGCCAGATATTCGAGCAGCGCGTACTCTTTTGTTGTGAGTGGAATCTGCCTTCCACCGCGCGCCGCCGTCTGCGCCGCCATATCCAGAACCAGGTCGTCGACGGCAATCCGGTTCGGCCGCAGCTCGCTGGAACGCCGTAGGAGGGCGCGCAGCCTCGCCAGCAGTTCGCGAAACTCAAAGGGCTTGGTGAGATAGTCGTCGGCGCCGGTATCGAGGCCCTGCACACGGTCGTCGGTGGTATCGCGCGCAGTGAGCATCAGAATGGGAAAGCGCAAACCCGACTGGCGCAGCCGCCAGCAAACCTCGAAGCCATCCGGCCCGGGAATCAACACATCGAGAATGGCGAGATCGTACGGGTTGATAGACGCCTGATAGAGCGCATCCTCCCCATTCGCGGCCACATCCACGGCATAGGCCTGTTCGCGCAGGCCTTTCGCGACGAAATTGGCGATTCGCGGATCGTCTTCTACCAGGAGAATGCGCATGGGGGCGCCCACTCGCCGGGAATCATTTTACATCTTAGCTTCGTGCAGCGTCTGATCCCCGGTGCCGGGCCAGCCACGCCATCCATCGGGAAGCGGGCGTCTCGGGAGTCGCTTACCGGGGTTCATCGCTGGAGACAATCGGAGCAATCGCAGCTTTGGGCACCAGGCGAATGCGAAATTCGCCGAATTCCTTTTCCAGGACCATCTGAAAGACCCAGATGCCCACAGGAATTGCCAGCGCTACGCCAATAGCCACACCCATATACTGCCCAGTTTTCTCAGAAACTCGGTCCAAGATTCCGCTAAGGCTTAGAACCAGGCTGCCGAAAAGTCCTGCGGCCCCGCCGAAAACCGCTGATCGCCACACCCACGCCCACCAGATTCTTGCGGAGCGCTTGAATGTCGGCTCGAGAAAGCCGGTGCCGGGACCGGCAGCCGTACCCATGTGAGGTCCTCCTGCCGCAGCATTCTAGCAGCTTAAAGAGGAACTCTTATTCGGTCGACTTGAATAGAGAGGTTTGCCCAGAAGAAAAAAGAGAGTAGAAGAAAAGCGGGAACTTTCAGTGGACGCGGCGACGCTTGCGATGTGGTCCATCGCCCTTAATGGGGAGCAACGCCTCATCGGCGACGTGGAGCAAGCGGCCCAAGTAATCGCGCCCGCCCGGGTCCTCTTCGGGTGCGACGATTTCTGGGTCACTGCTGCGCGGATTCACCAGCCGTGACACGCCTTGGAGGTGTTGTTGGTTCGGCGGTGTCGGTCCGCAAGGGCTGGAATGTTTCGGGCGCCTGGATCCATTCGGGCTCGAATGTTTCTGACTCACGCGGGCAGTAGACTTCAGACCGGAGAATGCGACAATACAACGCATGCCGTAAGCGAGGGTGCCTTTGCCCTGTACGCGGGCGAGCGCAGTCTGGAGCCATATGCGAGATCAAAAACACTCGCGCGAAAGCCTTGCGACGCTGATTTCGTGGAACTTAGCGCAATTCGCCGCCGACGAAAGCTATTGCACCCGTAAACCTATTGCCACGTAAAGCTAACGGGCACGTATGTCTCGCTACCCGTTTTCAGGTATGTCCCCTATTGTCTAGCGTGTTCCCCGGGCGGAAAGTTACACTTGGGCGAAAGAGCTGCTTCCCCAAACACCCACCCTTGGGTAGCCCTTCGCTGACACGCCCTTTGAGGGACCTAAATTGAACATACCAGCCCGAATTCTGCTTGTCGACGATCACCCAGCCGCCCGGAGAACGGCACGCGCCGTCGTGAATGATATGGGTGATGGAGTCGCCGTCGTTTGCGGAGAGGCCGAGAACGGCAGGCAGGCTATCGACAAAGTTCGCGCCCTCGAGCCCGATATCGTGCTGCTGGATATCGGGATGCCGGAAATGGACGGCGTGCAAACCGCTTATGCGATCCGGCGGATGGCGCCTTACGCGAAGATCGTGTTTTTCACGATCAACGATTCGCCGGAAGCTTTCACTGCGGCGAAGTTGTTAGGCGTTTCCGCCCTGGTGCCGAAATCGTCCCCCGCCAGCGTCCTCGTTTCCACAATTCAGGATCTCGTCGTCACGCATTAAGGAAGTTCACGGCTGCTGACGGCTGTTCAGCACTTGCATCACTGCCGAAAGCAACTGCTCAGGATCGCCTTCGCCTTTACGCAGCCAGAGATCGACCTTACCGAGGCTCTCGTCGAGGATAGAGGTGTATCCGGAAAGCATAATGATGGGCGTCTTGGGACTGAGGGTTTTGAGCTGCACTGCGACGTCGAGGCCATCCATATCCGCCATCCAGTAATCGAGGATCACCACATCAATGGGCTGGTAGCGAAAGACCTCAATGCCCTTTTTCCCCGTCAGCGCCGTGAAAACGCGATATCCCGCGTTTTCCAATAGGACCCGGCGCAAAGCGAGCGCGGGCTCTTCGTCATCGATGCAAAGAATCGCAGCGGGAGTTTCTCTCATGGCGTGGCTGTGCTGTTTCCCTCTCCTGTGACCCTGTTAGGAAACGGCGACGGCCCCTGGGAGAACCCTCGCTTGCAACCCCATCACGCGCAAACAAACGCGGGCTGGGGAAGTTGTTCGCTGCGGCTTGTCGCTCGGGATGAGGATACTGGTCGCATCGTCACCTCCGGCGAGAGTAAGCCTCCAATGACACGAGAGTGAATGTGTTCAGGCTCTGGGTCAACAATTTCAAATCCGAATTGAGCTCCACGACCCCAAGCGGCAGGATATCGGTGCCGAGCAGGTCCGAGATGGTCTCTCCGATCACTTGGAATTCGCGCACGAGCATCGGTAGAGTGTAACCGTCTTTCCTGCGCCGTTTTCCATGACGCGCCGCAAATTGCCTTTGGCGCGCGCTAAAGGGGCGGCCCTCGTGCATGAGGCGGTCGATGACGGCCTGAAAGATTGTGGGAATATGATCGACGCGCCGGCGATCGTCGAGGCGCGCTTTTTTCAGCATAACGTCGCCCTTGATGGCGTCCAGAATTTTTGCGGTGATCTCGCGTTCGTTTTCCATCAGAACAGGCGCAAGCCGGACCGGCTTCCCGGCGGGAGCGGAAAGCCGGGCCTTGATCTTGGCGACCAGTTCCTCGATATCCGCCGGCTTGGTGAAGAAATCGTCCACCTGACTCTGGATAGCTCGAATGGTGTTCTCCAAGCCGGGATAGCCGGTGAGGATGAAGTTTTTGCAGCCAGGCTGGGCGCGGCGCATCGCTGTGATGACCAGGAACCCATCGCCCTCGCTATGAATATTCAAGTCGGTGAGCAAAACATCAAAGCTGACGGCGCTGATCTGCACCAGCGCATCGGCCACCCCAGCCACCGTAGTCACATCGAATCCGTGCTTATCGAGCAGGAGCGGCAAGGTCAGGCGAATATTGTCTTCGTCATCGACAAAAAGCAGACGAAGGCGCTTTCCCGCCTCTCGGGCGTCAGTCGTGGACTTGGATGGGCCCACTTTGTTTTTTTCCAATCGGCACGTTACCTATTGAGATCAAGGGGCTTCGGCTGGACGTTTTGGGGACCTGTTATAGTAGCCCACGCTCAAATACTAGACTGGCGCGGCGCTGTTCAATAAGGGACATACCGTAGAGGCAGTGTAGCGGTAGGGAGCGCTGCTCCGCAAAATGATAAGTTTTATGTAAGGACCGAAGAAAGATGTCGCCCGAATGGATTCCACTGCTGTTTGGCGCCGCACTGATCGTGCTGCTGCTTCTCTTGCTGCGGCCTCGGGCCCAAACCAGGCGGGTTACCGTTTGCCGCATCGTGGTAATGGACGCGATCTACCTGGGCATGGCTTATCTGCTGCTCGACGTTCTGGACCACCCTCCGGCCGAAGCTTTTCTGGGTTCCGCAATTGTGGCCGCGATTGCAGGCGCAATTCCCATCCGCTTCTACTGCAAGCTGGCCGGAGAAAAACGCTGACCCGCGCCCCGGCGAGAAGTGAGCGAGGAATCCCGCTCATCGCCTCCAAGAGGATTAGCCAGGCGAAAATGTACTTCTTCGCAGCTTGCCATTCGCAACGGGCAACTCAAAACATACGAATAACCATCGCATCGATGAGTCAGCTGTAGGACGACTTTATGGAAGAAGGGCGATGCGCATGAAAGCGTTGAGCGTTTTCCTGTTGGCGTTTTGTATGGCTGCCCTGCCAACGCGGGCCGGGCAAAATCAAAATCAGTCTTCTTCTCCTGCGGCGCCGCCGGATCAACCTGCGGCCTCCAGCGATCCCGCGCCAACACAGCAACCCGATTCGCAGCAACAAGATCAGCGAAACAACGATGATGCCGCGCCCGCACCGCAAGAACCGCAGAGCGCTCCCGCTCAGCCCGCTCCTAATCTGCCTACGAAGCTCACCGTGCCCGCGGGCGCGTTCATTTCCGTGCGCGTCAACCAGTGGCTTTCGAGCGACCGAAATCGTGCGGGCGACACATTCAGTGCCGTTTTGGATCAGCCCGTCGTTGCCCACGGCTGGGTCGTAGCCCGCCGGGGCCAAACCGTAATCGGCCGCGTGGACGTGGCCCAAAAGGCCAGCGACGGCAACGGCGTCTCGAAGTTGGGGCTGGAGCTAACCGAACTTACGCTGGTTGACGGAGAGCAGATTCCGGTGAGTACCGAGATGCAACAGACCGCGCCCGTGCCCCGCTCTGGCTATCCGGGATCTACGGAGCGTAACGTGGCGACGGTGGGAACCACGACCGTGCTCGGCACAATTGTGGGATCCACGGTGGGCGGCAGAACGGGAGCCGCAATTGGCGCCGGGCTGGGGGCTACGGCCGGAATTGCCGCTATCATGTATACGCGCGGGCGGCCCACGACGGTAGCTCCGGAAACGTTGCTCAGCTTTCGCCTAGCAGCGCCGCTCGATATCTCCACGGAAAAAGGGCCGGTGGCTTTCCAGCCCGTTACTCAAGGCGACTACAAAGACCAGGATGCCTACAGCAATGCTCCGCGCCGGCGCTCGGCCGGTCCCGGCTATCCGCCTCCGGATTATTACTATGGCTGCGGCGGCTGGGGATGGGGCTGCTATCCTGGGCCCTATTATGGCCCGTACATCGGCTGGGGCGTGGGAGTTTGGGGACCGGGCTACGGCAGATTCGGCCGCTTCCGCCGATAATCCATAACGCTTTCAGAATCAAGATCCGGCTCGGGCGAAGGTACTGCTTGAGCCCGCGGTGGGGATGATAGCGCGGGCGACAACTTCAGTTCCCCGCCGAGTTGGCGGACGCACTCGTTCATCCCGCGCATTCCTACACCCAGCGATGCGTTGTGTTCAA
>Ga0307479_10002703_pt1 | contig 16078 bp, 19 predicted proteins | sample atmos_gasesECM4C_FD_203743 | JGI IMG/M metagenome (GOLD analysis project Ga0307479, IMG submission 203743) | Hardwood forest soil microbial communities from Morgan-Monroe State Forest, Indiana, United States - atmos_gasesECM4C_515 | ecosystem: Environmental > Terrestrial > Soil > Temperate... | reverse complement strand
TTGCGGCGGGAAATTCGAACAAGCTGGTCGCCGATCAGCTAGCGATCTCGGAGGATACGGTCAAGGGCCACGTCAAGAGCATCCTTTCCAAGCTTGGCGTCAATGACCGAACCCACGCGGTGACCGCCGCTTTGAAACGCGGAATCATCGAATTGTAAATCCCTTATAAACCACCCAAAAGAGTCTAAGGCGTCCCCCACATTTAGGGATTCGCAGGGTCCGCTATCCCGTTACATTCGCCTCGAACGTGTGTGGAATTAGGGCGAAGTGAAGTAAGGGGAAAACTTGCAACGATTGTTTACGATGTTTCCTGGCGGTTGGCCCGGCGCTGGACTCCTTGTCCTGCGCCTAGCGGCAGCCATCCCATTATTACTTGAGGGCTGCTCCGGATTTTGGGGAGCGCCCCATGACGGGCTTTACGCAAGATTCATTGCGATCGGCGTCGGAAGTTTGCTGCTAGCCGGATTGTGGACGCCTGTTGCAGGAGCTTTACAAGCAATCATCGAGGCTTGGATTATCTTCGGTCGAGGTGGCACACCCAGCGTGCATCTTTTGCTCGCGGCTCTCGGAGTAAGTCTGGTAATGCTCGGACCGGGCGCATGGTCTGTAGACGCCCGGCTGTTTGGTCGGAAGCGAATTGATATTCGTGGACGCTAAAGTCCCTCTGATAAAGGCATCACGAAGTACCTCCCACGTAGAAAACAACGGACCTCCATTTGGGTTTCTTGGGCAGACTTAGTTCTCTATCACCCAAAAGAAGTACTTCTCGCCGCCTTGATATAGGCACCAGGCGCGCCCCGAACTAGTTGGGAGTCCGCGACCCCATTTGGGGTTGTCCGCAGACGAGACAGGCTCCACAATGCGCGCAATGAACAAAGAGATTTAGAAAGGTGCAACGATTCTAGGTCAGGGGGCAACTCATGGCTAGCGCGGCAATATTCATCGCTGATCCACAGCAGTCTCAAGAGAGACTCCAACACGAGAACCTGGCTCTGCGAGATGGAATCGACAGTACGTCGACGTGCGACGAGATCGTTGGGAGTTCTGGCGCCTTGCAAAAAGTACTCTCTCATGTGTCTAAGGTTGCTCCCACAGACGCCACCGTTTTGGTCACGGGCGAAACCGGGACAGGCAAGGAACTTGTTGCGCGTGCGATCCATCGGCGGTCGCGGCGCTCCTCACGCGCTTTTGTAAGCGTAAACTGCGCAGCCATCCCGCGCGATTTGATCGCCTCAGAATTGTTTGGCCATGAGAAGGGCTCTTTTACCGGAGCGTTGCAGCGGCGCTTGGGCCGCTTCGAATTGGCAGAGGGAGGCACGATCTTCCTGGATGAAGTTGGAGAGCTTCCTATGGAGACTCAGATCGCGCTGTTGCGTGTCTTGCAGGAACACGAATTCGAGCGTGTTGGCGGAACTCGGCCAATCCAAACGAATGTTCGCGTGATTGCTGCTACCAATCGTAATTTGCAAGCGGCAATCGCGGCTGGATCCTTTCGTAGCGACCTGTTTTACCGTCTCAACGTTTTCCCGATTGATATGCCTCCTCTGCGGGAACGACAAGAAGACATTCCTGTGCTGGTCGAATACTTCGTCGATCATTGCGCGAGGAAAGTGAGAAAGAACATACAGGGGATAACCAAAGAAAGCCTCGACTTGCTTCGCTCCTACCCCTGGCCAGGAAACATCCGCGAATTGCAGAACGTGATTGAGCGGTCTGTCATCATGTCCGAAACAGAGAATTTCTCGGTCGACAAGACCTGGCTTGCCCAGCAACCGCTGGCGACCGAAACGAAAATCCCGCTGGACCTCTCCGAAAAACTCGCCGTTCACGAAAAAGAAATGATTGAGGCTGCCCTTCGAGAAAGTGCAGGGCGGGTCTTCGGACCTTCGGGCGCGGCCACCAAACTTGGCATAGCCCGATCTACCCTGGAGTCCAAGATTCGATCACTGAAGATCAACAAGAATCACTTCAAGAACTTCGCTGCAACTCTCTCTCGCCGATCTTGCTTAGAATCGGTTCTATGATGCTTCCGCGAACGAGTCTCACTGGCGGGGAGGGATTCTGAAGGGACGAGCGGGCCCCAGTTTCTTGCTTAGAATTGGAGCTTGAGGGCGAGCTGGATGGAGCGCGGGCCGCCGATCTGATAGAGGGGGTTGAAGCCGCCATTAGAACCGCCGGAGCCTAGGAAGCTCGCCAACATCTGCGTCGAGTGACCAAACAGTGGGCTGCTTAAGGTGTTGTTGGGACTGCCGAAGTTTGGATGGTTGAAGATGTTGAGGATGTTGAAGATGTTGAAGAAGACACGGTCCCCGATGCCGGAAGATTGACTCTTTGGTTGGAGGGTTGACGCTGTAGCCGTGGGTGCCTCTGCATGTTCATGAATCTAATTGCCTTCCCGATGGCCGTTTCCTTGCTTCTGACACTGGGATGTGAATCCCGAGAATCGGCAGACGAAAGACGCGAATCGCCAGCAGTTCAACGGTGAAGGGTATCGATGAACAGAATTCTGATTGTGGATGACCTGCCGACAAATCGCGAGCTGATTCGCGAGGCGCTGATGTGTCGGGAATACAAAATCACGGAAGCGGTTGATGGTGGCCAGGCACTTGAAATGATGGAAAACGGGGGAGCTGACTTGGTCATTACGGACCTGAGGATGCCGGGAATTTCCGGCGTAGACCTCCTCAGGAAACTGCGGGTCAAGTATCCCGATACGACGGTAATTCTAGTGACTGCGTGTGGCACCGTGGAAAGCGCGGTCGAAGCGATGAAAGCGGGCGCGCACGACTACATCGCCCGGCCCCTGGATGTTCGGGAACTGCGGTCAGTCGTGAGACGCGTGCTCCAACAAGTGCAAATCCAAGCCGAGAGCCGGGCACTTCGCGACACAATCGACGGCAAGGGTGGATTTGAGAACATGGTTGGCCACTCGCAAACGTTGCTGCGGGTTCTGGATCAGGCCGTGAGAGTTGCTCCAACGAATTCCACGATCTTGATCCAAGGAGAAACTGGCACGGGCAAAGAACTGTTGGCTCGAGGAATTCACGTCAATAGCAAGCGTAGCGGTAAGCCTTTTGTCACCCTTAATTGCGGAGCGATCCCCCGAGAGCTGCTCGAATCGGAACTGTTTGGTCATGTGCGAGGATCGTTTTCAGGTGCGGTGATGGACCGGAAAGGCAAAGCAGAGGCAGCCCATGGGGGGACGCTGTTCCTGGATGAAATTGGGGAGATGCCATTGGAGCTGCAAGTCAAAGTCTTGCGCCTGATCCAGGAGGGCGAAATCGAAAAGGTGGGCGCCACCGCCAACACGAAGGTGGACATTCGCGTGATTGCTGCGACCCACCGAAGCCTACCGCAGATGGTGCAGAACGGCACGTTCCGAGAGGATCTCTACTACCGCTTAAACGTCATCCCGCTGAGCTTGCCAAATCTGCGCCAACGGCCCGAGGACATTCCTGAATTGGTCCGTTGCTTCTTTACGCGAAGTTGCGTTAAGCACAGCCGCGAGGATTTAGTCTTGCCAGAGCGTCTTCATGGCCGCTTTTCCGCATATCGTTGGCCGGGGAACGTTCGCGAACTCGAGAACACCATCGAACGTATCGTGGTTCTTACGCAGAGCTGTGAGGTCGATGTAAACGACCTGCCGTCGTTTCTGCAGCACCAACCCGCATCGCCTGAGGCGATTCTTGTTGACCTACCTTCGACGGGGATCAGCCTCAGCAGGTTGGAGAAAGACGTGCTTTTACGCGCACTGGAGAAAAGCAATTGGAACCAGTCTCAGGCGGCCCGCTACCTAGACTTGAGTCGAAAGACGCTCATCTATCGGATGCGCAAGTTCGGTCTCGCTGGCCCTAAGCCCTTGGATGTTCCGCCCGAGAACACAACCGACGCGGAACGGGGTTGGGCGGGAGAGCCGTGTTTCGAGGCGAACGGCTGATGGAAGGAAGACCGTGATCACGGAAAGCACGGGATTCGGCACTGGTGCGAAAACTCCGGCCACGGACAACCGTTACCGCAGGTTGCTGGAGTCTGCGCCGGACGGAATCATCGAGGTCGATGGTCACGGCCGCATCGTGTTGCTGAACTCGCAGGCAGAGAAGCTTTTCGGATACAAGCGCGAGGAACTCCTGGGCAAAACCGTGGAGTTATTGATACCGGAACGGTTTCGCGGGCGTCATCCGGGTCACCGAGAGAACTACCGCGCGCATTCCGTCATCCGACCGATGGGGTCCGGTTTAGATCTGAGGGCATTGCGTGCCGACGGAACGGAATTCGCTGTGGACATCAACCTAAGCCCGTTCCATGGTGAAAACGGCCCGGGAGTCATCTGTGTGATCCGCGATGTTACGGATCGGAAAGCCGCCGAAGAGCAGATCAAAATTCTGAATCAAAGCTTGGAACAGCGGACCCGCGATCTGGCCGTTATCAATACCGAACTGGAGATGCGAAATCGCGAAGTCGAAAAAGCCAATCGCCTGAAGAGCAACTTCCTTGCAACCATGAGTCACGAATTGCGGACGCCTCTCAATTCGATCCTCGGATTTTCCGACCTGCTCGCCGAGCAGACCGCCGGTCCACTTACACCGAAACAAGGACGCTTTGTCGCGCATATTAAGGAGAGTTCCCGTCACCTATTGTCCTTGATCAATGACATCCTCGATCTTTCGAAGATCGAAGCTGGTCGTCTCGAATTGAAATACGAAATCTTTGATATGGACATGGCAGCGGATGAAGTTTTGTCAAACATACGTCCGCTCGCCGCGATGAAACGGATCCGCCTCAAGACCGAATTCGGTAGCGAACTGACCATTTGCGCCGACAGGACACGAGTGAAGCAAATTCTCTACAATCTCCTGAGCAACGCCATCAAGTTCACCCCGGAGGAAGGCCACGTTCGTTTCGTCGCAAAATCGCTCGACTCGTTGCTCGGCGTCTCGGTGACGGACACGGGGGTCGGAATACCGGGAGAAGAGCAGATCTCCATCTTTGAGCCGTTTCACCAGTTCATGGCTCACCCCAATTATGTCCGCGAAGGGACGGGACTGGGTTTATCGATCACCAAGCTCCTGGTGGAGCAGCATGGCGGCAGGATTTGGGTCGAAAGCGAGCCCGGGAAGGGGAGTCAGTTCCAATTCACGCTCTCGAAGAATATGGCGATGAAAGATGAGTCGGGCCTGAGTGAACCAAAATGACGATTCTCGTCGCGGACGACAATCTGGCTAGCCGGGAACTGATGCGAGAACTCTTGGAGGCCTCGGGGCACCGCGTGGTCGAAGCGACAAACGGACGCGAAGCCCTTGATCTCATCCATCGAGATCCGCCCGATGTTGTGTTTCTGGATTTGCAAATGCCGATTCTCGACGGTTTCTGCGTGGTTCGCCAACTGCGAAGCGACGAGCGTTTCCGGCGCCTCCCCGCCGTAGCGGTTACTGCCAGCGCGATGTTGGGAGATCGCGAATCGGCGATCGCTGCGGGTTTCGACTCCTATATCACCAAGCCAATCCATTTGAATGAAGTTCGCAAACAGGCGGAACAGCTGACGTCGGGTTCCTACCACTCACAAAACTAGGTGCGCTGCCCTGGAATAATTCATTAGAAGCTCTTAGCCTGAGGAAAGCCGGCTTCCTCAGCGCAGGCTCCCTAGCGGTGTCGACGACCCTCCCTCCCCCTCCCCTGCCACATTCAATCCCGTTAAGGCGCGCGTCTACCGCACCCACAAGCGGCTTCGTTCTAACGACTTCATCGAACGCGCCCTAAGTGCTAGCGTCATCCGGCGACGATTCAACGAACCAAGGCCAGCCGAACCTGCCGAATTCTACTTCTGTATCGTTGAATGGTTCACGCGTCCACTGTTACTCGCGGACGTGGGCACGAAGGAGAGCAGTGTGTATTTTGGTAACAGAAGAGTCCCGACGAGGGCCCCAGCTGACCCGACAGCGTAAATGTGGCCATATCGGTTGGTCTCCGTTCGGATGCGCTCCCGCCGCCCCAACCGGCGCATTGTTGTGATAGTTGGAGCCGGCCCCTTCGAATTACAGGATTCTGAGCGATGTGATACCGCCCACGGCGATTATTGTGGCGCACTTTGGGAGGTGCGTCCTGTAAGAGGACGAGTTCGCAAGCTCGCTCACCGGAGGACAGTGGCACGCCGATTTCGACTGAGACTGCCTGCGCCGCCTGGCCGATTTGGGGCACCGTGTAGTCGGCATTGGCGCATCTGAGGCACTCGCCCCATGCAAATCGATTCGCATTTCCTTGTGATTGCAACGAGTTGCCGGGCGAAAGATGGTTTTTTCGAGTTGGCGCAGTACGTGCATCTTTGCTGAATCGGTCTCACTCAAGGTGTCACGGCCCTTAGTGCGCCGGTCGAACTTCCTGGGCTGGACTGAGGCGAAAGCTTCGGCGTTGATTCGCGGAGGAAATCACGCCGGCAAAATCTGGGTCTCCTGTAGCCACAATCGTTGTGAGGAGAAGTGCTTTTATGATACGCGGCACACAAGAGTCTGATGATCAGGAATACATGCACAAGCCTTTCGAGCCCGAACCGTCGTCCGGTTCGTTTGCCGCCGCAAATGTGAAGTTGGCCGATCCGCTTTGTTCGGGCCCGTTCTTTTCCCAGGAACGGTTTTCGATGACATGAATAGGAGCAGAGCGTGAGTACAGAATCAAATTCGGTCATGCAGGTTAGTCTAACGACGGCGATGAGTCCTGATCTTTTCCGTGCTGATGAACTGATGGCGCGCATGCCGGAACGCGCGGAAGTCTCGTTCGTGGATACGATCGTGGGCCGTCGCGGCAGTCTCCGCTCGATCCTCTCCCAGCTGAAAGCCGTAGCACCCACCAATGTCACTGTCTTGATCACCGGTGAGAGCGGTACCGGCAAAGCTGTTATCGCGCAAGCACTTCACGAACTTAGTCCACGTCGAACGAGAAATCTAGTCAAGGTCAACTGTGCGGCGATGCCCGCGGGCCTTCTGGATAGCGAACTCTTTGGTCATGTGCGTGGAGCATTCACGGAAGCCATAACATCGCACACTGGCCCTTTCACCTTGGCGGATGGGGGCACGGTATTCCTGGATGAAATCGGCGACATGCCGTTGGAACTTCAGCCGAAAATGCTGCGTGTACTGCAGGAGCGCGAGTTCGAGGCCGTAGGCAGCGCGCGCACGACGCAGGTGGATGTCCGTGCGGTGGCAGCCACCAACCGCGATCTGCGGGAAATGGTTCGCGACCGTGAATTTCGCGAGGATTTGTATTATCGCCTCAATGCATTTCCCATCGTTTTGCCACCGCTGCGGGAACGAAAAGCGGACATCCCGGAATTCGTGCAATATTTCGTGCAAGAGTTCGCGTCTTCTATGGGCAAAGTCGTCGAGATCATTCCCGAGGAAACCATGAGAGCCATTGTTTCCCATTCTTGGCCTGGCAATGTCCGAGAGTTGCAAAACTATGTGAAGCGGGGCGTCATCCTTTCGAAGGGGGTTGTCTTTCGGCCGGAGCCTCTGCGGGAACGCCAGACACCACTACTCAAGAGTACGAACCCCACGCTGGAGGAGACAATTCGCGAAGAAGTTCGCGCCGCGTGCCAGCGCGCCAACTGGAAGCTCGCTGGTCCGCGCGGTGCGGCCGCCCGGCTTGGATTGAAACGCACTACTTTGTTTTACATGATGAAACGACTTGGCGTCAGGCGCCCATGCGACCCTGAACAAAATTGACGGCGATGGAACGTCGATATCGGAACCCGGACATGCCGGTGCGAGGTTGGCGCCAGGAATCAACACCAAGGTCAGCACGAAACTCCAGTGCTTTACGTGAACTGCGGGAGCGTACGCCACACATTCCTATGATCATTGTTGGGGGGGACGACCATGAATTTAGCTGAAGTTTCGGATATGGACGTACGGGAAACAAACATGCGGTTCGCAAGTGAAGTTTCGAGCAGCATGAATATGAAACTCTATTTGAGGGAACAGGTCCGCCCCAAAGCAGACTTTGCAGGAATCGTGGGACAGAGTCCAGCTCTCCGGGAAGTGTTGCAACAGGTCGAAATGGTGGCGGCAAGCGATTCTACTGTGCTCCTGTTGGGAGAGACGGGCACCGGCAAGGAACTCGTCGCGCGGGCTATTCACAATTGCAGCCAGCGGAAGAACCGGACGTTCGTAAAGCTCAATTGCGCTGCCATTCCCAGTGGCCTGCTCGAAAGCGAGCTTTTTGGTCACGAGCGCGGTGCTTTTACCGGCGCTATCAATCAGAAGATCGGCCGGCTTGAGCTGGCAGACCAAGGTTCGCTGTTTCTGGATGAAATTGGTGATATTTCACTAGAACTGCAACCGAAACTCCTTCGTGTTTTGCAGGAGCGAGAGTTTGAGCGATTGGGCAGCACGAAGACGAAGGAAGTTGACGTTCGAGTGGTGGCAGCAACTCATCGTGACTTGAAAGAAATGATTCTGGAGAAACAGTTTCGCAGCGACCTTTACTACCGGCTGAATGTTTTTCCGATTTCCATTCCTCCTTTGCGTGAACGCCCGGAGGACATTCCGCTGCTCGTGCGACATTTCGTGCAGCAATTTGCCCAGCGGATGAACAAGACCATTGAGGCGATCTCTTCCGAAACCATGGAGGCGCTGACCCGATATCCATGGCCCGGAAACATCCGTGAGCTGCAAAATGTTATGGAACGATCTGTGGTTGTGTATGAAAAGGGAAATCTCTCGGTCAGGAAAAGCTGGCTCTCTCGCGAATACCTGCAAACTGAACCGGCAACACCGCCGCACTTCAAGAGGTCAGCGATGGAAGAGCGAGAAATGATTGGGGCTGCCTTGGCTGAGACGAGAGGCCGAGTGTCGGGACCGTCGGGTGCGGCCGCCAAGCTAGGTATTCCGCCATCGACTCTGGAATCGAAGATTCGATCGATGAATATCAACAAATATAGCTTCAAGACCCTATAGCTGAAGCACGCTTCCCCCAAAATGCACCACTGGTTTTCACGAGGTTCGCGAATTCGCGAAGAGATTGCGACGCTGCGATGCGCGCGCCCAAGCATTTTGAGGTACTTACCGATTGGCGCTTGCATTGCAATCAGAAAGCTTCGGAAGTAAGGACAAAATGAAAAGGAGAGAAACCATCATGGACAGAATGTTGGTAGTTGTCTTTGACAGTGAAAGCAAGGCGTACGAAGGTAAGAAGGCACTCCTTCGATTGGAAAACGAGGGCAGCATTGTTGTCTACGCCCACGCCGTGATCGCCAAGAACGCGGATGGCACCGCAACGGTGAGGCAAAGTGATGACCCCGGACCTCTGGGGACCCTGCTCGGAACCTCCCTTGGAAGCCTCATCGGTCTTCTTGGCGGGCCGACCGGCCTCGCTATTGGCACTGTTGCGGGGTTAGTCGCCGGCAGCACGGCGGACCTTCATAACGCCAGGATTAGTGACGAGTTCGTTGATGACGTGACCAAGGAACTACTGCCGAACAGGTTCGCAGTCGTCGCGGAGATTCAAGAAGACTGGACGACTCCGGTGGACGCGCGTATGGAGGCGATCGGAGGGATTGTATTCCGGCGCGCCCTCTCAGATGTGACGCACACGGTTAACAACGAGGACGTCGCGGCGATGAAAGCTGACATCGCGCAAATGAAGGCCGAGCACGCCAAGTCTCACGCCGACCGGAAGGCCAAGCTGCAAGAAAAGATCAACCAACTCGACTCCAAGATTCAAGCTCAGTTGGAAAGAGCCAAGGAGCGCCGCCATGCAGCGGAGCGCCAGGCAAAGGCCAAGGTGGAGATCCTTAAAGCCAAGGCAGCCACCATGCAGGCCAAGACGGCAGAGACGAGCATTTAACACGCGAAGCCGACGTGAGGATTCGATGTCTGGAGCAGGGAAGATGACCAGCGAGACTGAAGCATTCGGAGGGACAGGGGCTTTTATGAGCAATTTGATCCCTGTTCTCACACTGGTCGTCATTGGTTATCCCCTGGCTCCGGCAACGATTAGGGCGATGCTAGTCGGTTGGATCCTGGTCGTTGTCGCTATCACGCGGTCTTTCTTAGGGGTTGATCGGCAATCCGCAGAGCGGGCCAATATTGTTTGGGGGGAGATAAACGATGAAGGCATTTGAATTACTTCGAAAAGGGCTTTTGTATACCACCGCTGCGGCGCTGTGTCTCGCGGGATTTGCAGGCGTAAGAGCCGCATTCGCCGATCAAGAGCCCAAGCAGGATGAGGAGCAGCAGATGGGGCAGGAGGTCTTCAATGAACTGAAGGCCAAGGGCGAAATCGTCGAATCCTCTCCGCTTTACGACAAGTTGCAACCGATTGCGGATGCCATCACAAAAGCGGCACAGCCGCAGTACAACCACCCCTTCAAGTTCTACCTGGTTCATGAAGCGCAACCAAACGCGTTCGCAACTCCGGGTGGCAACGTGTACGTTGTCGATTCGCTCTTGTATTTCGTAAAGAATACGGACGAGCTTGCCGGAACCTTGTGTCACGAGGTCTCCCATACCATTCATCACGACACAATGACGTTGATGGTGAAGCAGCAGAGGCTTCAGGCACGCGAGGTCGGAGCTGCCATTCTGCTGGGCCCGACTCGTGCGCATGTCTTGGCTATCGCTCTCCTTGGCAAGCTGCATTCCCTCAGCTACTCACGAGATGTGGAATCCCGAGCCGACATCACCGGCTCCGATGTTTGTGCAGCCGCCGGATACAACCCCTATGGACTGGTATGGCTATTTCAAGACTTCAAGAACGCCAACATCGGCCAGGCACCCCAGATCTTGTCAGATCATCCCAATGACCAAAATCGGGTCCAAGCGTTAGAGAAACACTTCCGCAAGAACCCGAAGGTCTTCGGAAAATTCAATCGGGACCCGAAGTCGTCTGCACAATTGGCGGTTCCAAAGAACGCTCCGGAAGTTTTCTTGCGGTAAAAATCGAAATAACCGCTGTCGAGCCGGTAAGACCGAGTCACGGCAGCGCGCAAAAAGGAGAAGTTCAATGAGTACTGTTAGTGATTTTTTCGTCGCCGGCCTCGAGCAAGTCAGGAAATCCTGGGGCTGGTTTCTCGTCTTCGGCATTTTGTTGATCGTTCTTGGCGGCTTGTGCATTGGCAAAGCGCAGACCGCGACCACTTTCTCGATACTGGCATTGGGCTGGGTCCTGGCGATCAGTGGCGTGGTGTGGCTCGTAAATGCGGTCTGGGCCTTCACCTGGCAGGGATTCTTCTTGTACCTGCTAAACGCGATCATCCGCGGAGTGACGGGGTATCTTCTGATTCGTCACCCGGACGCCGGCGCCGCGGGAGTGACCCTGCTCCTCGCTTCGCTCTTCATCGTAGGGGGATTGTTCCGCACAGCGGGAGCCAGTGTTATTAAGTTTCCGCGGTGGGGGTGGACGACGTTTGCGGGACTCGTGTCTGTCGCTCTTGGCGTCTATCTTTTGGTTACTTGGCCTGCGGCTAGCACCTTCTTTGTTGGCATGGTTATCGGCATCGACCTCGTGTTCGATGGTGGGGCCTTGGTAGGTTTCGCCGGCGCCATTCACAGCCTGCCTAGAGTGCAGACCAAGGCAGCCTGACAAGCACAGTCGAAGAGGGAGCTACGTCCATGCCAAGCCCACAAGCGACAGACGGCTGGTGGAAGCTAGTCCTAAGCGGTCTCTTGGCTTTTGTCTTCGGAATCGCGGCAGTCATATTTCCTGGAAGCATAATGTTTGGGCGCATGTTGGATGTGATTTTCGGCGACACCAAACCGCTTTCTGGAGGCATAACCGCCGTGGCTGCCCTGCTCGCTCTCGTAGCGGTGGCCGCATTCGATGGGCTAATAAATCTCTTCAGTGCCGGGCCTACAGACAAAACAGTTGCCAGGATTCGTGGCCTAGTGGGAGTCGCCCTCGCTACCGCAGCTGTATTTTGGCCCGGCATCACCGCATTCATGGCTGTGGAGTTGATCGGACTTTGGGCCATCTTGATCGGAATTCTCGAGCTCGCCTTCGCGCACGATCGCGCGAAAGACCGTGCGCTGTTCGTCACCGCCGCCATTGCCTTGATTGCGATTGGAGTCGGCACGATGAAGTGGGTTTTCGCTGGAGCGGTGCTGGTCACTTCAATCGTCGGGATTGCATCCGCGGCTCGCGGAGTGACCCTAATCTTGAGCGGCCTTCACCAACGAACCGATTTGGCGACAACAGGAACCCGGTAGCGACGCACGGCAGCCCTATCTGGTGGATACAAATGGATACAAAGAGAGCAGGAGCATGTTCTCAATAGACGATCGCGCCGGGAATGTGGCTACTACGTTGGCGCTCTTCCTGGTTGGCGTTGCTATCCTGTACCTGGGGCGCGGCGCGTTTCTGATTCTGTTGCTCTCGATTTTGTTCGCCTACCTGTTAGAACCTGCCGTGACATGGGTGCAAGAACATTCGCGGCTTGGCCGTCGAAACCGCACTTGGGCGATCGTTCAGGTGTACCTGATCGGGACTCTGGTGCTTGGCGGGTTGGCTTATGAATTCGGTCCGCATCTTGTCGCGCAAATAAAGAGCCTGAATGCAGCCGTGCCGGCACTATTGGAAGGGCTTTCCAGCGGAGGCGCTTCTGCTCCTGTCGAGAACATGCAAGGCCTGAACACTGCTCGCCAACTGCAAATACAGCAGCTGTTGGCTCGTCATCGAGACTTCATCGCGCAAGCTTTCGAGCGCGGTGCATCGTCTGCGGCCTATGTGGCTGCAAGCGCAATCTGGCTTCTCGCCATCCCCGTTCTGGCAATTTTCATTTTGCAGGATGGACGCAAAATGGCGGAGGCGTTCGGCGAAGCTGGAAATCATCGGGAATGCCGAACTCATCTTTCCACGACGACGCATCGACGGCTCCCGCACCAGCACCGATCGCGGTCCCGCCGAGGGCTCCCGCAGCAACGGCGCCTGCCGCAGCCGCAGCACTCGCACCGGCCGTAAACGGAATCGCGAGCGTTGCACCGATCAACAAGCCCCAAAAACCGCCCCACGCCGCACCTTCGCCCGTAGTCATTTGATAGCTTTGATCGACGCGTAGTTTGCCGCTGTAGTCACGGTAGACGGCGACAGCATCATGCAGGTCAACCACCCAATCGTCATTCAACCCCATCAATTCGTTGAGCACCTCCGATGCGCGGTACATGTCTTTCTTGAAACCAACAACAATCAGTTCTGCCACGATGGTTCTCCTTTGATTTGGTGTTACTTAGTCCGATCGCAAGTTATCGTCACGCCTGTGACTTTACTCCTCGATCTTCTTCTGTGATTTTGCAATACGAAGACCAATCCTAAGTTCTTGAAAACACGTTGAAACACGATCTAGAAAGTTATGATTCCTTCGTGAATCTGCGAACCTCGCGAAAAATAGTGAGGGGCGACGGCAGTGCGTGCACTTTGCGGCGGGACTTCACCGTGCGAGCAGACATTACTCACCTTTGCGGAAGCATTCTGGCGTATAGAACAATTCATGCCTTCGCTTGCGCGAGCGGCTGATCGGAGAGGTTCTGCGTCGGGAAGCACTCCAGCCACACGATTCTCAGCACTGCGACTGCTGGTACAGAGAGGTATACTCCTGCAAGGCCTCCAACCTGACCTCCCACCATAAGCGCAAATATGACGGTAAGGGGTTGCAGTTCCAGGTTTTCACCCATGATGCGAGGGGAATTCACATAGTTCTGCACAAGCCTCCACACCAAAATCAATCCCGCCATCCAGATCCAGTGTGCATGCGTCAGAAAACCGACCGTCAGGATAGCCACGGCCGAAGCGATCCAACCCACAGCCGGCAGAAACTCCAGAACGCCCCCGAGAATCCCAAGCGGAATCGCATAAGGAAATCCCAAAACCAGCATCGAAAGGCTATAGAACACAAACGAGAGGCCCGCCAGAGCCAGCTGCGCGCGGATATACTTGGCAAGCATCGTGTCCACCCGCCTTAGAATCCGCTGCACTGGGCTTCCATTTCTCCGCTTCTACGGGTCGGGACAATGGTTCAACCCGGCGACTCGGCAATCTACGCAATTCTCCGCGTAGGGAGTCCTGACGTTGTGGCCAATCGATTCCGCGGCTACGGAGGCACAATTCTGCGCACGACGTTAAGCCGTGACCAGCAGGCGAAGGTGGAGAGAGTTCTTACCAATAGCGCCCGGTGATCGCGTTCTGTTCACCGGCATTAACGAAAAAGGTTTAGATCCAAGAATGAAACAGAAAGGAGTAACGCTGTGAGCAGACATCACGTGGAGCCGGAGACCTTTGAAGAGAAGGTAAGCACACATTTGCACGAAGCCAAGTCTCAGATTGAAGCGATCGAAGCAAGTGCCAAGGGAGAGTTGGCGCAAGCGGAGGTCGATGCGATCAAGAGTCTCAAGAAGCAGAGGCAGGAGATCGAGAAAAAGAGCCAAGATCTGAAGACGTCTGGCGAGGCAAAAGCAGCTCAAATCAAGGCTGAGATTGAGGCAGACATAGCCAAATTCAACGCCGCGGTGGAGCAATTCGGCGCGAAGCTCAAAAGCAAGTCGGCCACGAAGTAAGCAAAACTCCGGGTCAACAAGAATTGGGAGAAGCGAGCCACAAAGGCAATCGCATCAAACAGAGCTCGGTTCCCGGATAAACAGCCGCCCGCGGTCGCTCAGATCCCACGCCAGGGGACTGAACCCTTTTCCGGTGGGATGGACGGCCCCGGGCGGTTACATAGCAGCACGATTAGTTGCGGCGTCGCGCATTGTCTGGCTGCGCTGTACCTGTGCTCAAAACTCCTGAATCTTCTAGGCAGGTCGGCTGTTCATGTCATTGGGGGGATATGGGAACCCGTGAAGAAACGAGCCAAAGAACTTAGCCAAGGATCGAATATGCGGACGCGGATAAGCAAGCCCGAGACTCCCAGCCGGGGTCAATCAAAACTGGATGAAGTTCACAAGAGAATTCAATCAAAGCTTGATGAACTTTACAGCGACTTCAGGCAGCTTGAGGTGGATTTGGCGGTTTCCAACGAGGAGAGCCGGCGGGCAAGGAAAGATCACATGCAGGGATTTAAGCAAGCCCTGAAAGACATGCTCGAGAGCACGAACCGGCTAGAGGGATTGAAGAAAAGCGCGCGAGATCTTGTCGCGTCAGCGGACCGAGCTGATAGCGAATGGAGCTGAGCGGGAAGATGACGAGGCGATGCGCATTTCACTTCTTGGCCGTGGCGTTGGCCGGAACGGTGTCGACATTCTCGGGCAAGGCCTTGACTTCGGTGCCTGACCCACTTCCGGCGGACATCGAAAAGCTTTACGATGCAGGACAATACCGCCAGGCAGCCGACGCGCTTCAAACCCAAGTTGAACGGAGCCCGCAAGATGCGGCACTTTATTTCTGGCTCGGGCGCTCGCTGTATGAGCTGCGCGATTTCTCACACGCAATTTCGAACTTCGAGCGAGCGGTGGCGCTGGACCCTAACCGTTCCGTGTATCACGACTGGCTCGGCCGGGCATGTGGCAGTAAGGCTGATGAGAACAGCCACTCCAACATGGCTGCCGCCATGGACTTGGCGCGCCGGACGCACCGTGAATTCGAGAGTGCGGCTCGGCTGGACTCCACGAATATTCAGGCGCAGCGCGATTTGATTTCCTTTATGGCGAATGCTCCCCCTAACCTCGGAGGGGGCGAGGAGCATGCTCGGAAGCAGATTGAGGCGCTGTCGGCGGTAGCCCCAGTGGAAGCGGAGCTGGCCCTGGCGGATCTGTATGCTACAAAGAAAAAGTACCCGCAGGCTGGTGAGGAGTATCAAAAAATTCTCGAATCGGCCCCCAATCGCATCGCGGTTTATCTGGAGGTTGCGGATTACTATCGCGACAGGAAAGACCCCGAGCACATGGAGCAAGCCGTCGAGGCCGCCGCAAAAATCGATTCGTCCGATCGCCGGCTCAGCTACTACCGCGGAGTCGTGCTGGTGCTAGAAAAAAAGGCGCTTCCGGCTACTTAGTGGATGAGGGAGCCAAATCGAGACCGCCACAATGGAAGTAAATTGCATGAATGAAGTTCTGTTTGTTGCGGAATCCTCGAGCGGTGTACTTCACCCATTGAATCTTGG
>Ga0307479_10002702_pt1 | contig 16083 bp, 9 predicted proteins | sample atmos_gasesECM4C_FD_203743 | JGI IMG/M metagenome (GOLD analysis project Ga0307479, IMG submission 203743) | Hardwood forest soil microbial communities from Morgan-Monroe State Forest, Indiana, United States - atmos_gasesECM4C_515 | ecosystem: Environmental > Terrestrial > Soil > Temperate... | reverse complement strand
CCTTGAGTCTGCCCGCGAGTCACCATCACCAACTCATACGCGACGCTGAGCCCTCTGTAATAGCACAGCCTGCTGTGCCAGGCTGTCATCCTGAGGGTATCCGATGAGGATACCTGCATGGTCAACACCGGCCCGCGTCCATTGAAAATAAATTCAGCTTGGAATCTGAATCGGTTTCCGGCCCTTCAGCGCTTGCCCCGTATGATACGACTCCGCATCCGACGGAAAGCCGCCGCTGCGCACGTCCTCGCAATATTGCCGCACCGCGCCGGAAATCGCCTCGCCAAGATTGGCGTATTGCCGCGCAAACTTGGGCGTCTGCTCGAACGTGAGCCCCAACAGATCGTTCACGACCAAAATCTGTCCGTCGCAATCCGGACCGGCGCCAATGCCAATCGTGGGGATGCGCAGCTCGCGGGTGATCTGCGCCGCCAATTCGCGCGGCACCGCTTCCAGCACCACCGCAAACGCGCCCGCCGCTTCCACGGCTCGTGCATCGCGCAAAAGCTGCTCCGCGGAATCCGCGGTCTTGCCCTGCACGCGGTATCCGCCCAGCGCGTTCACCGATTGTGGCGTCAACCCGATATGCCCCATCACAGGAATTTCGGCTTCGGTAAGCCGCGCAATCAGCTCTAGGCGCCGCTCGCCGCCTTCGACCTTGACGGCCTCCACGCTCGCTTCCTTCACGAAGCGCACCGCGTTGCGCAGCGATTCCGCCGTATCGGAGTGGTAGCTGCCAAACGGCATGTCCACTACCAGCAGCGCGCGCTTCGTGCCGCGGCGCACCGCCCGGGCGTGGTGCAGCATTTCGTCCACCGTCACGGGTAGCGTGCTGTCGTAACCCAGCACGACCATGCCCAGTGAATCGCCTACAAGGATAACGTCCACGCCGGCTTCGTCGAGCAGACGCGCAGTGGGATAGTCGTACGCCGTCAAACAGGTGATTCTCGGGGAGACGAAACTAGTCTCATTTAGACTAGTTTCCCGCACACTCGAACTCGTCTGATTTGGACTAGTGGAACCCGCAGCGGATTTGCGCTGCAGAAGATCGGGCACGGTGACTTTCGCGTGGCCCGCGGAAGGCAGAGCACTCATGACGGCCTCCGGTGCCGCTCCCTAATCGCAGGATGCAGCCCTGTACCTGCACTAAGGATAGCAAATTCCGTTTTGATGGGCTAGCTTGACCGTGAGCGCCATTGCCTACATCGAGTGGTCCGACGGAAATGTCTCTCGGGCACCGGCTCGGCTGCGGCCTTTCCATTGGGCGCCGTGGCCGAGCCAGTGGCGCACGGCGGACAGCAGCGTTGCATAAGCGTAGAACGCGGCCGTCGCCGGCAGGAGCGGAGCCCATAGCAGCGAGACACGATAGAAACGCACCGTGGGCAGATAGAGGAGTGACATCAAGGTCCAGGCGCAGGCGGCTAAAATGCGCGGCGTCACAGCGGGTGCGAAGAGAAGCACAACTGGCGCCACGTACGTCAGCAACATTCCAATGTGCGTCCCGAGGAGCAGCACCGGGGAGTAGCGCAACTGCGTAAATGCGGTGCGGGCGATCATGTCGCGGATTTCGCTGACGGTGCGGTACTCGCGCAGGCTGATGCTTCGTCGCGTTAACCCCATCCAGAGTCGACCGCTACAACGCTTCACCGCGCGGGCGAGCGCGCAGTCATCGATGATTTCGCTGCGAATGGGGGCTAGACCGCCGATGCGCTCCAGGGCTTCGCATTTCAGCAGGATGCAGCCTCCCGCAGCTCCTGCGGTGCTTGCGTCAGGATTGGCGGTCCAGCGTGGGGGATACAGCTTCAGGAAGAAAAACAGAAATGCGGGGATGAGCGCACACTCCGGAAGAGTCTTCGCTTGCAGCAAGACCATGAGCGAGGTGAGGTCGAGGTTGTCGCGCTCTGCCCGCGCGACGAGGTGCTGCAGCGTGTCTGGCGCGTGGACAATGTCGGCGTCGGTGAACCAGTAGTAGGTTGGCTGCGCGGGATCGTTGGTTGCCAAGCTGGGGCGCCGTAGTGCTGCCTTCCTACGGGTGGCGCTGACGCCTTCGTTGAGCGCCCACAACTTGCCGGTCCAGCCCGCAGGAAGCGTCGAGGCCGTGCAAATCGTTACGCGCGATTCGGCGCTGAGCTCCCTGATGGTTTGTTGCGCGATTTGCGCGGTGCCGTCCTCGCTGTGGTCGTCTACAACGACGACCGAGAATTCTGCGGAATAGTTTTGCTGAAGCAGGCTGGTTAGGCTTGGCCGGATCGTGAGTGCTTCGTTTCGTGCCGGAACGATGGCGACCACTGCCGTACAAGCTCCAGGCAATTCGTGTTGCGCAAGGTCTTCATCGAACAGACGCACGCGCCAGAAGAATCCACGAGCGAAGGCAAGATAAAGCCAAATGGCTAGGGAAACCGCCGCGACGATATTTAGAGCAAATGGCACATGGCATTCTGCCATAGCTCAGCACGACGCTATGATCCGAGATCGATTTCACTTCGTGGGTCGTGGTTTTGCCGGTCGGAGCACAGCCAGAAATGGCTGTGCCACTGGGCTTGCTGAGCAGGCTGCGCTACTACTGCGGATCGGAGATAAGCTAACGGATTACTTCTGGGCAAGCTGGGGCGCAGCAATGCTGCGCCCCTACGCGGATGCCGCTGACCCCTTACGCCAAGTCTGCGGACTTGATGGGCAGGCGGCGGAGGTGCTTGCCGGTGGCGGCGAAGACTGCGTTGCAGATTGCCGGAGCCACGACGGGCAGGCCCGGCTCACCGATGCCCGTGGGATCTTCCTTGCTCATGGTGACGTGCACTTCGATTTTTGGCATTTCCCTCATGCGCGGCATGTCGTAATCGTTGAAGTTGGCCTGCGCCACGCGCCCGCGCTCGATGGTGATGGCGTCCTTCATCACCGCGGAGAGCGCGTAAATGGCCGCGCTTTCCACCTGGGCCACAACTCCGGCAGGATTCACCGGCCGCCCGCAATCCACGGCGTAGACGATGCGATGCACGCGGACCGCGCCATTTTCCACGCTCGCTTCGGCAACCGCGGCGGTGTAAGACTCAAACGAAAAATATCCGGCAATGCCACGGCCGACGCCCTTAGGCAGCGGCTTACCCCAGTCCGCTTTGTCGGCGGCAAGCTGCAGGACGGCCTTCAGGCGCGCGGTGTCCAGCGGCTTACCTTCCTTGGGATTAGTGAAGTCGGGAATTTTGCGCGCCTCGCCAATCAGCCGCAGCCGAAAGGCCAGGGGATCGGTGCCGGCAGCGGCGGCCAGTTCGTCCACGAAGCTCTCCACTACAAAGCCGCTGCTGGAATGCTCGACGGAGCGCCACCAGGCTCGGGGCACACCTGAATGGGCTAGCGCATATTCGACTCGGAAGTTCGGCGTCTCGTAAGGGATGAATGCGGCGGTAGCAAACTCGCTTGCTTCGGGTTTTTCGGCGCCGTTTTTGTCCCACATAGCAGCGATGGAAGTCGAGCTTTGGAAATGTTTCCAGGCAGCAAGTTTTCCTTGGGCATCGACTACGCCCGACAAACGGTGGTACGACGCGGGCCGATAGAAGTCATGCTGCATATCGTCCTCGCGCGTCCACAGCACCATCACCGGTTTGCCGGTGGCCTTGGCGACCTGCGCCGCTTCCATCACGAAGTCCGCTTGATACCGCCGGCCAAAGCCGCCGCCCATCAGCGTGGTGTGCACATTTACCTTTTCCGGCGGTAGCCCGGACACTTTAGCGATAATGTCCTGCGCCCATTGCGGAGCTTGCGTGGGCACCCACGCTTCCGCGCCGTCCGGGCGGATGTGCACGGTGCAATTCATCGGCTCCATGCATGCGTGCGGCGCGAAGGGAAGTTCGTAGACGGCTTCGACTTTCTTTGCCGCAGAGCCGAGCGCCGCGTCGGCATCGCCATCGTTGCGCACCATTTTTCCGGGCTTGGCGGCGTTTTCAATGAAATGATTGCGTAACGATTCGCTGGACTCCGCCGCGTTGGGACCTTCGTCCCAGGTGATCTCCAGGGCTTTGCGCCCCTGGATTGCCGCCCAGGAATTGTCGGCCAGCACCACGACGCCGCCTGCCGTGAATGCGCCGGGGCCGACTGGATCGATACTGATTACATCACGAACGCCGGGCACTTGTTTGGCTTTGGCGGCGTCGAATTTGGCGGCTTTGCCGCCAAAAACGGGGCAGCGCGCGATCACAGCGAATTCCATCCCAGGCGTACGCGAATCGATGCCAAATTTGGCCGCGCCGGTGGCCTTGGCCGTACCTTCAATGCGTTTGCGGTCGTGCCCGACGATGGTGAATTCGCTGGAGTTTTTGAGCGGAACATTATTGAAGTCCGGAACGGGCAACTTCGCCGCGGTTTCCGCCAATTCGCCGTAAGTGAGAAATTGCTTGCGCGCTCCATGCAGTACACCGCCATTCTGCGCTTGGCAGGTATCGCGATTCACGTTCCAGAGTTGTGCCGCGGCGGTGATCAGCATCTCGCGAGCCGCCGCGCCCGCTTGCCGCAGAGGCAGCCAGGAACCAGCGACGCTACCGCTCCCGCCGGTGCCGTGGTCATAGACCGCCGGATTCGTCGGCGCCTGCTCTACGGTGACTTGCTTCCAGTCCAGATACAGCTCTTCCGCCAAAATCATCGGCAGCGCCGTCATCGCGCCCTGGCCCATTTCCGATTTTCCTAAAATCAGCGTGACGCGATTGTCCGGCGTGATGCGCACCCAGGCATTCAACGGATTCGCGGGCTTCTTCTCTTGATCCGCAGCCGCGGCATACGCCGAGCCCGGGAGATGCAGCCCGATGACCAGCGCGGCACCGCCGGCCGCTCCCGTCTTCAAAAAATCGCGGCGATTCAGAACAGGGGACGTAGTCATGACGCACCTCAATCAATTGTGTTCAGGAGAAGGTCGGTGTTACGCGGACTTGGCTTTGCCGGACTGCATGGCCGCGGCGCGATGAATGGCCTTGCGGATGCGTTGATAAGTGCCGCAACGGCAGATATTGCCGCTCATGAAGTCGTCGATATCGGCATCGCTGGGAGCTGCTTTCTTGGAGAGCAGCGCCACCGCGGACATGATCTGTCCGGACTGGCAGTAGCCGCATTGCGGCACGTCTTCTTCGATCCAGGCCTGCTGCACAGGATGGGTGCCGTCCGCCGACAGCCCCTCAATAGTGGTGACCTTCTTGCCGGCAACCGTGGAAATCGCGGTGACGCACGAGCGCGTGGCTTCGCCGTTGATATGCACGGTGCACGCGCCGCAAAGCGCCATGCCGCAACCGAACTTGGTGCCGGTCATCTGCAGCTTGTCGCGGAGCACCCACAGAAGCGGCATGTCGGGACTGACGTCATCGACCGTTTGCGATTTTCCGTTCAGGGTGAAGGTAATGGCGGCCATGTGGCCCTCCTTCGGGCGGGGTTCATTTCAGGTAGGGCGATATCGTACAACAATTCGCCCCGTGAGTGAAAATCTACGAAATACCGTTGTGAAAATCTGGACTGGGTACGCAGCTGCGCAGTTCGAGTTCCCCGTAGTTATAGACGCGATTGCAGGCCTGGCGTGAGCGGGCTTAGGTTCCTATGCGGGCGCGGGAGTGCGCGGAGCTTCCGGCTCAACGCCGCGCCAGCCTACCGGTCGGCCGCTGACGGCTTCCTTTACGGAGCGGAACAGCACCACATACATGAGTTGACGGTAGTAGAAGCGCTGCAGCAACACGGGACCTAGCAGCGACCAATCCTCTTTGCGCTCCAGCGCAAACGCCAGCACACACGTGAGCATGTCAATCAGCAAGAAACCCAGGAAAAATAAAGCCGAGCGCTGCAAGTCCGCAGTGGCCGTCACGGACATGAGCGGCAGCCGGATGATGTGATACTGCCAAAGCAGCCAAGCCACAGCCGATCCCAGAAACAACAGGTCGATCACCGGCGAGATCAGCGGCAAAAACAACTGAAACAAGAAAATGTTCGGCAAAGCGATGAAGCCGAGCGTGCCGTACTTCGGCCGGAAAAGCGTATCGCTATGTTTCCAGAAGGATTGCAGCGTGCCAAAGGTCCAGCGAAACCTCTGGCGGATCAAGATACCCGGCGTTTCCGGCGCTTCCGTCCAGGCGATGGCCTCTTCTTCGTAATCGACGTGCCAGCCGAGCCGGCGAATGGCGATGGTCAAGTCGGCATCTTCCGCGACGGTATCGGCGGTGATGCCGCCGGCGGCCTCGATGGCCTTTCTGCGCCAGGCGCCCAGCGCGCCGGGAACGACCGTAATGCAATTCAGCAAATCGAACGCGCGCTTCTCCATATTTTGGCTGGTGATGTACTCGAGCGCCTGCCAGCGGGTGAGCCAGCGAGAGCGGTTGCCGACCTTGACGTTGCCCGCGACAGCACCGACCTTTTCATCGGAGAAATGGCGCAGCAGCTTGCTGATGGCGTCCGGCTCGATTTCCGTATCGGCATCGATGGTCACCACGATTTCCGTGTGGGCTTCGCCGAGAGCGCGGCTCAAGGCCGCGGCCTTGCCCCGATTGACCTGATGCAGTATGCGCACGCGCGGATCCTGTCCGAAATGCGCGTCGAGCAAATCGCCCGTGCGGTCGGCGGAACCGTCATTCACCACGATAACGCGAAGATCCTTCAGCTTGGAGGCCAGCACAGACTTCACCGTCTGTACAATGACGCTCTCCTCGTTGTGCGCGGGAATCAGCACGGAAACACTGGGCACCGGATCGGGCATGACCGCACGATCCGGCCTGAGCTTCTCCAGCAACGCCAGCAGCCCAATAATCGCCGCGCGCCCGCTGACCATCACGATGCCAACGATGAAGATCGTGGCGATGCCTACACGGAACCAGTGGTAGATGCCGAAAATAAAGCCGTCCGCGTGCGCTTCAAAGCGCTCTTGAAAGGACAGCGGCATCATCACGCCGGCGCGCGTCTTGCCGATGAGATCCGCGACGGAAACGAATTGGTAGCCTTGCTCGCGCAGCTTGTCGATGATTTGCGGCAGCGCGGCAATCGTCTGGCTGCGATCTCCGCCGCCGTCATGAAATAGCACAATGTTGCCGTTTCCGGCCTGGCGCAGAACGCCGTCTACGATCTCCTGTGCCGGGATTTGCTTCCCAGAGATCTGTCGCCAATCGTGTGGGTCGATTTTTTGCCCGATGATCAAATAGCCCATATCTTGCGCGAAGGGCAATTGCGCTACTTCCTCCGCGAATTCCGGCTGGTGATCGATGCCATAGGGCGGGCGAAACAGGATCGATTTCACGCCGATGGTGCTTTCAATCAGGCGTTCCGTGAGGTTGAGTTGCCACCGAAGTTCGGTCTTGGAGATATCGTCAAAATTGGGATGCGTGTAAGTGTGATTCCCGATCTCATGGCCTTCCGCGTATTCCCGCTTCAGGATATTGGGCCACTGGCTAGCGTCCACGCCGATTACAAAAAACGCGGCGGGCACCTGCTTTTGTTTCAGGACGTCGAGAACCTTGGGAGTCCAGCGCGGGTCCGGACCATCGTCAAAGGTAATGGCAATTTTCTTATCAGCCGCGCCAAGTTGGTCGATGTCGTAGGACAGCGGGTAGGCGTCGTAATTTTCGTCGGTGATGAGATCGCTTGCGGCGTCATACGTGAAGCTGCGCCGCCCGCTTTTTGGCGTGTCCGTAAAATGCCACACGTCGCCGTCGCCCTCGAGGATCAAATCGGGTCCCGGCGGAATGTCTGCGATCCTCGCGCGGATGGTATCGTCCGGCCGGACGGAATCCCAAACCGGCCAAATGGAAGTGTCCGAGGATCCCAAGCGCCAAAGCGCCGTGCCCTGCACGTCCATGCGTTCGCTGGCGCGCAATTCGTTGTAGGCCGTTACCGTGTCCAGCATCCACACTTGATGCGTCTGGTCGTTTTCGTCGGAATAGGAATAATGCGGATTCAGCGAGGTCGAATCGAAATCGACGTCGCTTTCGGATTCCGACGCGCGCAGCAGCGCCTCCTGCACGGTCATCTCTTTGGGCAGCTCTTTGGATAGTCCTTTCGTGAGGCGCTCCGGCCAGTCATAAGCATAGTTGGCTATGCCCACGATGAGTTTCTGCGCCGGCACGTCCTCGAGAACCTGGCGCAGATTCTCGACGAACCAATCTTGCGCGGCGACCGGACCGGGAGGCGAAGTGAGCCAGTGCTGGTCGTAGTTCATCAGCACGATGGCGTCGCACTGCTGGCCGAAGAATTTGTAGTCGTAGGCATCATCGCGGGCGGGAAGAGCGATCATGAGTTTCAGGCCGACGGAATGCAGAGCGGGCGCGAGTTCGGCGGCGAACTCACGGAAGTGCGGCTGCGTGGCGTCCGGAATTTCCTCAAAATCGACGACGATGCCGGCCTCGTGAGCGCCCACGGCGAAATCCACGACGTCGCGCACCAAATTTTGCCGCGCCGTTTTGTTGCCCAACATGGCGGCCATTTCCTTGATGCGCCAGTTCACGCCGTCGTAGTTATCGAGCAGGCCCATGATCGGCAACTCCACGCTGGTTGATTTCATCCAGCGGTGAAGCTTATTGTCCCGCAGCGTCGATATCGCCTGAGCGGGAGCGGCCTTGAAAGTTTGGTAGTGTTCGTAGTCGACGATCGTCAGCATTCCGTCGGGGGTTACCGCGTGCAGTTCGTCGGGAATGAGCAGGTCGATATCCTTGTAATGCTTCTTGAGAGAAGCGAAGCTGTTGGCGTCCCAGCTGACAAAAAACGCGGCGCGCAGGGGGTCGTAGCTGGCCGGGACCGTGCCCAGGTTGGCGATACGCCGGCGGCGCCCTTCGCGCCCGACTTTTGGCTTAGGTTTGAGTTTCAGCGCGTGATACGGCCGTTTGTCGGGCAGCAAACCGGCGGGCAATTCCACGCTGACCGCGATGGTTACAAAAAAATAGGCCAGCAATAGCGTTAGCAGCGCGCCGGAAACTTCCAAAACGCGCCGGGTGCGGCGCCAACGGACGCGCTCCGCATCATAAAAAATGGGCCTGCGTTCCTTCATTGAACCTTTTCGTCGAGCGACGCGGCAGGAAACTGGACGTCGGGCTTTCGGTTGAGTCCGTCTGCGCGATTCTCTCTGCTCTATTGTAAGATGCGGCTAGGTGATGAGGCGAATTTTCTCGAACCCTATTGTTCCATTAGCCGTGGGACTTTGCCTGCGGCTTTTTTTTGTTTTGAAGTATCCCGCGAATTCCGGCGACACCGTGTTGTACGAGCAGATGGCCACGAACTGGCTCAAGCACGGCCTTTACGCCATGGACGTCTACGGCAAAGTTACGCCCGTAGACTTGCGCATGCCGGGGTATCCCGCGTTTTTGGCGTTGATTTACGTTCTCACCGGCAAGACCGGAGAATCCGCGCGCTTCGCGGTGATGCTGGGCCAAGTGTTTGTCGATTTGCTCACCTGCCTGCTCATCGCTGGGCTCGCCGCTTTACTTTTGCTTGCCGTCAACGAGCGTGCGCGTCCAAAACGCGTGTTCACCGCCGGTCTGTGGCTCGCGGCGCTGTGTCCGTTTACCGCCAATTACACGGCCGTGCCGCTGACGGAAGTCTTCGCGACGTGCTTCACGGCGGCCGCTCTGCTGCCCTTTTCGATTTTGGTCACGCGCGCCAGAAATCGCGGCTGGCTGCGGGTTGATCGGCATTGGGTGCTCGGCAATGATTACTGGTATCTGGCCGCTACGGGCGCGTTGCTGACCGGCATGTGCACGTTGTTTCGTCCGGAGTCGCCGCTGCTGCTGTTTACCGTATGGTTGACGTTAGGGGTGATCTTGCTGCGGCAACGCGAAATCAAACGATGGCTTATAACGGTTGTCGCTACCGGTCTGGTCTGCACCATTCCTTTAGCTCCCTGGGCGATACGCAACGCCATTACCCTTCACGAATTCCAGTTTCTCTCGCCCCAGAATTCCAACTTGCCTGGCGAGCTGGTCCCGCGCGGGCTGATGAGCTGGGAAAAAACCTGGCTGTATCGCTTTCGCGACGTGTATCTGGTTCCGTGGAAGCTCAACGATGATGTGATCAACATGGACGACATTCCCGCGCGAGCCTTCGACACCCCGGAGGAAAAAGCACGCGTGGCAATGATCCTGGAGCAATACAACAACGACCTCACGCTAACACCGGAAGAGGATGCGGCATTCGCGAAACTTGCGCGCGAACGCACCGCTCGCAATCCGCTGCGAACCTATGTTTGGCTCCCGGTCGCCCGGGCCATCACCCTTTGGTTTACGCCGCGCATTGAGTTGCTGCCGATTTCCGGAAACGTGTTCCCGCTACGACAAGCGTGGGAAGACGATCCTGTCGATCAGTTGACCACCGTGGGATTGTTCCTGGTGAATCTGGCGTATGTGGCGCTGGCCGTGTGGGGTGCTGCGCGCCTTTCGAAATGGAGCACCAACGCCCGCGCGGCTGTGGCCTTGCTCGCCGCCTTCATTCTCTTGCGCACCGCGTTCTTGACCACACTGGAAACGCCCGAGCCGCGCTACGTGCTGGTTTGTTTCCCCGCGGTGATTGCGCTGGCCGCACAGGTGTTCGCGCCGCCGCAAGAATCTGCGTAGGAGTTTGGAGTGCGGCGGCCTTATTTATCCTGAGGCACGAAGGGCCGCCGCAGTCCATAAAAACAAAAAACCTCAGGTCTCAAAAAAGACAGCTGAGCTGCAAAGCTTATCCTTCGACGGGTTCCGGGTGGATATTGACGCGGTAAATCTGCGGAAATTTTTCTTTGACACGATCTTCGAGCGCGGCGGTCACGTCGTGGATTTCCGTGATGGCCAAGTTGCTCTTCATGGTGCAGTGGCAGGACACCAGGATGCGGTGCTCTGCTTGCCTCACGCGCACGTCATGGCAATTCACCAGCTCGTCGTACTCTGTCCGCATACGATTCAGAAAATCTTCGATGTTGCGGGCCAGATGCTTCATCTCTCCGGCGTCTGTTTCCGAAGTGGCGATATGATGTCCTAGCGGCTCAATGTGGATGTTCACTTCCGTGGGAGCGTTCCCCAGTTCGCGAATGGCTTCCTCGAGTCTTGTGGCTTGCGCATGGGCGTCGCGCAGGCTGAGGTTCTCGTCCACTTCGAGGTGCAACTCGACAAATAACCGGCCATTTTGTTCCTGAGCGCTCAAGTCGTGAATGGCCAAGCCGAGGCGTTGCGCCAAGGCACGAATGCCGTCAAATAAATGCTCGCCCTCGGGCGCGCGGGGCTCAGCGTGCACCATTACGTCCGAGGGCACAATCTGGCCAATGCGATCCTCAATCGCATCACTGAGCGCGTGAACCTGTTCGAGGCTGGCGCTGCGCGGCACGCTTACGGTGGCGTCCACAAAGTGACGGTTGCCGGCACGGCGAACGCGCACGCGTTCCACTTCCAGCACGCCATCCATGCCCGAAACGGCCCTGGTGATTTTCTCCTGCAAGCCTTCCGGCGCGGCGTCGAGCAAAGCGTCCAGGGTTCGCCGGCCGAGCCTCCAGCCCAGCCACAAAATCACCGCGGAAACAGCCAGGGCCGCGATGGCGTCGGCGTATACCAGCCAGGGTAAGCTCCACTTTTGACCGGCCCACACGAGGATAACTCCGCCGATGACCACCGTCGTGCTCCATACGTCGGTGGAAAAATGCAGAGCGTCGGCCTCTAACGCCTCACTGGAAAATTTCCGCGCCACACCGGAAAGCGCTCGTGCGCGCGTCAAATCGATAACTAGCGCTGCTGCCAGGATGATGATGGCGGTGAGGCTGGGTTGGATGTGCACGGAGCGAAAGAACAGCCGCAGTACCGCTTCGTAGATGATGTACAGGGCTGTAAGCGCGAGCAGCCCGGTTTCGACGAACGCCGAGAAACTTTCATATTTGCCGTGGCCGTACGGGTGCTTTTCGTCCGCGGGTTGATCCGCCACGCGCACTGAGAAAAACGTGATGACCGCGGCGATCAAGTCCAGCCCCGAGTGTAGCGCTTCCGAGAGCACTCCCAAGCTGCCGGTGCGAACTACGAGGAAAGACTTGAGGGAAACCAACGCTAACGCGGAGGCTACGCTCAGCAGTGCGGCTCGTTTTTTCTCTAAACTTTCTTCGCCGGTGCCCGTCGACATGATGTCTGCCTAGACTACCTCAATGCCCAGGCACCAGCATGAGTATTTGACGGAGTCCAGAAGAGCGAACAGTTAAAATGGCTGTTCCACGATTATTTCGCGGCGCTCAGCGGAGGAGCGGGCAAGAGCGGCAGACGCTTGGGCTCACCACGCGCGCCGCGCACTTCCACCTCCTCGAACAACAACGAAGGGGACACCACCGACGCCGGCAAGCCGCCCTGCGCGATCTGTGCCGACCCGAAGGCGGCCAGGGCCGTGCCGGCAAACCCGGCCACCTGGCTCTGCATGTAGTTGAAGACAAAATCATCGTTGCCGATGCCCGCCACGTTGCGTAGCGCACGAGTGTTCAGACCGATGATGCGCGCGCCACGAATGATTTCCTCGTGTCCGTCGGTGGGATATATCCGATAGACGAGCAGCGGCAAGCGATCTCCGTTGCCCGCGCCGCCGCCGAAGCTGGCCAGCAGCTCAGAAAAATCCTCCTGGTTGAGAAGGCTCAGCGCGGGATTATCCATCTCTCTGATCACAAGGCAATAGGGCAATTTCTCCGCGCGGCATGAATCCAGAAATCTCTTTTTCAACTCCACGGGCGACACCGTTTCCGTTGCAGTGAATATTAAGTTGCTCATGGTCGGTTTCGCTTCGGCCAGGAAGCCGGAACGTCCATGCCCGTTGGATTGGTCGGAGTCCGGCCCGGGGCGGCGTGACATGAGCAACTGCTTCAACGCGCCGTTTTCGACCACGGTCACTTTTTGCGCCCGCACACCTTCATCATCGACGGAATACCCGCCAAGCAGCGGCGTTCCGTGAAACTCCTTCGCGGAAGGATCGTCGACCAGGCTCACTGTCGGCGGCAGCACGCGCGCGCCGATGCGCCCGGCCCAATCGCTGCGTCCACCAAGGCCGCTGAGCATTTGCTCGACCACCGGCTGAAAGGACACCGGAGGACGCCCGCCGTTCATCGCCGGCCCCAAAACCTGGGCAAGCAACGGCGCAGCCGCACGCGCCTCAAAAAGCACCGGGCCGGTGTAATCCTGCGCGGGCTCAGCCAGGCGCAGGGCCATCAATTCGCTTCCGGTAACGTTGAGACCTTTGCGGACGCCGTCAACATTCGGCAAGTCAGCGGGTCTTGGCGCGTAGGTGGCGTACAGGTGGTTCAGTTCCATGCCGTCTTTCGCCAGCGTGTTCATTCCCGCTTCGATCGCGGCATACGAGCGGTTCGTGCGAATTTCCGTCCCTTCGCTGGTCAGGAGATATTCCGTGGCGTAGACGAGGTAATAGGTGACGCGCGATTCGTAAATCTCCGGAAACAAGCGCAGCGTGGCCGAGCTATCCCGCGCTTCCTGCTCCCAGTTGCGATTCGTCCAGTCGGGGCTAACCAGCGGCTCCACCATTTGGATGGTCTGCGCTTTGGAGAAATCGTTGATGTCCGTCTGCCGGGCCAGGCTGTTCAAATAGGCGCGCTTGCGGGAAAACTGGTCGGCGGCTTGTTTGAAGGCCTGATCCGTAGCGATCCACAAGTCCTGCCGAAGCGAATCGTAATCGCGGTCAATGCCCACAGCTCCCTGCGAGCCAATGAACCCGCGGAAGCCGTCGTCGCTGATGAAGTTAGAGCTGTCCAGTTTGTAGCTGCCTACGCGCGCTTCCACGTTCATGAAACGATCGCGACGGTGGTCGCTGGTGAGCAGGGTGCCGAACTCCGCGACGACTTCTCTGACGTCCACGTCCAGCAGGCGGTACTCGATGTAATAGGGTTTTAGCGGCTGGTCGCTGCCGACAGCGCGCAGTTCCAAACGCGTTTTGGACCGCGCCATTTCATCGCGCATGGCGCGCAGGGTTTGATCGTTGTCTTGCGGCGCTTCGGATTTTGCCGCCGCCGCCAAGGGACGGAACCCTGCGGCCAGAAAAAGCAGAACTGCAACCGTTCGCATCAACTTCATTGCTGGCCTCCCGCGGTCGCCACGTCATGAGCAGGCGCCGGCAATATCGGCGGCGTATCCTTGGAGCTTTCTTTTTTCTGCACTTCCAACTCCGAGGTCAGAATCGCCGGGGAAGCGGCGGAGACCGGCACGGAGCCGGATTCCGCGCCGCAGTATCCGTTGAACACTTCGGTAGTGTCGCCGGTGGCGACAATCTTCGTCAGCGCAGCGAGCGGCGTGCCTACGATATCCACGCCGCGCACCAACTGATCCGGTTTTCCGTCCGGAAAAACTTTGTAAACCACCAACGGCAGCACCTGAAACGCTTGCGGCTGGCCCCGTCCGGTAAACGTGAACCCGCCCGCGATGTCGTCGATCAGCAGCCCGTACGGCTTGTTTTGCTGCTTGATCAGCTCGATCAACTTCGCGCGCAATTGCGCGTTTGTCACCGTCTTGCTGCTCTGGACGATCAGGTTGCCCTGCCGCGATACGGGCGCAGCGCCCAGCTGCCGACGCCCGTGCCCGTTGGAGTGCTCAAAGCCCGTCAGAGGCGAACGCGACATTTCAAAATTCTTCAACACGCCTTTGTCCACCAGAGTTACGCGGTGCGATTTCACTCCTTCGTCATCGAACTGGTAATAGCCGAGCAGGTCGGTCGGGCCGAGTTTCTTCATCGTAGTGTCATCGACAATGGTCAAGAACTCCGGCAGGATTTGCTCGCCCACTTTGCTGGCGAAAGTCTGTCCTTCGGCAACATCCTTTTGGCGATGCCCTTCGGCGCGGTGCCCAAAAACTTCATGGAAGAAAACTGCGGCGGCTCGGCCGGTAAGCAAGGCGGGACCGACGGAAGGTTCATTCACCGGTGCGGCGACCAAGCCCTCCAACTCTTTGCGCATCGACGTTTCCGCGGCGTACACCGCCTTGTCATCCGGAGCATCTGCGGGAGTCACCCAATCGAAATTGTAGTAGCGATCCAGGTCCATGCCATCGGGAGCCTTGCCCTGAACGAACAATTCCAGGCGGTAGCGGGTCTGGCCGAACTGCAACTGCGTGCCCTCGCTGCTCACCTGGTAGTCGTTCTGCGCCATGGCCGTGAAAGTCACAATGGAATTAATCACCGCTTTTGATTCGCGAAAATTCTTCGTGTAAGCGCGGACTCTCTCCTCCCAGGGCTTGCGGTCCAGCTTCAACGACTCTTCCGGGGCGATGTCCACGTGCGGCTGCTCGTGAGTAAAGTCCGGCACATTGCTGTCGTTTGCTTGTACTCCCTGCCGCGCGCGAACCTTGATCAGCCATTCCGCCGCCGAGCGGTATTGCTTATCGGTTTCGAGCCACAACGTCCGTCGCAGCACTTCAGTATCGTTGTCGATCGGCGCGGGCATTCCGGGTCCGCCGTTCTGCCCCTGCTGCCGGTCGCCCACCTTGTGCGTGTTGTCGAGATTGTAGTCGCCAGTACGTAACGCAACTTCCAGCCAGCGGTTGCGATTTTCGTTGCTGTTTAGCAGTGCGCCGTTGGAGCCGGAGACTTCCGCGCGTTGCGTGTCCGTCACGGTGTAAGCGATGTAGTAAGCCTTGGGGTCCTGCTCGCTCAGGGCTTTAAAAGAGCGCTCCAGCTCCGCCTGCATGGCCGCCAACAGGGGGGACCGTTTCGCCTGTTGTTGCGCGTCCGGCGGCAAGGGAGCCGCCGAAGTACTGGCCAGCGCCGCAGCAAAAATCGAAAGTAGAACCGCACCTGCCCAGAAGCAGCGACTACGATGAAGCATGTTCAAGGGAATCCTCACTTAGAAATCACACGAGGTACGAATTATTGAGTGTACGCCAGTCAGGAAGGCCGCACAAATGTACCGCCACTGTTCAGCGAACACTTATTTGACGGAGAAAGCCGCAACAGCGTTGCACGTCGCCAATCATGTGTCGCGCCGGTGCCGACAGCCCGCGCCTATCGACATCAAACAGGCCGGCGCATACGGCCTATTCTGCGTGCACGCCACTGTAATGAAAAACCGCGGCCGCCATGTCGTCGTGCTGCTTGCACCCACGCGTGAAGTCTTCAATGGCCGAAAACATACCGCGGAGAAGCTCAGCCGGC
>Ga0307479_10002701_pt1 | contig 16084 bp, 14 predicted proteins | sample atmos_gasesECM4C_FD_203743 | JGI IMG/M metagenome (GOLD analysis project Ga0307479, IMG submission 203743) | Hardwood forest soil microbial communities from Morgan-Monroe State Forest, Indiana, United States - atmos_gasesECM4C_515 | ecosystem: Environmental > Terrestrial > Soil > Temperate... | reverse complement strand
TGGCGGAGCAAAGTCTATCTTCCCATCGAACCACGGTTTCACGGTGTGTTGATCGGTGGAGATGACATCTTCCAGGTGCCCCGGTTGCAGCGATCTCAGGTGCGCGTCGACAATCTTACTGGCCATCATGGTTTCGCGACTGTCCCCACGGTTAAGAGAGGCGACTCGCCACACGCCGTAAATCATCAGCAGAAATGCAGCTGCGACAGCCAGCCAGCGCCAGTCGGTTGTGGCGCGCGCCGGGGCCATCACCTTAGCACCCTTGACGTGAAGGTCGGCCAGGATTTTCTTGCGAAACGACGCGGACATCTTTTCGTACGGTTGCGCAACGTTTATGGTCGAGCGCAGAGACTCCAAAGCATCCAGTGCGGCTACGCATTCTGGGCACTGTTCGAGATGACTCTCGAATTCGGCGGCCCTAAGCGCGTCCAACTCGTTATCGAAGTAACCATGAACCACGGTTGTGGCGCGTTCACACGCCATGGGTGGCCTCCTTGGGCGCCGCACTACCTAGCGCCAGCTGGAGTTGCCGGCGGGCGCGCGAAAGCGTGGACATCACCGTCCCGATGGGAATCGAAGTGATCGACGCGATTTCTTTGTAGGAACATCCTTCCAGCTCCCGAAGCACAATGACCTCCCGGTACCGCGGCGGCAAAGACTTCAGCGCCTCGGAAAGGCGGTCGCGATCATTGCTCGCGATGGCCAGGGTTTCAGGTGAGGGGCTTGGCACCCCGTGCACTTCTTCGTTGAATTCGGTCATATCTTTGGCCTTGCGATTTTTGTCTAGCCAGGTGTAACAGGTATTCCGGACGATCTGCAGCAGCCAGGCCCGCGCATCCCCGCCATGAAAGCCATGGAAGAACCGATACGCGCGCATCAGTGCTTCCTGTGCGGCGTCCTCGGCATCGGCGCGGCTGCGCAACAACCAGCGGGCCAGATTGAAAGCGGCATCGAGATGCGGCAGCACTAACGTCTCGAAGCGCACCTGCTCCTGTGAGTCCAGCACGTCCAAACCTTTCTCCTGGACAGGATTGCTCACTAGTAGGAACTCCCCAAGCCCTGACTTTATTCCCATTTCATCCTTATTGGTTGAACTTTGCCAAAAAAGTCACGGCGCCTTGGTGGAATAAAACGCGGACCCCCCTGGTCTGCATACATGAAACACGTCCAAGAGCGGCGCAGAGACCCCTCGACTCCACAAACCTGCGCCGCTCGTTTCAGAGCGATACACCGGACGACGCCGAAATTGAGCAATACAAAAAATTACAGGAACTTAAAGCTAGGAGGAATTATGACTGAGAAGTCCAAAGATGAGCTGTTGCACGATCACAACCACGACGGCGTCGACCGCCGTGGATTCTTGAAGTGTATGGCGTGGGCGGGAACAGGAGCTTTCTGCGTCATGCAAGGCGGTGTTTTAAAATCCTATAGCATGAGCAACATGTCACAGGCGGCCAGCAAGATCACTGCCGGCCAGCTTAGCTTCGTGCAGATTAGCGATAGCCACATGGGCTTCAACAAAGCGGCGAATCCGGATGTGGTCGGTACGCTCAAGACCGCGGTGGACAAAGTCAACGCCTTGTCCACACCAGCGGAATTCATGCTGCACACCGGCGATATCAGCCACCTCTCGAAGCCCGAAGAGTTCGACACTGTGGATCAAATTTTGAAAGGCGCCACTCCTAAGGATATTTTCTATGTTCCCGGCGAGCACGACATGTTGAACGACGATGGCAAGCAGTATATGGAGCGCTACGGAAAAAACACCAAGGGCTCCGGATGGTACAGCTTTGACAAAAAGGGTGTGCACTTTATCGGACTGGTCAACGTGCTGAATTTGAAGGCCGGCGGACTGGGCACACTGGGACACGACCAGCTGGAGTGGATGGAAGATGACGTCAAGCATCTGAAGTCCAGCACACCCATCGTGGTATTCGCGCACATTCCATTGTGGTCCGTTTATCCGGAGTGGGGTTGGGGAACGGAAGACAGCGCGCAGGCGCTCGCGTATCTGAAGAAGTTCGGATCTGTAACCGTTTTGAACGGTCACATCCACCAGACCATGCAAAAGGTGGAAGGCAGCGTAACGTTCCACACCGCCGCGTCGACGGCATTTCCGCAGCCGGAACCTGGCAAGGCTCCTTCACCCGGGCCGATGAAAGTACCCGCCGAGCAATTGAAGAGCGTGCTCGGAATCACGGATGTGAATTACGTGCACGGCCAGCATGCATTGGCGGTCGTGGATTCCTCGCTCGCTTAAGAAGCGCCACAAAAAAGTTCCATAAAAAGTAGTCAAGGAAAAAGAGAGGAAAAAAACATGAGGAGAATTGTGTCTACTGCAGTCTTGTTTGCGACGACGTTTGGAGTTGGATTCGCGGGTATGTTCGCTGGGGCAGGGAATTTACCTGCCGCGGCGCAGCAGAAGGCCGATGCGACAGAAGTGAAGATCGACAATTTCAGTTTCGGACCCGCGGAGCTGAAGGTCCCGGTGGGAACGACAGTCACCTGGACAAATCGCGACGATATTCCACACACCGCTGTCAGCAACGACAAAATATTCAAATCCAAAGTGCTGGACACCGACGAAAAGTTTTCGTTCACGTTCAGCAAACCGGGCACTTACGAATATTTCTGTTCTATTCATCCGAAAATGACCGGCAAAATCGTGGTTCAGTGAGCGGTCAATGAGTGTAAATCCGTGGGACCTCAAAACCGTTGTGCTGGCCAAGCACGCGCAGCATGTAGTGCTGATTCACTTTCCCATCGCGCTGTTTATGGTGGCCGTGGCGTTTGACTTTCTGGCCCAGTGGGCCAAGAGCCGAAGCCTGGCCACAGCGGCGTACTTCAATTTGCTGCTAGCGGCGTGCTTCACGGTGCCGGTGGTAGCTACCGGGCTTGCCGCGTGGCAGTGGGCGTTGGAAGGCCAAAAACTCAAAGGGATTTTGCTGATGCATTTGGTGCTGGGCTGCATATCCGCGGTAGTTATCTGGGTGGTTTTTCTAATCCATTTGCGTGCGCGGCGGCATCCCCAGAATTCGTTACCGACCTATCGCTTGTCGCTGGAAGCCATGGCCGTCCTTCTTGTCGGTGTAACCGCGCACCTGGGCGGGTTCCTCAGCGGCGTGAACGGGCCCGGCTAGTTCAGTCCGACGTACAAATCAGCGAATTCATCTTTAGGTTCCGACAAATTCGTTTCAGATACAGATTGCGATAGAAATTTAAGCGCAAAGGAGAACAGCTATGAAAGTTTTATGTGGAATGATTGCTTTGGCGGTCGCTTCAGTGGCGCTGGCAAATAATACCGCGTCTTTGCCCAAAGACAAGGTCGCGAAGTATGTGGTCGAAAAGCTGGATGTCACTACGTTGCCGTCGGGTCTGCGACCGAAACGCGATCATGATAAGAAAACCTTCAGTGACTACGGGTACGTGACCAATTCGCTGGACGACAATCAGGCGGTGGTGGCCAGGCCAGCAGGAACGCAAATCGAGATCAAAATATTGGAGCAGAAATCGTCTGAAATCTACGTGTGTGTAGCCGGCTCAGGCGAGAACACAGGGAGCGCCAAGGTCCAGCGTGTGTTCTTGTTGAAGATGAAAAATTCAGGGAGTCTTTTGAAGGGCAGGGAATCGTGGAGGGAATTTGACGCTTGCCCGGTGATGGGTGGGACGGACCATGATTCGACGGCCGACGCATACGGCGGAGATTAACTTCTTTCGAGACTGGTCACGGCACACGTGCCGGGACCTCAGAAACGGACCAATCGCAGCTAGACCCGGTACAGTCCTTTGAGCGGCTTAGCAACCGCCGCCCCTTCCTACGCGAACCTTATTCTGCTTTTGGAACTAGTGATGGGAGTCGGATTACTCGCCGGCGCTGTCTTCGCGCGGCTGAAGCGTTTTCGTGAACACGCGTGTTGCCAGTCAGTCATCGTGCTGATCAATCTTCTATTGATTGTGCTTACGATGCTTCCGTCCTTTCGTGCTCACGTTGCTCCGCGAATTCCTTTGAAGCTCGGCAAAGCTTATTACGCCGTAGCTACGGCGCACGCCGCCTTGGGAACTCTGGCCGAAAGCGGAGGTTTGTACATCCTGCTGGCCGTCGGCACGAAGCTGTTGCCGCTGCCACTGCGCATCCGCAACTACAAGTTGTGGATGCGTACTGTGTTAGTGCTGTGGTGGGTTGTCCTTTTGTTGGGCGTAACAACCTACTCACGATGGTACGTTCCGCATATCTTTCGCAAGTGACGAATTTAGGACTAACTACTTACTTTTATTGCGCCCGGCCGTGAAATAAATCCTCCTGGTTCTGGTCTATGTCACTGCTGGTGCGCGTCAGGCCATTCGCATGTCGCCTGGTGGCGGTCCGCCAGATTTGTCGATTAGGAGATCACCGTGAATAGTGCATTGCGAATTGCGTCTTTGTTTTTGCTGAGTGCATTTGCCCTCAGTTCCGGGTCCGCCACTCCACCGAATCGCCCTCAGTCAGACCAGAACGTACAAGTCATCGAAGTCACCGCCAAGAAGTATGAGTATTCGCCGTCGCCGGTCCGCGTGAAAGTGGGCGCGGCGGTGGAGTTGAAGTTTACATCGCTCGATAAGACTCACGGTTTCAAGATCAACCTGTATCCCGACGGGGCGGACGCTAAAGGCGAGCCTGGGCTTGTTTTCAGTTCGAAGGAAGACTGCTTCAAACTCGAAAAGGGAACACCCACGGTAGTGCAGTTTATCCCGCGGGCGCCGGGAACCTACTCGTTCCACTGCTGCAACCGGTGCGGACTCGGTCACGGCGGAATGAAGGGGCAGATCGTCGTTGAACCGTAGCGCGCTATGTTTTCTAGCTTGTGCTGCTCGTACCTTCACCTCGCGAAGACAATGCAAGGCTGTCGTGTTGGGGCTGGGAATAAATCCCGCTGAAGTCGGTTTACATAACTGAAGCCCGGACATCAAGCCGGGCGTGAAGTCACGAAAGATAATATGGCCGAATATCGAATGACATTAGCGGATCGTCAACAAGTCGCCTCGGACACCATGGCATTCTGGTTCGAACCTGATGACGGCTACTTCGAATTCCGAGCTGGACAGCATGTTGATCTTGTATTTGCATATCCTCAACAAGGGTGTGAAAGCGACAATTTCAGGACCTTCTCTTTGGCGAGTTCTCCACAGGAAAAGAAATCAATCATGATCGCTACGCGCATGCGTAAGACGGTCTTCAAAACCGCCCTACGGACCGCCGCTCTTGGTACCAAGTTTGTGCTCAGCCGTCCCAGGGGATCATTCACGCTGCATAAAGACACGAGCAGGCCCGCAGTATTTCTGGCGGGCGGCATCGGAATTACCCCCATTCGAAGCATCCTGCAACACGCCACTCAGGAACGTTTGAAACACAAGATGTATTTGCTTTACTCCAATCGGAATGTTGATGATGCTGCGTTCATGGAAGAGTTGCAAAGTTCGGCTACCCAGAATCACAATTTCATCTTCATTCCGACAATCACGGGCCAGACAACTTTGTCTTGGCCATATGAAAAAGGCCACATCAATCGCGAAATGCTGAAGCGCTATCTGGTGGGACTCAAAGGACCGGTGTACTACATTGCAGGGCCGTCGGGAATGGTCAGCGCTATGACCAGCCTGCTCAGTTCCTCCGGCGTGAGCGAAGACGATATGAAGACCGAAGAATTTGGCGATTACAAGTTAGACGAAAATACTGAGCAGTTGGATCAGCCCAAAGCCGAGCGACGCTCGGATCTCAGACCGTAACGTTGAAGTGTATTGGTGGATTTTCTCGCAATCAATCGTGACCCTTTTCGCGTTGCACAAACTAAAAACGCGCAGGCTACTCTCGGTTCGCAGTTGAGGTATGAATCGGGTCTTCACACTTATCCCCCGGTGTTCCAATCCAAGTGTTGCTATTCCTGACTCGTAAACATATTTCTCTCCTAAAACTTCCTGGTCGCGGAATTATCCAGCCACCTTTTCGGTCTTACATCTTGAAGACACGAAAATGTCTCGACATCTAACCACGAAGGAACAAGGAGATTTGATATGAGTTCGACACGTTATTTAAAAATAGTTTCCAAATTAGGCCTCGCCGCGCTGGCATTGGGGATTGTGGCCGGCACCGGGAACGCTGTAACTGCTTACCAGGGCAAGTTCACATTGCCATTTCAAGTGTACTGGGCAGGCTCGACTCTACCAGCCGGTGACTACACCTTTGAGCTGGCATCGCAGAGTTCCCCTTACACGCTTGTTATTCACGGCCAAAAAGCCAATGTCATTATCCGGGCCATTTCGGCTGACCCCGGTGTTACCTCCAGCAGTGCGCAATTAGATCTGGTAGACATCGCGGACGTACATACCATCAAGACCTTCGAGGCGCCGGAATTGGGAGTTACTTTCATGTACTTCACTCCCAAGCAGAAGCACGTGACTCCCGAACAAGTTCATCACAAGGGCGCGCCACAAACGGAACCGGCTTCACAGGTCAGCGCCAGCAAAATGTTTATCTCGGTTCATGCTTCCGGTCGCTGAGAAAAGGTCATGCAAGCTACTGCAAACGCCAGGTGCAGGAATACAACAGCACAATTGCTGGCGCCACGCACTATGCAGAAGCGGCGCAACTTCAACGGGAGCGTGCGTTCCAGTTCGGACTACGCCTCGAGGAAGTCTGCGCCGCCGGTTTCAGTCACTGACGATAATAATTTGACCGAAGCAGAAATCATCGCACGCGCGCAGAACGGCGATGAAGCCATGTTCGAACAGCTGTACCGGCGGCATAGCCGACGCGTCTATGCCGTTTGCGTGCGCATGGTGAAAGATCCGGCCGAGGCGGAAGATCTCACGCAAGAGGCTTTCTTGCTATTGTTCCGCAAGATTCACACCTTCCGGGGCGAATCGGCTTTCTCCACCTGGCTGCACCGGTTAGCGGTGAATCGCGTCTTGATGTGTTTACGTAGAAAGTCGCTACCGGCAGTGTCCCTTGACGAGCCGCTTGATTCGAACGAACTGAGTGGTCCGCCAGCCATGGATCTTGGTTGTCTCGACTCAATTCTGGAGGGATCGCTTGATCGGATTAACCTGGAGCGTTGTATAAAGCGGTTGCCGAGCGGCTATCGCACGATATTTCTTTTGCATGATGTGCAAGGTTACAAGCATCACGAAATTGCAGGAATTCTCGGACGGTCCGTGGGTGATTCTAAATCCCAATTACACAAAGCACGCGCGCAATTACGTGGGTTTCTCCATGAATTCCAGCGCGCCAAGGCTCGCGATGGACGGTTGGCTACTAAGGTTTCAACCCGAGGGATGCGCGGGCGAACTGGCGATCTTGGTGCCGGTAAGATGCGTGAGGAATGCTTGCTGGGCGCGGCTGAGCGAGCGACCGTTTAAGGTAACGGCGCCGATGGCCCGCGTGGCGCGGCCGTCCGCCAGCGGAACGAACTGGCAGCCATTGCGTTTCTCAAGCGCCATGGCCGGAATGATCGATACACCCAGGCCGGCACACACCATGCTGAGAATGCTGCTGAATTGACCACTTTCAAAAATAATCTTCGGTTGCATCCGCGCTCGCTTACATGCCGCTACCGCGGTTTCGCGGAAACAATGACCATCGCGTAACAGCAGAAAAGGCTCATCGTGCAATTCTCCAAGCGTGACGCTTCGTCGCTTTGCGAGCTTGTGGTGCTTGGGCAGCGCGGCGTAAAGTTTTTCTTCGATCAGCGGGAATGTTTGAAACTCGTGACCGCGCATCTGCAGCGGCACAGCCACGACGGCTACATCTGCGGTCCCGCTACGCATTTTGTCCAACAGCAATGGCGTAATTTCCTCTACAACGGTTACTCGCGCTTGCGGATGTCTGCGAGAAAAGGTGGCCAGCAATGGAGGCAGAAAGTACGGAGCGATAGTCGGGATCACACCGACACACACTTGCCCAGTGATCGATGTGCCGCCTTCCACGACGGTGCTGCGCGCCGCCTCCAGGTCAGATAACAGCGCCCTTGCTCGCGGAAGAAATGCTTGACCCAGTTCTGTAAGGCGAACGGTGCGGCCGATGCGATCAAAGAGTTGCACGCCCAGCTCCTCTTCTAGTTTATGAATCTGTTGCGAGAGGGATGGCTGGGACACGTGGGTAATGCGTGCCGCGCGGCTGAAGCCGCCGCTGTCGGCGATGGCGCAAAAGTAACGCAGTTGGTGAAATTCCATTTTTACAGTCCTATAGGCAACGCCTATCCATTCTATGCGAACAATATATTGGATGTATAGCGCACAGCGTCATACTCTTTTCGCGGAAGGAGTAACAATGTCAGAAAACAAAAGAATGACCACCGATGCAGGCCGCCCAGTAGGGGACAACCAGAATTCCTTGACCGTGGGCCCGCGCGGCCCGGTAGTGTTCGAAGATTTTTTATTGTTTGAGAAAATGGCGCACTTCAATCGCGAACGCATTCCGGAGCGCGTCGTTCACGCCAAAGGTTCGGGGGCTTATGGCCACTTTGTGTGCACCAATCCTTTGACGCAATACACCACTGCCAAACTGTTTTCCAGCGCCGGAAAGAAAACTCCGACGTTCCTGAGATTCTCGACCGTGGGTGGCGAGAAAGGCTCCGCAGACACCGAACGGGACCCCCGCGGATTTGCCCTCAAGTTTTACACGGAAGAAGGGAATTGGGATTTGGTTGGAAATAACACTCCGGTCTTCTTCATTCGCGACCCGCTGAAATTTGGCGACTTCATCCACACTCAGAAGCGCGATCCGCAAACCAATCTCAAATCTCCCACGATGATGTGGGATTTCTGGTCGCTGTCTCCGGAATCGCTCCACCAGGTCACCATCCTCTTCTCGGATCGTGGCACTCCAGATGGTTACCGGCACATGGATGGTTTCAGCAGCCATACCTTTAGCTTGATCAACGCCAAGAATGAACTGTTTTACGTGAAGTGGCACTTCAAGACCAAGCAGGGCATCAAGAATTTTACCCGCGAGGGCGCCGACGAAATGCGCGGCCAGGATCCTGATCACGCGCAGCGCGATCTTTTCGAAGCCATCAAGAACGGTGACTTCCCGAAGTGGCGCGTGTGCGTGCAGATCATGCCCGAAAAAGACGCCGAGACCTACCACATCAATCCGTTCGACCTCACGAAGGTCTGGCCGCACAGAGATTATCCGCTGATCGAAGTTGGCGAACTGGTGCTCGACCGCAATCCTGAGAACTACTTTGCGGAAGTGGAGCAGGCTGCTTTCGATCCCAAGAACATTGTGCCCGGTATGGGTTATTCGCCGGACAAAATGCTACAGGCCCGCTTGATCTCTTACCCTGACGCGCACCGCTATCGCTTGGGTGTTAATTACGACTCGCTCCCGGTCAACAAGCCGCAATGCCCGTTTCACACTTACAACCGTGACGGCGCCATGCGCTTCGATGGAAATTCCGGCTCGACGGTGAACTATGAGCCGAACAGTTTTGGCGGACCCACACAGGACCCCGCCTACCGCGAGCGGCCGAGGCCGGTCAGCGGTACGGTGGACCGCCACAATCATCGCCTGGACAGCGATTACTACACGCAACCGGGCAATCTCTTCCGCCTCATGAAGCCTGACGCCCGCGAACGATTGATTGGGAATATCGCAGCCAGTTTGAAGGGCGCCCCGCGGCGTATTCAGGAGTTGCAGGTACAGCACTTCTTTCAGGCCGATCCTGCGTACGGCGCCGGTGTAGCGAATGCCTTAGGCCTGACCATGGAAAAAACCAACACCTCCGAAGATAAGTTTGTGGCCGCGGATTAACACCAAGAAAAAGTAAAATGCAAATGCATCGCAAGGCGGCGCTTCGCTCCGGATGACTGGATCGAGGCGCCGCAAAGAATTAGCTGGAATAGTCAGGAACGTGACACAGCGAAGAATCGCGGATGGTTCAGTGAAGAGGATCAATCCTTCTGGATCATTACTTCGGTGGCTTTGACGATGGCGGAGACGGTGTCACCTTTTTTGAGTTTGAGTTCGTCTGCGCTCCGGCGGGTGACGACGCTCTCAATGAGATTGTCTCCGACCCGGACAACAATGTGTGCCATAACGTCGCCGAGCTGAATCTCTTCAATTTTTCCACGCAGTTTGTTTCGAGCTGATATAGGCATGCGGCTATTATATCCGCCGGGAGGATGAGTTCAAGCTCATCAACGCAGGCCGCTTTTCAAGTTAGCTCCGCCCGACAGCCTGCTACATTTTCGGAACCGGCAAGCTGGCCACCACTTGCTGTTGATAATGGCTTGGGTTCGAACCATCGTCAAAAGTGCTTACCGAAGTCGTGTATTCGACGGAGCCATCGGACGTATTTCCGAAGTAATCTCCGATGAAAGTTGCGGTGTTGTCGCAGATGCAAATCCAGTGCGGGGAGTTGAGTTGGGGATCCCAGGTGTGCTGGGACAATCGGATGTTGTAACCAACAGGCGTTAGCGTCGCTGTGTAAAACTGGATTGCTGTATTAACGCAGTAATTTGAACGACCATAGGGAGTTCCGGGAGAAGCGGCGGTGCCCGGATCTCGCGCAATCCCCGCAAACAAAGCTTCTGCGGATCCCGACGAGGGGCAGGGCAATCGGCGATCATAAAAGGCGACGCTAACGACGTCAGTGGTGCCGTTGTCTGCCACGTTTAGGTTGGGCTGAAGTTCGTCGACGGGATTCGCATTGTCGTTCACCACAACAGGCGTAGACCAAGTAGCGCCGTTGTCCGTAGAGCTGGTTAGGTAAATATTGGAAAGGCCGGAAGATCCGTCTTCCCAGCTCACATATAGAGGATAGTTACCGTTTATACGGTGATGGCCAACCGCAAAAGTATTTAGAATCCCTTCGCGGAAGGTGGTGTTCTGGTAGGTGGGAACGAATATGTCATGGTGAACAAGCAGCGGCGGCTGCCAAGTCACACCGCCATCTCCCGAGGCGATTAGATACAGATCGGCAAACTGGAAACCCTTCTGCGATGGGTTGTTGGTTTCCGTGGTGTACACGGTTCCATCGGGCGTTACATGCGGCAACATGTAGCTGTCCCAGGGATGACCGTTGATGGTGGGGAGCACCGCAGGGACGGACCAATCGGTATGGCTGCCATCGACGTTGGCATCGGAATAGGAAACGAACACACTGCTGGGATTGAACACGAACAACGTCCACATGGCATAAATTCGATTGTAGTGCGGGCTGGTAGGATTGAGATCGATGGTGATCCATTGCTTGTCGGGATCGTTGGAATGAGCATTGGGCGCGGTCATTAAATAATCGAGATTCCCGTTATGGGTGAAGTTCCAATCCGAGGAGGCCAGTGCACCATGCGGCCGAACGGATGAAGAAATCGCTTCTCCGGGCAGTCCTGGATTCGGCAGTGAAGAGCCGTTGTTGAAAACCTGGGAACCAGATTTGTCATAGGAAAATTGGTACGGCAGAAGAAGGGCGTGATAGTTACCATATCCGTCAAAAGCTCCGACTGGATCGGTGTTATCGGTGAAACCTTCGTAACCGGGGACATGACCCTGTACTGGCCAACTCTTGCCGCCGTCGAACGATTCGTAAAAACCCTGCAAGTGGTTATAACCCTCGGCACTAACGAACCATTTGGTCTGGCCAATCAAGTGATTGGGATTGGTGGGATCTACTCGAAGATCCGACTCGCTGTGATTGTTTACCACCAAAGGCTGGTTCACAACGTTCTGCGTTGCGTAAGGCCCTAGGTCTTCGCCAGTGTTCGAGCTGCCGTTACATGGAGTCTCGCCGGTATACCAGTTCGTCGGACCCAGGTTCCCGGCGTAGGGAACCTCCGGCGTGTAGCAACTAGTCCTTTGCGTCGTAGCGAAAACATTGGTGACATGATTCAGCCTGACGCTGTCAGCGAAGGAAGCGTCGCTCTGAGGGCCCTGAGCAGACGGAGGGACTGTTTGCGCGAAAGAGAGTGGAGCACCGATAAGGAACACCCAGCAGAGCAGTATTGGCGCTCTGAAAAGGCCACAGCCTTAAATGTAATAATAGAGCGGTAGTTTGGCGGCAAACATGGTTCACCTCACGGAACATAGATACTGCGGACGTTTACATGCGGTCATATGCAACTATGGGCGCCAGTGGGAACATCGCAGCGCGGCTGCGAGAATAGTGTTCCGATGTTCGCTGTGTCAAGCATTCTGGAGAATGAAAAATTTAATCAAAGATTTAATACTCGACGGTATATCGGCATCGACCTACACTCGCCCTGCTCATCACGGAGAGACACCGACTTTGTAGTCGCTCAGGATTTCATTAGCAGCGCGAGCTCCCTCTTCCGCCCCGCCCTCCATGTAACCCTGATGGTTGATTGAGCAGCGCTCGCCTGCGAAGTGACAGTTAGCGGAGCGTTCGCGTTCGGAGCCGCTAAACAAAGCACCTCCGCTTCCGAGAAGTCTTGAAACAATCTCTGAAATTTCGTGAGTAGTGGAGTCCGACGCATTTTTTGGCCTCCTCAAGCGCCTGATCGATTTGCCGCTGGGCCGGGCCTGACCTGACCGCGGTGATCAAAATTCGTAGCGCAGCGCGAATTGCATGACACGCGGCTGGGTCAGCAAACTAGTGTACGCGCCGAAGCTTGCCGGCGACTGCGTGAGCGAAGTGAGCAGCGATGCGCCCACTCCCTGAGCGTTGAAACGGGTCAGATTGGGCACGTTAAATACTTCCCACCGAAATTGCAGGCTATGGGATTCCCGGTAGGGCATTTTCCAGCGTTTCGCCAGACTCATGTCCCAACTGGCAAAGCCGTCACCACGCAAGACGTTGCGCGAGCCAACTCCACCAGGGAGGGGCAGTGTGAAATCATTTTGCGCTGCGCTCGGATTCGCGAAGGGGCTCACGAAAGAGTCGGGTCTCCCGGTCACGGGATCGGGAACCTGCAGATGGTAAATGCCTGTTTGAGGCTTGGCGGTCATCTGGGCAATGGCGGTGAGGAACCAATCCGTGGGCCAGCGCTGGCCGCCATCCACACTGAAGGGAAAACCGCTGGTCCAGCGAGCCAGACCGGAAAGCTGCCAGCCACCGACGACAGCATCCAAGAACCCGCCAGCATCGTGCGCCAGTGCCCGGCCTTTGCCGATCGGAAGATCAACAATCCAGTTGAGGTTCATCTGGTGGGTGAGGTCAAAGTCAGAGACAGCGCGGGCCAGGTTCGGGGAAAAGGCATTGGCAAGACGGCTCCCGACCAAGCCGATGTTTTGATAACCATAAACGGAAAACCCGACACGCGATGCCGCGGAGGTAATATCGATGGACTTGGAGAAGGTGTAGTTGAAGTCGAACTGGACGCCATGGCTGAACTGTTTGCGCAGGCTCGCTTGCAGAGCGTGATAGCTCGAGCTGCCGATGGAACTCCATCCATACATGGAGAAAGCCTGGTCATTCAGGAATTTGCCGGCGCCGCCGTTGAGTCCCGTGGGTCCGTTGAAGTAATAGCTGCCCGAGCCGATGTTGTCGCCCAAGCCGCCATACGCGTCAATGTCGGCCAGGCCTACGATCTCGTCGCCGATGACGGAAAGGGCTGGGTTGTAATAGAGGTCAAAGACGCTTTGAAGCAGACTATTCGTAACGTTGGTTGTGGAGGTAGGTGTGGTGGTAAAGGAATCCACATACCGGGAGGCGCCCGGCCGAAGGGGGGGAAGCATGTCCACCCAGTATTGCGAGGTGGGTCCCAGCATCGCAGCGGTAACGCTGGAAATCTGGGCCGGCGTGATGACTGCGCTGTAGAAATTGGTAGGCTGCCCACCGTTGTTGGCCAAAGCAAAAGTCCTTGCCAACTTGGACATGGCCGCGGCGGCGGTGTAGTAGTCGATTCCGGTCTTGGGATCGACGATGTCGAGTGGTTGAGTCAGATCGCGCTGAGTCAGCAAATCGCGGCCGAAGCGGCCCACGTAAGAGACTTGCAGCGAGAAGCGCTTCGGCAATTCGCGGCCGACGGAAAAGTCAACAGCATAGGCATGAGGAGTCTTGAGGGTGTTATCGGTGCCCCAAAGGTTGGCCTGTGCGTTAATGCTGGGGGTCTGCGGAAAGCCTCCCGTGGGCGGTGATTGCAGGAATTGCGCGACGGGAATGCCAGGAGGTGGATTGTTGACGAGGGGAATGGAGTTGATCCCGGTGATCCGCGGGAGGTCCTCAGCTCCGGTCTGATTGAAGGTGCAGCAGGGATTTTGCAAAGTTGTGGTGAGCCCCGCCGCGCCGATTTGGTCGAAGCTGTTCAGGAGCGCGAATCCCGCGCGGTCGTAAACGCGGCTAAAGCCGGCGCGGATGACGGTCTGGTCGTGTTCGCCGAAAATCTTTTTGAACAGGCTGCCGCCAAAACGGGGCGAATAGGCGATGGAAACTCTGGGGGACCAATCCGTTTTTTCAGAGGGGTAAAAGCCGGGGCCATTGTTTACAGGACCACCGAGATTGAAGGAAATCGGTCGCTCGGATGTATAGCCCAAACCCTGTTCCATATTTTTGACATTCGTCGCGAACTGCGTTCCCAGGCCGAATGTGGGAGAGGTTTGTAAGCCGTTGGTCTCCCACGGCGGGGGAAAGAACGACCAGCGAAGACCGTAGGTCAGCGTAAGGTTTGGTTTGATGCGCCAAGTGTCCTGCCCATAGAATTCGTAGGAGTTGAGGCCATAATTGCGCTTCACCGGAGCGCCCAATGGCTGGACAACGCCGTTACGGTCAAGGTTGTAGTTGGCGACCACGTCGGAGATCATACCGTACAAAGCCAGTAGCGGGCGGTCATAGGCCGTAGAGGACAATGGTTCCGGCAAGCTTATGCCCGGATGGCCGAACGGGCTCGGGCTGGTATTCGTGGGATCCAGGCTGCTGGAGGTAAAAGAGAAGCCGATCGGAGATGTCCAGTTTGTCGTGCCAAGGCCGAGGTCATTGGAGTGCAGATAACTCGTGCGGGGATCGCGGGCCAAGCCGATGACACCCCCAAACTGGAAGGCATGGGTCTTCTTGGTCCATGACAGATCGTCCTTGAGGTTGTGCAAGCCTACCTGGAAATTGTGGCTATAAACGATTCCTTGATCGAGTCCCAGGAAGGTGTTCCATGACTGGTTGGTATCGCCGACGACGCCGAAGCTCTGGCGCGTGAATCCCCAGAGAAACGAATTGGTGAGATTGGAGTTGAGCACGGTGGTATACCCGAGCGCAAACCCTTTGCTGTGGTCGACGTTAGTTTGCTCGGGAAGATCGCCCGGAAGGAAGGGGGCGCCTGGGTTGCGCAAATCCTGGAGCGCCCCGCGCCAGAACAACAAGTGCCGGCCGTCCGCCGTGAGTCGATAATCAACACGGGCGATAAAGACATCGTTGTCCAAGCTAGTGGGTGCGCGGAAAACGAAGCCGGCATAATTAAAGCCATCACCCGCTGCAAAATCGTTGGTTACCGTCCGGCCGGTGCAGAACGTCTTGTCCAGATAACCGGTGTGATTGGTTAGATCCAGCATGGCGGGGTCAATCCCGATACCTCGTGGGTCAAGGGTCTGGAGGTCAGTGGGGGTTAGTGTGGTGAGCCCGCCGTTTACGTTCAAATATCGGAAAATGCCCTGGCACATGGAGGGCGTGGGAATGACCCGTTCCGCGCGCTGCTGTTCGCGCTCGCGCGTTCCTTCATAGTTCGCGAAAAAGAACAGGCGGTCCTTGTGCAACGGCCCACCTACTGACGCGCCAAAGATGTTGCGGTTCAGCTGGAGTGGTTTATTCGGATCGCCGACGTTCAGTTCGGATTGCTTCACAAGGTAGTCGTTGGCGCTGGTGATGGTGTTGCGGATGTATTCATAGGCGGAACCGTGAAAACTATTGGTGCCGCTCTTGGTCACCAAGGCGACCTGCGCGCCGGAGCCTTGGCCCTGATCGGCGCCGTAGTTGGTGGTGGTCACGCGAAATTCCTCGACGGAATCCTGAGTGACGGGCAAGACAGAGGTGAACGCGTAACCGTTGGATTGATCGTTCACGTCCACACCGTCAAGAGTGACGTTGCTTTGATCGCTTCGCGCGCCGTTCACCGAACCGTTGCGGGTGTCCTGATCTTTGTCTCCAATGCGGTTTCCGGTGTAGGT
>Ga0307479_10002700_pt1 | contig 16089 bp, 14 predicted proteins | sample atmos_gasesECM4C_FD_203743 | JGI IMG/M metagenome (GOLD analysis project Ga0307479, IMG submission 203743) | Hardwood forest soil microbial communities from Morgan-Monroe State Forest, Indiana, United States - atmos_gasesECM4C_515 | ecosystem: Environmental > Terrestrial > Soil > Temperate... | reverse complement strand
GCTCCAGGAAGCGCTGCAGCCGGAAGGCGACCACAACTTCAAGGGCCTGATCGAAAAAATCGGCGTCCTCTGTAAGGAGCTGCCCGTGCCGGTGATCGTCAAGGAGGTCGGCTGCGGCATCTCGGAGCGCACCGCGCGGCTGCTGGCGGTGGCCGGCGTGTCCGCCATCGACGTCGCCGGGCTTGGCGGCACGAGCTTCGCCCGGGTCGAGGCGTTTCGGCGCGAGCGACCGGAGGAAGTCGAGCTGGCACTGGCCTTCTCCGAGTGGGGGATCCCCACGGCCGATGCCCTGGTCGCGACCCACCGCGCGGCACCGCAACTCCCGCTGATCGCCAGCGGCGGCCTGCGCCACGGCCTGGACGCCGCCAAGGCGATCGCGCTCGGGGCCGACCTTACCGGGTTCGCGCACGCGGTATTGGCCGCCGCCTCCGAAGGCGAGGAGCCGGTGCGACGCCTGCTCGACGGCTTCAAGTGGCAGCTCCAGGTGGCGATGTTCTGCGCCGGCGCCCCCACCATCGCGGCCCTCAAGACGAGTCCGCTGATGGACGTCCGTTGAAAAGCAAAACTTTCGCCAGCCGCACCGACCGGCTGCAGGCGATGAACGCCGCCCTCGACCGTGAGCTCAGCCGCCTCTCGCAGCGGGCCGGCTCCAGTCAGAGCGCGCTGCTGACCGAGATGGTCCAGTACCACCTGGGGCTGCGCAAGTCGGGCGAGCGGCCGGGCAAGCGGCTGCGCGCCAACATCGCCCTGCTCACCTGCGAAGCCTTTGGCAAGCGCTACGCGGACGCGCTGTGGGCGGCCGTCGCCGTCGAGCTGGTCCACAATTTCTCGCTCGTCTTCGACGACGTCCAGGACCACGACGAGCTGCGGCGCGGGCGGCCCTCGGTCTGGAAGATGTGGGGAACCGGCCAGGCGATCAATGCGGGGGCGGCGCTGGAGGCGCTGGTGACGCGAGCGGTCGTCGACCTGCTGCCGGCCCGCCACGCCGACCGGACCCGGCCCGCGCTGGGACTCCTCTCGGAGACGATGCTCGCTCTCTGCCGCGGCCAGGTCCTGGACCTGGCGTTCGAGCAGCGGGTGGACGTCAGCGTCGACGAGTATCTGGAGATGATCGGGCTGAAGACCGCCGCCCTGTTCGATGCCGCCGCCCGGCTGGGCGGGATCGCCGCCGGCGTCGGCGACGCGGCCCTGGATAAAGCTGGCAAGTTTGGGCACCATCTTGGCGTCGCGTTTCAAGTGATCGATGACATCGTCGGCGTCTGGGGTACGTCGGCCCAGAGCGGCAAGCCGGTCGGCAGCGACCTGAAAAACGGCAAGAAGACCCTGCCGACGCTGGTCGCCCTCACGGCGGGCGCGGCCGGCAACCGGCGCGTGCTGCGCTCACTGATGACGCGAGCCCGATTCACCGCCGGCGAGATGGAGACGGCCCGCGCCATCATGACGCAGGCCGGCGCGCAGGCGATCTGCCGCCGACAGGCTTCGGAGCACCTGGCCGAAGCGCGGATGCAGCTGTTCGGCATGACCGACCGTCCCAACTGGGCCGTGCGGGCCCTCGCCGAGATGGTCACCACCCTGGAGTCGGGACTCGTGTAGGGGCAAACCAAATTTTTGTCATAGGTTGCTTTGACTGGACAAGAGGGGCAACTGGCACAATAGGCTGTGGAGGTAGGGGTCAACGGCGATTCCGGCACGCGCCCCGAGGGTCGTGACCTATGTAATTTGGGCGTTGCTCGCGCTACTCGCGCTGGGGCAGCCGGCCGCCAGGGGTCCGGCGATGGCTCCTAGCGAGGTGCTCGGCGTGCACGCGGCTACTGATGGGCAGAGTCTGCAGGGCAAGGTCTACGTCGCCCTGGGCGACTCGATCAGCGCCGGTCGCTTCGCGACCGCGGCGGACGGCATCTTTCCGGCGATCGTCGCCGAAAAGCTGGGCATGACGCTCAACCTGATCGCCCGCAGTGGCACCAGGGCAGCCTGGGGGGTGACCCAGATCAGCGCGATGACGGCGGCGCATCCGGCGCTGGTGACGATCGAGCTGGCCACCAACGACGTCGGATTCGGAACGCCGCCCGATGTCTTTGCCGCCCAGTACGAGACCATCGTCAGCGCCGTCTCCGGGTCCTCGACCCGGGTGCTGTGCATCGGCAGCTGGCTGCCCTCAACCGGCTTCGACCAGATCATCGCCGACACCTGCCAGCGGCATGGCGGGACCTACGTCAGCCTTAACGGCTTTTACGGGGTCAATGACTTCCATGCCTCGGACGGCGGATCGAGCTACCTCGGTCGCACCGATTGGTTCCACCCGGGCGACCAGGGACACGCCGCTATCGCGGCCGCCGTGCTCGCCGCACTGGGTGCCGGCCCCGCTCCAGTGGTCGGGCCCATCCCGAGCGCCTCGCCCGTCAGCGACGTCATCCGCACCCACCCGAAGTAGTCAACCCTCGAGCACGTCGCTGATCTTCAGCGCCAGGTGCAGTCCTAACCGGACTTCCGCGTCTCGCAGGTCGACACCGAGCAGATCCTCGATTCGCCCCAACCGGTAGAGCACGGTGTTGCGATGCAGATGCAACCGATCCGCCGCATCCGTCGGACTTCCGTTGGTGGCGAGGTAGGCGCCCAGCGTTTGTAGTAAGACGCCGCCCCGATCCTTGGCGCGTAACAGCTCGAGCGAATCGTCACGGAAAGCGCGCACCTCGGGCAGCGGTTGCAGCGCATAGAGCAGCCGGTAGAGTCCCAGGTCAGCAAACGCGGTGACGCTGTCGGCGCCGAACAATCGCCGGCCCATCGTCAGCGCCTGCTCGGCCTCGCGCGCGGCCGCGGCCACCTGGGTGGTCCCGGATCGCACCGCGCCGTAGCCCAACGCCACCGGGCCGGAGACGGCGGTTCGCGCGGCGCGGTGAAGCTGCTCCATCAGCGCCTTCGGCTCCGGCGCTCGACGAGCAGCGTGGCTAATCAGCGCCACGGCGGCCGCGCCCCGCTCGCGTACCAGCGCGCTGGTGCGCATGGTTGCGAGCAGCCGCTCCCAGGCGCCGCGGATCTTTACCGCCTTGGCGGTTTCGTCCGCCTCAGCGGCGCAGACCAGGTAGGGTGCGTCGACGTCGAAGCCCTTGCGTTTCGCCCGTTCCCGGGCGGCGTCGTGCGAGCCGGGCCGGCCGGCGGTGAGCACGTCGAGCAGCTCCTCCTCCACTTCATCGCGCGCTTCTCGCGCGGCGCGGGCGCGCACCAGCTCGATGGCGCAGGCGTGCGCGGCCCGGCCCACCGCCAGCCGGTGCATCTCACCCAGCTCGCCGTCCGAGCCGAGCAGCGACAGGAAGCCCGCAATGCTCCCCTGCACCAGGATGGGCGCGATCAAGCGCGCCTCGCCGTTGCCCAGCGGGCGCAGCGCCACCGGCGGATCGTAGGCGCTCAGCGGCACCTCGCGCAGCCAGTCATCCAGCGCGGGACGCTCCGCGGCGATGGCGGCGGCGGTCGACTCGGCGAGCCGGCCGCGGCCGACGTAGTCCACGCCCGACTCGCGTTCGAGCAGCACCGGGACACCGGTCAGCTCCGACAGCCGCGCCAGCACGGCCGGGAGGCCCCGGCCCGCCAGTGCCAGCTCACTCAGCTGGCGATGAAGGTCCTGCGCCCGTTCGTGCAGCTCGGCCCTGCGGTCGACGATGTAGCGCAGCACCTGCGGCTCGACCTGGTCGAGCGCCAGCGTGACGGGCAACGTGAACAGCGGGAGCCCGTTCGCGTCGGCGACCCGCCGCGCCTCCACCGAGACCCGGCCCGTGACCGCGGCCCCGGCCACCCCCTGCCCGGCGAGCGACTCGAGCAGCCGGGCCAGCGTCAGCCGACTATCGACCGCGGTCAGCAGCTGCGGGTTGATGAGCAGCAGCTCGCCGCCGCGCAGCGGCGTCAATGCCGGCGAGCGCGCCCGCAAGGCGGTGCACCAGACCACCTCGCGCCCCAGCCCGGCCCCTCCCGCGACCAGGTGCGTGTCCGCGGGTAGGGCGCCGTGCCACACATCTTCGACCGTGACGTGGGGATGTGGCGGAGCGCTGGATTTCTGCGGGGGCATTGTTCGTGCACCGCGCCCTAAGGCAACCGGCCGGCCCGTATTATCCCACAGGCTTGGTAAAGCCCTTCAGACGCATCGCACAACCGAGAAATTTGCGTAGTTCCCTGAACTCAAACTCCCTCCCCCTTGTGGGGAGGGCAGGGTGGGGGCCTCTGCTAAGCCGTGCGCACCCGCCGCCGCGATGGCCGAGCAGGTTTGTCCTTCGCCGGCGGCTCGCGTCGCTTGCCGGGCGCTTTCTTCTCGCCGTTGCGGGTGCTCGCCGCGGCTCGGGACTTCGCCGGAGTTTTCCAGAGCGACTCGAGGTCGTAATAGGAGCGCTCCCCCGGAAGGAAGACATGCACGATCACGCTGGCGTAGTCGAGCACCACCCAGGATCCCTCTTGGTAGCCGGCCGTGCGAAGCGGGCGCACCCCTTTGGCGCGGGCGGCTTCGATGATCGCGTCGGTGATGGCACGCACCTGCCGGTCGGTGTCCCCTTCGCAGATCACGAAATAATCCGCGATCGAGGATTTCTGCCGGATGTCCAGCCGGACGATTCCCCGTGCCTTCTTGTCTGCCGCCGCATCGGCGATGAGCCGGCTGAGCTGAAGGGGGGTCACCGACACGATTATCCCAACTCGGGGCCAACCATCGTCAAGGGCGATAGAGCCCCTTCTCGCTGATGTATTCGGCCACCGCCGGCGGCACCAGGTCGTCGATCGGCGACCCGCGGGCGAGCCGATCCCGGATCTGGTGGGCGGCGATGGCCGGCGTGTCGAGATGCACCACCCGGGTGCGCGCCGGAGCAAACCCGAGCTCGTGCATCGTCTGCGGCGCCAGGCTGGTCTCGGGCCGGTTGAAGATCACAAAGCTCGCCTCCGCCAGCAGGGCGGCCGCCTCGTGCCAGCTCCGAATCTGGAGCGCGGCGTCGGAGCCGAGCAGTAGCTCGAAGCGCTGGCGCGGAAATCGGCGGGCCAGCTCGCGAACGGTGTCGATCGTGTAGGAGACGTTGCCGCGGTCGACTTCGATGCGCGATGCCACCAGCCCCGGCTGGTGGGCGACGGCCACCTCGACCATCCGCATCCGGTCCTCGGCTGAGGCCAGCGGTGGGTCGCTGCGATGCGGCGGCTGCGCGTTGGGCATCAGCCAGACTTGATCGAGGTCGGCGACCTCGCGCAGCTGGCGCGCCGCCGCCAGGTGGCCGTTGTGGACGGGGTCGAAGGTGCCGCCCATGATGCCGATGGTTCCGCCTCCGGCGTCAGCGGTCTGGATCGTACAAAAACTCCACGTCGGAAATCTTCACCGTCTCTCCGCCCTTGGCGCCATGGCGGGCGAGGGCGTCGTTCAGCCCCCAGCGATCGAGCACCCGCTGAAAGTGAGCCAGGCCTTCCGGGTTGGTCATGTCGGTCATCGCCAGGAGCCGCTCGAGTTGCTGGCCCGAGACGCGAAAGCCATCGCCCGCCACCTCGATGGTGAACGGATCGGCTGAGCTGGGACCGCGATAGACCTTCAACGCGGGGAGCGGCTCGGGGGCGGCGGCCTTCCGCCGCTCGAGCATCCGCGAGGCTGCCCACAGCAAATCGTCGACACCATCGCGCGTCTTGGCCGAGATCGGAAAGGCGCGCCGGCGAAGTTTGACCAGCCGCTGGCGGAAGGCGACCACCTCCGACGGGTCGCGCACCGCATCCATCTTGTTGAGCGCCACCAGGTGCGGGCGACGCGCCAGCGCGGCGCTGTACTTCTTGAGCTCGCTGCGCACCTGCTGATAATCGCTCCACAGTCCGTCCCGGTCGCCGGCGGAGGCATCGATTACGTGGATCAGCACCCGCGTCCGCTCGACGTGACGGAGAAATTGCAGGCCCAGCCCCGCTCCCTCGTTGGCGCCCTCGATCAGCCCCGGCAGGTCGGCCATGGTAAAGCTCGAATCCTCGGCCAGCTCCACCACCCCGAGAACGGGCTCCAGCGTCGTGAAGGGATAATCGGCGATCTTCGGCCGGGCGGCGCTGGCCGCCGCGAGAAGCGTCGATTTCCCGGCATTCGGCAATCCCACCAGGCCAACGTCCGCGATCAATTTGAGCTCGAGCCACAACCAGTGCGACTCGCCGGGCTCGCCCAGCTCGGCGAAGCGGGGGGTCTGGCGGGTCGAGGTCTTGAAGCTCGCGTTGCCCCGGCCACCCCGACCGGCTTTCGCGACCACCAGCCGCTGCTGGCTGCCGATCAGGTCGGCGATCGTTTTGCCCTCCTCGTCTTTGACCAGCGTTCCGGGCGGCACCTGCAGGACGAGGTCGGTGGCGTCTTTCCCGTGACGGCGGCTTCCACCACCTCGCCCGCCGCGGCCGGCGGCGAAATGATGCTGGAACCGGTAGTCCTGCAGCGAGTTCAGCTGGCGCGAGACCTCGAGCACCACGTTGCCACCCCGCCCACCGTTGCCACCATCAGGACCGCCCCGAGGCACGTACTTCTCACGCCGGAAGCTGAGGGCGCCGGCTCCGCCGTCCCCGGCCTTGACGAAGATCTTGACGCGGTCGGTGAACATCAGCCCCCCGAGCGACCGGGGATGCCTGGCGCGCTAGACCGCTTCGGCCAGCACGGACACCTTCTTGCGCCCATGGCCGGTCCGCTCGAAGCGCACCACGCCGTCGACCAGCGCGAACAGGGTGTGGTCGCGCCCCATGCCGACGTTGGTTCCGGGGAAGATCGCGGTGCCGCGCTGGCGGAGGATGATGGTGCCCGCGTTGACGGCCTGGCCGGCCCCGGTCTTCATCCCCAGCCGCTGACCGACACTGTCGCGTCCGTTGCGTGAACTGCCTGCGCCTTTCTTGTGTGCCATCGGCTACTCCTGATTCGTCTTGGTCGCGGCGCCTGCCGCGGGCTTGCGTGCTCTCGAGGCGGGCCGCCCGCCGGTTGATCGTTCGCCGGTCGCGGGCCGCTCCGCCGCCGCGGGCTTCTCAGCGCCTCGGTCGCCGGGCACCCGGATGGCGCCGATCCGCAGCTCCGAGAGTTGCTGCCGGTGTCCGGTCTTGCGCCGATGCCGCTTACGGGCCTCGAACTTGAAGACGATCACCTTGTCGCCGGAGCGATGCGAGACGACGGTGGCCTCCACCGCGGCGCCATCGACGAAGGGCGTGCCGATCAGCGGCTTGCTCTCACCGCCCAGCAGCAACACCGAGTCGAGGCGCACCGTCTGCCCGACGCTGGCGGGCACCCGATCGACCAGGATCCGGTCACCTTCCGACACTTTGAACTGCTTTCCGCTGGTGGCAACAATGGCAAACATGGCAAAAGCGCCCGCGGGCGCGATTTCGTAGTCTATCACGCGATCTTCTCGGGACCCTGGTCGACGTGGTTTTCGTAGAAGCGGGTGATCTCGGCCTGGTCGTAGGAGTCCAGGAAGTCGACGAAGTGCCAGGCGACCAGTGCCACCTTGTGGCTGCCCATGCCGCGGCTGTAGGGCGTCATCACCAGCTTGACCTCGCCGAACTGCGGCTCGACAGGCGCCAGGGTGTTGATGTAGTTCGCGAGCTGATTCGTGAGCGTGGTGCAGTCGCTGCCGCTCGAACAGTTGTAGAGGATGGCGATCCCGCCGTGCTCAAGGTTGTGAACGAACTGACCCTCCACCAGGGGGCCGATCGTCTTCCAGTTGGCCGGTGCACTCCCCGGCACCGAGTAGTGCGGGCCAGAAGTGGGTGGATAGAACTTGTAGGTCCAGGTGGTGGAGGGACTGATGTGCGAGGCCGTGCCCTCGTCGGCGATCTGGGTCCCGACCGTGCCACTGACGGTCTGGAAGGTGAGCCGGTTCACGTTCGCCAGCTGCGCCTGGTGGTTCAGGTAGAGGGAAACGAGCAGGATGGCGAGCGCCGCGCTGCCCAGGACACCACCGATGATGAACAGGTTGCGCCGCTCGCGCGCCCGCTGGCGCGCGGCCGCCTCTTCGCGCTGTTGCTGCCGGAGCGCCTTCAACTCGCGCTGGGTGCGTGACATCCGGCCCTACATTCTCTCAGGAGTGACCAAGAATTCGGTTAACTCGCGGTAACGATGACGGGCGACTGGTCGGACCCACCGGTGATCTGCGCGTTGCTGCTATTTCCAGATACGACGTTCGGATGTGGGCCCAGCGACGCCCCATTGAGCTTGGCCGTGAAGGTGATCACCAGGGTCGCACCATTGAAGCCGCCGGCCGGTACCACGAACGGTCCCCACTGCGGCGTCGCCGATCCGGCAGCCGGCTGCAAGCGCGAGCTGGCCGGCTTGCCGTTGATCGCGATGGCATTGGTGCTCTGGAAGGCGAAGCCCTGCGGCAGCGTATCGGTGACGGTCACGGACTGGGCGGCGTCCGTGCTGTCGTTCTCGACCGTGACCACGTAGGTGACGGTGCCGTTTTGCGTCGCGTAGGGCGCGGTCGGCGCCACCGTCATCGTGATTGGCACCTTGGTGCCTTTCCCCACCGCGATCGGCGCGGTGTTGCCGATGGTCTGCGGCGGAATGTCCTTCGTGCCGGTGACGGCCGCCGTCAGGTTGTAGATCCCCGGCGCGACGCCGGGCAGCACGCGGGCCTGGAAGGTGAGGCGTAGCAGCCCGGCGGTACCGCTGCTGGCTCCCGGGATATCCCACGACGACCAGAGCGGTAGCAGGCTGTTTCCGGGCGGATCGACCGCGCTGACCCGCACGCTGTTGCCCTCATAGGCGGTGGTCGCGTTGTAGAGGAACCCGGGCGCCAGGCTGACCGAGACCGCCACCCCCTTCGCCACCGCCGACCCGACGTTGTTGACCGAGAGGACATAGGTGGCCAGGCTTCCGGTGGTCACCTGGGCGGTCGAGGCCGCGGCGGTGAGGGTGAGCGCGGGGCGCGGCTCGACCACGAGGCCGACCATATTGGACTGGTCGATCTCCGCCGGTTCCGAGCTGTTGATCTTGACCTGGTTGAGGTAGTCGCCGGGTTTGAGCGTGGCCTGCACGGTGAAGCTCAGGATCAACTCGCTCACGGTATTGCCGTTCCCGGCAGGAATCGTCCAGGTGCCCCATTGGGGATTGCCCTGGGCGCCCGGTTCGCTGGTGGCGGTCCGGATCGCGTTGCCTCCCAGTGTGGTGAACTCGTAATAGCGAAAGCCGGCCGGCAGCACATCCTCCACGGTCACGCCACGGGCAGGGCCCGCACCGGTGTTGCGGATCGACAGGGTCAGCCCGGTGAATGCGCCCGGCGAGAGGTGGCCCTTGTGGTCGGCGCCGGTGGTCGCGTCGGTGCTCTGGCTGATCACCAGCCGCGAGCTGGCACTGGGGCCGCAGGCGCTAAGGGCGAGCGGACCGAGCAGCAGCAGGCCGGCGGCCAGTGCTCGGGGAGACGCGGTGCGAAGACGTGTTCTGCAACTCATCCGGATTCTTTGCCGGAACCGGGATCCCGCATTCGCCCAGCAATCGCAGGAGCAGGCGCATCGGCATCCCGACGACGTTGTCGTAGGGCCCGCGGATCGACGCGATCAGGCGGCGGCCCTCGCCCTGTATAGCGTAGGCACCGGCCTTATCCTGCGCTTCACCAGTTTCGAGATACGCGGCGAGGTTCGCCGGTTCAACATTACGGAAAGTGACATCGGTTCTCGACACGCCCCGAGCTCGGCAGCTGGTGCGGCCGTCGATGATCTGCAGCGCGGTGTAGACCTGGTGCGTCCGGCCGCTCAGGGCACGCAGGAACTCCCCAGCCTGCGCCCGGTCCCGCGGCTTGCCGAAGACGCGCCCGTGTAAGACCACCTCGGTGTCGGCGCCGACGACGACCACGCCCGGCATTCGAGCGGCCACCGCCTCGGCCTTGGCCGCCGCCGCCCAGGCGAGGTAACGCAAAGGACCGAGCGGCGACGGCGGGCGTTCGTCGACGCCCGACGGCACGGCGCGGAACGGAATCTTCCACCGCGTCAGGATTTCAATGCGCCGTGGCGACGACGACGCGAGGACCAGCCGGGGCGGACCGCTGGTGGTCACCCGCTGAGTCGCAACATCCGCAGGATGATCGCCGGCGCAAGCCCGCAGGCGATCGAGACCGCCGGGCCGATCCAGCGAAAGCGCGAGCGCGGCCGTACGGGCGCCGGCACCAGTGCATGCCGGTCGACGAGCGGCGCGAGCTGAAGGCCCGCCCAGATCAGGGCGGCGAGCAGGCCGAGCACGAGCGAGGCTTGCAGGTCGGCGATCACCGCCAGCGTCGCCCCCGCGAAGGTGACCGATGGCGGCCAGCTCGATCGCGCCAGGTTGAGCATGCGCCCCGTCCAACGGGTGGGCGGCGTCGTTCCATCGTCAAACCGCACCAGTGCCAGGTCGACCAGGAGCAGGACGACCGCCAGGTCGCCGAGCCCGAGCGAATCGCGCGCGCCGATGGCGAGCAACAGCAGTCCCATGATCAGCCGGTCCCGGATCGCCTCGCGCCTTCCGTACGGCTGAACGACGACGCCCAGCAGTCCCCAGCTCACGATCAGCACCGCGCCGACCGCCGCGATCCACTGAAACCGAACGAGCTGATTGGCGCTAAGCGAGCCGACCGCGAGCAGGACCAGGAACACCGTGGTAGGAAGGGCCAGGACCCGCAGCCACTCCGCGCCGGCCGCGAACAGCAGCACCACCAGGCCAACGGCCAGGGCGACCGCCTGCACTCGAGGACTCCATCCCGGTGCGGCCAGCGCGGCCAGCACCGGCGTCACGCTCACCACGCCCACCGCAATCCACGCGGGTCGCTCCCCTGTTCGCGCCAGCACGGTTGCGGCCGCGATCAGCGCCGCCAGCGCCGGCCATCGAAGGCTTGGGGCGGCAGCGGCGATCGATAGCACACCGAGCAGGGCGACCCACTCGCTCCCGATCGGGCTCATGACGGCCCCGGCCAGCACCACCACCGCAACCGCCAGCAACCCCGGTCCGGTGAGGTTCACCGAGAGATCGAACAGGTTGGCGCGCCCGACCGAGGTGCTCGTGGCCGCCAGCACGACCGCGACCGCGGCGAGACCGAGCAAGAGGCCGCTGAACGCCGGACGCACCCGGCCGGGGACGCGCACGCGCTCGCCGGCGATCGGCATCAGGGCCATCGCGCCGGCGACCCCGGCGGTAAGCACGCCGGCCGGCACCGCCGAAAGGATCACGCCCGCGACGCCGGCGATCATCAGCACCTGTCCCTGCAGCCGCTCCAGCTGGTCGACAGGGCTGACGAACCAGGCGACCCCAACCGCCCCCAGGAACCAGGGCACGGCCGAGAGCAGGACAGGGTTTTCGCCGATTGGCAGACGCGACGCGAGAAACAGCGCGACCAGCAGGGTGGCAGCGATCGTCACCCCGCGTCGCGTCAGGCCCTCGAAGCTGGAGGGAACTCGCTTGGCCGGGCGGGGTAGCAGAAGAATGGCCGCAACCGGACCAATCCCGAAGACCGTCGACATTGGCGCCAACAGAAGCGCGAGTGCGGAGACGGCGGCAACGGCCATCGCGATCGTGCCGGCTTGCCGCGATCGGCCGGCGCTGCCGTAGACGAGTAGGAGCCCGCCGGCAAAGAGTACCGCCGGCAGGTAAACGATCACGGTCGGACCGCCGCGATGCCAACCAGCGCAAAAAACGCGCCCCAGAGCAGCAGGCGGCTCCAGCCCGGCAGGGCGGGCGGTTGCTCAGGGATCGGCCAGCGCCACGGCAGCCGGGGTCGGGTGGGTCGGCGGAGTCGCAGGGGAAGCTGCCCACCGAAACGCCAGAGAGCCAGGCCAAGCACGGCGGTCACCGCGGCAGAAACCAGCAACGCGGGCCAGGCGCCGGCGGGCGTCCGGATTCCCAGCAGGCTGGCAATGATGGTGCCACCCGGCAGTGGGCGCACCGTTCCTGCGGCCGGCAGCACCAGGGGGTTCATGGCGACGATGGGCGCGGCCGCGGTCAGCGCCAGCGCCGCGGCCCATGCGGTTGCGACGTCCAGGCGGGCCGGGCCAACTCGGGTCAATTCGAAAACGACCGCGACCAGCGCCAGGATCACGGCCAGGGCCAGCGGCAGCACGCCGGCGAGCAGCCCGCGGGCATTGAGGGCGAGTCCCCCCAGCCACAAACCCAGAAAGGCCACGCTGCCCGGGATCATGGCGAGCTGCAGCAACGACAGCCCATGAGCGGGGGAGTCGCGCAACACCCGAACGCTCAACAGGCCGGCGAGCGGGACCAGCATCAGCCAGAGCCAGGCACCGCCGACGGTGAAGAGTGGATCGCCGCCGACCGACAGCGCCAGCGCGATCGCCGCCGGCGCCGCGAGCAACAGGGGCGCCAGTTGTGCCCCGCTCCGCCGCCAGAGCGCGAGCGCCGCCAGTCCAACCGCCACCAGCGATCCGCCGGCGAACAGGCCCACCGCGACCCGTTGATCGGGCAGCTGCCCGCCCAGCAGCGCGAGCAATCGCAGGAGCAGGTAGCCGGCGGGCGCAACCCAGGCGATCGCCGGCTCGAAGACGACCGACGCGGCCGGTCCACTCGCGCCCATGGCCAGCGCACCGATCCGGATGACGACGGGCAGCAACACCAGGAAAAACGTCGCCACTCCGAAGGTGTCCGAGGGAACCCCGGAGAAGGCGCTGGTCCCCACCGATTGGATGGCGCTGGCCGCGGCGAGCAACAACCCGATGTCGACGATCTGCAGGCTGAGCCGCAACCCGCGCCGGCGGGGTGCCGTCTCGTCGAGGGCCCCGCTCCATGCCAGCGTCAGCAGTTGCAGCCCGACGTAGACCAGCAGCAGGTTGTCGGCCATGATCACCGCGCACACCGCGGCACTGGTCAGCAGCCAGCCGAGCCACGGCTCACGGCGGTCGCCGCGCACTTGCTGGCGGGCCAGCATCAAGAGCGCGGCGGTGATCAGGGTGATGGTGGCAAACGCGAGCGAGAGACCATCGAGGCGAATCGCGAGGTCGGCGTACGGAAAGGTGGTGAGATACGGAATGTCGACGTGCTCCCCAGGTGCCAGGCGGAGAAGCTCGATCAGCGCGACGCCTGCCGCAACGGCGGTGGCGGCGAACGCGATCCATCCGTTGGTTGGATTCCGCGGCCGCATCCGCACCACCGCCGCCGCGGCGAGCAAGGCAACGAAAGGAAGCAGCGCCTGGAGCGCCAGCGGCATTTAGTCGCTCGGCGGAGGGTTAACGAAACGCGGTGCTAACGCGCGATACGGGGAGTGGGCACGCTGCCCTGGAGGGGGACTTCTTCGGCGCAGTAGGGGCACACGCTCCATCCCAGCTTGAGCTGCTTGTTGCACCGTGGGCAGAGTTTACTGAACTGGGTCTTGCAATGCGGGCAGAGCACGTACTGCGAATCGATCGGCTCGCCGCAGCTGGGGCAGGGCCGCAGCTCGCGCGCCGGCCCGCCCGGTTCGGCGAGCGCGGCGGTCTCGAGCTCGAGCGCCCGACGTTCCGCCATCGTCAGCGGCGGCCGGATGATCATGTAGATGAACAGCCCAAAGATCGGCAGAACCAACGAGAGGCCGGTCGCGAAGACATGGAATAGCACGCTGTTCGAGCGCTCGCGCGCGTCACGGAACGCCCAGTAGGAAAGGCTCAGCCAGAAGGCCAGCAGGTAGAAGACAACGATGAACAACAACGGCCGCAGGGGCTTGAGATCAGGCAATGCGTCTCCTCAACGTGTGCAACTTCGTCCCCGCTACCTTACCGTAATTCTGAGTCAGGACCCAACAGCTCCCGTAGTCGTTTCGCCGCCTCCTGGGCCTGGTCGAGCCGGGCCCGTTCGCGTTCCACGACGTCGCGGGGCGCCCTGGCGATGAATTCCGGGTTGCTGAGCTTCTTTTCGATCGACTCGATCTCGGCGAGCGCTCGCTTCAGCTCCGCCTGCAGCCGCCGGCGTTCCTCGCCGTCCCCCTGCGGCAGACCCAGTCGTACCGTAGTCGGCCCCACCACGACCACCGCCTGTGGCATTTCCGCCGGAAGCTCGCCATCCAGCTCGAGCTGGGCCAGGGTCGCCAGGTAGCGCCGGCCGACCGGTTCGGTGAGCAGCTTGCGCGGCGAGGCGACCACGGCGGGCTGGCGGCGCGCTCGTGGATCGGAGCTGTGGCGAACGTTGCGGACTGCCCGGACGACCTCCAGCAGGTGGCCCATCTCGTCCATCAGGCTCCGGTCCTCGACGGTCTCATCCGGGACCGGCCAGGGCGCGTACATGATGGTCTCGCCTTCATGCGGCAGCCGCTGCCAGAGTTCCTCGGTGACGAACGGCATGATCGGATGCAGTAGCCGCAGGGTCGTCTCCAGCACGTCGATCGCGACCGCCAGCGCCGTCAGGGTCGAACCATCGTTCGTCTGCAGGCGCGGCTTGATCAGCTCCAGGTAGTCGTCGGCAAACTCGTGCCAGGCGAACTCGTAGAGCGCATCGATCGCCGGACCGAACTCGAGGCGCTGGAACGCCTCGGTCACCAGCCGGGTGACCGCGCTCATCCGGCCGAGGATCCAGTTGTCGGCCGGTTCCATCACCGACTCGTCGATCGGGATTGGCGACGCGCCCTCGGGTAGCTTCGCGACCAGCAGCCGGGTCGCGTTCCAGAGTTTGTTGGCGAACAGCTGGTAGGACTTGATCTTTTCTTCCGAAAACCGGATGTCCTGTCCGCTGGTCCCGAAGTAAGCACACCAGGCCCGCGTGGCGTCCGCGCCGTAGCGTTCGATCACCTCCAGCGGATCGACGCCGGTTCCGAGCGACTTGCTCATCCGCCGCCCGTCGGGGGCGAGCACCGTGCCGTGGATGAGCACGTCGGAGAACGGCACGCTGTTCAGAAAGTGCAGCGACATGAACACCATGCGGGCGACCCACAGATAGAGAATGTCGCGCGCGGTGTCGAGCACCTGGGTGGGATAGAAGCGGCGCAGGTCGTGCGTGTCATTCGGCCAGCCCAGCGTCACGAACGGCCACAGCGATGAGGAGAACCAGGTATCGAGCACGTCCGGGTCCTGGGTCAGGTGCTGGTCGCCGCACTGCTCACACGTCTGTGGATCCTTGAGATACGCGATCGCGTGCCCGTTGGCGCAGGTCCAGACCGGGATCCGGTGACCCAGCCACAGCTGCCGCGAAATGTTCCAGTCGCGGATGTTGCGCATCCAGCGCAGGTACTGCTCGCGCCAGCGCTCCGGATGAAAGCGCAGCTCGTTGGTCTCGGCCACCGCGATCGCCGGTCCGGCCAGCGGCTTCATCCTGACCCACCACTGGGCCGAGACCAGCGGCTCGATCACCGCGCCGCAGCGATCGCAATGCCCCACCGCGTGGCGATAGGGCTCGACCTTCTGTAAGGCGCCCTCGGCCTTCAGCAGCTCGACGATCCGGGTACGCGCCTTCGGCACCGGCAGGCCGTCGAGCTCTGGCACCTCGGGGATATTCATGCGGCCGTCCAGGTGCAGGATGCTGCGCACCTCGAGGTGATGGCGCTCGCCGATCTCGTAGTCGGTCACGTCGTGCCCGGGCGTCACCTTGATGGCGCCGGTCCCGAACTCCTGATCCACCGCCTCGTCGGCCACCACCGGCACCCGGCGGTGCACGATCGGCAGGGTGACGAACTTGCCGATCAGGTCCTTGTAGCGCCAGTCGTCCGGATGAACGGCGACCGCGGTGTCCCCCACCATCGTCTCCGGTCGGGCGGTGGCCACGGTAATCACGCCGCCGCCTTCGACCGGATAGTCCAGGTAATAGAGGTGGTCATCGGTCTCCTCGTACTGGACCTCGAGGTCCGAGATCGCACTCTGGTCGCGCGGGCACCAGTTGACGATCCGCGGACCGCGATAGATCAGCCCTTCTTTCCAGAGCTGCACGAAGACGTAGCGGATCGCCTCGACGTAGGCGGGGTCCATAGTGAAGCGGATCCGCGACCAGTCGGCGCTGAAGCCGAGCCGGCGCATCTGCCTGAGGATGGTGGAGCCGGTGGTGTCGTACCACTCCTGTACCAGCCGGTCCCAGGCCTCGCGGCCGATCTTCTCCTTGGTCGTCCCTTTCTTGGCCAGCTGCTTCTCCAGCACGTTCTGGGTCGCGATGGCGGCATGGTCGGTGCCGGGCACCCAGAGCGCGGCGTCGCCCAGCATCCGATGCCA